>Ga0209913_1000628_pt1 | contig 27541 bp, 28 predicted proteins | sample PersoiDNA2013203_FD_185805 | JGI IMG/M metagenome (GOLD analysis project Ga0209913, IMG submission 185805) | Permafrost soil microbial communities from the Arctic, to analyse light accelerated degradation of dissolved organic matter (DOM) -... | ecosystem: Environmental > Terrestrial > Soil >... | reverse complement strand
GACTCCAAAAGCGCTACGGCAGTATACCCGCTGAGCAAGGCGTGTCAACCTGTGATGAGCGTTTCGTGAAACGAGACTGTGCGAAGGCGCCGCGCGGCCTCGCACGAAAGGGCTCACAGGCCCTTGATCCGCCCCTGAGACGTGGCCGATTTGCCCGCCTTGAGGCGGCGGCCGGCAAGCTGGGCGGCGGGGACGGCGAGGCTCGTCAGCGGCTCGCCGTCGAGGCTCACGCCGCCCTGCTGGATGCGCCGCCGCCATTCGGAGCGCGTCTGGCCGAACCAGCGCTCGAGGACGGCGGGCAGGAACACCTGCCCGCCGTCCTCGACGTCGGACACCTCGAGGGCGAGCTCCTGCAGGTCGGCGGCGGCCTCGTGGCGGCGGAACACCTTGTCGAAGTGGTCTTCGGCCGCCGCCGCGGCAGCGGCGCCGCGCAGCCGCGCGATGATCTCGCGCGCCAGGCGCGCCTTGAGATCGCGCGGGTTCACGGCGCCACTCTCGAGCTCCGCCTCCATGGCCGCGAACTCGTCGGCGTGGTGCGGCGTGAGCAGCCGGAAGTAGGTCATCATCGTCTCGTCGGGGATGCTCATGACCTTGCCGTAGACGTCACGCGGGTCTTCGGTGACGCCGATGTAGTTGCCGGTGCTCTTGCTCATGCGCTCGACGCCGTCGGTGCCGGGCAGGATGTCCAGGGTCATGATCGTCTGCGGCCGCTGGCCGAAGTACTCCTGCAGGTCGCGGCCCATGAACAGGTTGAACTTCTGGTCGGTACCGCCGAGCTCGATGTCGGCCTCGACGGCCACCGAGTCGTACCCCTGGGCCAGTGGATAGAGCATCTCGAGCAGCGAGATCGGCTGGTGCGCCGCCCAGCGCCTGGCGAAGTCGTCGCGTTCGAGGATCCGCGCGACGGTGGTCGTAGAGGTGAGCTCGAAGATCTGCTCGGTGGTGAGCGGCGCCAGCCACTCCCCGTTGTGGCGCACCTCGAGCCTGGCGGGATCGTCGTCGAGGATCAGGAAGGCCTGGTCCTGGTAGGTCTGGGCGTTGGCGTCGATGATCGCCCCGTCAAGGCGAGGGCGCGTCTTGCTGCGGCCCGAAGGGTCGCCGATACGCGCCGTGTAGTCGCCGATGATGAGCACCGCGACGTGCCCGGCCTCCTGGAACTGGCGCAGCTTGTTGAGGACGACCGTGTGGCCGAGGTGGATGTCCGGCGCCGTGGGGTCGACGCCAAGCTTGACGCGCAGAGGCCGGCCCTCGCGCTCGGCGAGGTCGAGCTTGGCCTCGAGGGCGTCTTCGGGCAGGACCTCGACGGCGCCGATCAGGAGGTCGTCGATGAGGCGACGGTCGGTCACGGATGAAGCCTCCGGACGGGGTTCTCGGCGGGCCCGGCCGAGACTGCGCGCCGGGCCGCCGCGGCCTCACGGCCGTCGCGCATGATACCACAGGGTCGTAGCGGGGCCGGAGGGGCCCGCCGCCCGCCGCGTCAGGCGACGCCGCGGAAGAGGTGACCGCTGGTGCTGCGCTCGCGGGAGGCGAGCGGGGCCAGCGCTGGAAGCCCGCCGGCGGCGAAGGCCGCGCGCTCCGCTTCATCCAGGTCCGACTGGACGACGAGGAACGTGGTCACCCCCGCGGCGCGAAGCTCCTCGAGGTTCGGCGCCAGGTTGGTCACGCGGGCGTTGAAGAGGCGCGTGCCGCCGACGTCGACGTCGGCCGGGAACTCGTAGCCTTTGGCGTCCTCGAGCAGCAAGCTGACGTGCTGGGCGGGGCCGAGCGCCGCCTCGCAGAGGCCTTCAGCCCGGCCCAGCTGGTCGCGCGTGTGCAGCACCTGCTGGCGGCCGAAGGCGAGCGCCTCGACGGCCGGAGGCGGGTCGAGAGGCGGAGCGCCGGCCGCCATGGCGGCGAGGCCGGCGATCTCGTCGAGCGACGCCTCCGGTGAGGCGACGACAGCCGCCGGCGGACGGCCGGCCAAGCCGGCCGCTACTCCGGCGGCCAGGCCGTTCAGGCCCTGCAGCGGGTACTCGAGCACGATCGACGGAGAGTCCGAGTGCGGGTCGGGCGTCGCGCTCGGCCCTTCGCTGACGAGCAGGCCCAGGTGCCGCACGTACACGGCGTCCCACCGCACCGCGAGCACGGCGCTCAGCCACGACGCATCAGCATCGAAGAGGATCTCGGGGAGACGGGCGCGCAGCGGAAGCCGGGAGGACCGCAGGGCCTCGGCAGCCGCCGCGATCGCCGCGGGAGGATCCGAGGTCCGCAGGTCGAGGCAGAGCGCGTCGACCCCCGGGGCGCGCAGGGGGTGCTCGCCCGGGCGCAGCACGAGCACGAGACCGGGCGGCTCCTGGCCGTCTGTGGATGCCCGCGACAAGGCGGCGCCCATCGGACCGCGGGACCACGCCGGGGCGAGCGGGGCGTCCGGCGCGCGCGACGCGACGTTCGGCCGCGGCGCGGCGTCGCGGCGGCGGGCGGCCAGGCGACGCTCGTCGAGCGCCGCCACGGCCCGCCGGCGCAGGTCCTTGAGGTCGCCGACGGCAAGAAAGAGCCCGTCGGCGACGGCGAACTCGAGCTCGCCGAGCCGGTACGGCGTGCCGCCGAGCGCGCCGAGCGCGTCGCGGGCCTTCTCCGCGGTGAGCGCCGCGGTGCGCGCCGGCGCAAGCGGCCCAACGGTCGTGACGGTCACGGTCTCGCCGCCGGCCTCAGTCTCGATGGCCAAAGCCGCCGGCCTTCCCTTCTCTCCGACGAGGCACATGCGCAGCAGCACGGGGCGCAGGGCGCTGCGACCGGCGACGAGGTCGCGGGCCAGCTGCCCGGCGTCGGCCGCCGCCAGGCGGAAGAGGCGGTCCTTGACGGCGACGCGCTCGCGCAGGCGCAGAGTGAGCTCGGCGTCGCCGCCCTCCTGGACGCGCACGGGTTCGGTCTGGCCCCACGGCGTATAGAGATAGACGAGGTCGCCCGCGGCGACCTCCTTGGCGAGCCGCACCCTGACCTCGCCGCGACGCTCGTCCACCGCCGCCACGCGGCCCACGAGGACGCCGCGGTGGCCGCCGCGGCCGCCGCTGCGGACCTCGTGGTGGCGGCCGTCCAGGTGCGCCGTCGTGAAGCTCCGCGAGAAGCTCTGCTCGAGCCGCGAACTCCACTCGGGGCGCACCTCGTAGCCTTCGGGATCGGCGAGCGCCGCGTCGAGGGCCTCGCGGTACACGGCCGTGGTCACACCGACGTAGGCGGCGTCTTTCATGCGACCCTCGATCTTGAACGAGGTGACCCCCGCGGCGAGCAGCGGGGGCAGCACGCTGATGGCGGCAAGGTCGGAGGTGGACATGACACGCGTGGGCTCGGCGCCGCGGTCGGCGGCCGGACCGTGGTCGCCGGCCGGACCGCCGTGCCGGCCGCCGGTCGGCGGAGCCGTCCCGGCCCGGTCGTGCGCGGATCTGTCGCCCAGGCGGCGCAGGTCGTAGCGCAGGCGGCAGGACTGGCTGCAGCGCCCGCGGTTGCCGCTGCGCCCGCCGACCATGCTCGCCAACAAGCAATCGCCGGAGTAGCCGTAGCAGAGCGCCCCGTGGACGAAGGCCTCGAGCTCGAGGCCGTGCGCCTCGAGGGCGGCGATCTCCACGAGACTGAGTTCGCGGGCAAGGATCGCCCGCGTGAAACCCAGGTCCGACAGCGCCGCAAGTTGGGACGAGCTGTGCGTGTTCAGCTGGGTGCTGGCGTGCAACGGCAGCGCCGGGTACGCCTCGCGCACGTGCGCGGCGAAGCCGAGGTCGGCGACGATGAGCGCGTCGAGGCCGGCGAGATACGGCGCTTCCAGCGCCGCCAGCGCCGGCCCGACTTCGTCGTCCTTGAGCAGCGTGTTGAGCGCCAGGTACGCGCGAGCGTCGTACAGGTGAGCCGTCTCGACCGCCGCAACGGCAGTCTCGCCGGCGAAGTTGCCGGCGAAGGCGCGCGCGCTCCAGCGCTCGAGACCGAAGTAGACGGCGTCGGCGCCGGCCGCAAGGGCCGCGCGCAAGGCGCGCGGCTCCCCGGCCGGCGCGAGCAGCTCGGCGTGTCTTGCAGCCGTCATGCCGGCGGCGCCTTCATGAGCGCGCCGGGCGCGCGGCGCTCAGAGCGCCGGCAGTGCGCCCGGCTCCTCCTTGACGACCTTGCCCTTCTTGTCGCGGTGGACGCGGATGAGGCCGCTGGTCGCGATCGTCTTCACGCCGCCCCGCTCGAGCTCGTCGAGGAAGATGTTGATGCCCAGCGAGTCGCTGCTCATGTGCCCGGCGATGACGACGTGGATGTTGTGATTGTCGGCCTCGTCGCGCAGCTCCTGACTCATGTGCATCTGCACGATCGTGCCCACCCCGGCGTCGGCGAGGGACTCGATCATCTTCTTGGGGCCCTCGGTACCGCCGGTCATGTCGATGAGGATCTTGCCCGCCCGTGCCCCGGGGCTGCTCTTGCCGATGTACGGGCCGGCGCCCTTCTGCGCGGCGACGCGGTACTCGGGGATCTCGAGCAGGGCCTTCTGTACGTCTTCGATCAACGTCGACTTCCTCTTCGCGAAATGCTTGTTGAGGTAGTCGACGACGAGGTTGTCCGTCGGCGTGTGGGCCGAGAAGAACGGGATCTCGAGGAGCCGCGCCGCGTCGATCGCCTGGTCGTAGTTGAGCGGCATGAGGCGTCGCCGCACCTCGTCCATGCGCTCCATGATGAACTTCTCGCCGGCCTGGATCGGCACGCCCACGGTGGCCCAGATGTCGGCCTGCACCTCCATCACGCTGTCGAGCTTGGTGAGGCCCCAGCCTTCGGGGTGATGCGTGTACATCGCGTCGATCGGCGTGCCCCTCTCGCGCAGCCGGTCGGCGAGGACCACCTCGCCAGTGTTCATGTCGATGCCGCCGATGAGCGTCTTGACCTCGGTGTCGGGGTCGCCCATGTAGATGCGCGTGTCGTTGAACGGGTTGGTGAGCTCTTCGGGGTCGGCCAGCGCCTTGAGGTAGTCGGGAAGGGCGTCGTAGCGCTTCTTGGTGCGGGCCAGGAACTCGTCGACGCCGGCCCTGCCGCGCGGGTCGGCCTCGATGCCCATGCGCACGGCGGTCTCGTAGATCTCGCGTAGCTTCACTGTGGTCCTTTCTTCGGCGGGCCGGGGCGATTCGCACGCGTGTGCGGCCCGCATGACGCCGGTCGGAGCTTCCTATTCTTACTCACGCGAGCGATAGCCGCACCCCGCGCGGCGTCGCGTGGCCCCAATGCGGCGGGCGCGAGCGCCGCACATGGCCGCGGTGATGCAGGCTCAGGCTTTGGGCGGCCGGTCCAGGCGCGCCGGGCGCGGCAGCGGCCGCGAGAGAAACCGGCTGTCGGCGTCGACGAAGCGCCAGCGCTTCTGGTCGCCGCCGCGCACGCCGATGCGCGGCGTGGTCACGATGCGCGGGGCGGCCGCAATCGACCCGCCGCCCCCTCCCCGCGGCAGGATCGCGAGGGGCGACTCCCAGACGGGCAGACCGTTCTGCTCGCGGCCGATGCCCAGCGCCTGCGCGAGGCGCGCGGGGCCGCTGCAGAGCAGGCGCGGCTCCTCGACGCCACGGCGGGCGACCATCTCCGCCAGCCCGTGCTCCGGGACGATGGCCCGCAGCAGGACGCCCGCGCCCGTGCCGTCGGGCTCGCAGGCCACGTTGCCGCAGAAGTGCATGCCGTACGTGAAGTACACATACAGGTGTGCCGGCGGCCCGAAGAGCACGGCGTTGCGCGCCGTCTTGCCGCGGTACCCGTGGCAGCACGGGTCGTCCTGGCGGTAGGCCTCAGTCTCGACGATGCGACCGCCGGCCCCCCGGAACAGGAACCTGCAGCCGATGAGGTCGCGGGCGACGTCGAGGGCGGAACGGGCGAAGAAGCTCTGAGCAAGAGGTGTCCGCGCGTCCACGCCGACAGTGTAGCGGAGGACGCCCCAGGGGAGGAAGACGCGGGCGACGGGCGGGCGGCAGAGCCGCCCGCCGCCCGCTCAACAGCAGGGGTGCGCCGCCAGCGCCGCCCTGGCGAGCTCGAGCTGCTCGCGCACACGGGCCGGGGCGGAGCCTCCGCGCGAGCGCTTGCGCGCCAGCTGCGCGCCGGGTTCCTGCAGGGCGTAGTAGCCGTCGTCGAAGACCGGCGACAGCTCCCGAAGCTCGTCGAGGCTCAAGTCGCCGAGGGCGACCCCGGCCTCGAGACACTGCCTGACCAGCGTGCCGGTGAGGTAGTGCGCCTCGCGAAACGGCACGCCCTTCTCGACGAGGTAGTCGGCCACGTCGGTGGCCGCCAGAAAGGGGTCGCAGGCGGCCGCGAGGCGCGCCTCGTCGAAGGTCACGCCCTCGAGCAGCCCCTGTACCACGGGCAGCAGCTGGTCGAGGCAGTCGACGGCGTCGAACAGGTAGCGCTTGTCCTCGCGCAGATCGGTGTTGTAGGCCAGCGGCAGGCCGTGGAGCACGCCGAGGAGGCCGCCGAGGTCGGCGGTCAGCCGTGGAGCGGCTGCCCGCATCAACTCGGCGGCGTCCGGGTTCTTCTTCTGCGGCATGATGCTGGAGCCGCCGCTGTACGCGTCGGGCATCCTCACGAAGCCGAACTCGGCGCTGGCCCACAGCACGAGCTCGCCGCCGAGCCGGCTGAAGTGCGTGCCGAGCTGCGCCGCGGCCGCGAGATAGTCCACCGCGAAGTCGCGGCTCGCGACGGCGTCGAGGGAGTTCTCGGCGACGCGCTCGAAGCCGAGGTCGGCGGCGACCGCCTCGCGGTCGAGGTCGACGTTGAGGCCGACCGCCGCGCCTGCCCCGAGCGGCAGCTCGAGGCAGGCCTCGCGGGCGGCCCCAAGGCGGCCGCGGTCGCGCTCCAGCATCCAGAAATAGGCCAGCAGATGCTGGGCCAACGACGTGACCTGAGCCCTCTGCAGGTGCGTGTAGGCCGGCATCACCGTCTCGACTTGGTCGGCCGCCCTGCCGAGCAGCACGCCCTGCAGGGCGGCCAGCGCGGCGTCCTGCCGCTCGATCACCCGGCGCAGGTGCAGCCGCACGTCGGTGACGACCTGGTCGTTGCGGCTGCGGGCCGTGTGCAGCTTGGCGCCGGCGTCTCCCGTGAGCTCGGTCAACCGGCGTTCGACGGCCATGTGCACGTCCTCGTCGGCGTCGGCCGGCGCGAACGCGCCGGCCTCGATCTCGCGGCCGACGGCCGCCAGGCCGACCTCGATCGCCGCGAGCTCCTCGGCCGCGAGCACGCCGGCCCCGCGCAGCGCCCGCGCGTGCGCGACCGAGCCCTCGATGTCCTCGGGCCACAGGCGCCAGTCGAGCGCAGCGCCAGCGAGCTGTTCAGCGCCACGAACGCGGGCGCGCGCTCGCCGGCGAAACGCCCCGAGCGCGCAACCGTCATCTGCCCTGCTCCCGCGTCATGCTATCCCCCTATTGTGCGGTGCCGCCGCACCGCACGATGATCCGCCTTCGGCGATCATTCCTCCAGCTCCTTCATCATGTGGTGCTCCTTGCCGACCCGCGCCCAGATCTCGATGGGCAGACCCCACAGCTGGATGAAGCCGGCGGCGGCCTCGTGCGAGAACTCGTCGTCCGTCGTGTACGTCGCCAGCTTGTAGCTGTACAGCGTGAAGTCGCTCTGGCGCCCGTCGGCCACGCAGGCGCCCTTGTAGAACTTGAGGCGCACGTCGCCGGTGACCCGTTCCTGGCTCTGAAACAGGAACGCCTTGCAGGCCTCGGTGAGCGGGTCGAACCACTGGCCCTCGTAGATCATGTCGGCGAGCCTGCTCTCGATGGTGCGCTTGAAGTGCAGCAGGTCGCGGGTGAGCACAAGGTCCTCGAGCTCACGGTGCGCGGTGATGAGCGCCAGCGAGCCTGCCACCTCGTACACCTCGCGGCTCTTGATGCCCACCAGCCGGTTCTCGATCATGTCCACGCGGCCGAAGCCGTGCGTGTTGCCGATGGCGTCGATGGTCTCGATGAGCTCGACCAGGCCCATCTTCTTGCCGTCGAGCGCCACCGGCTTGCCCTTCTCGAAGCTCACGACGACATGCTGCGGCTCGTCCGGGGCGTCGGCCGGATCGACGACGAACTGGAAGGCGTCGGCCGGCGGCGCCACCCACGGGTCCTCGAGGACACCGCACTCGTTGCTGCGGCCCCAGATGTTCTCGTCGATGGAGTACGGGCTCTTCTTCGTGAGCGCGATGGGGATGTCGTGGGCGGCGACGTAGTCGAGCAGCTCCTCGCGGCTCGGCCAGTCGGCGCCACGCGCGGGGGCGATGATCTGCAGGCTGGGGTCGAGGCTGCGGACGCCGATGTCCATGCGCACCTGGTCATTGCCCTTGCCGGTACACCCATGCGCGACCGCCGTCGCGCCGTACTTGTGCGCCGTTTCCACGAGCTTCTTGGCGATGAGCGGCCGGCCGATCGCGCTGGACAGCGGATACTTGTCCTCGTAGAGCGCGTTGGCCATGAGGGCCGGCAGGCAGTAGTGCTCGGCGAACTCGTCCTTAGCGTCGATGGCGACGGCGTCGATGGCGCCGGACGACTTGGCGCGCGCCATGATCGTGGGGATGTCTTTCACGCGTCCGAGGTCGACGAGGCAGGCGACGACGTCGTAGCCATACTTCTCCTTGAGCCACGGGATGAGGGCCGAGGTGTCGAGGCCGCCCGAATAGGCGAGGACGACGGTACCGTTGGGCGCGCTGCTGCTGCTCACGATGGTTCGCTCCTTAGGTGATGATGGCGGTGGCGGCGACGCTCCGGCGGCGGAGCGTCGTGTGACCGGGCGCCGGTGCGGCGAAGCCGCTCGCCAGCGCCGCGGCGCGTCTGGAATGTGCGCGGGAATGTGCCTGCGCGCTAGCCCTCTCGGAGACGGTCGAGATAGCGCTTCATGCTCTGCGCCTTGTCGCCGTCGCCCACGATCACGAGGAAGGTGTCGTCGCCGGCCAGCGTGCCGACCACGTCGGTGTGGTTGAGGTTGTCGATCTGACGCGCCACGGTGGACGCCGTGCCGATCTCGCAGCGCACGACCACGAGCTGCTGGGCGACCGACGTGGAGCGCGCGAAATCGCGCATCACGTGCCGCGCCGCCTGTTCGGGGTCCTTGGGCCGCTCACGGGAGCTGAGCACGTACTTGGCGCGGCCCAGGTGAGTGCGCACCTTCTGCAGGTCGAGCTCACGGATGTCGCGGGAGACGGTGGCCTGCGTGACCTCGCAGCCGAGGGCGCTGAGGGCGCTCACCAGCTCCCGCTGCGTGGACATCTCGCGCTGCTGCACGACCGTCTGGATGAGGCGCTGGCGCTCTGTCTTGCCCAACGGCGCGCGATTGTTCATGCCTTCGGTGTCTCCCGTGACGAGGGCCGGCCGCGATGGTGCGGCGGCCGGCGCCGGACCCTCCGCGAGCTGCTGCATAGAATACACCAAGTCCGTTCGGAATATGCAAACGCCTGAAGGGGCGGGCGGCGCGAAGACGGCCGGCGAAGCCGGCAGTGCCGCGCCGCCCACCTGCCGCACCGCGGCGGCCGCGCTCACGCCGTCACCTTGGTGCCGCAGCCGGCGTCGGTGAGGATCTCGAGCAGCACCGCGTGCTCCACGCGGCCGTCGATGACGTGGGCGCTGGCCACGCCGCTCTCCAGCGCCTTGCGCACGGCCGCGACCTTGGGGATCATGCCGCCGGTGATGCGCCCCGCGGCCTGCAGCGCCCCGAGGTAGGCGAGGTCGCACTCGGAGACGGGAGCGACCTCGCCGCCCTGGTCCTCGTACACGCCCTCGACGTCGGTGAGGAAGATGATCTTCTCGGCGTCGAGCGCGGCGGCGAGCTCCCCGGCGACCGTGTCGGCGTTGACGTTGTAGGCCTCGCCGTTCTCGTCGGCGCCGACGCTGGCCACGACCGGGATATTGGCCTCGGACAGCAGGTCGAGCACGCTGACGTCGACCTCGGCGACCTCGCCGACGAAGCCGAGGTCGACGGCGTTGCCGGCCTCGTCCTGATGTTTCTTGGGCGTGACCTTGAGCAGATGGCCGTCCTCGCCGGAGATGCCGACGGCCGTCCCGCCGTGGCGGCTGATGAGCCCGACGATCTCCTTGTTCACCTTGCCGACCAAAACCATCTTGGCGACCTCCATGGTGGCCTCGTCGGTGATGCGATGACCGTCGACGAACTCGGCCTCCATGCCCAGCCTGGCCATGTGCCGGCTGATCTCCGAGCCGCCGCCGTGCACGACCACGGGCTTCATGCCGACCAGCCGCAGCAGCACGATGTCCTCGGCGAACTGCTCCTGCAGGCGCGGCGAGGTCATCGCCGCGCCCCCGTACTTGAGCACCACCGTGGCGCCCCAGAAGCGGCGGATGTAGGGCATGGCCTCGAGCAGGGTCTTCACGGTCTTCTGGTGCCGTACGGTCATGTCGAGTACTCCGCGTTGAGGGTGACGTAGTCGTGCGTGAGGTCGCTGAAGTACACCGTGGCCTCGGCGCCGGGGCCGTTGAGGGCTACGTTCAGGTCGATCTCCGGCTGGTACATGATGTCGAGGAGCCGGCCCTGCTGGACCTCGTCCAGCGCCGCCGGCTGCCCGTGTTCCACGATCACGACATCCTCGTAGGAGATCCGCGCCGGCAGTGCCCGGTGGCCGTCGCGGCCGAGCGCTTGACCGATGGCCTGCATGATGCGGCCCCAGTTGGCGTCGCGACCGTAGAAGGCCGTCTTCACCAGCGGGGAGTTGGCGACGGCGCGCGCGACGGCTTCGGCGGCGCCGCCGTCGCGCGCCCCGGTCACCGTTAGGCGCATGGTGCGCGTCGACCCCTCGCCGTCGGCGACGATCGACACGGCGAGCGCGAGCAGCGCCGCCTGCAGGGCCTCCCCCAGCTTGGCCAACCCGGCGTCGCCCGGCTCCACGCCGGAGGCGCGGTTGCAGAAACCCAGCACCATGTCGTTGGTCGACTCCTGGCCGTCCACGGTGATGCGATTGAACGAGGCGGTCACGGCGCCGTGCATGAGCTCACCCCAGACCTCGGCGGTGACGACGGCGTCGCAGGTGACGAAGCAGAGCATGGTAGCCATGTTGGGGCTGATCATGCCGCAGCCCTTGGCCGCCAGGCCGACGTGCACGACGCCCTCGGCGAGCTGCACGTCGAGGGCCCCGGATTTGGCGTGCTTGTCGGTCGTGCGGATCGCCGTCGCGAACTCGCCGGAGGCGCCGGCAGACAGGGCTTGCGCGGCGGCCCCGACGCCCGGCTCGATCTTCGCCATCGGCAGGTGCACGCCGATGCGCCCCGTCGAGGACACGGCGACCTGTTCGACGGGAAGGCGGAGGTGATTGGCCGCAAGGAGTCTCATGCGGGCGGCGTCGGCGAGGCCCTGCTTGCCCGTACAGGCGTTGGCGTTGCCAGCATTGACAACGACCGCGCGCAGGTGGGCGCAGTCGCTGGTCTCGCGCGTGAGCCGCACGGGGGCGGCGGCGGCGGCGTTGCTCGTAAACGTCGCCGCCGAGACACCCGCGACCTCGGACGCGAGGATGCCGAGGTCAAGCTTGCCGCGCTTCTTGACCCCGCTCGCAACGCCGGCGGCGAGGAAACCCTGCGGGTAGGTCACGCCGCCCGCCACGTCGTGCGCGAAAGTGGGCAGCGGCGCGAACTTCGTCACCGGCAGCATCTCAGACCAGCCCTTCGTGCTCGGGCAAACCGAACATGACGTTCATGTTCTGCACCGCCTGCCCCGACGCGCCCTTCATCAGGTTGTCGATGACGCTGATGACGAGGATGCGCCCGGTGCGCTGGTCGACGTGCGGGAAGATGCGGCAGTAGTTGGTGCCGGCGACGTCCTTGAGCAACGGCGGCGCCTCGCACACCTCGACGAAGGTCTCGCCGGCGTAGAATTCCTCGTACAACTCCATGACCCGGGCCTGGCTCGGGACGGGGAAGGTGCCGGCGCGGACGTAGATGGTCTCGCTGATGCCGCGCTGGAGCGGCACCAGGTGCGGGACGAACGTGAGCTGGGGCCCGTGGCCGTTGCCGCCGGGAGCCGCGCCGAAGGCGCCGACGCCCGGCCCGCGGCTCGCCAGCCCGGCGGCGATCTCGGGATAGTGCCGGTGCGTGCCCACGCTGTAGGCGACGAGGTCCGAGTCGACGCTGCAGAAATGCGTCGTCCCCTTCGGCGTCTTGCCGGCGCCGCTCACCCCCGATTTGGCGTCGATGACGACGTCGAGCAGGCCCAGCGGTTTGAGCGGCGCCAGCGCCAGCAGCGCCGCCGTCGGGTAGCAGCCCGGGTTGGCCACTAGCGCGGCGGCGGCCACCTCCCCTCGGTGCAGTTCGGTGAGCCCGTAGACGCCGGGGAGCATTTCGGGATGCGGGTGCTCCCCGTACCATTCGGCGTATGCCTCGGCGGTGAGGCGGAAATCGGCGCTGAGGTCGATCACCCGGGCGCCGTCGTCGAGCAGGCGCTTGGCGACCGTCGCCGCCTGGCCGTGCGGCGTGCAGACGAAGGCTACGTCGACGTCGCCCACGTCCGCTTCACGGCAGAACTCGAGGCCCGCGCGCACGCGCGGCAAGTGCTGCTGCACCGGATCACCGGTGAGCGTTTCGGAGCTCATGTGCGTGAGTTTGACCGAGGGATGGTGCAGAAGCAGCTCGGCGAGCAGCGCGCCGGTGTAGCCGCTGCCGCCGACGATGCCGGCGGTGGCGACGCAGGGGTCGGCGGCGATGTCTTCGGCGGTGGTCTTGGTCTGAACGCAGGTCGCAGGTGTCATCAGGCACTCCGGGTGCACGTCGGGATGAACGCGGGCCGAGCAGGGTGTGCGCCGGCGGAGGGCGAGAGCGAGTGTCTGCGAGAGCGGCTAGCTGCGAGAGCTAGTGCAGACGGGGGCGCCCACCGGCCGGCGCGCGTCGTGCACGTCGGGCTCGGAGGGCGGCGCAGCGCGTGAGGCCCGCCTCGGGGCGGGACTTCGGGGCACTCCTGATGGTGTGCGCGCTGCTCATCGTCGGGGAACTATACCGGAATGGCGCGAATCATGCAAACGCTGAACATCGAGTCTGCAAAGTATGCACCCCGAAGGATTGCCCTAGCTGCCGGCGGCGGCAGGCTGGGTGGTATGAGCCACGCCTGTCACTGGCGTACCACCGCCACCCGGATAGTATGGTCGCTCGGACTGAACGCCGCCCCGACCACGGGAGGGTCGCTGAGCCTTGGCCGCTTGATCGTCGCGCTGTCACTCGCCGGTCTCATGCTGTTCGCCGTTGCGGGCTGTGGGTCGAACGGCCCGGACGACCATTTCACGGGACGCTGGCGGCCCGAAGGCTCGAAGGGTGGGGAGTTCGTGGTCGTCAAGCGCTCGGCTGACGGCAGCTACACCATGGCCTTCCTGAACGGCCGCACCGCGTCCGTCTGGCTGCCGATGAAACGCCTCGGACGTGCGCTGTACCTCCACATCGCGGCGGTGAAGCCCGACAGCGGGCCGCGCATCCCCGGCTACGACTTCGTCCTCACGTACAGGCCGGCTGACGGCCGTCTTCTGTATGGCGACAACGTCTTGCGTGACTATGAGCTGACGAAAGCGAGTGACAACACCTCGTTGCCGGAGCCACAGCCGTCGGCGTCCGAGTAGGCGACGGAGAGGGCGGCCGGAAGAGCCGCCCGCCCCGCAGACGTTGGTCGTCAGTCCCGGTTCGTCACCCCGCAGGGTGATGACGGTTCGGGATGGCGCGGGTCAGCGCAGCGTCGCCTGGAACTCCCGCTCGAGCGCCTTGAGGATCTTGGCGCGCACGCCGGCGATGTCCTTCTCGCTCAGCGTGCGCTCCGGCGAGCGCATCACGACGCGTAGCGCCAGCGAGCGCTTGTCCGCCGGCACCTGGTCGCCCTCGTAGACGTCGAAGACGTGCACGTCGCGGGTGAGCTTGCCGCCCGCGCGCCGCGCGACGGCGACCACGTCGGCCGCGGCGACGTCGCGATCCACGACGACCGCGAGATCCTGGGCGGCCGGCGGATAGGCGCCGAGGTCTTCGAATGTCGCCGTCTCGAGGGCGACCGGCGCGATGCGGTCGAGGGCGAGCGCGGCGAAGTACAGCTCAAGGTCGTCGACCCCGTAAGCCGCGGCCACGTCGGGGCGCAGCAACCCTAGGGCGCCGACGCCGCCGGCGCCCGGCACGCTGACGAGCGCCGCCTTACCCGAGTGCAGGTAGTGGAAGTGTGCGGCCGCCTCGCCCAGCGGCGCGAACTCGCCGCGCAGGCGCAGGGCTCCCAGCGCCGCCTCGACGATGCCCTTGAGTGTGGAGAAGTCGATCGGGCGGCCCGTGCCGGTCCAGTTCTCGGCCTGCAACGGCCCGGCGAGCATGATGCCGACGGCCTCCGGCTCATGCGGCAGGACGGCGCCGGGTTCGGCGGCATGCGCCGGCGCCGGGCTCGTCTGGTCGTCCCACAAGTACACGTTGCCGATCTCGAACAGGTTGGGTGGGTCGTTGAGCCGGTCGACGTTGGCGCGCACCGCCCCGATCAGCCCCGGCAGCAGCATCGTGCGCATCACCGACTGCTCGACGCTCATCGGGTTGCTGAGCCTGACGGGGGCGAGGCGCACATCGCCCTCGGGCAGACCCAGCGGATCGAGGGCGTCCGGCGCCACGAACGTGTAGGTGATGGCCTCGTCGAAGCCGCAGCCGGCCAGGGCGCGCCGCACGGCGCGCCGCACCTGCTGCGGCTTAGTCAGGCCGCCGGCCGTGCGATGCCGCGGGAGCGTCTCCGGCACCAGGTCATAGCCGGCGATGCGCCCGACCTCCTCGAAGAGGTCGACCTCGCGCACGAGGTCGGGGCGGAACGTCGGGGGCGTGATCGTCCACTCTGCGGTTGACGATGCGCTTGTGTCGGGGGCCGCCGTGGCGTCCTCGTCCACCTCGCACTCGAGGCGGCGCAGGATGCCAGCCTGCTCGGCGGCCGGCACAGCGTACCCGAGCAGGCCGTCGGCTTTCGCCGGGCGGTAGGCGACACGGCGCAGCGCCGGCGACTCGTCGGCGACGTCGACCATGCCCGGCGCGACGGTGCCGCCGCACAGCTCGGCGAACAGCCGCGACGCGAAGTCGAGCCCACCGGGCACGAGGTTCGCGTCGAGCCCTTTCTCGAAGCGGTTGCTGGCCTCGCTGCGGATGCCGGTGTGCAGCTCGGTACGCAGGATGCTCGGGCCGCTGAAGTTGGCGGCTTCGAGCACCAGGTCGGTGGTCCTCTCGTCCACCTCGGCGTCGACGCTGCCGAACACGCCGGCGATGACCAGCGGCCGCTCGACGTCGGCGATGACCAGCATGTGGTCGTCGAGCGTGCGCTCGACGCCGTCGAGGGTCACGATCTTCTCGCCATCTTTCGCCCGCCGGGCGAGGAGCTTGTCGCCGCGGATCTTGCCCGCGTCGAAGGCGTGCAGCGGCTGGCCCCAGCCGAGCATCACGTAGTTGGTCACGTCGACGACGTTGCTGATGGGGCGCATGCCGGCGTGCGTGAGGCGCGCTTTGAGCCAAGCCGGCGAGTCGCCGACCGTCACGCCGCGGATGACCTGCGCCGCATAGCGCGGGCACAGGTCGGGGTCGGCGACCTCGACCGCGATCGCCCGGTCGGCAGGGGCGCCGCCCAGCACCGCCGGTCCGGCGGTGGGCGGCGGCGCCAACTCGAGGCGCGCCGCTGCCGCGACCTCGCGAGCGATGCCGTAGATGCTGAAACAGTCGGGCCGGTTCGAGGTGAGCTCGAGCTCGAGCACGGCCTCACTCACCGGCAGGTACTCCTGCAGCGGCGCGCCCACGATCGACTCGTCGGGCAGGACCACGATGCCGGGGCTCTTCTCCTCGTAGCCGAGCTCCTGCTCGCTCATCATCATGCCGTCGCTCTCGACCCCGCGCAGGTTGGCCTTCTTGAGCTTGAGGCCGTTCTCCAGAGTCGCTCCGGACAGCGACACGGCGACGCTGTCGCCGGCCTGGAAGTTGTCGGCGCCACAGACGATCTGTTTCACGCCGCCGTTAGCCTCCCCCACCTCAACGGTGCAGAGGCTGAGCTTGTCGGCGTTGGGATGCTTGTCTCGCGTGAGGACCTTGCCGACCACGAAGCGGCTGAGGTTCTCGGGGCCGCGAGGGGCGCCGACCCAGTCGATGCCCTCCACCTCGGTGCCCGACATCGTGAGGACCTCGGCGAGCTCCTCGACGCTGCCGCGCCAGTCGACGTACTCCTTGATCCAGCTGAACGGTACTCGCATGGTCTCCGCCCCCTCTCAGAACTGCCGCAGGAAGCGGACGTCGTTGTCGTAGAACAGGCGCAGGTCGGGGATGCCGTGCTTGAGCATCGCCATGCGCTCGACGCCCATGCCGAAGGCGAAGCCGCTGACCTTCTCGGGATCGTAGTCGACGAACTCGTAGACCGCCGGGTCGACCATGCCGGCGCCCATGATCTCGAGCCAGCCGGAGTGCTTGCAGGAGCGGCAGCCCTTGCCGCCGCACAGCTCGCAGCTCACGTCGACCTCGAGGCTCGGCTCGGTGAACGGGAAGAAATGGGGGCGCACACGGATGGCGCGCTCGCCGCCGAAGAACTCCTGCGTGAAGTGGTGCACGGTGCCCTTGAGATCGGCGAGCGTGATGCCCTCGTCGACGACGAGGCCCTCGACCTGGTGAAACATCGGCGTGTGGGTCGCGTCGGAGTCGCGCCGGTAGACCTTGCCGAGGCAGACGACGTACACGGGCGGTCGCTGCTGCTCCATGACGCGGACCTGCACGGGAGAGGTGTGGGTGCGCAGGAGCACGCCGCGGTCGGCGTCCATGACGGCCTCGGGCATGGTCTCGCGCTGCTCGACCACCCAGAAGGTGTCGTGGGCCGAGCGCGCCGGGTGGCTGGGCGGCGTGTTCAGGGCCGTGAAGTTGTAGTAGTCGAGCTCGACCTCGGGACCTTCGGCGATGCGGTAGCCGAGGCCGATGAAGATGTCTTCGACCTCGCGCATCGTCTGGCTGATGAGGTGCTCCTGGCCGGCCGGGAAGGGCTGACCCGGCAGCGTAACGTCGACGCGCTCGTGGGCCAGCGAGGCGGAGAGCGCTTCGCGCTTGAGCTCCGCCTCGCGTTCCTCCACGAGCGCCTCGAGCTCGCGGCGCACCGCGTTGCCGCCCTTGCCGAGCAGCGGGCGATCCTCCGGCGGGAGCGTCGGGATAGAGCGCAGCAGCTCGGTAAGGGCGCTCTTGCGGCCAAGCGTGGAGATGCGCGCCTGCTCGAGGGCGGCGGCGTCGGCGGCGCGAAGGATCGTGTCGTGGGCCGTGCTGTACAGAGCCGCCAGGCCCGGGGCGCGCTGTTTCAGGATCTGCAGCTCGGCGTCGTCCATGGTCATCCTTCCTGGGGCGCCGGGTGAAGGCCCGGCGGGTCGTCTGCGCCGCCGGCGGGGCGGCGCGAGAATTCGTAGAGGGCGATCGCGCCGGCGGCGCCGGCGTTCAGCGATTCCACCCCGCCGGGCAAGCCCGGCGCCAGCGGGATCGTGATGAGCTGGGTCACGTGCGCGAGCGCCTCGCGTGAGAGGCCGGGGCGCTCGGCGCCCACCACGAGCACAGCCGGGCGCCGCAGGCCGGCGGCGGCCAGCGGCGCGCCTTCGTGGGCGGCCAGGCCGTACACCGCGGCCCCGGGCAGCGCCGCGAGTACATCGGCCAGCCGCACCTCCGGGAAGAGGGGCAGCCCGAAGACGGCGCCCATCCCGGCGCGCACCGTCTTGGGGCCGTACAGGTCGGCGGAGCCGGGGGCAGTGGCGAGGGCGGTGGCGCCGAAGGCCACCGCCGCCCGCAGCAGCGTGCCCATGTTGCCCGGGTCGCCGATGCCGTCCGCGAAGACGACCAGCGCCTCGCCCGCTGCGCCAGGAGGCGCGTCCTCTCCGAGCGCGCCGCCCGTGCCGGGCAGCGTCGTCAGCGCCCGGCGCTCAGGCAGCGGAAACACCGCCATGACGTCCGGCGGTGTCTCGAGGGTGCTGATCTTCTCGGCGACGCGCTCCGCGACCTGGTAGACGGCCGGCGGCGCCGTGTGGGCGCCGTCCGCCGCCGGCCCGCCCCCGCCGCTCAACCGCAGGCGGGCGCTGAGCTCGAGGGCGCGCTCGGCGCGCACGAAGACGACCTGCGGCCGGTGTCCGGCGGCGATGCCCGCCACGACGAGGTCGGCACCTTCGACGAGGAAGGCGCCCTCACGCTCGCGGAACTTGCGCAGACGCAGCGCCGCCGCCCTCTTGACGAGGGCGTTCTGGGTGCTGCCGAGTGGTTCGCCTAAAACCCCAAGCTGCTCGCCTGCCCTACCGGCGTTCAGGCCGCTTCGAGGGCCGCGCGCGACTGGTCGACGAGCGAGGCGAAGTACTTGGGGTCGCTCACGGCGAGCTCGGCGAGGATCTTGCGGTCGAGCTCGACCTGAGCCAGCTGCAGGCCGTGCATGAACTGGTTGTACGAGAGGCCGTTCTCGCGGGCCCCTGCGTTGATGCGGATGATCCACAGCTTGCGGAACTCACGCTTGCGCACACGACGGTCGCGGTAGGCGTACTGGCCGCTACGCTGCACCTGCTCCTTGGCCCGTTTGTAGCTGGAGTTCTTGGTGGCGCGGTAGCCCTCCGCCTGCTCGAGCACCTTGCGGCGCTTCTTGCGCGCGTTGACGCTACGTTTGATACGAGACATGGTCCGTACTCCTTGGCACTACGCCGGCCGCTGCCTGGGGCGCCGGCCGGGCGGTGGATCGCTTGCGTTGACCTAGCGCAGTCCGAGCAGGCGCTTGATCCCTTTGGTATCAGCCTGACTGACGTCGTACACCTTGCGGAAGCCCCGCTTGCGCTTGGAACTCTTGTGCTCCAGGAGGTGGCTCTTCATCCCGTGGCGGCGGACCAGCTTGCCCGTGCCCGTGAGACGGAAGCGCTTCTTGGACGCGCTGTGGGTCTTTGTCTTCGGCATACGTACCTCCCTCCCGCTACTTCACCGGCGCCAGCATCATGACCATGTTGCGCCCGTCTTGCAGAGGCTTGGACTCGATGACGCCGTATTCCTTGATATCTTCGGCGAGCCGCAAGAGCAGCGTCTCGCCGCGCTCCGGATGGACCATCTCGCGGCCGCGGAACATGATCGTGACCTTGACCTTGTCCTTGTGCTGCAGGAAGCGCAGCACGTGGCCCTTCTTGGTCTCGTAATCGTGCACGCCCACCTTGGGCCGGAACTTGATCTCCTTGATCACGATCTGGCTCTGGTGCTTGCGCGCCTGCTTCGCCTTGAGCTCGAGCTCGTAGCGATACTTGCTGTAGTTCATGATCCGGCACACCGGCGGGTCGGACTGCGCAGCCACTTCGACGAGGTCGAGGTTGTGTGAGGCGGCGTACTCCTGGGCGAAGGCCATCGGCTTGATGCCGAGCTGTTCGCCCTTTTCGTCGATGAGACGGACCTGCGGCACCGTGATGCCGTCGTTGATGCGGATGCGGACCTCGTTGGCCCGGTCCCGCATGAACTTGTCTCTTGGAGAAAATGGTCTACCCATATACGGAAAAAGGCTCGCCAACGGCGAGCCCTCACGATCTCCTTTCTCGTGATGGACCCTGTCGGCCGGCGACGGGCGCAGGGTGGGGTGCTCGCAAGCTCCCGCTTGATGGCGGACGGCAGTATACACGACGCGGCGACTGGCGTCGACTGCGCGCGCTCAGCAGCCGCGTAGTAGAGACAATCTCGGCGATAGATGCAACCGGACATGGAGGAGATGCGTTGTCGGGGCGGCGCGCGAGCGCCGCCGGTCCCGCCCGCGCACTGGAGTCGCGGCGCGGCCGGGAGTAGCATCCGTGGCGACCCGCCCGCAAGGAGGAGCCACGGCTACGTCGCCCACCCAATTCCTCGTCGACGCCGACAGCACCGTCGTGCCTGCCGACCGCGACGCGATCGCGTCGCGCCTGCAGGCCGACCGCTTCTTCTGGCTCGACATCCACGGGCCCGACGCCGCAGGCCTTGCCCTGTTGCGCGACGTCTTCGGCTTCCATCCCATCGCGCTGGAGGATTCGGAGCACTTCGGTCAACGCCCGAAGCTGGACACCTACGACGACTACGTGATGCTGGTGGTCTACGGCGCGAACCGCGACGAGGACGACCTCGTCGAGGTGCACTGCTTTCTCTCCGAGCACTACCTCGTGACCGTGCATCACGACGACTGCCCGGCCTTCAGCGACCTGCGCACCCGCATCACCACGCATCATCTCCACACCGACAACGCCGCCTTCGTCCTGTACGCGGTGGTCGATGCGCTGGTCGACAGCTTCTTCCCCCTGCTCAGCGAGTTCGACGACCGCATCGATACGATCGAGGACCGCGTCTTCCAGGCTCCCGACGACGCCCAGCTCCAGGAGGTCTTCGCGATCAAGCGCACGCTCGTGGGGCTGCGCAAGGTGATCACCCCGGAGCGCGACCTCTTCGCGCGCGTCGCCACCGGCGTGCTCACGATCCCCGGCATGACGCCCGACGCGGAGCGCTACTACCGCGACATCTACGACCACCTGATCCGCATCAGCGACCTCATCGACAGCTACCGCGACCTCACGTCGGGCGCGATGGACGTCTACCTGTCCACCGTGTCCAACAGGCTGAACGACGTGATGAAACGACTCACGATCGTGGCCACGATCTTCATGCCGCTGACCTGGATCTCGGGGTTCTTCGGCATGAACTTCGGTTGGATGGTGCTCAACATCAGCGGCCGGCCGGCCTTCCTCGCGTTCGGGCTGGGCGGCCAGGCGCTGGCCGTGATCGTCATGCTCTTGGTGTTTAGGAAGCAGGGCTGGATCTAGCCTGCGCGCCCCGCACCGCCCCGGGCAGCGCAGAGTCCCCGGCGCCTGAAGCGGCCGCGGAGCCGGGGCTCACGGCCCTTCGACGCCCCACATCTGGGCGTGGTCCACTACGGCAAAACCCGGACTCGCATAGAGCGGCTCCGCGGCGGGGTCGGACAGGAGGCCGAACAGATGAGCGCCGGTGCGCACGTGATGGTCGAGTGCGGCGGAGACCGCCGCGGCCGCGGCCCCCCGGCGGCGATGGGCCAGCCGCGTCCCCACGGCGTAGATGCCCACCGTCGAGCCGCTGCGGCAAGCGCCCTGCCCTCGCGGCGGGTGAGGAAGACATCGGCGCTGGGAAGGTCGGGAAACGTGGGCCCCAACAGGGAACGGACCCACTCCGGCGGGATCTCGTAGGCGTCGCCGAGGACGTCGGCGGCGTCCATGACCCCGTCCACGTCTGAGGCACGCTCGACGACGTACTCGTGCTCGACGTGCCGCGCGTTCGCCGAGTGCGCACACATGAACGGGAGCGAGCCGCCGGCGACCAGACCGAGGCCGGCGTTCGCCTCAGCCGCCTCTTCGGCCGCCGGCGACAGGACGGCGATAGACCCGGGCAGGCGGCGCTCGCGCAGCAGTTGGTGAAACCGCCGAATGGCATTGCCCACGCCGTCCGGACCGAACACGTAGCCGAAGTTCATGTCGGGGAACGGCTCTCCGCCGATCCCGAGGCCCCCGCCGGGCACCAAAAGCGCCTCGCCGCGCACGGCGCCGCGCCCGAAGGCGCACCAGCCGTCGCCGACGGCGCGCCCCAGGTCGACCAGCGAGACTCGTCGGGCTCCCATGACGCTCCCTTCGCCCGATAGGCCGCCCGCGGCCGGGCCGCGGAGACGCGAACGGGCGGGCCGGTGACATGCCGAGGACCGTCCGAGCGGGCTCCACGTGCAGTGTACGCTGGCGCGCCCGCCGTCACACGCGGATGTCGCGGCGCTCGAAGACCACGAGGGTCACCGCGAGGAGCACCAGCGTCGTACCGGCCAACACGGCGACGTCGGTGCCCCCGAGCTCGCGCCCCAGCGGCGTAGTCCCGCCGGTGTAGCGGAAGAGCGACAGCACGCGGTACGGCTCGAGCGTCTCGTTGATCTGGCCCAGCGTGTTGAGGAGATACATCGCCACGCCGACCCCGGCTCCGGCGGCGATGCCTGCCGCCTTGTGGCCGGTCGCCGCGCCGACGGCCAGGGTGACGCTGCCGACCGCCAGGCCGAGCAGCGTGAACAGCAGCAGCGCCTGCCCAAGCGCACCGGCGCCGACATCCATGCCGGCGAACGAGGTGGCGACGACCAGCGACAGCCAGAAGGCGAGGCCCAGGACGCCGATGGTCACCACCATGGCCGCGAACCTCTGCAGCACCAGGCCGCGACGCGAGAGCGGGTAGGCCAGCAGCAGGCTCAGAGTGCCGTCCTCCTCCTCCCCGGCTAGCGCCCGGTTGGCGGCCCCGACGGCGAAGGCGATGAACACGATCGGCCCGAGCCACGAGAACAGCTCCGTATTGATGAAACCCTTGGGCGAGGAGAAGTCCCCTCCCGAGCCGAGGAAGGCCGTGCGGAACGCCTCAGGCAGGTTGTCGACGTAGCCCTGAAGCTGCCCGGCGCTGTCCCTCACGCTCGGGTACACAGACATGATAAGCGCGACGTAGGCGGCGATGCCGATCACCCAGACGATCAGGCCGCGGGCCTGGTCGCGCAGGCTCTTTAGGAACGGGTCACGCAGCATCGCCGGCCTCCTTTCCCGCTGCGGACGCGGAGCGTCCTTCGTCGCCGAGCCGCTCTCCGTAGAAGGTTAGGAAGACGTCCTCCAGATCCGGCTCGCGACTCGTCATCGTGACGACCTCGTACCGGGCGAGCATCTTGACGGTGGCGTCAAGCGAGCCGCTCACGGTGAGGCGGAGCGTCTCGGCGCCGGCGGGACCGGAGCCGGCCCCGTTCGCCGTCACGCTGGTCACCCCCTGCACCGCCTCGAAGGCGGCGGCGGGCACGGGCGCCGCGAACGTCACCTCGACCTCGCGGACGGCGCGCCCTGTGAGGGCCGCGACGTCCTCGACCGCCACCAGCTGGCCCTCGCGGACGAAGGCTACGCGGTCGCAGACGCGCTGCACCTCGGGAAGGTTGTGCGACGAGAGGAACACGGTCTGCCCCGCCTCTCTGGCCTCCTCGACGAGGTGGTAGAACTCGTGCTGCACCAGCGGATCGAGGCCGGCGGTGGGCTCATCGAGGATGAGCAGCTCCGGCCTGTGCATGAGCGCCTGGATGAGGCCGAGCTTGCGCTTGTTGCCGGTCGAGAGGTCGGCGACCTTCTTCCCCGCATCGAAGTCGAGCCGCTCGCAGAGCGTGCGCATGGAGCCGGGGTCGGCGCCGCCGCGCAGGTTGGCGAAGTAGCGCAGCGTCTCGTCCCCGGTGAGCCTGCCGTAGAGGCTCAGCTCACCGGGCAGGTAGCCGCTGCGCCGGCGTATCGCCATGCTCTCGCGGCGGCTGTCGAGGCCGAAGACGAGCGCCCGGCCGCTCGTCGGCCGGATGAGGTCGAGCAGCACGCGGATCGTGGTCGTCTTGCCGGCCCCGTTGGGACCGAGAAAGCCGAACACGCAGCCCGGCTCGACCTCGAGGTCGAGATCCGCCACGCCGCGGTTCTTGCCGTAGCTCTTCGTCATCCTCTCCAGTCGGACTGCGGAGGTCATGTGCCCTCACGCTCCTCCCGCTCCTTCCAGCGCGCCACCAGCTCGCGGAGCCCCTGCTCGTAGAACTCGTAGAAATCGCGCATCTCGCGGACGCGCGCGCGGCATTCCTCCGGGTGCCCCTCGACCAGCTTGAGGCCGCGATCGGCGACTTCGCGGAAGGCGGCCAGAAGCGGCAGGCTCCGCTCCAGGGCGCGCGGCCACATGGTGGGCAGCAGCCGGTAGTAGTCGCGGCGGTCGGCCGGCATGGCGAACCTCTCGACGATGCCGAAGTCGACGAACAGGCGGATGTTGGTGCTGACCGACGCTTTGCTGGCGCTGAGCGCCGTGGCGATCTGCCCGGCCGTCTGGTGCGGCGGATCGCAGATCATGAGCCAGGCGAGGATGCGGCCGGCCATGCGTGTGTGGCCGGCCTGCTCGTAGAGGAGCGCCGTGTCCTCGATGAAGCGCATCGCGGCCTCGTCGGGCACCGCCGCGGCGCGGCCTCCCGCGGCGGGCGCAGCCGGCGGTGCGGCGACCCACCCGGCGCGTTCATCTTTCATCGGCACCTCCCGTGCGGCGACGCGGCTCACGACCGGCGCCGTTCAGTACGTTCAGTGTACGCTGAACAGACTGAACGTCAAGTGCCGTGCGGCGTGGCGGCACGCCCTCCCCGAGCCACGGCGCACCGGCGACGCTGCATCTCTCCGTCTGTCCTGCCGATATGGTAGTCAGCAGGTGCCGGGAGGCCTCAGCGTCGCGCCGAACAGGAGGATGAGGATGACCGTCGCCGTTCAGGCCATCGGAGAAGGCATGCTGGGCGAAGCGCGCGCCTCCATCGCCGCGTTCACCGTCGGCCTGCTCGTCACCTTCATCGCGGTGCGCATCAACACGCGCCTCATACGCGCCAAGGTGAGCTGGTGGTTCCACGACATCAAGTCGGACGACGGCGTCCACGTCCATCACATGGTGATCGACGGCGTCCTCATGGTCGCCGCCGGCCTCGTCGACATGGCGCTGCTCACAAACGGCCTGTGGCAGCAGCTCGCGTCGTTCGTCTTCGGCGCCGGCGTCGCGCTCACGCTGGACGAGTTCGCCCTCATCCTGCGCCTGCAGGACGTGTACTGGACGAACGAAGGGCGCCTCTCCGTGGATGCGGTCATCGTCGCGGCGTGCGCCGGCCTGCTGTTCGTGATCGGCCACAAGCCCTTCGTGGACACCGGCGTGACCGGGGCGGCAGGCGCTGTGCTGGTGGCGGTCTTCTTCGGGTCAACCTCTTCTTCGCGTTCATCTGCCTGGTGAAAGGCAAGCTCTGGACCGGCTTCTTCGGCCTGTTCATCCCCATCGTGGCCCTCGTCAGCGCGATCCGGACCGCGCGGCCCACCTCCCCCTGGGCGCGACGGCGCTACGCGAAGAAGCCGAAGAGGATGGCGAAGGCACAGCGCCGCGAAGACAGGATCAACGCCACGTGGCGCTCCTGGCGCGAGGCGTTCTTCGACCTCATCGCCGGCAAGCCGCACATGCCGAGCGTCCCTCCGCCGGCTGCGGCGGCCGAGGCGGACGAGCTGGCCTAATCAGGCGCCGCCCGCGACGACCACCAGATCGTCGATGAAGCGGCGCTGCGCCGGCACGACGGCCTCGCGCGCCGCCGGCAGATCGAACCAGGCGGCGCGGTCGACCTCGGGGAACTCGGCCCGCCTCCCGGAGCGCGGCGGCCACTCGATCGCGAACGCGTTGCTCACGATGGCCGCCGGATCGCAGTCGTGCTCCACGGCCCAGGCGTAGATGAGCTTGTGATGGTGCGCCTTGACGCCGCCGAGGGGCTGGAATGGCCCTTCGGGCTGTAGCCCCGTCTCCTCCCTCACCTCGCGCAGGGCGACAGCCAGGAGGTCGGCGCCGGCGGCGCGGTTCCTGGCCTTGGCGGCGGTGACCGTCGCCGGCACCGGGCCAAGCTCGTGCGGATCGGCCTCGCCCTTGGGGATGCTCCATGAGCCGGCGTCCTTCTTGGCCCAGTACGGGCCGCCGGGGTGCACGAGCAGCACTTCGAGGCGGCGCTCGCCGGTCTTTGGCTCGTGATGCCAGCGGTAGAGCAGCAATCCGGCGCTGATGGCGGGCATGGGCGAAGTATCGCACGAGACGCGAAGAACCGGGGATGGCGCGGCAGGCCCTGCGGGCGGCGCGCGCCGGCCCGGCTACAGGCCGATGACCTCGAAGCCCAGCGCGAGCGCGGCGCGACCCAGCTGACGATCGTGCGTCGCGAAGACGAGGTCGGGTGCGCGACGATCGCGCCACATGAGCGCCGTGGCCAGGTGAACGGCATCGAGGGTCTTGAGCGCGACCGGGTAGGGCTCGCCCGCCCTGCGCAAGATCGACAAAGACGGCATCAGGCGGCGCATGCGCCGGAGATGCCTGTAGGCGACCTGCCGCCGCTCGCCGGACTCGTCCATGCTGAGCTGGCGACGCAGGCGCGCTGCTTCGATCGCGCGCATGCACTCGACCTCGGTGACGAAGGAGGTCACGCGGTCGTCACAGGCGAGCAGCACCATCAGCGGATCGCGCTGCTGCAGCACGAAGCGCAGGAGGACCGACGAGTCGACGTAGGCGATCACGGCTCGGCGTCGGGCGGCTCGTCCGCCCTGCGATCCGCCTCGATCGCTTCGTCGGCCACGCGGTCGAGCCGCAGGTCGCGATCGTCGCGGTCTTCGCGGATGAGAGCGACCACGTCGATCGACCGCCCGAGCGGCGGCAGGTCGACCTGGCCCCAAAGGGCCGGGTCTTCGGTGGGCTCGATGATCTCGAGGTCGTCGATCCCCTCCGCCTCGTAAGGACCCAGAGTCGCCACCGGGATGTCGCGGCTGAGCACGGTGAACGACCTGCCCTCCCGCACCTCGCGCAGGTAGTGGCTGAGCTTGGCTTTGAGTTCAGCGACGGTCACGGTGTCCATGGTCACAGTATGACTAGAACTGGTCAAGATGACAGTCGGGCGGGCGTTGGTGACGTTCGCGGCGTGGGCAGGTGGACGTTCGCGGCGGCGGCGGGGCCGAAGGGCTCCGCCGCCCGCTCGCCCTCAGACGAGCTCGAGCGTGCGGAAGGGGAGCTCTAACGCCTCGCGCTCGTGGTCCCAGCGCTTCGGAGGCTGGACCATGAGTTCCATCGCCAGCACCCAACGGCGCTCGCCGACCAGCACCGTCCAGTGCTCACGAGCGACGGCGGGATGGGGCCGGCATCTGGCGCGCCGCCTTCGGGCGCGAGCCCGGTGAGTCGGTAGCGGACGTGCACGGCGGGGCGGCCGGCGAGCTCTGCCGCCTCCGGCGGCACGAGCATCTCGGCCGCCTCCGGCGACCACTGCGCGAACGACGCCTGCGCCCGGGCGATGTGGCCGGCGAGCCGCTCCGGCGCGGGCGCCGGCTCCACTCTGCACGGTGACGAGCGCGAGCGCCGCGATCCAGCCTTCGGCCGGCCGCGCGGCGATGAAGTGCGCCGTGGGCAGCTGCGTCGCGCCGTCATCTGCTGCGACGAAGCCGGGGTCGGTCCGGGCGAAGCGCGCGTTGATCTCGAAGCGCGCGCCGAGCCCGCGAGGTGTGGCGAAGCCGGATGACGTCATCGTGGCGGCTCCCCGTCCAGGGGAAGACAAGGATCGAGGCGATTCTTATCTTCCCTCTCAGCACGCACGGCGGCCGGCGGCGCGGCGGGCGTCAGCCCGCCGCCGGGCCGGCCGGCGCAGCCGTCAGGCCGGCGGCAGCCGGCGGTCGCGGATCTCGCCGGCGATCTGCGTCGCGGCGTCGGCGAGCAGGACGGAGCCCTTCTGCTCGCCGCGCTCGCGCACGGCCACCTCGCGGCTCTCCTGTTCCTTGTCGCCGACCACCAGCAGATACGGCACCTTCTGCAGCTGGCCGTCGCGGATCCTCCTGCCCATGCTCTCGCCGCGGTCGTCGAGGTCGGCGCGGATGCCCGCCTGGAGCAGCGCGCCGAGCACCTCGTGGCCGTAGGCGGCGTGCCGGTCGGCGATCGGGATGACGAGCGCCTGGACCGGCGCCAGCCACGTGGGCAGGTTGCCGCCGTAGTGCTCCAGCAGGATGCCCATGAAGCGTTCGATGCTGCCCAGCAGCGCGCGGTGGATCATGACG
>Ga0209913_1000626_pt1 | contig 27553 bp, 21 predicted proteins | sample PersoiDNA2013203_FD_185805 | JGI IMG/M metagenome (GOLD analysis project Ga0209913, IMG submission 185805) | Permafrost soil microbial communities from the Arctic, to analyse light accelerated degradation of dissolved organic matter (DOM) -... | ecosystem: Environmental > Terrestrial > Soil >... | reverse complement strand
TAGTGAGAATACTAGATTTTTGTAAGTAGTATCCAGGAAATAAACGAAATTACTTACAAAAGCACTAGACAAAATGCAGTAAGCGTACTATAATATTGCTTCTGTTGATGTTGGTGACACAGCATCGAAGTATTTGTCTGACTAAGCAAGAATATGGGTGCTTAGCTCAGTTGGTAGAGCGGCGCCCTTACAAGGCGTAGGTCGGGAGTTCGAGCCTCTCAGCACCCACCACAGATAAATACGTGCAGAACAAGGTTTTAAGGTTTAGGAGTGGTAGTTCAGTTGGTTAGAATACCGGCCTGTCACGCCGGGGGTCGCGGGTTCGAGCCCCGTCCGCTCCGCCAGTAAAAGAAAAAACGAGTTGCTACGGCAGCTCGTTTTTTTTTGCTCATTTGATTCGCGCTTACTTATCAAGCTTCTATGCGGTTTTTCAGCCGATTATTCATTCACTCCTCTGTAAAACATCAAAATGAAAAAAGACGAGCTAAGCTCGTCTTTATTGTCGTTCCGTAGCGCACTCTACGAAGTCACCACTATTTACGCAACTTTCGCTGGCTCGATTTCACCATCCAAGGCAAAGACGATGTCATCAAGCATCTTTGTCAATTCCGCGGTCATTAACATAAAGTCAGCATCGAAACGTTCTTCTTCATTCGTCCCTTTGTCCTTGTCTTCGTCCAGAATATCCAAAGGCTTAATACGCTTAATAGTTAACGTGTCAGTAAGAACAAAGCTGATACGATCATCCCAGGTCAACGCCAGTTTTGTGCATTGCTTGCCGGCAGCGATATGTTTCTGAATGTCATCTGGCTCTAAGGTGTAACGAACATAGCGAACAGTTGCTTTGTCTTCGGTGGAAGACTTTAATTCAGTTTCCTGATCAATCGTAAAGCCTTTTGGTGCTTCGTTACCTGCTAACCAGGAAGTCATTGCTGCCTGAGGCGAAGATTTAACGCGCAAGCCTTCCAGCGGTAACTTGTCGCAGCATTTCAGAAGCAGCTTAACAACTTCGTCAGCGCGTGTTGGGCTAGAAGCGTCGATAACCACCCAGCGGTTGATCGGATCAATCCAGACGGCGGTATTACGTGTAATAGCAAACGCGCGTGGCAACAGTTCATCAGTCACACGTTCTTTAAGATCCTTCATTGCTTTACGACCTGGTGCAAAGCCCTGTTGTTCTTCTAAATCTGCAGCACGTGCTTTTGTCACCTGATTAATCACACTGGATGGCAGTAGTTTCTTTTCTGTCGCTAGGGAAATCAGAAACTGGTTATTGACGCTATGGACTAAAAGTTCATTGTTACGCGGAGGGGCCCACCCCTGGCTTTGCATCTCATTGGAAGCACATTGTGAAAATGAAATACGCGAGAGTTGTGTATGTAACTCGTCAGCAGTAATTTGCCATGGCGCACTTAGACGGAAAATCTGTAAATTCTTGAACCACATAGCGTTTCCAAACGAAGAAAACCTGACATTCTACACGTCTCATCGGCGCAACTCACGCCACTAGCCACTCCATTGATGACTTTAATTAACGCTCTGTCGCAAAGCCCGTTACCGAATCATCGTGGTTAGGCATACTGGGCACCTGATCTGATTTATTCAACGAAGGAGAGCATGATGCTACAAGAAATACTGACACACACACCACTCTGGGTATGGTTCATCTTGTTATTTTTGATCTCGCGAGGCGTGAAAGCAAGTCAGGATCGGCGCGTCACATTTAAAACGATGCTGTTACTGCCGCTATTCATGTTGCTGTGGTCATTGCAATGGATGGTGCAACATTTTGGCTTACAGCCTGAAGTGGGTGGGTGCTGGATTCTTGGCCTCGGGCTTGGCTTATATACGGTGTTGAAGTTTGGCAATCAACAAGCAGTGCGCTTAACCGAGGGTGGTCATTTTCAACTACGCGGTAGCTGGAAGCCTATGCTCTTTCTGATCACACTGTTTGTAATCAAATATGCAGAAAATGTTTTGGTGGCGATGGTACCGGCATTGAAGACGGAAATCGGCTTTGTGGTCGGTGTCAGTTTGGTCTATGGCATTTTGAATGGTTTGTTTTTAGCCAACTTTGTGAGAGCAATTTGCCTGACAATAAACAAGAACAGACTCAGTGAGCCACAAACTGTGTGATCATGACGATAAGCTAACGGACATGGCGCAGGGGAGACAGTATAATGAGTACTGTCCTTATTAAGATTTGTTGCGCGAAACGCAATGAACCCTATGCGCTATGTTAGCTGAACAAAAACAAGAAATCCTGAACCTCCTTAAAAACGCTGTTGCTCCGTTGCTTGAAGGTAGCGAACTGTCGCCGACCATCCTGCTCGAACGCCCCCGTGATCCAGCCCATGGCGATATCGCTTGCAACATCGCGATGCAGATCGCGAAGCCTTTACGTAAAAATCCGCGTGAGATTGCCAACGCGATTGTGGCTAGTCTCGAGGCACAGCAAAGTCCGCTAGTTGCGGCAGTTGAAATTGCTGGCCCAGGCTTTATTAATATTCGCGTCGCGACAGCTGCTAAGCAGGCCGTCGTGAAGACGGTTTTGCAACACGCTGCAAACTACGGTAAGAGTCAACGTGGGGTTGGCCAAAAGGTCGTCGTGGAATTTGTTTCTGCAAATCCAACTGGCCCACTGCATGTTGGCCATGGTCGCCAAGGTGCGCTAGGCGATGCCTTAGCAGCCCTACTTGATGTACAAGGTTACGACGTGAGCCGCGAGTTCTATTACAACGATGCCGGTGTTCAAATCGGTAATCTCGCGTTGTCGGTGCAGGCACGTGCAAAAGGTCATGCGCCAGGAGACGCAGCGTGGCCAGAATCTGCCTATAACGGTGACTACATCGCTGAAATCGCCCGTGATTTTCTCGATAAAAAAACTGTTTCTGCCAGCAATGGTGCGCCAGTCACGGCGAGTGGTAACGTGGATGATCTGGATTCTATCCGTGAATTCAGCGTCACCTACCTGCGTCGCGAACAAGATACGGATCTGCAGGCTTTTGGCGTTAAGTTTGACAACTACTATCTTGAAACATCGTTATACACCGATGGTAAAGTAGAGTCGACGGTGAAAGCACTAACCGCTGCTGGTAAAACTTATGAACAGGACGGTGCGCTTTGGCTGCGTACAACAGAATACGGTGATGACAAAGACCGTGTCATGAAAAAAACTGACGGTACTTATACTTACTTTGTACCAGACGTTGCTTACCACGTCACCAAATGGGAGCGTGGCTATCGTCAGGCAATTAATATCCAAGGTAGTGATCACCACGGCACGATCGCTCGCGTGCGCGCAGGTTTGCAGGCACTGAACGTTGGTATTCCACAAGGTTACCCCGATTACGTGTTGCATAAAATGGTCACTGTCATGAAAGACGGTGCCGAGGTTAAGATTTCTAAGCGTGCAGGATCGTATGTGACAGTGCGTGATCTGATCGAATGGTCAGGTAACGGTGACGTTGTTAAAGGTCGTGACGCCGTGCGCTTCTTCCTGATTTCACGCAAAGCGGATACCGAATTTGTGTTTGACGTTGACGTCGCTTTGGCACAGTCCGACGAAAATCCGGTCTACTACGTGCAATACGCACATGCCCGTATTTGCTCAGTTCTAGCCCAGTACGCTACCGATGAATCACAATTCGCAGCGCTGTCGGATGTCGACTTGTCACCATTGGTTGCGCCACGCGAAGCAAGCCTGTTAGCCAAACTCGCTGAATATCCAGAAGCGTTAGAGCGTGCTCTGGATGAACTTGGTCCACATCAGGTCGCCTTCTATCTGCGTGATCTCGCTGGTGAGTTGCATAGTTATTACAATGCCGAACGTGTTCTTGTGGATGACGAAGCAACCAAATTAGCGCGTCTGGCACTGATGCTTGCAACACGTCAGGTCATTCGCAATGGTTTGGCATTGATCGGTGTGTCAGCGCCAAATAAAATGTAATTTTCAATGCACATGCATACCTGTGTCTTAGCGCAAGGACCGGTATGCACGTATTGACGACAAAATTTATTACTTAAGCAATGACCAGAGCGTAAACATTTCTTATCCGGAGACGCATGAAATCACATTATTCTCGGCTGCAGCGCCAACATGGAAACACTTTAACGGGCTTAATTGTTGGCTTGGTCATTGGTTTGGCGATCGCCGTTGCTGTTGCACTCTTAATTACCAAGTCGTCGACACCTTTTACAAATAAAGGTGCGAAGTCAGATAAGTCTGATCAGCCGGTGACGCAATTGCAGGACCCTAATAAGCCCCTGTACGGTAATAAGGATGCGACGAAAGAGGCGGCCAAAGAATTTGCCAAAGATCAGAGCGCACCAGCAAAATCCGCTGACACAGTCGCTGTATCACCGGCTCCTGCGCCAGTGCAGGCAATAGCTCCAGTTGCACAGGCAACAAAAACAGCAGAGGTCAAAGCGGAAAGCAAATCGGCTCAGGAAAAAGCAGCAGACAAGTCCGATAAAACTGCGGATGCCGCGAAGAGTGACGCTCCTGATGAAAAGTATATTTATTTCTTACAAGCCGGCGCCTTCAAAGATCAGGCGGATGCTGATAGTGCCCGTGCCAAACTCGCGTTGATCGGCTTTGAGGCGAAGGTCACCGAAAAGAATTCGGATACCGGAACAATGTACCGTGTACGTGTTGGCCCATTTAATAATGCAGAAAGTATGAACCGAACTCGTTCAAAATTGTCTGACAATGGCGTTGATGTTGCGGTGGTTCGCACCGTTAAGTAATTGAAAAGGAAAAATAATGCGTTTATTAAGTCATATCGTACGTAGTGTAATGTTGCTTGGCTTAGGCTTGATGGCAACAGGTGTTGGTGCATCGCCAGCGGCGCCGCAAAATGGAACCGAATACCGAGTATTGACCCGTCCACAGGGAACAGACAGCGGCAAAAAGATCGAAGTGCTCGAGTTCTTTGGCTATTTTTGCCCTCATTGCAACGCACTAGAGCCAGTTATCGAGGCGTGGGCAAAGAAACAAGGTGACAACATTGTTTTTAAACGTGTTCACGTTGATTTCCATGATCTCGCGACACAGCAAAAACTATTCTTTACCTTAGAAGCAATGGGTAAAGTGGATGAATTTCAGTCGAAAGTGTTCGCTGCTTACCACGTCGAACGTAACAGTCTGCGTACAGATGATGACGTCATGCGTTTTGTGGCCAAATCCGGTTTGGATAAACAAAAGTTTTCTGAAATTTATAATTCGGTATTTTTTACACAGAGTAAGTTGACCCGTGCGAAACAATTGATGGAGGCTTATCAGATTGACGGCGTGCCAACGATTGCGGTTGACGGTCGTTTCGTGACTTCACCTTCACAGGCAGTTAGTGCGCTGGGTCGTACTTCAGAAGATGCGCAAAATGCTGCTGTTATACAGGTATTGGATTTCTTAGTTGCTAAAGCACAAAAAGAAAAAGGCATTACCCCATCTGCTGATTCATCTAAAAAGAAATAAACAATAGTAATAACTGACTAAATCCGCCGTCCAATGTCACGGCGGATTTTTTTATGGGACATGATGAAAAACGTATTCATTACCGGCGCATCGTCAGGAATCGGTGCCGCACTGGCAAAAGCCTATGCACAGCAGGGAGCAAGTCTGGGTCTGGTCGCCAGACGTAAAGAACATCTGGAACAGCTGCGTGCCAGTCTTCCACATCCTGAGCGACATCATATTTATGTGGTCGACGTGACGGACCATCAGGCATTATCTGCGGCGGCGGCTGATTTTTTGGAGCGGTGTTCCAAAGTCCACGTTGTGATCGCTAACGCAGGTATTTCGGTGGGTACGCTGACCGAGCATCTCGATGATTTACCGATGTTCGAACGCGTGCTCAATACCAACGTAACGGCAACGGTTGCCACTTTCGCGCCATTTATCGCAGCAATGAAGACATATGCAGAGATAGAAGATTGCCGTCTGGTCGGTATTGGTAGTGTCGCTGGTATCCGCGGCTTACCAGGAGCGGAAGCGTATAGCGCGTCAAAAGCAGCAGTGATCAGTTACTGTGAATCCTTACGCGTCGAGTTGAAAAAAACGGGTATACGTGTCGTGACGATTGCCCCCGGATACATCGATACCCCCATGACACAGGTGAATACTTACCGAATGCCCTTCCTGATGCCGGTCGAGAAATTTGCTGCTAAAGCGCTCGCGACAATTGCCTCCGGGAATTCGTACCGTGTCATCCCTTGGCAGATGGGTGTGGTTGCTAAGCTTTTGCGGCTGTTGCCTAACTCACTTTACGATCTGCTTTTTTCGCACGCGCCCCATAAAGCACGAGCACACACCTTGGATCAATAACGATGACAGGTCCTTTAGTCGATGCGATGGGGAAGCCACATCAGATCGCTGATCAGGCAAGCGTCCGTCTCGTGAGTCTAGTACCTTCGATCACAGAATTACTGTGTGACCTCGGCTTATCCTCGCTGATGGTGGGGCGCACGGGATTTTGTATTCATCCTGCCGACGTGGTGAAAACGATTCCTAAAATTGGCGGGACTAAGGACGTCAATATTGAAAAAATTCGCCGACTCGCACCCACACATCTGATTGTGAATATCGATGAAAACGAAAAACCAACGGTTGATCTGCTGTCCGAATTCATTCCTCATGTGATTGTCACGCACCCCATGACACCCGCTGACAATATTGGCTTATATCGTTTGCTGGGGACGATATTTCAGGCGGAAGAAAAGGCGGAAAAGTTAGTATATGCTTTCGAAACAGCAAGCGCTGCACTCACGCGATCGGTGATTCATCCTATGGAGCGCGTCATGTATTGCATTTGGCAAGATCCCTGGATGACGGTTTCCAGAGACACCTATATCGCTCAGATGCTCAGTTTGATTGGTTGGGAAGTTTGGCGTTCTCCTGACTCAGAGAAGCGCTACCCAGTGTTTGACTGGAACCAACAAATGCTCGATCAGATTGATCGCATTTTACTCTCGACCGAGCCTTATCATTTTAGTGAGGTTCACGTGGATGCTTTAGAACGTCAAACTGGCAAGCTAGTCCAATTGGTGGATGGAGAAATGGTGTCTTGGTATGGCAGTAGAGCCATTGCAGGCTTACATTACTTGAAGTCACTTGCTCTGAGTTAGACCTACTCGCACGATCAGTAAACAATATCCCTCCTTGAAAAATCCGAAGGGATAAGGGAAGATGTGGCGTCTGATTGCAACAAAACGATCAGTGAAAAAGTTTAGGTATTCGCGGTCATTTTCTGAATCGCAACCAGTAACGCTTCTTTCTGTAAGGGTTTCTCTATCGTGCCCAAAAAATTCTGACGTGCTAATTGGGCGACCAGAGAGGCCGAATAAAGAACTTTTGCCCCTTGTCCTGACATCAGGATGACGCCGCCAGTAAAGTTGCGGTCTCCTAGTCTTTTCATAAACTCAAAGCCGTCGATATCTGGCATCTGAATATCGCACAATAATAAATCCGGTTTGACCTTACTGCTATCAAACATGGACAGACCTAGCTGCCCCCCTAATGCGGTGGTGATGTTGCTGATGCCCAAATCTGTGAGTAAATCGGAGACGAATTCAAGCTGAAAATCATCATCATCGACAATCATGACATGCAGCTCTTTTATCTCAGTCGTTGGTAACGCGGTATCCATAACTTTTTCCTATCAAATGACAAGTGAAACTAAGTTGATTGTTGTGTGTCTTGCTTGAGTTTCCTATCCCAAGCAATTTTCCAATCGATAAACTCTTGGGCAGTCATGGGGCGAGCAATAAAATAACCTTGTACTTCATCGCAACCCGAACTGGCTATCAAATCCCAATCCTGTTGTTTCTCAACGCCTTCCGCAACCAGATTCAGACGGAAAATTTTTCCTAATTGAATACTCGAACCGAGGATCGCTCTGGCTGCTTCATCTTTGGTCGCACCGTTGACAAATGCACGGTCTACTTTGAGCTCAGTCACTGGTAGTTGTTTAAGATTCTCCATCGTTGAGAAGCCTGTGCCAAAGTCATCAATCGATAATCCAAATCCTTTTAAACGCAAGCGAGTTAAGATTTCCAGACTGACTGTCAAATTTTCCATTAGCCGGCTTTCGGTTAATTCAAGTGTAATCTGATTGGGAGCAACTCCGGCATTACAGACGATACGCTCAAACTCTTCTGGTAAGTCTAACTGATCAAGATCATCCATCGACAGGTTAACCGAAAGCTTGAAATGATGACCTTCTCGTAACCATTGACCTAATTGCGTTGACCCTTTTTTGAGAATTTCATGCGTCAGCACATCAATCATCCCATGTGCTTCCATAACAGGCACGAAGGATCCTGGACCGATGATGCCACGCTCATGATGACGCCAACGTGCCAAGCACTCTGCACCCACTACCTGCTTATTGAATACGGATACTTTTGGCTGGTAATAGACCTCAATGCAGTCGTCAGCGATCCCCTGCTGTAATTCTGCCAGTGTTAGCATAGCTTCTTTTTTGTACTGTACACGTTCTGGTTGTGAATGGCGTTGGTGGGCAAGCGCCAGTTGCAGTACGTCAGGCAGCAACGGTTTTTTGATCGCTGCTAATAAATGAAGTCCATACGCCTTGACCAGACTTTCTGCTGCCTTTAACAAGTTATGATCGACACTACTGACGAGTATCACAGAGCCAGCATAACCATGCTCCGCCACTAATCGTAAAAAGGTAATGCCATCCATTCCGTGCAGATGCAAATCACATAGCAACAGGTCTGGATTGTAGGTACGGATCATTGTTAATGCCTGATTGCCGTCCATACATGACATGATCCGAGTAACACCAAGTTGACGTAAGGCGATATTGGCAATTTCAATATGGTTCGGATCATCTTCTAGTACCAAGACATGCAGATCAGAGTGATCTACCGCTTGCTGAGGTGCAGCGCTGAGTACTTGTGACGACGCTTTCTGACTACCGATCACGTCAAGATAGCCCGCAACAAAGGCTTCGATTTTGCCAAACCAGTCATGCATTTCAGCGACGATTTCTATCGAGCGGTATATATCCGGTGAATATTTTAATTGTTCTAACTCGTGGCACAGATCTGCAAACGGGTTGGCGCCGACGGTCCGCGCACTGGACTTCAAGCGATGCCCGAGTGCAGACAACATCAACTGATCTTGCGCTGTGCAAGCATCATCTAGTTCTTGTAACCCTTTGCGTGCTGAATCAACAAATTTAGAGGCAAATTTAGCGATTTTTTCCGGAACAGCACCTAATTGTTTTTCCAGCACGTGCAGATCGATACAATCGCTTTTGTCAGTGGTTACGTATTGTGCAGGTGCATCGGATGTCTCTGATTCATGATGGTCGTACGTGTTGGATAGCCAGCGTATGAGCGTGTTATAGAGGACTTCAGGAACGAAAGGCTTTGCCATAAAATCGTTCATGCCGACCCCCAAGCATTGCAGCCTATCCTCGTTCATCGCATTGGCAGTCATCGCGATGACTGGCAAGTGTGCAAATTTTTCCGTACTCCGTAGTTGACGTGTCGCTTCCAGACCGTCCATGATCGGCATCTGAATATCCATCAACACGCAGTCGACAGTTTTCTCATTTAATATATCAATCGCTTGTTTGCCGTTATCAGCTACTAAGACGGTGATATCGGCTGCTTCTAATAACTCTGTCGCAATTTGTTGGTTGAACTGGTTATCGTCAACTACCAAGACAGTGATGCCACCGCGCTCTTTGGAAAGTAACTGCAGACGTGTATTGTTGAGCGTCTCTACTTTGGCTTTAGGAAGTATCGCTGCTTCTTTCGTTGCGGATAGGTGTACCGTGAACCAAAACGTACTTCCTTTCCCCAATTCACTGCTGACGCCAACATCGCCACCCATGAGCTTCGCAAGTTGTTTACTGATCGCCAGTCCGAGGCCAGTCCCTCCATACTTTCGTGTGGTTGAGTTATCTGCCTGCTGAAATGAATAGAATAATTTACTTTGTTGGGCTTGCGTCATCCCAATCCCAGAATCCTGCACTTCAAAGCGTACTAACCAACCATCCGCTGCATCATGTACCTTACGAATCCGGACAATAATTTCGCCTTGCTCAGTAAATTTGATCGCATTGTTTGTGTAGTTGATCAGAATTTGGCTCAGACGATGAGGATCACCGTGGAGATGATTTTGCAGATCAGGATCAACATCAAAATTCAGTGCAATATGGCGACCGATGAGTTTGTTACTCATCATGCTAGAGAGGTTATTTAATATTTCTTCTAACCAAAAATCTATCGCCTCCAACGTCATTTTTCCGGCTTCGATCTTTGAAAAATCCAAAATATCATTCACGATGTGTAGCAAATGTTGACCAGAGAGCTGAATTTTTTTCAGATAATCACGTTGTTTGGGGTCGCTCGTTGAGGCCATTGCCAGATAGGTCATGCCTAGTACCCCATTCATTGGTGTACGGATTTCATGACTCATATTGGCGATGAAACTACTTTTTGCGTCATTGGCAGCTTCCGCTTGACGCTGTGCTTCAATGAGCTGTGTGGTGCGACTGGCAACGAGTTCTTCTAAATGATGGCGGTGTCGATCGAGTTCTTCGCCAAGACGTTTTTTATCAGTGACATCTTCTTGTACCGCAACGTAATGGCTGATCGTTCCATCGGGTTTACGTAGTGGAGTAATGATGGCGTACTGAATGATCGGAGTACCATTTTTACGTTTATTATAGAATTCGCCTTTCCAGATGTTCCCTTGTGAAATCACTGGCACCAGTGATGCCAGATGTTCGTTGCTTTTGCTGTCATCACGAATAATTCCGGGGTCTTTCCCCAAAATTTCATCGCGGGTATAGCCGAAGGTTTTTAAAAACGACTCATTGACATATTCAATATGACGATTCACATCGGTGATGATGATGGTTTCAGGACTTTGCTCGACGGCGAGCGATAGTTTATGCAGCTGTGTTTCAGTGATCTTGCGCTCGGTAATGTCTTGAATCTGGAAGACAAAATGTAAGGCTTTACCCGCCTTATCTCTGACAACACTGACATTAAGTTGCGCCCATACATCGTGCTGTAGACGGTGTAAATACCGTTTTTCGAGTTGAGAACTTTGATTCTGACCATTCACAATGGCTGTAATGAGTTGCTGATCAACGCGTAAATCTTCAATGGGTGTAAATAAGTCAAATCCCTGTTGGAGAATTTCTTTTTCTGACCAGCCAAGCATGTCACAAAAGGCGTGATTCACTTTGAGAAATGAAAGATCCAGCGCAACTAGCGCCATGCCGATAGGTGATGCGACAAAGGTTTGCTCAAGGCGTTCTTCGCTTTCGTGACGGACTGCTTCTGCTAATTTACGTTCCGTAATATCCTGAACGATACCAGTGAGGCGAACAACTCTCCCGCTTGGATTGACGATACGGTTTCCTGGTCTGGCCCAGATGTATCGTATGCTTAAATCGGGCAATATAATCCTGTATTCAAAGGCGGATGCCAGACTGTGTTTTTTAAATGTATCTTCTTGGCGACTGAAAATGATTTGTTGATCGTCCGGATGGACTGTATCGAAAATCATTTGCGCAATATTGCTTCCGTACTTTGTCAGATCTCGTTGCCAGATTCTTTGCATCTCATCTGACCAAGTGACCTTATTGAGATCAGGCTCCCAGACCCAATGCCCAACCTGAGCCAAGTTTTCCGCTTCACGGAAATCGAGTTCACTCTGCCGTAACGCTTCTTCTGCATGCCGTCGTTCTGAAATATCCCTGGTAACGGCTAGCATCATAACGTGGACATTGGCACTGTCTCGGATCGGGACTGCACGTGTTTCTAGCCAGCGACGGGTGCCCAGTAAGCCGGTGATTTCAAATTCCATCGAGCCGCTATTACCGGAAATGACCGATTTAAACAGGCTGTGAAATCCTTCTCGATACTTTGGGTGGATGAATGAATTCAGACCATGTCGCCGCACTTCGTCAATATTTCTCGCTTCTAATACGCTCAGGCCTGCTAAGTTCATTTCTACCAAATCGCCAACGTGGTCGATGACCTTGATACACTCTGGTTCTGCATCAAAGATCGCTCGCAGGCGTTGCTCGCTCAGGCGAAGCTTTTCTTCAGCGCCGTGTTTGTATAGAGCAAGTTCAATACCTGCACGTAATTCACGGTCAGTGAATGGCTTAATGATGTATCCAAAAGCTTCTGACTCTTTGACCCGGTTAAGAATTTCATCTTCAGACTGTGAGGTTAAAAAAACAACCGGTAGTCCAAATTCGGTGTGGATTCGATGTGCGGTAGAAATGCCGTCCATTTCTCCGGAAAGCATGATGTCCATTAATACGATATCAGGGCTTAATTCACGTGCAAGTTGAATCGCCTCTTCGCCGTAGGCGGTGGCTGCCACTGCTTGATAGCCGAGTATCTCCAGTCTGATCTGGATCTGCAGCGATACTAACTCATCATCTTCAACCACAAGTATCTTAGATTTTTGTTGAGGTGAAAGCATTTTTTACTCCACTACACCAATAGCATGAGCAAGCAATCCATCCCCAGCCTCCTTGCTAAGGATGGACGCGACATTGCACAATTCAGCTATCGGTTTTGATTAAGGCAACGCATTGACAGCAATCGGTGTTCGACTGGTGTGGTGTTTATTCGTCAGAAAAACGTGATTTCCGACTCCTGATGTTCGCTGACGTTATTATCGCCGCCATGATTTTGGTATTCATCGTGCATGGTGTAGGTTTTTTGCAGTTCTTCCAGCCATTGCCGGGTCAGCGGTAACTCGGTCTGGCCTGCTGCAAGCGCGATGTTTTCTTGTAGTTTGCTGATATCACTGCGGACCACATCGAGCATCTGCGCGATACGGTCCTGAAATTGCAAACTGACGAGTAATTCTTCAATGTTTCCGCGGATGATGTTGCCATGTACCCGCATCTGTTGTGCTGAATCGCCCATGGTTTCTACGTGAGACAATACATCCCTTACCACCGCACCGGAAATCTCTAATACTTTGCTATCTTGCACGGAAGCACGATCGGCTGTTGCTAGTGCAGTTTTCATGACGCTCGATACATTTTTGACCCGCTCGCCCATGCGTTTGCCCGTTTCAGCCGACATATGAGATAGCTTACGGACTTCCCCTGCAACGACAGCAAATCCGCGGCCATGTTCACCGACTCTTGCTGCTTCAATCGCTGCATTGATTGCCAATAAATTGGTTTGCGCAGCAATCTGACTGACCTCTTGCGCCATGGAGTTGAGCTCGTTGGTTGATGCCGCTAAATCGCGGATGCAGTTCAGTAATTCGTCTTTACTCTGAATCATTTTTCCGAGTGAATCAATGACCGGCGTCAGCTCTTTCTTACACAACTGTAACAAGGTGATCGTTGCATCTGCCTCTTTGGATTGATTGAGATTGCCGACGTTACCAAAACCAGCGGCATCAAATTCGTTCACCATCGATGAAAAACTGCGGATTAACTCGCCCGTGGCTTGTTCAGTTTGTTCTTTGACAGAGGAGACGTGGGCACTCCATAGCGGGAGGACGTGATGCAGCAGATTTGGTAATTCGGTGGCGATTGCTGGGTTATCGATCTGTTGAGCCTTATCCATGGCTGCGACCTGACTGATACGGTCACGCATCAGTGTCCAAAGAAGATGCATCCCAACTGCAACAATGACAAGCGCTGAGATTACAGTCGTGGCGCTGAAATCGTTCCACACAATCGCAATGATGCTGAAGAACAACAACAGAAAAGAAAGTAGCAGATCGCTGTGTGTACGAAGAGAAAAATTCTGCATGTTACATATCCTAAATGAATTGCAGCATGGACTTCTAAACTGATAACAACGCCGTTATAAGTTGAAATTAATACACAACTCCCATTGTGGACGCATTGTGATTAATTGCAATACTTTTGTGATGAAAGCGCACCATTTTATTGCATTTTCGCAACTTTTATCTCAGTTTATCTGAAAGAAGAAAAAACAATTTATTGGTAAAAATATCATTGTTAACGAACAAAAGCCATCAAATTATTGTGCAAAAATTATTGTAAAGTATCTCTGTTTTATTATTTTTAGAAGACGTTTCAATCCGCTATAACACTCAATGCGCAGTGGCAAAGTTGGTTAGAGGGCAAGAACCTGATGTTGAACTTTGTGTCGCGGCTATTGACACCGTCATTCACTCACTTATCCAATGTTTTACCTGCGCGATGATCCATGCGCCGTCATCCAATGGCAAGTCATGTCCTGCCAGCGGGTGCATAAGAAGCGTACAACGCCATTTTTTAGCGAGGATGCGTGAACAAACAGGGTTGACCAGACGGTCCCCTTTACCAGCCAGCAGTAACAGCGAAGGGTGCGGTTGTTCTTGTGGTGCGTGATAGCGCATGGCGGCGATGAGTTGACGGATGATATTGCCGCGACTGATCGGGTATTGCTGTGCGTAGCTGATCCACGCCTGTACCGCTGTTGAGGCAAGATGGGTGTCGCATTGGTTACAGGTCAGATCGAAAACCAATTGTTCACGCTGTCTGACGGTGCCGAATAACATGGTCGCAAGCAAACGTGGATAATTTTGCGGTCGCAAGCGTTGGTAGAAGTGGTTGTGTGGTGCCAGACTCGTATTAATGAGGACCAGACCATGGATTTCTTGTGGATGCGCCCGTGCCCAAGCGACTGCCACCATGGCGCCTAAAGAAATGGCAAGTACCTTGATATCTCTTGTTGCGCCTGTGGCATGCACTTGCTGACGTGCCGCCTCTACCATTGCTTGAATACTGCTGGCGCTGCGGAGCAGGTGCTGTTCACCGTTTCCCGGAAAATCAATAGTGATGACTGACTCATCAGCAAAGGCGGTCTGAAAACTTGTCAAGAACGCGCCCCAATGCCTCTGTTCTCGCATCAGACCTCGTAATAACACCCAGGTCATGGCCGATACCACCTAGCTACTGCACGTTCCTGAAGACGCAAACGGGTTGGACCCTGGGCAAGCCATTCTCTATGCCCACACGTTGCACGCATGAGGAAATCCAGCCACGAAGTATGGCGTCTGAGCACTCGGTGCAGGCGATGTTCAGCGACAGGATTGAACATGCCATGGCGAGAAAACAACTGACGCGGATTTTTTTTCACCCAGATCCACGAACCCATTTCTAAGGTCAGTGGTAAAAACGTCTTTTCAGGTGTTTCCTGTGCCTGTAAGTACAAGTAGTCCCAGACATCACCATGCGTCTGATATTGCAGACTCTGTGGTTCAAACAGGTAGTGATGATTGGGATGGGTCTGCTGGAATAACTCTTCCAGTGCGAGGATATCTGCCAAATGCGGGATTGGGTGCACGCTATGTGCATGGGGAAACCAGACACGGTCACGCAATCCAAAACCCGAATGACAATCGATGGCGATACTAAATTGACGGGATAGTAATTCATCTCTTACCGTCCGACATAATGCAATATTTTCCACCTCCATGCCGCTGCCTTCAGGTCCACGATACCACGGCAAATGCTTACTGATACGATGTCCGCCCAGTAAAAATGGTACTTTTTCAGTCGCTTGGACGGGCGCATTGCGCATCAGGTCAACCCCGTTCGGATTGCTGCGTGTCGTCTGCCACATGCCGCCTGGATTAATCAGTGGCATAAACACCAATCGCACCTCTTGTAACATATGCTGCAAGCTCTTATCCCAGCTTAAACGCGACATCAGGCCACGTAAAAACGACAAGAGCACCTGCGTTCCTATCCGTTCTAGGCCGTGAATCCCGCCAAAAAAACCAATAGCTGGCAAATTCGGATCGGGATTGCCCAAAGCCAGCTTATAGACCGGAAAGCGTTTATGTTTGACATCCACCTCACACATGACATCGACTTCCAACTGAGGATGACCAAGCTTAATGATGCGCTCTAACTCTCGTAATTCAGGCAATGCAGGCATGGGAACTTAGGCTAGAAATTTAACTTACCCATGCTATTGGAGGTGGTCTCAGAAAGCAAGAAGATCGGTACAGATTTAACACGCAACAGGTCGGCGTGACTCTAAGGTTGAGATTGATATGTTTGTATGACTGTTTTTGCGCTATAGCGGTCTCGAGTTATAGCGAGTTATCTAAAAAAAATCGCTGCCCGAGACGCTCTGGCAGCGATTAAATGGATTCACTAGGTCCTAGTTATCGCAGCAGATTTGACTCGAGGTACGTGAACGATAATCGGTAATAAATTCTTCAAACGTGCCGCTTTGTGATGCTTCCATCTCTGCCTGTTCGGCGATGGACACCTGTGCCAGTTGCTCAAAGTAAGCTTGATCTTGAGCATCGAGCGGTCGCGCGCGGAACTGTGCAGCAAGGAGACTACTTTGCTTAAGAGCGAATTGGGTAAAAGAACCATTTTCGGCCTGAATTGCTTTGAGCACTTGCGCCGATGGCGTCAGTTCGCTATTGAGTAGTTTGTCTTTTTGAACCTGCATTGACTTGGCACAGTCGTCACCGCCACGTTGCTTGTCGAGCAGCGCTGCGACGGGAATGATTTTTTCCAGCAAGGCAAGGCCCCAAGCCTGTAAAGAAATCGCTTCACCATTTTTGTGAAGCAGGAGTCTAGGACGGCGACCTTCTTTCACGGTGAGCGCAAAATTAGCAGAACTTTCTACCCCTTCAGCCTCGTTCGTTAATGGACTTTCCTCTAATGCGCAGAACAGCAAGAAAGCATCCAGAAAGCGCGAGGTTTCCACGTTGATACCCAATGGATCAAAGGGATTAACGTCCATGCAACGTACCTCGACGTACTGTACGCCACGTGCGCACAAGGCCTCAATCGGACGTTCTCCACTACGGATGACGCGTTTTGGACGAATCGTTGCGTAAAACTCATTCTCGATCTGCAACACATTGGTATTGATCTGGACCCATTCTCCGTCAATTTTGGTACCGATTTTTTCGTATTCGGGATAGGGCTTACGTACCGCGATGGACAAACTACGCATGTATTCCATGAGGTTGTTATATGGCGGCACTAAACCGTCCTGCGCATTGTTCTGATAGCCAAGGTCACTCATACGCAAACTTGTTGCATAAGGAAGATAGAGCGTATCAGCTGATAAGGTTTCTAATTGATGTGAACGACCACGCAAGAAGGAAGTGGTCAGCGCCGGCGATGCGCCGAATAAATACATCAAGAGCCAACTGTAGCGCTTGAAGTTACGGATCAGAGCGATATAGTTTTCTGACTGCAGATCCATCGCTGTACCAGGGGTATTTTCAGCTCGTTGTAATACTTTCCAGACCTCTTCGGATAAAGAATAGTTGTAATGAATACCGGCGATACATTGCATACTTTTGCCGTAACGCAGTGCCAGACCGCGGCGGTAGACGTGTTTGATCATACCGATATGAGACTGACCATACCACGCGATTTCTATATCTTTCTCGTCAGGCAGCGGACATGGCATGGACTGGCTCCACAGCATTTCTTCGCCTAATTTGCTATAAGAAAAGCGGTGGATCTTATCTAATTTCTCTAATGCATCGGCGATATCAGTTTCCGCGGGAGTAATAAATTCTAGCAATGCCTCCGCATAATCCGTTGTGATTTGAGGATGCGTTAAGGTCGCCCCCAGCGATTCCGGATGGGCGTGTCTGGAAAGCTGCCCCTGCGAATCTACCCGCAAAGTTTCACGTTCTATGCCTCGTAAGCCTTGTTCAAGCAAGGGACGATATGCAGCGCTATCGAGTAGTGCAAGACGTTGGTTTAACAAATTACTCACAGAATTTCCTTCAGGATATGATGTCGTTGCGCGGACACAAGGCGCAAATTTGAAGCAAGGATAGCCGAAATTTGCATTTAGCATCCGATGCGAGCGCAATTTGTGCGCGCATACATGAATATTCGAACAACAAATTGGCGGCAAGCAATGAATAACATACGTCGTGAAGTTATTTTATTGGTAATATTCTACTGAGAGATAAACACTGTTCAAATTGCTGTCAATGATGTTGGCGTTCTTATTGGCAGGATTGTAAAGGTGAGTTATGTCATCCGTATGTTACGTATGTCGTTACTGCGCAATGGGTAACCTGTCTATGCATCAGTGCATGTCGAAGCACATCGTTCATGGAACCCTTTGGGGTTTGAGCAAATCCGAAAAACAAGACAAAAAATAGCCCCTGTTGGTCTTGAACGACGCGATGTTGACGATGGTCGGGGGGCTACAACTTATGGGCGAAAGAAACCTTATGTCAGAGGCTGCGTTACAGTTAGTCGATTTGAACAAAAATTTTGGTCGTCCCGCAGTGGAGCATCTGAATCTGACGGTCAATAAAGGCGAGCTGTATGCGCTATTGGGGCCCAACGGTGCAGGTAAGACGACGACATTGCGGATGGTCGCTGGATTATTGTTACCCGATAGCGGAAGCATTAGGATTCTGGGGCATGATTTATTAACTCAACCCGCCGCGGCAAAGCAAAAACTGGCGTATTTACCAGATGATCCGCTGCTATATAACAAACTCAAACCGTTTGAATATCTCGAATTTGTGGCCGGCTTATGGCGGATGGCGCCGTATGCCGCGCAACAAAAAGCCGTCGAATTACTTGACTGGTTGGATCTGGCCAAACATGCCGACGAATTGACAGAAGGGTTTTCGCGCGGAATGAAGCAAAAGCTCGCCTTGGCTGGCGCTTTAATTCATGAGCCTGAACTCATCATTCTTGATGAACCATTGACGGGTCTGGATGCTGCGGCATCTCGGCAGGTAAAAGACTTATTGCTCGCGCATGTGGATAAGGGTGGAACCGTTATTCTTACCACTCACATTCTGGAAGTGGCCGAAAGGATGGCGCAACGCATCGGTATTATTCAGGGAGGTAAGCTCATTGCCGAGGGCAGTCTGGATCAGTTGCGCGGCATGGCTTATCAGAACGATCAGGGGCAGGGCGTAGCAACGCTCGAACAGGTCTTTTTGCAATTAACGGAATCAGTCTGATATGCGTCTTTTTGAATTCCAGCCCGGCAGCGTTTTATGGCTTTTCATGCACGAATGCCGCCTATTTTTTTATGAAATGGGTGATGGCGGTAAGAAGGCAATAAGTACCAAGAGCACAAATAGTACAAACAATACAAACAATACAAAAAAAATAGTGCGTGGCCTGTCACGTAAAGTCTGTGCGTTTTTTGCTGTTATTTGGCTTGCGATGCATTATCTGGCGTGGAAACTCCTCTCGGAAGCACCTGCTATTGCCTCTGCCGTGACGATTCCGATGTTATGGATTACGAGCTTTGTCTTAGTCATGTTAACGACGTTCATGTTGTCATCAGCACTCAACCGCAGCGTCAAAGCGCTATTTGAGCGCGGTGACCTTGATCTGCTTTTATCATCCCCGCTTGCAACGCAAACTATTTTTACTGTCAGACTCGCTGCCATCGTCGTTGGTATCAGTGCATTGTATGCACTTTTTTTTTCGCCGCTGATTAATGTCGGTGTCGTGAGCGGGCATGTGGCTTGGCTTGCCGCTTATCCTGTCCTGTTTGGGATAGCGATGCTAAGTTCGTCAGTTGCCATGCTACTGACGCTGGGTCTGGTGAAACTCATTGGTGTCAAGCGCACGCATACGGTGGCGCATTTGCTGGGCGCATTGACTGGTGCCATTATTTTTCTGGTATCACAGACGTTTTCGCATATTGACACGCAATTGCGTCAGAAAATACTGTCGACAGTATTATCGTTTCTGGATCAATATCATTTATTGACGGCCAATAGTTGGTTGTGGATGCCAGCCCGTGCGGTGTTTGGTGAGGTTTCAGGTGCTGCCGCGATTTTTTTTATTGGGCTGATTTGTTGTTGGCTGACGACGCGGTATACACATCATTTTTTTGTGCGTGGGGTGCAACAAGCCGGCAGTACGGATCATAAGAACAGCACGGGTGGCGTGGTGACCACCCAATCATCAACACGAGTTCAGCGACGGTTTTACCGGAATATATGGCTAGTCATGTTGATCAAAGAATGGCGTTTACTATTTCGCGACATCGAACTCTTAGCCCAAATTTGTTTGCAGTTGCTATATATGCTGCCACTCTTTTTTGTCATTTTTAAACAGGGCGTACAACTGTCAAGTGTCGCATCTGGGTTGACCTATCTGGCTATTTCATTGGCTGGTTCACTGATCTGGGTGATCGTTTCAGCAGAGGATATGCCTGATCTTTTGCATTGCTCACCCGTGCCTGCCCGCCAACTTCGCTATGCTAAGTTAGTCGCTGCAATTGCCCCTGTCTACCTGTTACTCGCGCCCGTTATTGGCTGGCTCTGCTGGCATGATCTCAGCGTTGCTTTTGCCTTATCCTTTAGTAGCCTGTGTGGCGTGTTAGGGACGGTGTTGATCTACCATTGGCTTGGTAAGTCAGCGACACGAGACCGGTTTAAACGTAGGGGGCAGGGAAACATCATTCCCGTTTTGCTCGAGACCTTAAATGCCATATCCTGGACTGCGATATCGGCAGGTTTCCTTGTGACGGCGAAGTTAGCTTGGTTCGGTTTTGCCGGTGCTGGCTGCGTCTTGATTGTTGCATGGTTACTTCGGGTTAGGCGGACTTGAAACGCTCGCTGATCTTACAACATTGATCGCTGCAATTTTGGTTGTGGGTTGTTAAAAGTCTGATGAAAAAGCGACTCAGACTTCGGTGTGTTGTAGTGTTAATTCCTCTTTAAATTGTTTCAAATTGCTACGAAACGCAATCAACGTTAGGAAACCTCCTTTTTTACGGTTACCCTTACGCTAACGTATAGGTATATCTTTAGTTAATTGCTTGTCAGTATTTAAGTGTGTAGTATACAACATGCTTTTTTGATATTTATCAAAATTCATTGCCCGTAAAACCTGTTTAATAGGCAATAAAGTATTGTAAAAGCGAGAGGGTGTATCTGATCAGGGTATTTGTCCTGCTTTGCAGAAACCTTGTTACGTCATTCTAAGATTGAAACCCGCGGTTGATGTTGAGCGAGAAAAGGGAATCTATGGCGTTACCACCACCACTTGCAACCGAAAAAATTCCTCCCGAAGAGGAAAAATATATTCGTGACTTACGTCAGCGTCTGCAAGAAAAAATTGAGAAGGAATATCCGAAAGGAATCATGCGTCGGGATGCACATCCTAAGATGCATGGCTTAGTACGTGCTTACTTTATCATTGAGCCTGATTTACCACCTGACTTACGTGTGGGCGTTTTCAGAGATAACCGTCGCTATAAAGCGTGGATACGGTTCTCAAATCAAAGTGGAACAATTCAGCCAGATATCAAAAACGATATTCGAGGGATGTCCATCAAGGTCCTGGGTATTCCAGGAGAAAAATTATTGGAAGATGAGCCGGGTGTGCAAACGCACGATTTCATCCTCATCAGTACGGATGTCTTTGTGACCGCGAATGTCAAAGAATTTGCGGAGATGATCAAGGCGCTGACGTCGAATGTGTTCTCGATCGTGGGCTTCTTTTTGACCCACTGGCGGGTGGCTTATAATTTATGGCATTCAATGCTGAAATTTGCAAATCCTTTGCACATCAACTATTTCAGCACGACACCGTATTTATTCGGAGACAAAGCCGTTAAATATGGCGTTTTCCCAAGTACGCAAACGATTGACACCCTGCCTGCTCAACCGAAGGTAAACTTTTTGCGCGACGCAATGGTTGCCCAGTTATCGCATGAAGATGCGGTATTCGATTTTTGTATTCAGATTCAGACGGATGCAGTACAAATGCCGATTGAAGACCCGGGTAAGGTGTGGCCTGAATCGATGTCGCCATTCAAAAAGGTCGCGACGATCCGGATTCCGCGTCAGAATTTCCACAGCGAACTTCAGCGTGAATATGGTGAAAATATGTCATTTTCTCCTTGGCGTGCACTGCCTCAGCACCGACCACTGGGTGGTATCAATCGTGCCCGGAAAGTAGTCTACGACGCCATCTCCAAATTTCGCCATGCGCATAATCATGTACCCAGAGAAGAACCAACCAGTTGGGAAATCCCGGGCATGGACCTCAGTGAGCAACAGAACCAGAATAGTCGGTTCCAATGGGGAAATACGACCACATTCCAGGTCAAAGAATAGTCAATGCAGTGGCGAGTTCACAACTCAGGTTGGATCAACTACGCCACGCGCTATCATGCGTAGCGCAGTTAGACTTGGCATAAAAAAGTATTCGCCACCTCGTGTTTCGACAAAGCGGGGAATTTTAGAAAGAATATAAGGTACATCTTCGCTGGCTGGGTCGACCTGTAACACTGCCTTACTGGCAAAACGCGGGTCGGCACTATGGTTGCCAAGCATGATTTCTTTGTCGTTCCCAGCCTTGAAGTCGTTGCCGTAGTTGATCCATTGTTGCTGGACAAATTCAAACTGACGGTTGATGTCCGCATTGAGCATCATGATAATAATCCCGTGATTGCCATTATCTTTAGTGCGATCTTTGACGTCGCCGTAAGGCAATCCACGGCGTAAAATCCGACGGCGGTTAGATAATGCGCCTGGGGTGTCGAAAGCGCCTTTGATCGTTTTTAGGGAGCCGGGAAGATCACCAGGCTCCCGTCCCATTTGTAAAGACGCACGCGGATTTATCCGGCGCAGATGCGCACTGAATGGACATTTTGCGCCACTCATGTCATCGTCATAAGTGAAGTCGCTGAGCATACGATCTTGTTCTTCCGGTGTCGCCACCGCAAATTGCTGATCAAATTGCTGTTTGCTGGCGAGGTCTGGTGCGCGGACGAGTGGTGCACCGTTATCGCGCCAGCGTCCCACGAATTTGGCTGCTAATAGTTCTTCGCCACCCGGATATTTTTTCCCCTCCAGTTTTAGATAGTTGTCAAAACTAGCGACATTTTCATGTAGTTTTCTGTACACCATGTAGGTCCCATTGCGGGCCAATAAAATGGGACGTGGAGCAGGGGGATATTCATGGGCTTCATCGATGTGGCCGAGTAAAAATTCACCTGTTGCCAGCGGAGCCCAGCTGCCGTCAGCCATTTGTTTACCGCGGCCTCGTACTCTTGCCTCATCATAAGGAACACCGTCGAATACTGGATCGCCAATCCCATCGGTATAGCCAAAATGCTCTTTAGCAGTCGGTAGACCATTTTCCATCACGACTTTTACATCTTGGTAATCGAGTAAGACACCATCGTCGCCGCGATGACCACCTAAGATAACGATACCTCCATGACTTTTTGTGACCTCATCGCGTAGCCATGCATGCGCCTGTTCGAGAAAAGCGTCGCATTGGACCAATGATTTTTGAATACCGACCAAGCCAGTTTCGGTAGGAGGTGGCGCTGCGGCGTTGAGTGCGATAAAAATATGTACGTCTTTTTCACGGGTTTCGCGGTTCTCGCGCCAGATTGGGTCCCAGTTCTCTGGCGCACTCGGACCATCGTCACCGAGGATATCTTTACGGTGTTTCATACCTTCAACAAATTCAGGTGAGAAGCCGATCAGCGACGCCCGTGGTAACCCTAGCTCTTTAAGACCTTGATACGTGAAAGCAATATTCACCGTCCAAGCTGGTGGTGGTAAATCATCCGGACCGTTACCCCAGCTCACCGCTGTGGTTACTTTAGACGTCACCGCAGCAATAAACTCCCGCGCCCTTTCGCCATGACGGATAGTGAGAAAAATATACCGAGCCTTGGGATAACCAAAGCGGCCATAGGCCCGTAACACGTGTCCTTGGATATCTAAGAGATCAAGTTCTTTCGTCATATATGACTTTCTTTAGCTGGACTGGGAAGTGTGATCATCGCTTAATCAGAGCCGATATTTTCCGGGCTGCCACGTTCGATGCTGCAGATCATTGATCTGCGTCTTTTGCATGAATTCGCGATAATTAGCGCGTATCGTGGCCGCACTTAACCCCTGATTGTCTATCGCGAATTGGGTGAATTCCTGCTTCATGTACAGCGCTTTTAATTGTTCTTCTAAAGGCTGGTCAGTAGAACCATTAAAAAACAGCGATGTGGTCAGCTGACATTTTTTCATGTAAGTAATGAAATTGTCTGCGTTGTGAACCTGATCAAATCCATAGCAGTTGTCCCAGATCTCATGAATACGACCATTGATTGCTTCCCACATGCCGCGTAAATAGGCGTCGGGTGTACCTGAGGGACCCGCATAAAAATTACAGCAGAAGACCAGATAACGCGATTGCAGCTTGTCTTGCACTGGCATGACATCACGGCGTAAGCTATCTGGCACCACGGGCAAAAGATCCGACCAAGTGTCTGGCAGACTACCACTAGGCAATGATTCTGTAACGACATCATCGAGTACATAAAGCCGGCACAAATAGGTTTGTGGTACCAGAGCCATGGGGCTATTGATTTCGTTATTCCATGCCTGTAATCGGTTGCGTACCAGATCGGCAAAGGCAATCTCTGCACCCAGCACGCGACCATTTTTGATGGGCGACAGAATCGATAAGCCATAGGCGTTTCCGCTGACGTTAGCCATGTTGTTGCTCCTCGTACTGATCTAATTTGCCTGCGTGCCAGCGTTCGCGTTTTTCGACCTGATAGGCAGACATACTGATAATGGGTGTCGGATGCATTGCACCCAGATCATGTTGCAATCCCCGTAGCAATGTCTGATACCGCTTTAAGAACTCGTCGTCACCACCAGCGTCTATAGTTTTGTTAAAGTCGGCGAGCATCTCCGAGACGTTCTTTGCCGACTTCACGTCATTTGATGTCGCTAGGGGATAGGCGTTGTAGTAATGGATAGTTTCGAGTTGGTTGTATTGGATATAGTTATGAAACGGCGTCAGCGCGACGGACTTGGAATACCGTAGGTTCCACTTCCAGAACAGATCAAGACCACCCGGAATGGCAAAAGTGAATGAGTCGACGTATTGATCCCAACTGCCGTTAAAGTTGCTCAAGAACAGCATGTAGGAATATTTCAGCTTCTCTTTGGGCTGCTCGGGAGAGAGATGGGGGAACTGATTTCTGCCGATGATGACCCAACGCGCATAATGAATCAGGGAGAGTGTGATCAAGCCACTCAGTGTGCTGGGGCGCTTTAAGGCAACCCAGAAAAATAGTTTATTCACCCAGGCCGTGTACCAGCGCACTGGTGTGATGACATTCATGGCATAAGCTTTGCCAGCGATATTCGACATACACAAGCTCCCAAAAACGATGTCAATGAGAAACGGCAAGGTGAGGTGATGCGGAATAATAATATATTGGCAATGCTTTTGAGGCAACTTTTTATCCTCAGGCTGTGGTTATGATGTCACATCTGGTCACGGTTAACTGTTGTCAGTGCCAGGATATTCAGATCAGGAGCATGCAATTAACCAAACATCGACTGTTGAGAAATACGCACTGGCTTGCATCCACGACTCCACCACGATTCACGAAGAACATCCTACATATCCCATTCAAGAAGTGACCACATTGCGTATTGGGTAATCTTAAAAAGAAACGATAATTTCACTTTGGTTGACGCATCGTGTTGAACTAAATGAATGCAATCATCATAAAATGATACATAAAAAAATAATAATAAATTTTGACAAATAAATACGACTTTATCTTGGCAACCAAGATGTTAACCGTACTGCCAGAGTCACCATGCCAAGGCGTATTCTTTCTGATGGCGTTATCTGTTTTTTACCTAGAAGCCAGTAGTAACATCAGATTGTGTCAGCTAAAACTTGTGATAGCTGACGGGGCATAAAGGCATGCGTCAGTCATGGACGAGTCAATGAAAAAGAGAGGTTGTGTTTGAAAACAATAGGCTTAATTGGTGGCATGAGTTGGGAATCGACGATTCCTTATTACCGCACGATCAATCAACAGATCAAAGAAAAGTTAGGTGGTCTGCATTCAGCAAAGATCGTGTTACTGAGTGTCGATTTTCACGAAATTGAACAACTACAACACCAGGGCGACTGGATTGCTGCAGGCAATGCCATGGCGCAGGCGGCGAAGCGGCTTGCAAAAGCAGATGCTGACTTTATCGTGTTGTGTACCAATACCATGCATAAAGTGGCACACCATATCGAAGCCGCTGTTGATATCCCATTACTACATATTGCAGATCCAACGGCGCAAGCTATTCAACAGGCGGGGTATAAGAAGATAGGTTTGTTAGGGACACGATTCACGATGGAACAGGATTTTTATCGCGATCGCTTAACCGATCGTCATGGGTTACAAGTCATTGTGCCGGAGCTGGCAGATCGCGACATGATTCATCGCGTGATTTATGAAGAGTTGTGTCAGGGCATTGTTTCATCCGAATCCCGCAGCGCCTTCCAGCGCGTACTTGAATATTTAGCCAGCAACGGTGCCGAAGCAGTGATATTGGGTTGTACTGAAATCGCACTGTTAATCGGAACCGCCGATTCTTGTCTGCCTCTCTTTGACACGACGGCGTTACATGCAATAGCCGCCGCATCGCTGGCGCTGTCTGAGAACAAGGTGTAGTCGTTTCAGATGATGAATGACATCACCGACCTTGATCAAAATACCGTCGATGCCAACACATTTTTGCTGAAACTGTTATTGTCATGAACAGAGATGTGCTGTGATCTCCATCCTGCACACCTGCACCGATCAATGACCAGTTGGGAAGCAAGAATGAACACGCCTGAAACACTGCCAAAACACGCTGCTTCGCGCATGCCTGTTATTTTTGTCGGCCATGGCAGTCCGATGAACGCCATTGAAGACAACACTTATACTCGTCATCTGGCGGAGTGGGCAAAGCGCCTGCCAAAGCCGAAAGCAATACTTGCCGTCTCGGCACACTGGCTGACGCCGGGTAGTACGCAGATTGATGCGCAGCCTACTCCGCCAACGATTCATGATTTTGGTGGTTTTCCGGATGCTTTATTCGCCGTTCAATACCCAGCTGCTGGCGATGAGACCATGGCGCATACCACGCTGTCTCTGTTGCAGGCGCAGTTGCCGCAGGTAAGTCTGAGCCATGATTGGGGACTGGATCACGGAAGCTGGAGTGTCTTAACGCACATGTATCCTGATGCGGATATCCCCGTATTTCAGCTCTCGATCAATTATGCGGAGGCTGGTGCTTATCATTACGCAATCGGCAGGCAATTAGCTGCCTTGCGGGATCAGGGGGTGTTGATCTTTGCCAGTGGCAACATCACCCATAACTTGCGAGCACTTGACTTTCAGGCAGTAGAAAGCCCGCAAGCTAGCCGTGCCTGGGCGCAAGAGTTTGACGATGCCGTCTGGCACGCTATCAGCAACCGCAACGATGCCGCTTTGATTGACTATCTGTCGCTCGGTCCTGCAGCCAAGATGGCGGTACCGACGCCGGATCATTACTGGCCACTGCTTTATATACTTGGTGCCGCAGATCCGAATGAGCAAGTGCAACAAACGTATCAAAGTTTTCAGGCCGGCACCATCAGCATGCGCTGTTTGCAGTTCGGTGCGTAACGTCTTCATTCTCGAAATAGGTGAATAGGGCCACAAATGTCCGCACGATGACCAACTATCCGAAAATTTGTTGCTTATTGAAAATTGACAGTCGCTAAAAAAAGGTGGT
>Ga0209913_1000624_pt1 | contig 27604 bp, 16 predicted proteins | sample PersoiDNA2013203_FD_185805 | JGI IMG/M metagenome (GOLD analysis project Ga0209913, IMG submission 185805) | Permafrost soil microbial communities from the Arctic, to analyse light accelerated degradation of dissolved organic matter (DOM) -... | ecosystem: Environmental > Terrestrial > Soil >... | reverse complement strand
TGCTCCGACGATTTCAATTGCGTTAGGGCAATGGATGTGATCTCATAACCATAAATATTTGTTTATTCCCGGAATCTTTAGTGCTATAAAGACCATATAACAAACCTACACGGTGCCTGAATGAGAATATGTCACAGCTTTGCCATTGCAGCGTTTGCTGCCATGGCGGTCGGGGTCGCGCAGGCCGGCACCATCGACGATCAATATACCGGTGGATCCGGCGTGTATGCCGGCGCGGACAGCATCGGCGGCAGTGCCTATGACATCACGGGCGCCACCATCACGCGGGTGGGCAATGTGCTCAACATCGTGATTGCCACCGTTTTCACGGCCGAGACCTTCGTTTACAACAACAACAATTCGTCCATCAAGATCGGCTATGGCGACCTGTTCCTGTCGAATGCATGGAGCCCTGCGCCAGGCGGCACGAAATACAGCAACGATACCCTGGCGAACACGGGCACCCTGTGGAAATTCGGCCTGGGCATCGATAGCGCGCGCTTCAACACCGGCGTGATCAAGGATGCGGCGGTGTCCCTGTACCAATTGAGCGCCCCTGCCGACACCAGCACGGGTATCAACGGAAAGAACATCAACAGCTCCGACACGGTCATGGCTGGCCAGAGTTCGAACCTGAGCGGCCTGGAATTCCGCCACAACCAGGCCGATACCGTCAATGCCACGGGTAATCTGTCCACGGTGGCGGTGCAGGCCGCCAACAAGGGCACCCTGAACGTGGCCAACGGCCTGGTGACATTCCAGATGGACATCACCGGCACGGACATGATGAAGTGGGATTCGTTTGCCATGCACTGGGGCGAAACCTGCCAGAACGACGTCATCGAAGGCTTCGCCCGCGTGGTGCCCGAACCGGGCAGCATGGCGCTGCTGGGCCTGGGCCTGTTCGGCATGCTGGCCGCGGCACGCCGCAAGCGCGCCTGAGTTCTTTCCTGGTCGGCAGGACGCAACGCCCGGTGCTGCCGGGCGTTGCTGTTTCCGAACATGCCCACTCGCCACGGTCAGCGCAGGCGCGCCATCCCGCCGTTGCTTCTTGAACGTGAGCAGGCAACGGCGAATGCTGTCGTCCATGCGCCGCGACAATGCCGATCGCCTTTGTCCCCGCTTCCGATACGGGCAATAAAAAAGCCAACCCGAAGGCTGGCTTGATTATTGAGGATTTTTTTTGAGAATGACTTCTCGAATTAATGGTCGGGACGGAGTGATTCGAACACTCGACCCCTTGCACCCCATGCAAGTACGCTACCAGGCTGCGCTACGCCCCGACGAGGGCCAAATTATAGCAGATGGTTTGCCAGATTTGCACCCCTAAATTTCACTTCGGTGCGCCCCATGCGCGATGGCCCGAAAAATCCTTCACAGCGCCAACACGGAACCGGCTTGTTCCAGCACTTCGAGCAGGCGGTGGAGGTCGACCGGCTTGACCAGATGGCTGTCGAAGCCGGCGGCCAGTGCGTGCTGGCGGTCCGTCTCCAGGCCATAGCCGGTCAGGGCCACCAGCCGGATCGCGCAAGTGGCGGGATCGGCGCGCAGGCGGCGCGCCACTTCGTAGCCGTCGATGCCGGGCAGGCCGATGTCGATCAGGGCGATGGCGGCCGGCTGGGCGGCCGCCACGGCCAGGCCCTGGGGGCCGTCGGCCGCGGGCAGCACCGTGTAGCCCTGCGCTTCCAGCATCATCGCCATCATTTCGCGGCCGTCGTCGTTGTCCTCGATGAGCAGGATGCGCGGCTTGTCCCCTTCGCCTGTGCTGGACGGGACGGCGGGCGCCGCCGGTGCTTCCTGGGGCGCCGCGATGGCAGGCAGCCGCAATTCGAAACGGCTGCCCTGGCCGGCGCCGCCGCTTTGCACCGCCACCCGGCCCCCATGCATCACCGCCAGCTGGCGCACCAGCGCCAGGCCGACGCCCATGCCGCCCTGCGCGCGGTCGAGCGCGCGCTCGCCTTGCACGAACAGTTCGAACACATTCGGCATCAGCTCGGGCGTGATGCCCATGCCGCTGTCGGCCACCGCCAGCACCGCTTCCTGGCCGTCCGCCGACAGCGCCACCGACAGCGCGATGCGCCCGCCGGCGGGCGTGTATTTGATGGCGTTGTCGACCAGGTTGGCGACCACCTGCTCGATGCGGGTGGGGTCGGCGTCGACCCAGGCCGGCGCCAGCTGCACCTCGAAACGGTGGCCGGCGCCGCGGCCCGCGCTGACGGTGTCGGCATGGGCCGCCACCAGCAGGTCCAGCCGCAGGGGACGGCGCGCCAGCAGGATTTTGCCGGAGTGGACCCGGCCCACGTCGAGCAGGTCGTCGACGATGCGGGTCAGGTGGCCGCTCTGGCGCGCGATGATGGTGGAGGCCTTGGCAGCGGCGCCGCCGCCGGCACTGGCACCGGCGCCGCCGATCTTCAAGACCTGGGTGGCATTGACGATGGCCGCCAGCGGGTTGCGCAGCTCGTGGCCCAGCATGGCCAGGAATTCATCCTTGGCGCGGTTCTGCCGTTCCGCCATGGTGCGCGCTTCGTGCTCGCTGGCGAACAGGCGCGCGCGCTCATCCTCGGCCGCCTGCCGCTGCGCCTTTTCGCGATTGATCACGGCGCCGGCGGCGACGATGGCGCCCTGCAGCGCGTCCACCTCCACCACGCCCGACTGCCCGGCCAGTCCCGGCTCGTCGCCCTGTTCGAGCGCCTTGGCCGAGCGGGCCGCGGCGCGGATCGACATCGAGATGCGGCGCGCGAACAGCCAGGCGGTGGCGCCCGCGCACACCAGCGCGGCGACCAGGCCAAGCAGGGACAGGGTCAGGGCGCGCCGCGCCACCGCTTCGATTTCCGCTTCCGGCACCCCCACCGCCACCGTCCAGCCGGACAGCGAGGAACGCTCCAGCACCGTGTACAGCCTGACGTCCTGGTCGCTGGCATTGCGGATCACGCCCACCGTCTTGTTGAGGATGGCGTCGCGCAGTACCGGCTTGGCGCTGCCGCTGTTGCCGCCGCCGTCGCCATCGGTCTTGGCGATGGTCAGGCCGTTGCGGTCATAGACCCCCGCCAGCCAGCTGGGCGGCGCATTCACCTGGCGCAGCACGTGGTTGAAGTGTTCGATGTTGTAACCCTGCGAGAGCACGTAGCGGCGGCCGCTGGCGGTCGTTACCGGCACGTCCACCAGCACCATGTTCTGGCGGGTGACCGCGGCCCGCACCAGGTTCGACACCTGCCACTGCCCCGAGTCGAGCACGCGGGTGACCCGCTCCAGCGCGGTGGTGGGCGGCAGCGGCGCGCCGTAGGGCACCGAGGTGGTGAGCACCAGCGCGCCCTGCTCGTCCAGCAGGGCCGTGAAGGTGTCGCCAAACTGGTCGGCGTACTTGGCCTTGTCGTAAAACTGGGCGAACTCCCCATTCGACAGGTGGCTCGAGATGGACAGCATGCGCAGCGCACTCTGGGTATTGGTCAGCTCGCGGTCGATCGACACGAGCGAAATGCGGGCCATCTCGCGCACGCCCTTCAAGGCCGCTTCCCGTTCGGCGTTCAGCAGCAGATTGAGGGTGATGGCGGAAAAGGCAATCACCGGCACCAGGATGGCGCCCACCATGAGCGCGAGGTAGGAGCGAATTTTCATCGCGCCGGTGTCAGGAACCAGCTCATGGTGCTGCTCATCGGATCACTATCTGGAAGGCGTAAATATGGCGCAAGCGGATTGCTTCCTCCCATCATAAAGGATTTTGTAGAGACTGCGCCAAATCGTCCCTAACGCCATGCTCCCCGCAGATCGCTGACCCGCTCCTGCAGCAGTTCGGGCGTGGCCAGTTCGGGCGCCACCGGCGCGCCCACCGCCAGCGCCAACTGGGAACGGGGGCCCCGCGCCAGCACGCGGTCGAACAGATTGTGCGGATCGCGCGTAAACACGCTGCCCCACAAACCCCGCAGCGCCATGGGAATCACGGGCACGCGCGAGCGCTCGACGATCTTGGCGATCCCGCCCCGGAAGGCATTGATCTCGCCGTCCGTGGTCAATTTACCTTCCGGGAAAATGCACACCAGGTCGCCCTCATGCAGGGCCTGGGCAATGTCGACATAGGCCTTCTCCATCAGCCACGGGTCTTCCTTGGCCGGCGCGATGGGAATCGCCTTGGCGGTCCGGAAGATCCAGCCCAGCAGGGGCGTCTTGAAAATACGGTGGTCCATCACGAAACGGATGGGACGGGGACTGGCGGCCCCGATCACGATGGCGTCGACGTAGCTGACGTGGTTGCAGACGATGACGGCGGGCCCCTGCTCGGGAATGCGCTCGCCGCCCACCACTTCGACCCGATGGATGGTGTGAATGAGCAGCCAGGCCAGGAAGCGCATGAGAAATTCCGGCACCAGCGAAAAAATGTACAGGGCCACCAGCGCATTCAGGAGCGCGGTCGCCAAAAACATCTGCGGGATGCTGGCGCCCAGTTTGAGCAGCACCATCGCCAGCAGGGCCGAAGCGACCATGAACAGGGCATTCATGATGTTCATGCCGGCGATGGTGCGCGAGACGTGGGCGGGATCGCAGCGGGTTTGAATCAGGGCGAACAGGGGCACGATGAACAGGCCGCCGAACACGCCGATCAGGACGATGTCGGCCAGGATGCGCCAGACGCCCGCCTGCTGCAGCAGCCCGGCCACGTCGACTGCGGCGGTATTGTGATAAGCCAGGCTGGCGAAATACAGGTCCACCCCGAACACGGACAGGCCGATGGCGCCGAACGGCACCAGCCCGATCTCCACTTTGTGACCGGAGAGCTTTTCGCACAACAGCGAGCCGCTGCCGATCCCCAGCGAGAACACCGTCAGCAGCAGCACGAACACGCCATGGTCGCCGTGCAGATAATCCTTGGCGTAGACGGGAAACTGGGACAGCATCAGGGCGCCGTAAAACCAGAACCAGGAATTGCCGAGGATGGACAGAAACACCGTGCGGTTGCGGCGCGAAAAAGCCAGGTTGCGCAGCGACTCCGCCAACGGGTTCCTGCTGATGACGAGGTCCGGCGCGGGCGCAGGCGACAGGGGAATGCGGTAGCTGGCCGCGAGGCCGATCACGGCCACGGCCAGGGTGGCGCCGGCCACCAGCCAGATACCGTGCGGCTTGTGCGACACCAGCAGGGCGCCGCCGATTTCACCGAGCAGGATGCCCACAAAAGTCCCCATCTCGATGACGCCATTGCCGCCGACGAGTTCCTCGGGCCGCAGGTTTTGCGGCAGGTAGGCATATTTGACGGGACCGAACAGGGTCGAGTGCACGCCCATGCCCACCACCGCCGCCACCAGCAGCCACAGGGTGTGGCTCATCCAGCCGACGCCGGCCACCAGCATGATGGCGATCTCCAGCCACTTGACGGCGCGCGCCAGCTTCGACTTCTCGACTTTTTCCGCGATCTGCCCCGCCGTCGCGGAGAACAGCACATAGGGCAGGATGAACAGGGCGGGAATGACGATGTTGAGCGTGGCCGGGGGCACGCTGGTCCACGCCAACGCGTCGAAGGTGAGCATCACCAGCAGCGCCGTCTTGAACAGGTTGTCGTTGAAGGCGCCGAAGAACTGGGTCCAGAAAAACGGCGCGAAGCGGCGCTGGGCCAACAGGGCGAACTGGCTGGGTGCAGGCGAGGTGCGCATGGGGACGGCCCGAAGTGGTCAAGCCCGTAAAATACAGCACCTGTGCGCAGGCGACAAATGAAGTTTCCGAAATTAAGTACGTCGCATCAAATGGGGCCTTGCCGCGCGGATGATGCGACCTTCACGCCACGCGCTGGCCGTCCTCGCCGAACAGGTGCACCCGCGCCGGCGGCGCCGCGAACAGCAGGCGTTCGCCGATTTGCCACAGGCGTTCGGGATCGGCGCGCGCCACCAGCTGCTCGCCACTGTGCTCCACCCTGGCATATAAATACGTGCCCTCGCCCAGGCGCTCGACGGCGAACACCAGCGCCGGCACCCCCTGCCCCGCATCGGCCTGCAGGTGTTCCGGGCGGATGCCGATGGTGACGGCGGCGCCGGCGGCGGCGACGCTGGCCGAGCGCACCGTCGCGCCACCGGCCAGCGCCACGGCGCTGCCATCGCCATCGGCGGCGCTGACTGCGCCTTTCAAAAAATTCATCGGCGGCGCGCCGAGGAATCCCGCCACGAACAGGTTGTCGGGCCGGTGGTACAGCTCGAGCGGCGCGCCGATCTGTTCGATGCGGCCGCCATTCAACACGACGATGCGGTCGGCCAGGGTCATCGCCTCGACCTGGTCATGGGTCACATACACCATGGTGGTGGCCAGGTCGCGGTGCAGCTTGGCCAGCTCGATGCGCATCTGCACACGCAGCGAGGCGTCCAGATTCGACAGCGGCTCGTCGAACAGGAACACCTTCGGCTGGCGCACGATGGCGCGGCCGATCGCCACGCGCTGGCGCTGGCCGCCCGACAGCTCGCGCGGACGCCGCGCCAGCAGGGGCACGATCTGCAGCGTCTGCGCTGCCTGCTGCACGGCGGCGTCGATCTGCGCCTTCGGCGTGCCGGCCAGTTTCAAGGCAAACGCCATATTCTCGTGCACCGTCATGTGCGGGTACAGGGCGTAACTCTGGAACACCATCGCCAGGCCCCGTTCGGCCGGCGGCAGCGCGGTGACGTCGATGCCGCCGATATGAATGGCGCCGCTGTCGATGGCTTCCAGGCCGCAAATGGCGCGCAGCAGGGTCGACTTGCCGCAGCCGGAAGGGCCGACGAAGACAATGAATTCGCCGTCGCGGATGGCCAGGTCGATGCCGTGCAGGATGGTCAGCGAACCGTAGGACTTGCGGATGGCGGACAGCTGCAGATCAGCCATGGGCGCTCCTCGTGAAGTAAGCCGGGTGCATCATGCGGCCGGCAGGATCATCTCGACGGCGTGGCTGCCGCCGCCGGAAGGCAGGGGAATTAGCGCCGCGCCAGCGTCGATCTCGAGGGGGCGGCCATCCATGCTGGCACTGGTGGCACCGCCTGCGCGCCTGACCGTGATGTCGACCGTGGTCACGCCATCGGCCAGCCGGTGACGGATTGAAAAGCCCGGCCAGCCAGCAGGAATCACGGGTTTCAGGCGAATGCGCGCGCCCTCCTCCAGTGTGAAGCCAAGGATGGATTCGAGGCCGACGCGGAACATCCAGCCGGCCGATCCCGTGTACCAGGTCCAGCCGCCGCGGCCCACGTGGGGATCGGCGCCGTAGATGTCGGCGGCGATCACGTAGGGCTCGACCTGGTAGCGCGCCACCGCTTCCCGCGTGGCCGAGTGGCTGACGGGACTGAGCATCTCCAGCAATTCAACGGCACGCTCGCTGCGCCCGGCTTCGGCCACCGCCCGCACGGCCCAGCAGGCCGCATGGGTGTACTGGCCGCCGTTTTCGCGCACGCCCGCCACGTAGCCCTTGATGTAGCCGGGATCCTGGGGCGTGTCGACAAACGGGGGCGTCAACAGGCGGATCAGGCCATCGTCATCCGACACCAGATACTGCTCCATGGCGTCGAGGGCTTGCTGCGCGCGGCCCGCCGGCGCCGCACCCGAGATGACCGACCAGGCCTGGGCCAGGGCATCGATCTGGCACTCGTCGCTGTCCTTCGACCCCATCACGGCGCCATTGTCGTAGAAGGCGCGGCGGTACCAGGCACCGTCCCAGCCAGCGCCGTTCAACACGTTCGACAAATGATCGCGGTAGGCGCTGTAGCTGGCGATGCGCGCGGTGTCGCCGCGCCGCTCGCAGACGGGCAGGAAGTCGCTGATGATGCGGAAGATGAAAAAGCCCATCCACACGCTCTCGCCCCGCCCTTCGCGGCCGACCCGGTTCATGCCATCGTTCCAGTCGCCCGTGCCCATCAGCGGCAAACCATGCGCGCCTTGCGTCAGCGAGCGGTCGAGGGCGCGGCAGCAGTGTTCGTAGACGTCGGCCGAGCTGCCCGAGGCGAGCGGCGTCAGAAATTCCTCGTCTTCGCCTTGCGCCAGCTGCGGCGCCGTCAAGAAGCCCTCCTCTTCATCGAGGACGCTCCAGTCCCCCGTCGACTTGATATAGAAAGCCGTCACATACGGCAGCCACAGCAAATCGTCGGCAAAGCGCGTGCGCAGGCCCTTTTCCAGCGGCGCCGGATGCCACCAGTGCAGCACGTCGCCTTCGACGAACTGGTGGGCCGCATGCAGGCGGATCTGCTTGCGCGTCATCTCTGGCAGTGTGTAGAGCATGGCGCTGGAATCCTGCAGCTGGTCGCGGTAGCCGATGGCGCCACCGGACTGGTAGAACGCCGACCGGCCCCAGATGCGGCAACTGAGGTTCTGGTAAGCGAGCCAGCCATTCAACATCAAATCGATGGCGGGCGATGGCGTCGTCACCTGTACCGCGCCCGTGGTGGCGCGCCAGAAGGCCTGCACTTCGGCCAGCGCAGTATCGATGGCGCCCGCAGCCCGGTAGCGCGCCAGCAGCGCCAGCGAATCGGCGCGGCTGGTGGTCTCACCCAGAATGAAAGCGCACTCGATGGTCGCGCCAGGCGCGATCGACAGGTTGACCTGAAAGGCGGCGCAGGCATCGAGGCCGGCGCCGCTGGCACCATCGAGCTCGGGCTGCGCCAGCGCGCGCGGGGTGGCAGTGCTGCCGCCGGTGCCGATGAAGGCGGCGCGGTCGGCACTGTGCCATTGCCGGTGTTCGGCGGCGCAGATGGCGGCGGCGAAGGCGACGCCGTCGGCAAACGGGCCGGCCATGCGGTTCACGGCCAACAGGGCGCCGTCGGCAGGTTCGGTGACGACGAAGCGCCCTGTTTCAGCAGGCGTCGAACCGAGAACCAGCTGCTGATAGGAGAACAGTGCCAGGCGGCGGCTGGCATCGCCCTCGTTGCTGATGCGCAGGCGGACGATCTTGACCGGTTCGTGGCGCGGCACGAACACCGTGGTTTCGTGGCGCAGGCCGTGGCTGCGGTGGTGGAAGCTGGTGTAGCCAAAGCCGTGCACCGCTTCGTAGCCGGCCCGCGCCGGCGCCGGTCCCGGCATGGGCGACCAGTAATTGCCGGTGTCCTCGTCGCGCACATAAAACGCTTCACCGTGGGGATCGCGCACGGGATCGTTGAACCACGGGGTCAGGCGGTGTTCGCGGCTGTTGCGGCTCCAGGTGGTGCCGGCGCCCGTCTCGCTGATCAATACGCCCACCTGCTCGTTGGCGATCACATTGGTCCAGGGCAGTGGCGGGCGATGAAGACCTGTTTCAGCATGCCACGGCATGCGCACGACGTACTCCTTGCCATCAGCCGTGAAGCCGCCGTTGCCGTTGAAGTGCTGCAGGGGCTGCCCTTCCAGGGCCTCACGCGATGCCGCAGCGCGCGTGGTGACAACCGGCGGCGCGGCCGGCGGGCGCCGGGCAAAGGTCGGCAGCGCGCCATCGATCACGCCATGGGCCAGCATCAGGATGCGATCGAGATCGGCTTCCGGCACGCGCGCCGGATCGAGCACGGTGACACCCGCAGGCAGGCCTTGCCAGTCTTCGGTCGCGCCGATGACGAGCAGGTGGATCGGCGCGGCCAGCGCCTGCCAGTAGCGCGCTGCCGCCAGCAGGGTCGTCACGACCGGCTGGCCGGCCTTGGCCGCCACCACCGCGCACAGGGTGGTGGCGGCCGGGATCCGGTATTCGGTCAGGATGGCCATGCTGCCGCTGGCGCGCCGCGGCACGCCGCCGCGCGCGCGCAGGGCCGTGTCGCCGTACATCAGGGCGGCCGCCAGTTCTTCGCAGTAGGCGCCCTGGGCGACGTCGATGCCGCTGGCGGCCAGGATGGTTTGCTGGCGTGCGCGGGCGCGCTCCGTCGACGTTGTCGCCTGCACCAGCGCCAGCGCCGCCTCGCGGCTGGCGGCGGCGCCCAGCACGAAGCCGATGCTGACGCTGCCGCCAGCCGGCACGCTCACGCTGCGGCGCAGGCTCATGGCCGGATCGAGCACATTGCCGGCCGTGCCGGACAGGCGCACGCCCGGGTCCATCGCCGCTGGCGCCGCCAGCGAACGCGCGCGGCCGACAAAGCGTTTGCGGTCGGTTTCAAATTGCCGGCCGGCGCCGCCCTGCACCGCATGCACCATCCAGGCGCCGGCGTCGCCCGCGCCGCGCGGACGGCGGTGGGCCAGCAAGGCATCGCCCACCGACTCGGTCTGCACGAACAGCTTGGAAAACGCCGGATGCGACGCTTCCGCCGCGCGTGCGTTCAGCACCACTTCGAGATAACTGGTCGCTTCGATCGCCCGCGCCGACGGCCCCAGGTTGCGCAGCGTGAGCGTGCGGCGCTCGATGTCGGCATCGGCATCGACGCAGACGTCCAGGCGCGCTTCGATGCCGTGCATGGTGCAGGCGAGCCAAGCGCCGGCGTCGCCGGACCCCGCGGCGTAGTGGGCGCCGGCGGCCGGATACAGACTGCCGACCTGCCAGCACTGGCCGCTCTCTTCATCGCGCAGGTAGAACAGCATGCCGTCGCCATCTTCCACCGCGTCGCCCTGCCAGCGCGTCAGTGCCGTGTCGCCCAGCGCGGTGTAGCCGCTGCCGGCGCGGGTGATCAGGGTCGTCAAACGGCCGTTGGAGAGCAGGCGGGCGCCGGCGGCGGGACTGGAAGAAGTCGGATTCATGGACTGGCCAAGTGAGGTTGAAAACAGGGGCTGAAAACGAAATTGCCGCGTGTAAGCGGTTACATCGCGCCAATAATACCGGACATTTTTGCCGCCGTTGATGGAATTATTGTAATGCCCGGACTGTTGTATCCCTGCCGAAGCCCCGCGAAAAAGTGTTCGCGTGACAAATAAAATGCGCTACATTAGAAAAATGTAATCGGTTACTTCTCCATCAACCCGGTCCCGGAAATCTCATGGCGGTCACAATCAAAGACGTGGCAAAGGCGGCAAACGTGTCGGTCGCGTCCGTCTCGCGCGCCTTGAACAAGCATCCCAGCGTCACCGAAGACACCCGCGCGCTGGTGCTCGAAGCGGCGCGCCGGCTGCACTACATCCCCCACAGCGGCGCGCGCAGCCTGTCGACCCAGCGCACCGACACCATCGGCGTGGTGCTGCCCGACCTGTACGGCGAATTCTTCTCCGAACTGATACGGGGCATCGACGTCGCCGCGCGTGCGCGCGGCCTGCACCTGCTGGTCTCGAGTTCGCACGGCGACGCCGGCGAAGCGGCAGCGGCGCTGCGCTCGATGAGCGGGCGGGTCGACGGCGTGATCATCATGTCGCCTTACGTCGACGCCAGCTTCGTCTCCGACAACCTGCCCTCCACCCTGCCGGTGGTGCTGCTCAATACCCACGGCGAGGTCCAGGGCTATTCCTCGCTGGCCGTCGACAACTACGGCGGCGCCGCCGTGATGGTGCAGCACCTGGTCGAAACGGGCCACCGCCGCATCATGATGATCGCCGGCCCCGCCAACAACTGGGAAGCGGAGGAGCGCCTGCGCGGCTTTCGGGAAACCATGGCGCGCCTGCTGCCGGCCTTCGATCCCCGTGAAGTGGCGGTGCTGCGCGGCGCCTTCACGGAAGAATCGGGCTATCGCGCGGGCCAGCAGATGCAGGCCCTCAAACGCCTGCCCGACGCCGTGTTCGCGGCCAACGACATGATGGCTATCGGCTGCCTGTTCGCCCTCAACGAAGCGGGCCTGCAGGTGCCGCGCGACCTCGCCCTGGTGGGCTTCGACGATATCCCCATGGCCCGTTTCATTTCGCCGCCCCTGACCACGGTGAGAGTGCGCATGACGGATATCGGCACGCGCGCGCTGGAAGGCCTGGCTTTCCAGATTGAGAACCCGGAAGGCACCCGCAATGTGGCGCAGGTGCTGCAAACCCGTTTGGTGGTGCGCATGTCCTGCGGTTCGGCCAAGGTGGCCGGACGAGGGGAACTGGCCACCTAGAAAAGAGCAAGGCAGTACCGCATTGGCAGTAAAAAAACGCAGTCCATAAAAAATACAATCACTATCAGGAGACTAGTATGAAAATCAAGACCGGCGTGCGCGAACTTCGCGTGGCCCTGGCGTGCCTGTCGGCCGCCGCAGCGCTCACCTGGGCACCTGCCCATGCCCAGTTAAGCACCTCGACCATCAAGGGCCAGGTCACCCAGGCCGGCACGCCGGCGCAGTCGAACCTGCCCATTGTCGCCGTCAACCGCGCCACCGGCTACACCTACCGCAGTACCACCGCCCCCGATGGCAGCTATACGATCACCGGCCTGGCGCCCGGCTCCTACCAGATCCAGGTGGGCGCAGAAAAATCCGAAGCCGTCACCGTCGCCATCGGCGAGACCGCGTCAATCGACCTTGCCATCGGCGGCGCAGCCGGTGCCGCCGCTGGTCCGATCCAGCAGGTACGCATCCAGGGCTCGCTGCAGCGCAAGGACGTCAAGACCTCCGAAGTCGGCACCGCCGTTTCGCGCGCACAGATCGACAACACCCCGCAGTCCTCGCGCAACTTCCTTTCCTTTGCCGACCTGGCGCCCGGCGTGCGCTTCCAGGTCGACCCGGCCACCGGTTACGGCAGGCTGCAAAGCGGCGCCCAGAACCAGGACAACGTCAACGTCTTCATCGACGGCGTCGGCCAGAAGAACTACATCCTGCGCGGCGGCGTATCGGGCCTGGACGCTTCGCGCGGCAACCCCTTCCCGCAATCGGCGGTGGCTGAATACAAGGTCATCTCGCAGAACTACAAGGCCGAATACGACCAGGTCAGCTCGAGCGCCATCACCGCCATCACCAAGTCCGGCACCAACGAATTTCACGGCGAAGCCTTCTTCGACCGCACCGGCTCCAGCTTCACCGCCTACGATCCTTTCCAGAAAAAGAACCGCGCACAGGGCGTCGACCGACCCAGCTACACCCAGAGCCAGTACGGCTTCAACCTGGGCGGCCCGATCAAGCAGGACGCCATGCACTTCTTTGCCGCCTACGAGGGCAAGGACATCAATTCGCCTCGCCAGGTGGTGGCCCAGCGCCAGGACCTGCTGCCCAACGCCGGCATCGTCCCGGGCCTGCTGTCGCAAGCCGGATCGTCCGTCTCGAAATTCAAGGAGCATCTCTTCCTCGGCAAGATCGACGCCCAGCTGTCCGATGAACAGCGCCTGGAAGTGTCGACCCGTATCCGCCGCGAGAGCGACCTGGTCCCCGAAGACATCAAGCTGTCCGTGCCCGGCAACGAGAAGGACCGCCGCAACGACGAAACCCGTTTCGACGTCAAACACGAGTGGACCCGGGGCGACTTCCTCAACGAAGCGCGCTACGGCTACGAGATGTACACCTGGAACCCGCACGCCAAGCTGTCGACGCCCTTCATCAAATATGTGGTTTCGCCGACCAACACCGACAACAATGTGTATGACGTGTTGTTCACGGGCGGCTCGCCGGACGCCCAGAACCGCCGCCAGACCGGCAACTCCATCGCCGACGACCTGACCTGGACCGGCCTGCAGGGCCACACCATCAAGGGCGGTATCAAGATCAAGCGCGCCGACTTCGACCTGTCCGGTACCTCGCGCAGCGTCGACGTGCTGCGCGAACTGATCGACAACCAGACCGGCCAACCACGCATCATCCAGACCGACCTGGCCCTGGTGCCGGTGGGTGTCGAATACAAGGACACCCAGTACGGCCTGTATCTGCAGGACGACTGGCGCGTCACGCCGAAGCTTGAACTGAACCTGGGGATGCGCTGGGATTACGAGACCAATATGCTCGACGACAGCTACGTGACGCCGGCCGACCGCGTCGCCATCTTCGGCAAGCAGGATCCCCGCGATGGCGCGCCCGCCAATACCACCTATGCCCAGACCCTGGCCAAGGGCGGCGTCACCATCAACAACTACATCAGCAACGGCTCCAACCGCAAATCCTACAAAAACGCCTACCAGCCGCGCCTGGGCTTTTCGTATGACGTCGACGGCGACCGCAACACGGTGGTGTTCGGCGGTTTCGGCCGCGCCTACGACCGCACCCTGGCCAACGTGGCGCTGGACGAACTGCAGAAGAATGCCCAGCCGGGCGGCGAAATCTGGCTGATCCGCAGCGACCACAAGCTGCCTTACACGGACCAGTTCAGCCTCGGCCTGCGCCAGGGTCTGGGCCGCTGGAACACGGAAGTGGGCGCGACCTACTCGCGCAGCCACAACCAGTTCAACTGGTTCGGCGGTAACCGCGACGTCAACGGCGGCTACGGCACCCAGAGCCCGATCGATCCCCTGTTCGGCTCCGTGCCCGGCTTCGGCACCCTGATCCTGGGCGACTTCATCACCCAGGCCCGCACCTCCACCGTCTACGGCAAGGCCGACAAACCCTACTCCGTGTCGTCCGGCTGGGGTCTGGCGGCGACCTACACCTATTCAAAGGGCGAGACCACCAACAAGGAGTGGACCAACGATCTGTTCAACTGGACTTACGGCCGCAATACCTCGGGCTGGAATCCCTCGACCGACGTGGAAAAACACCGCCTCGTCGTGTCGGGCCTGACCGACCGCCTGCTGCCATGGGGGATCATGCTGTCGTCGAAAGTGACCCTGGGTTCCGGCCTGCCCTATCGCATCACCGACTGCTCGCAGGGCTTCTCGGCCTGCGTCTCGCGTGAAGGCGAAGGCGGCTCCTTCCGCCAGGTCGACCTGGCCATGTCGAAGGACGTCAACGTCGGCTTCGGCCGGATCGGCCTGCGCTTCGACGTGCTGAACCTGTTCAACACCATCAACTACGGCAGCTACGACGCCTGGGTGGGCGGCCCGTCGACCCCACCGAAGAACTACCTCGGTGGCGACAACAGCAACCTGGGTACGCCAGGCGCTGTCGCCGGTCCGATGCGCACCGTGAAGTTCAGCGCCCGCTACAGCTTCTAAGCAGCGCAGCAGGCGGGCCCCGTGCGTATTGAGTACGCGCACGCCCGCCTGCGTTTTTGACCCCCCGTTTTTTTTGGAAGCAGCACATTCATGTTCCGACGCCTCATCCCGCTGGCCGCCCTCTTGTGCGGCTGCGCCGCCACCCCGCCGCTTGCGTCGCCTGTGCAAGCGCCCGCCGTCCAGCCATCCGCCGCCAGCACTACCGCCATTCTGAATGACCTGTCCGAGCGCACCTTCCGCTTTTTCTGGGACACCGCCAATCCGGCCAATGGCCTGATCCCCGACCGCTACCCCACGCCCTCGTTTTCCAGCATCGCCGCCGTCGGTTTCGGCCTGTCGGCCTACCCGATCGGGGTCGAGCGCGGCTACGTCACGCGCGCCCAGGCGCGCGAGCGCGTGCTGACCACCCTGCGCTTTTTCCACAACGCGCCTCAGGGCGATGCCGCCCAGGGCATGAGCGGCTACAAGGGCTTCTTCTATCACTTCCTCGACATGAAGACGGGCGCGCGCAGCGCCAACTCCGAACTGTCCACCGTCGACACGGCCCTCCTGCTGGGCGGCGTGCTGCACGTGCAATCGTGGTTCGATGGCGCCGATCAGCAGGAAGCTGAAATCCGCCGCCTGGCCGATGCGATCTACAAACGGGTCGACTGGCGCTGGGCGCAGAACCACGGCGCCGCCATCACCCACGGCTGGAGTCCCGAACACGGCATGCTGCCCTATGACTGGCGCGGCTACAACGAAGCCATGCTGGTCTACGTGCTGGCGCTAGGATCGCCCACCCACCCGGTGGGCCAGGACGCCTGGGCCGAATGGACCCAGACCTACGCGAAAAGCTGGGTGAGCCATTACGGCCAGCAGTACCTCGCCTTCCCACCCATGTTCGGCCACCAGTATTCGGCCGTGTGGATCGACTTCCGCGGCATTCGCGATCCCTTCATGGCCGCGCATGGCCTCGATTACTTTGAAAACGGCCGCCGCGCCAGCTATGCCCAGCAAGCCTATGCCATCGCCAACCCGATGGACTGCCGCGGCTACGGCCCCCTGCTGTGGGGTGTGACGGCCAGCGACGGTCCGGCCGATGCCCTTATCGCCGACGGCACCCGCCAGCGCACATTCCACAGCTACGCGGGCCGCGGCATGGGCGGCGAGGCGACCTACGACGATTGCACCATCGCGCCCACCGGCGCCGCCGCCTCGATCGCCTTCGCGCCGGACATCGCCATCCCCGCCATCGTCGACATGCGCAGCCGCTACGGCGCCCAGATCTACGGCCCATACGGCTTCGTCGACGCCTTCAACCTGAGCTGGCATTTCGATCATCGGCTGGCAAATGGCCGCGCCGTGCCGGGCTTCGGCTGGGTCGACACCGATTACCTGGGCATCGACCAGGGACCGATCCTGGCCATGCTGGAAAACTACCGCAGCGACACCGTCTGGAAAACCATGCGCAAGAACTCCTACCTGCGCGCGGGGCTGATCAAGGCCGGATTCACCGGCGGCTGGCTGGACGGCCGATGAAGACAAAGGCGCGCCTGGCGCTGGCACTGCTGGCGCTTGCTCTGTCGTCCTGCAGCCCGCGCGGCGACAGCCCTGTGGTGCTGCACTTCTGGGCCATGGGCCGCGAGGGCGAGGTGGCGCGGGCGCTGCTGCCGGAGTTTGAAAAGGCCCACCCCGACATCCGCGTCGAGATCCAGCAGTCGCCCTGGACCGCCGCCCAGCAAAAACTGCTGACGGCCTTTGCCGGCGACGTCACGCCCGATCTGTGCCAGCTGGGGAATACCTGGGTGCCGCAGTTTGCTGCGCTGGGCGCACTGGCGCCGCTCGATGCTCGCGTGGCCGCTTCGCCGGCGGTGCCGCAAGCCGATTACTTTGCGGGCATCTGGGACTCCAACCGCATCGGCGACACCGTCTACGGCGTGCCTTGGTACGTCGATACCCGACTGCTGTTTTACCGCAGCGACCTGCTGGCCGCCGCCGGCTTCAAGGCCCCGCCGCAGACGTGGGCCGAGTGGCAGCGCATGCTGGCCGCCCTCAAGCGGCGCAGCGGCCCGGACAAATTCGGCGTGCTCCTGCCCACCAACGAGTTCGAGCCCCTCTTGGTGCTGGCCCTGCAGCAGCAGGACGAACTGCTGCGCGACGGCGGCCGTTACGGCAATTTCAGGAGCGCTGCCTTCCGCACCACCCTCGCCTACTATCTCGACATGTTCCGCATGCAGTGGGCGCCAAGCGTGTCGAACACCCAGATTTCCAATGTCTGGGATGAATTCGGGCGAGGCTATTTCACCTTCTATGTGACTGGCCCCTGGAACATCGGCGAATTCAAGCGCCGCCTGCCCGCGGGCCTGCAAAACAGCTGGACCACGGCGCCCATGCCGGGGCCAAACAGCCCGGGCGTGTCGATGGCGGGGGGTTCCAGCCTGGTCGTCTTCAAGGCCTCACGCCACCAGCAGGAGGCCTGGCAGCTGATTGAATTCCTTTCGCGCCCCGACGTGCAGCGCCGCTTCTACGATTTGACCGGCAACCTGCCGGCCCGCCGCAGCGCCTGGCAAGGCAGTGAACTGACCAAGGATCCGCGCTCGGTGGCGTTTCGCCAGCAGCTCGAACTGACCCGTTCACCGCCCAAGGTGCCCGAGTGGGACCGCATCGCCACCGAGATGAAACTGGTGGCCGAAGCCCTGATCGCCGGCCAGTACACGCTCGACCAGGCGGTGACGGAACTGGACGTGCGCGCCGACCGTATCCTGGAAAAGCGCCGCTGGATGCTGGACCACGCCGCTCGTCAAACCGCGGTGAAAGGCCAGCCATGAACACCCAGCGCGCCGCCTGGCTCTTGGCCGGCCCTGCCCTGCTGGTGATCGGGGTGTTCTTTTTCCTGCCCGTGATCGCCGCGTTTTTCATGAGCCTCACGGATTTCGACCTGTACGCGCTGGCCAGCCTGAAAAATCTGCGCTTCGTCGGCCTGGCGAATTACGCCGAGCTGCTGCATCTGCCCCTGTTCTGGCAGGCGCTCGGCAACACCCTGTTGTTCGTGGTGGTGGGCGTGCCGCTGTCGATAGTCGCGTCGCTGGGCGCGGCCCTGCTGCTCAATTCCAAACTGGCCTGGGCCAAGGGTGTGCTGCGCACGGCCTTCTTCGCCCCCGTGGTCACCTCGATGGTGGCGGTGGCGGTGATCTGGCGCTACCTGTACCACACCCGCTATGGCTTCATCAACTACCTGCTCGATCTCTTCGGCCTGGCGCCGGTTGACTGGCTGGGCGACCCGCACATCGCCATGCCGGCCATTATCCTGTTCGCCGTGTGGAAGAACTTCGGCTACAACATGATCATCTTCATCGCGGCCCTGCAAAGCATCCCGGACGAACAGTACGAAGCGGCTTCGCTCGATGGTGCCGGCGTGTGGGCCCAGCTGCGCCACATCACCCTGCCCGCGCTGGCGCCCACCATGTTCATGGTCGGCCTGTTGACCATGGCCGGCTATTTCCAGCTGTTCGCCGAGCCCTATGTGATGACCGAAGGCGGCCCCCTGCAAAGCACGGTCAGCGTGCTGTATCTGATGTACGAGCAGGGCTTCAAGTGGTGGAACCTGGGCACGGCCACCGCCGTGGCTTTCGTGCTGTTCGTGCTGATGTTCGCCGTCACCCTGGTGCAGCTGGCGTTCGCGCGGCGGGGACTGGAGCAATGATGCAGTCGTCAAAAAGCCGGCGCCTCGCCGTCAACCTGCTGCTGGCGCTGGCCGGCCTGGTCACCATTTTTCCGCTGGCCTGGATGCTGTCGGTGTCCTTCATGGCACCCGGCGAAGCGAGCCATTTTCCACCGCCCCTGCTGCCCGCGCACCCGACTCTGGTCAATTACCGCGAGCTGTTTGCGCAGGCGGGCATTGGCCGTTACTTTGCCAACAGCGTGCTGCTGGCGCTGGCTGCGACCGGCCTCTCGCTGCTGTTCAACGTCGGCGCCGGCTACGCCTTCGCCAAGCTGCGCTTCCGCGGCCGTGAACGCATCTTCAAGTTGCTGCTGGGCGCCCTGGTGATTCCCGGCCAGGTGGCCATGCTGCCCCTGTTCCTGATTCTCAAGCAGATGGGACTTGTCAACACCTACTTCGGCGTACTGATTCCCGCCGCGGCCAGCATCTTCGGTATCTTCCTGGTGCGCCAGTACGCGCTGACCATTCCCGACGCGCTGCTCGAAGCGGCCAGGCTCGATGGCGCCAGCGAGATGCGCATTTTCCGCTCGATCGTGCTGCCCCTCCTGACGCCAATCCTGGTCACACTGGCGGTCTTCAGCTTCCTCGCCAGCTGGAACGACTTCATGTGGCCACTGATTATCCTGAACGACAAGGCGCTCTACACCCTGCCCGTGGCGTTGGCATCGCTGTCGCGCGAACACGTGCAGGACAACGAGATGATGATGGCGGGCGCCGTCCTCACCATCTTCCCCGTGCTGCTGCTGTTCCTGGCCATGCAGCGCTACTACATCCAGGGTTTGTTGATGGGAAGCGTGAAGGGATGAATCGCGCACTGCTCCTCATATTGGCCGCGTTGTCCTGCGGCGCCGTGCAGGCGCAGGTGCGTGACGATTTCGAACGCATCGATGCCTGGCAGGCGGCCGCCTCCGACGGGGTGCAAGCCAGGGTGAGCGGCGTGCCCGGCCACGACGGCCACGCCCTGCGCCTGGCCTACGATTTCCGCGGTGCTGGCGGCTACGCTGCCGCGCGCCGCACCCTGCCGATCGATTTCGGCGACAACTACAGCATCTCCTTCTGGGCGCGCGCCGAGGCCCCCGTCAACAACCTCGAATTCAAGCTGGTCGACGCCAGCGGCGACAATGTCTGGTGGGTCAACCGCCCCGACATCGCGCTCTCGCGCGACTGGCAAAAAATCACCTTCAAACCACGCCATGTGGCCTTTGCCTGGGGTCCGGCGCAGGACCACCGCTTGCGCCATACCGACAAGCTGGAACTGGTCGTGAGCGCGGGCCGCGACGGCGGCCACGGCGTGATCGAATTCGACCAGCTGGAAGTGGCCATGCTGCCTCCGCCGACGCCTCTGCCGGCGCCCCTGTTCTCCGCCAGTTCCGGTGCCAGCCCGGCGCCGTCCACGGGCGCCTGGACCAGCGCGGGCGGCGGCGAGCAACACGTGACGATCGATTTCGGCGGTCCGCGTGAACTGGGCGGCTTGCTGCTGCACTGGGCCGCTGGCTCCCAAGCACGCCGCTACGACATCGATTTTTCCGACAACGCCATCGACTGGCGCACGGTGCGCAGGGTGGCCGACGGCGACGGCGGCGTCGATCCCATTCTGCTGGGCGAAGCGCAGACCCGCTACCTGCGCCTCGCCATGCACGAAGGTCCAGGTGCGCACTACGCCCTGGCCGGCATCGAGATCAAGGACCTCGGCTTCGGCGCCAGCGCCAACGCTTTTTTCCAGGCGCTGGCAAAGGAAGCGCCGCGCGGCAGCTATCCGCGCGGGATGTCTGGCCAGCAGAATTACTGGACGGTGCTGGGGGTCGACGGCGGCCACGAAACGGGCCTGTTCAGCGAGGATGGCGCGCTGGAAGTGGCACGCGGGGGCTTCAGCGTCGAACCCTTCGTGATGGAAAACGGCCAGCGCTTTTCCTGGGCCGACGTCGCCATCACCCAGTCGCTGCGCGAGCGCTACCTGCCGATCCCCAGCGTCACCTGGACCGCGCCCCGCTGGCGCCTGCGCAGCACGGCCTTTGCGCATGGCGCTGCCGACGCCGCCGCGCTGGGCGCCCGCTACGAGCTGACCAACCTCACCAGCCAGCCGCTGTCATTGCGCCTGCTGCTGGCGCTGCGCCCCTTCCAGGTTAACCCGCCCAGCCAGTTCCTCAACACCCCGCCCGGCGTCAGTCCCATCACCGACATCGCCTGGCATGACGGCGCCTTTGCAGTCGACGGCAAGCCGCGCGTGTTCACGCTGACCCCACCCAGCGCCGCCGGCGTGTCCTCGTTCGACGCCGGCGGCGGCATGGCAGCGCGCACCGTGCGCGACGATACGGGCTTCGCTTCCGGCAGCGCCGCCTACGACGTGGTGCTGGCCCCCGGCGCCAGCCAGACCTTCGAGCTGCATATTCCCCTGACTGGCGCGCCGCCCCTGCCAGCCGGCTTGCAGGCGGCGGAAGACGCCACCGCCAGCTTCTGGCGCGAGCGGCTCAATCGCGTCGGCATCGACGTTCCCGCCGCCGGCCAGGCGCTGATCGACACCTTGCGCTCCTCGCTCGCGCACATGCTGATGTCGCGCGACGGAGCCATGCTGCGCCCAGGCACCCGCTCGTACGCACGCTCGTGGATCCGCGACGGCGCCATGATCTCCGAGGCCATGCTGCGCCTGGGCGACCAGCAGGTGGCGCGCGATTACCTGAAGCGGGTGGCGCCCTTCCAGTTCGCCGACGGCAAGGTACCCTGCTGCGTCGACCGACGCGGCGCGGATCCGGTACCGGAAAACGACAGCCAGGGCGAGTTCATTCATCTGGCCGCCCAACTTTGGCAATTCACCCATGACCGCGCCCTGCTCGAGTCGATCTGGCCGCGCGTCGAGCGGGCCGCCGCTTTCATGGAAGCGCAGCGCCAGTCCGAGCGGGGCGCCGCCAACCGCGCTGCCGGCCGACGCGCCCTGTTTGGCCTGCTGCCCGCCTCGATCAGCCACGAAGGCTATTCGGCCAAGCCAATGCATTCTTATTGGGACGATTTCTGGGGCCTGCGCGGCTACCGGGACGCCGCCATGCTGGCCGCCGCGCTGGGCAAGCATGACAAAGCGGCGCAGCTGCGCGCCCAGGCCGATCAATTCGAAAGCGAACTGCTGGCGTCCCTGCGCCGGTCCGCCAGCGAACACCATATCGACTATTTGCCGGGTGCGGCGGAACTGGGCGACTTCGACGCCACCTCGACCACCATCGCCCTCTCGCCCGGCGGCATGCAAAACCGGCTGCCGCAGGATCTGCTGGGCGGCACCTTCGAGCGTTACTGGACCGGGTTTGCCGCCCGTCGCGACGGCCGCAAGGCGTGGGACGACTACACGCCGTATGAGCTGCGCAACGTGGCTGCGTTCGTGCGCCTGGGCTGGCGCGAGCGCGCGCACGAGCTGCTGACCTTCTTCATGCACGACCGCCGACCGCTGGCCTGGAACCAGTGGGCCGAGGTGGTGGGGCGCGATGCCCGCACGCCGCGGTTTGTCGGCGACATGCCGCACGGCTGGATCTCGTCGGACTTCATCCGCTCCACCCTTGACCTGTTTGCCTACGAGCGGCCCGACGATCAATCCCTCGTACTGGGCGCTGGCATTCCGCGCGCCTGGCTGGCCGGCAGCGGCGTCGCGGTACACGGCCTGCGCACCAGCCACGGCCCGCTGAACTTTTCCATGCGCGAGCAAGGCGGCCGCACCACCATCGAGATCGCCGGCCCGGCCTTGCCGCCGGGCGGCGTTGTGCTGCACCCCGAGCTCGCGCGCCCTGGCTTTGCCACCGTCAACGGCAAGCGCACTCCCTTCCACCGCGGCGAACTGCGCGTGCGCACCCTGCCCGCCACCATCGTCATCGACTCACCGAACCCTTGATCAGCGAAGCCACACCATGACCTCCACACTCACTTTCCCCGACCGTTTTCTGTGGGGTGCCGCCACCTCCGCCTACCAGATTGAAGGCTCGCCCCTGGCCGATGGCGCCGGCGCCAGCATCTGGCAACGCTTCGTCCACACGCCCGGCACCATCCGCGACGGCGACACCGGCGACATCGCCTGCGACCACTACCGGCGCTACAAGGACGACGTCGCCCTGATGCAACAGATCGGCCTGCAGGCCTACCGCTTCAGCGTCGCCTGGGGCCGCGTGCTGCCGCAGGGCCGAGGCGCCGTCAACCGCAAGGGCCTCGATTTCTACGACAAACTGGTCGACGAACTGCTGGCCAAAGACATCAAGCCCATGGTCACCCTGTTCCACTGGGATTTGCCGGCGGCGCTGGACGACCAGGGCGGCTGGCTCAATCGCGACAGCGCCGACTGGTTCGCCGACTACGCGCGTTTGATGTTCGACACCCTCGACGATCGCGTCACGTCCTGGGCCACGCTCAACGAACCCTGGGTGGTGACCGACCAGGGCTACCTGCACGGGGTGCTGGCCCCGGGCCACCGCAATAAATTCGAAGCGCCGATCGCCGCCCACAACCTGCTGCGCGCACACGGCGCCGCCGTCAAGGTCTACCGCGAAGTGGGCAGGCACGAGATCGGGCTGGTGGTCAACCTGGAGCCGAAGTATCCCGCCAGCGCCGACCAGGCCGACATCGACGCCGCGGCCCGCGGCCACGCCCAGATGAACACCCATTACCTCGACCCCGTTTTCCTCGGCAGCTACCCGGACCGCATGCGTGAAGTGTATGGCGACGCCTGGCCCGACTGGCCGGCCGAAGACCTGGCGCTGATCAGCCAGCCCATCGATTTCATCGGTATCAATTACTACACGCGCAGCGTGGCCAGGAACGACCCGGCCAGCTACGTCACCCGCGCCAGCACCGTGCGCCAGCCCATGTCGACCTATTCCGAAACGGGCTGGGAAGTGTTCGCCCAGGGCCTGACCGATACCCTGCAATGGGTGGCGCGGCGCTACAGCAACCCGCCCGTCTACATCACCGAAAACGGCTCGGCGTTCTACGATGCGCCGGTCGCCGAGGAAGGCCGCGTGCGCGACCCCCTGCGCGTGAACTACCTGCAGAAACACCTGCGCGCCATCCACACGGCGATCGCGTCGGGCTGCGACGTGCGCGGCTACTGCGCTTGGTCGCTGCTCGACAACCTGGAATGGGCACACGGCTACTCCAAGCGCTTCGGCATCATCCACGTCAATTTCGGCACCCAGGAACGCACGCTCAAGGACAGCGCCTATTTCTACCGCGAAGTCATCGCCAGCAATGGCGCCGTGCTCGATACGGTGCCCGCCGTGCCATCGGGCTGGCGCGGCCAGCCGATGTACGGCGCCTGAGCTGAAGGCGCGCGGGGCGCCACTTGCGGGCGCGTGGCGCGCTACTTTGCAGGCGGAGATTGCGGCACGCGCGAGGCCGGACAATCATGAAGGCCTTCTTCGCCACGGGATGCATCATGCGCCTTCTCACTTCGAACACGCTCGCCCGCACTTTGCTCGCGGCGGCGCTGGGCCTGGCCTTGGCCGGCCTGGCATGGGCCGAACCGCAATCGGAAGGCAGCACCCACATGTCGAATGCCTCGGCGATCCTGGCCGGCGGCTCGGCCAAGGTCGTCGGCGGTGGCCTCGACAGCGTGGCCGGCGCCGGCAACCTGGTGGTGGCCAGCGTCGAAACAGCGGGCGACGCCAGCGTCGTCGTGCTCACCACCGCCGGCAAGGCATCGCAGGCCACCATCGCCCTGTCGGGCCGCGGCGCCAGGGATGCATCGCTGGTGGTGGGCGCCTCGGTCGAACTGGTGGCCCTGTCGACCGGCTACCTATTGGTGACGGCGGGCCGGGTGCTGGCCTTCGTGCCGAATGAAGCGGGCAAGGCTTTGCTGCACAGCAGCCGGATCAAGTCCGGCAGCCTGCCGGGATGAACGCCCTGCTGCGCGCCGCAGCGGCCTTGCTGGTGGCAGTGAGCGCGGCCAGCGCTTTTGCCGGCACCGCCTGCAGCGACAAGCCGCTCGACGCCGTGACTTTTACCCGCGCCATGACCCTGGCGGAACGCACCGTGCAAGCGCTGGACCGCTCGGGGGCCCAGGTGGTCCTGATCGCCCGCGCCGGCCAGGATCTGTCGAAATATGGCTTGCGCTTCTCGCACATGGCTTATGCGGTACGCCGCGGCGACACCTGGACGGTGCTGCACGAGTTGAACGATTGCGGCACCGCGGCGTCAAGCCTGTTCGACGAGGGCCTCGGCCGCTTCTTCCTCGACGACATGCACGCCTTCGAGACGCGCATCGTGCTGCCCTCCCCGCCCGTGCAGGCCCGCCTGGCCGCCATGCTGGCCTCGGACCTCCCCCTGCGCCTGCACGAGGCGCGCTACAACATGCTGGCCTTTCCCTTTTCGACGGCCTACCAGAACTCCAACCAGTGGGTGCTGGAGACCTGGGCCGCGGCCATGGCCGAAGAGGCGCCGGCCGGGCGCAGCGAAGCCCAGGCCTGGCTGAAGTACGCGGGCTACCGCCCCATCACGGTGGAGGTGGACGCCATGACCCGCCTGGGCGCCCGCCTCACCCGCGCCAACATCGCCTTCGACGACCAGCCCTTCGAGCGCCGCATGGCGGGCCATATCGACACGGTGACGGTGGACTCGGTGGTGCGCTTCGTGCGCATGCGCGATGGGAGAAGTACAGTGGTGGATGTGGGTCTGCCAGAGTAGCAGGACTGGCACTTGCTGCCTGTCCCGGATCTACACACCGATCAGAACACCCACAATTTATCAGCCGGCATCTGCAAATAATAACTGCCCGCCTCCAGCCGGTATTTCGAATACGCCCGGATGCTGGCATCGCCCCGGCTGAACAAACACTCCCAGCGATCGCCCAGGTACATGCAAGTCAGCAGGGGAAGCGACAGCGCGTTGTCCAGCGGCGTCGCGCTGACGCGCACCTCTTCGACCCGAATCAGGGGCTGCACTTGTTCGCCACGGTTGCTGCCGCGCGCCGTACCGCGCAAGGTGACGCCATCGACCAGCAGGTCCACCTGATCGCCATTGCGCGCGACGACCGTGCCCGTGAGCCGGTTGTTCGAGCCCATGAATTCGGCCGTGAACAGGGTGTCCGGCGTCTCGTACATGGACTGGGGGCTGCCCTGCTGCTCGATCTTGCCGTTATTGAGCAGCAGGATGCGGTCGGAGATCGCCATGGCTTCGGCCTGGTCGTGGGTCACCATCAGGGCCGACAGGCCCAGGCGCACGATCAGTTCGCGCAGGAAGGCGCGAGCTTCTTCGCGCAGCTTGGCGTCCAGGTTCGACAAGGGTTCGTCCAGCAAAATCACGGGCGGGTTGTAGACCAGGGCGCGGGCGATCGCCACCCGCTGCTGCTGGCCGCCCGAGAGCTGGTGGGGAAAGCGCTCGCCAAGATGACCAAGACCCAATTGCTGGAGCACTTCGTTGACCTTGGCCGCGATCTCGCTCTTGCCCAGCTTGCGCAGTTTGAGGCCGTAGGCGACGTTGTCGAACACGGTCTTGTGGGGCCACAGGGCGTAGGACTGGAACACCAGGCCCAGGTTGCGCGCCTCGGCCGGCATCTCCAGTTTGGCGGCGCCGTCGAACACGCGGCGCTCGCCGATGTCGATGCTGCCCGCCTTCGGGCTTTCGAGGCCCGCGACGGCGCGCAGCAAGGTGGTCTTGCCGCTGCCGGAAGGACCCAGCAAGGCCACCACTTCGCCCCGCCGCAGGTGCATCGACACTCCTTTTAAAATGGGGTTGGCGGTGGCGCCGCTGCCGTAATCGAGGTGCAGTTCGTTGACGGTCAATTCATTCAGGGTCAGGTCGTTTTTCATGCAAGTTCTCGATTAGTTATGCAGTTTGACGCCGAAGCGCAGCGCAATCCCCAGGCCGATCGCGACCAGGGTGATGTTAATGAAGGACAGGGCCGCCACCAGGTCGGTCGAACCGCCCGCCCACAGCGACACCAGCATGGCGCCAATGACTTCCGTGCCGGGCGAGAGCAAATACACGCCGGTCGAATACTCGCGCTCGAAAATCAGGAACACCATCAGCCAGGCGCCCATCAGGCCGAATTTGATCAGCGGCAGGGTGACATCGCGGGTCACCTGGCCGCGGCTGGCGCCGACGGCGCGCGCCGCCTCTTCCAGCTCCGGGCCCACCTGCAGCAAGGCGGTGGAGATCAGGCGCATGCCGTAGGCCAGCCACACCACGGAATAGGCCAGCCACAGGGCGAAGATGGTGGAGCGCACGGCGCGCAGGGCGGGAATCAGGTGCTCGACCAGATAGACGGCGAGGCCGCTGTCGGACAGTTTGAGCAGGCTCTCCAGCCAGCTGGGCACGAACAGGAACACCCACAGGAAGGCGAGGCCGGCCAGCAGGCCCGGAATGGCGCGCGGCACCAGCACGGAGTAGTCCAGCAGGCGCGTGATGCCATCGGGCTTGCGGTGCATGGCCAGCGCGATGCCGCTGTAGCACACCACCGCCAGCGCCCCGCCGACCACGCCGATCAGGATGGTGTTGAGGATGCCCCGCATCAGGGAGGGCTGCTCGAAGATGTCGCGGAAATGCTGCAGGGTCAGCACGTCGGCCAGCTTGACGCCTTCGCCCCAGTACTCGACGAAGGAGCGCAGCACGATGCCGGAGATGGGCAGCACGATGGTAAAGACCAGCCAGGCCGCCAGCAGGCAAAAGGCGATCCACTTCCAGCGCCCCAGCGGCATGGCCTTCTGGCGCGCGCCCTTGCCCTTGATGGACACATACTTGTTGGCCGATTTGAGCAAATGACGCTGCAGCATCACCAGCGGCATGGTGACGGCCACCAGGCAGACGGCGACGGCGGCCATCAGGTGGTAGGACGGCGTCCCGAGTTTATTGGTCAGCTTGTACAGATAGGTGGCCAGCACCAGGTGACCTTCCGGGTCGCCCAGCACCAGCACCAGGCCGAACACCTCGAAGCCGAGGAAGAACACCAGCACGCCCGCATAGGCCAGCGCCGGCATGATCATCGGCAGCGAGACGTTGAGCATCACCTGCAGGGGCGAAGCGCCGGCGACCCGGGCCGCTTCCTCCACGTCCGAACCCAGGCTTTTCAGGGCCGAGGAGGCGTACAGATACAC
>Ga0209913_1000623_pt1 | contig 27621 bp, 32 predicted proteins | sample PersoiDNA2013203_FD_185805 | JGI IMG/M metagenome (GOLD analysis project Ga0209913, IMG submission 185805) | Permafrost soil microbial communities from the Arctic, to analyse light accelerated degradation of dissolved organic matter (DOM) -... | ecosystem: Environmental > Terrestrial > Soil >... | reverse complement strand
GGTGCCGAATAAGAACGGTGGCGCTAATCATGGTCACTCATGCGTTAAAGGTCGGTTTGCTTGGGGTTATGCCACCCATAAAGACCGCATTACTACGCCGATGATTCGTAAAAGTATTCATGATGAATGGCAACAAGTCAGCTGGGATGAAGCTGTCAATTATGCCGCCAGTGAAATTCAACGTATTCAAGCTAAATATGGCAAAGCTGCAGTCGGCGGTATTACTTCGTCACGCTGTACCAATGAAGAAGTCTATGTGGTGCAAAAATTAGTGCGCGCCGTATTCGGTGTGAACAACGTTGATACTTGCGCACGTGTTTGCCATTCACCCACAGGATACGGTCTTAAACAGACGATAGGTGAATCTGCCGGTACGCAAACCTTTGATTCTGTGATGAAGGCGGATGTGATTTTTCTGATTGGCGCTAATCCAACCGATGGTCATCCAGTATTTGCCTCACAAATGAAGCGTCGTTTACGTGAAGGTGCAAAACTGATTGTTGCTGATCCGCGCGCCATTGATTTAGTCGCCTCGCCGCACGTTAAAGCCGATTACCACCTTAAATTGCAACCTGGTACTAATGTGGCTTTGATTTCTGCATTAGGTCACGTGATTGTGACTGAAGCATTGGTCAACGAAGCGTTTGTAAAAGAACGTTGCGAGTGGGATTCATTTGTTGCTTGGCGCGATTTTGTTGCGCTAAAACAAAACTCACCAGAAGCATTAGCTTTAGCCATAGGTGTTCCAGCTGAAGATATTCGTGCTGCTGCAAGATTATTTGCTACAGGCGGCAATGCCGCTATTTACTATGGTTTAGGTGTCACTGAACATAGTCAAGGCTCTACCACCGTGATGGGCATTGCAAACCTTGCGATGGCAACAGGCAATATTGGTCGTGAAGGCGTTGGTGTTAACCCGTTACGCGGCCAAAATAACGTGCAAGGCTCTTGCGATATGGGTTCTATGCCGCATGAGTATCCTGGCTATCGTCATGTATCTGATGAAGCAACGCGCGCGCTATTTGAATCGGCATGGGGCAGACCATTAAGCAATGATCCTGGACTGCGTATCCCTAATATGCTGGATAACGCGATTGATGGTAGCTTTAAGGCGTTGTATTGTGTGGGTGAAGATATTGTGCAATCCGACCCAAATACACAGCATGTGACGCATGCGCTAGAGTCTATGGAATGCGTGATTGTGCAGGATTTATTTTTGAATGAAACTGCCATGTTCGCCCACGTATTTTTCCCAGGCGCATCATTCTTGGAAAAAAGCGGTACGTTTACCAATGCAGAACGTCGTATTTCACCAGTCCGCCGTGTGATGACGCCTAAGAATGGTAAAGAGGACTGGGAAGTTACCGCGGCATTATCAAATGCGCTGGGCTACTCTATGCATTACAAGCATGCCTCAGACATTATGGATGAAGTTGCTAGCCTTACTCCAACTTTTAAAGGTGTAAGCTTTAAGAAATTAGATGAGTTGGGCAGCATACAGTGGCCTTGTAATGATGAACAACCGCTAGGTACGCCAACCATGCATATTGACGAGTTTGTGCGCGGTAAAGGTAAGTTCTTCGTCACCGAATATGTACCAACGACCGAAAAAGTAACGCCTAAGTATCCGTTGATTTTGACAACGGGCCGTATTTTATCGCAATACAATGTTGGAGCACAAACGCGCCGTACTAAAAACGTTGAATGGCATAAAGAAGATTTGGTTGAAATCCATCCACATGACGCAGAAGAGCGGGGCATTAAAGAAGGCGACTGGGTTGGCATTACTAGCCGCGCAGGTGAAACTGTGCTACATGCAAAAATCAGTGAGCGTGTTCAGCCTGGTGTGATTTACACTACTTTTCACCATCCCGAATCTGGCGCAAATGTGATTACTACGGATAATTCAGACTGGGCGACAAATTGTCCCGAGTTTAAGGTAACGGCTGTACAGGTAACGCGTGTGTCACAGCTTTCTGAATGGCAACGTAATTATCAGGCATTCAGTGAAGAGCAGATTGGCTTTACAGGTAAAAATCCAGAAGAATCAGAAGCATAAAGGTTGATTGTGCAGAGGCGCGCATATTTGGTGTTTAAGTGAATACTCAAGGAAAGGAATTCTGTGATTCCTCGATAAAATTTAACACCTCAGCCACAGGTGATTACGCAGTTACAAGGCATCAAGCCGGTATCATTGAAGCTAAAATGGATGTGATTGCAGAAGAGGTGCCAATAGCGTTGGTCTACAATGGCATATCACATGCTGTAATGCTGGCAACACCGCAAGACCTTGAGGATTTTGCCTTAGGATTTTCTTTAACAGAAGGTATATTAGATGAGCCTAGTGATTTGTATAGTATGGAAGTCGTACATCGGCCACAAGGTTTTGAATTACATTTAGACGTTGCAACAAGCTGTTTTCAACGGCTAAAAGAAAAGCGGCGTAGCATGGCTGGCCGCACTGGTTGTGGCTTATGTGGCAGTGAAAGTTTAGAGCAGGCGTTGCGAATTCCTGTTACAAAGTTAAGTGAAAAAACAGATAAGATTACTGGCAGAGTGGTAAATCTGGCATTTGCAAACATTCGCCAGCAACAAAAGCTGCAAGTACTTACAGGAGCTACGCACGCTAGCGCTTGGGTAAATATGCATGGCGATGTTGAGCTGATTCGTGAAGATGTAGGCCGGCACAACGCTTTGGATAAGCTGATTGGTGCGATGGCAAAAGAAAATCTATTGGCATCAAAGCAAGGCAAAGACGGTTTTGTACTCACTACCAGCCGCGCTAGCTATGAAATGGTACAAAAAACCGCAAGCGCTGGTATTAATATGCTAGTGGCAATTTCCGCGCCAACTGGCTTGGCAATAAGGGTTGCAGAGCAATGCCATTTAACACTAGTAGGATTTGCGCGCGAAGATAGTTATGTGGTGTATTCTCATCCGGAAAATATCATTTTGTGAAAATATAGGATTATTGGAAGTAAAGTATTTCAAAACAAGCACGAAAAGAATGCAGATTTAACCTTAATCAATTGAAATTAAAAGAGTAATTCGCGTATGAAAATAGAGAATTTAGTGACTATGGCCAATCAGATTGGTGATTTTTTTAAATCTTTTCCAGATCAAGAGCAGGCTAAACAAGATATCGCACAGCATTTAATACGTTTTTGGGCGAGTAGTATGCGCGACCAAATTTCAACGTATGTCATTGAGAAAAATGGTGAAGGGCTAGAACCTATCGTGCGCGACGCTATTAAAGCGCATATCTACAGCAATCACACACACTGATCGTTTTTTAGATATACAAATCTAGCCAAGTGACAACAATTCCAAGTGAAAACAATTGTAGATGAGTTATTTTTTGCGCTGAAACAATCTAAAACTTTCTTTTCTATCAGCTGTACGCTTGCCTTTCCATATAAGCTTCCATTCTTGGCCCGGGTGCATTTCCCCGGTACCTTTTACATCTTGCAGTAAATATAAATCACAGTTTAGTTCCTGTGTTTTTTCAAATGGTTGCAATTTAATATCAGTATAGTAGTTAAGCAGTAAACGTTGCGGTTGTGCAACATTCAGGCTATTAATGCAGTGGTGATGCTTTGGTAACGCCTTGTTGAAGCTTACAAAAACAGGTTGATAACTTTTAGCTGAATCAATCAGCGGCAACCAAAGCGTCATTAACAAGCCCCAGCCAAAAGTCATGCCTACCGCCCAGTTTGTCACCGTAGACTTGTTCGTTTGCTTGGCGCGAATGCACACGGAAATCCAAATGGCAGAAATGACGAGTGCAATAATCAGTGTTACCCAGCTGAAATGAATGTTATTGGTGCCAGATAAAAACTGCATTCTGGTTTTAATTTTAGCTGGATAACCAGTCATCATGGCCAACCAGCCCAGCCAAATTAATGCGCCGATTAATCCAAAGAGCATCACGCCAAACCAGTTTAGTGCCGCAGCCACACCTCGTTTAAGATGCTCGACACTGCCTGCGCCAAGAGCAACTAAAGGAAGTAGTAAAGGTAATGCATTAATGTCTTTTGTTGTAGCACCAAGACCTAAGAAAAATAGGCTAGCCATAAAAAAGCAAATAATAAGTTGGAACTTTGGTTTAATCAGTAATTGCTGGCGATAATGCCATAGTCCGAGTAACGCTAGTGGAAGCGCAGGCCATGCATACCAAAATAAAATGCGTAAAAAATACAGGTAATTGACTCGATGGAAACTGTTGAGATCCATTTTCCACCAATTATTGAGTAATATTGGAGAATAATAATGCATCATCACAATCCAGGTTGCGATGATAGGTGTTGCGATTAACAATGCCGTTGCTATCACTGTTATATAGCTACGTGTGCGCCATACTCGAAAAAATAATGGCAAGATAAGCGCTGTACCAGTCAGGATTAGCAGTGGCATCAGGCCATCAGATAAAAAACCTGCGCCTAATGATATGCCTAGTAGGATACTGGCGCGCCAAGGTCGACGTTTGGAAAGCGCTAAGGCATAAAATCCTGAAGCGGTGCAAGCTAGGCTAGCGACATCATTAACTAAGCTGTGAGCGCTTATCATCAAGCCAATCGTACCTATCATGATGAATGTTGCATGGCGACCTGTGCCACGCTCCCACAACTCGCGTCCTGTCATGCCGACCATAAGTAAAATGATAGACAACCAAATGGCATTGATTAATCTGGCACCGTCGTGAATGTTTAAAAATGGCGCAAAAATTTTGGCGCTAGCGGCCGCGCTTAAGTAATATAAAGGTGGCGACTCTAGTGAGGATTCTCCGCTCGCCAAAGGCGCGATTAGGCTACCTCCATCTAAAATGGATTTAACGATGCTAATGCCAGTAGATTCAAGAGGCTTCCAAGGGGCGTGACCAACTAGGCCTAGCAGTATCCAAATGGCACATAACGCCAATAACAACTGTGTTTTTGCACTGTTACCCACGCGCGCACGCGGTGTAGACATGTTGCCTTGCCAATCATGATCAAGTTGAAAGCGCATAATGTTTTTGTTGGATTTATCTTTGTGGCACTAATATAGTGATTTTAACTGATTGCGGCCTGCAGCTGAAATTTCTAACGATATCTTACAAAAGATCTAAAAAATATTTTGTAGAAATAAAGCGAAAAATAAAAAAGGCAGCCTAAGCTGCCCTGATATTCGCAAATTAAATTGCAAATATTGATTACATGCCGTACTTTTTACGGAATTTATCGACACGACCTGCGGTATCTAAAATCATTTGTTTGCCTGTGTAAAACGGGTGTGATTTTGATGACACTTCGATTTTAACGAGTGGATATTCTTTGCCGTCAGTCCATTTGATAGTGTCGCGAGCTACGATAGTAGAACGTGTCATAAATGTAAAATCTGCACCAACGTCTTGAAAAATAACGTCGCGGTATTCTGGATGGATTCCATCTTTCATAATTTTAGCCTCAATATTTTGCCGAAAGATACGGCACTAGTTAATATGTGCAATTAAATATGCACATTTTTGTAATAACCCAGCATTATATTTACATTCACCTTTTATGGCAAGGTGAATAAACTACGCTTTGTATTTAAACTATCTTCTAGCCTCTGCGCATGCTGTCAAAAAAGTCAGCATTGTTTTTAGTGGCTTTGATTTTGTCTAGTAAGAACTCCATCGCCTCGATATCATCCATTGGGTAAAGCAGTTTGCGTAGCACCCAAATTTTCTGTAACACATCTTTTTCGATTAATAGCTCTTCACGGCGCGTGCCGGATTTGTTGACATTGATTGCAGGATATTGACGTTTTTCAGCCATTTTGCGATCAAGATGGATTTCCATATTACCCGTACCTTTGAACTCTTCATAGATCACATCATCCATGCGTGAGCCAGTATCTACCAGTGCGGTAGCAATAATGGTCAATGAGCCACCTTCTTCGATATTTCGTGCTGCACCGAAGAATCGCTTAGGGCGTTGTAGCGCGTTTGCATCAACACCACCAGTCAATACTTTGCCTGATGACGGTATTACCGTATTGTAAGCGCGAGCTAGTCTTGTAATAGAATCCAACAAAATCACGACATCTTTTTTATGTTCAACCAAGCGTTTTGCTTTTTCAAGCACCATTTCTGCTACTTGTACGTGTCGGGTCGCTGGTTCATCAAAGGTAGAGGCTACTACTTCACCTTTCACTGAACGTGTCATTTCTGTTACTTCTTCAGGGCGCTCATCAATCAAAAGTACAATTAAAATCACATCGGGATGGTTGGCTGTAATGGCATGTGCAATATTTTGCATCATCACTGTTTTACCGCTTTTAGGGCTGGCAACCAATAATCCGCGTTGTCCGCGGCCGATTGGCGCAATCATATCAATCACACGGCTGGTGATATTTTCTACGCCTTTGATATCTCGTTCTAATGTGAGAGGTCTCGTTGGAAATAGTGGTGTTAAGTTTTCAAATAAAATCTTATGTTTAGTGTTTTCTGGCGCTTCGCCATTCACTACATCAACTTTAACTAGTGCAAAATAACGTTCACCATCTTTAGGGATGCGAATCTCACCTTGAATAGTGTCACCTGTATGAAGATTAAAGCGGCGGATTTGTGACGGTGATACGTAAATGTCATCTGGACCCGCTAAATAAGAGGTGTCAGGTGAACGCAGGAATCCAAATCCATCTTGTAATACCTCAAGCGTCCCATCACCATAAATGCTTTCGCCTTTTTTGGCTTTATGTTTCAAAATGGCAAATATCAAATCTTGCTTGCGCATACGGCTCGCATTTTCGATTTCGTCGGCAATTGCCATTTCGACTAACTCTGTAACGGGTAGGTGTTTAAGGTCGGATAAGTGCATGGAGGCTCGCTAAAACAAGATATGTGTGGGGATGATTGAAAACTACGGACTTAAAGTTTTATTGCTATTGTTATCGAATGACTGATGTTATCAATGGCTTAATTATTTTAAATTAATCAAGCTATTGATAACAATGCTTACAGCGTAATGGGTTTAGATGTTGCTGTCAATAAATGCGGTTAATTGTGATTTTGATAACGCACCTACTTTGGTGGCTTCTACATTGCCGTTTTTAAATAGCATTAAAGTGGGAATGCCGCGAATGCCATATTTTGGAGGAGTTAGCTGATTGTCATCAATGTTTAGTTTGGCAACTTTCAAGCGACCTGCATATTCTTTAGATATTTCATCTAAAATAGGCGCAATCATTTTGCATGGCCCACACCATTCTGCCCAATAGTCTACTAAAACAGGTAGTTGTGATTGTAAAACATCCTGTTCAAAACCTGCATCGCTTAGGTGTGTGATGTGCTCGCTCATGAAAAACCTCTATTTGAATAATACTTTTAGTATAAATACGTATCGTAACGAAAAAAACTGTTTTAGTGAAGTGTAAATAATAATAAAAATAAACTTAACTAATCACGCTGAATTGTATGCGTTCAAAATGATGTGACCGCTCTATAAGCTTGGTCAGCATTATGCGCTTGGATTCGTTTTTGTACATTAATGTTAATTGTCGTGCTGGATCATAAGTGCCTTTAGGTGCAACGAGCGTAACAGGCTGTTTTACTGCGCTTATTTGTGGTAAAAGCAACACCATTTCATCATGCCCCATGTCATTAATACGTGCGATGGCGCCTTGTGCCTGAGGTGCAATCAGTTGCACGCCCATATCTAACCTTTCACGGTTTCCACAGCTTGCCCAGCGAACAACGCCGAGCGACCAGTGATGATCACTGTTTGTTTTAATGCCTAATAGGCTGCCTATTCTGATGTTTTTTTCAGCTGTTGGGTGGCGGCGAATAGACATGCCTGTTGCACTGATATTCAGTATTTGCCAGCGTGACGATTTTGCTTGTTGTGCGTTGACTGTATTTAACGTTACGCTTTCGTGAGCATTTGTTTCGTTGATGGCTGCAGCGTTATTGTCGGACGCATGATGAATGGCAAAAATACCCGTTACTAACTCTAGCTCGCCATTTTTCGGTGAGCGGTTGAAAAAACGTTTAGGGGTAATGCCCCAATGTTTGATTAAGTAAGTAAGTAAGTAAATATAATCATCATGATTTGCATCAGCAGGAATACTTCCATCTTTAGGTAGCTGGAAGTTTTGTAATGTGCTTAAATCTTGATGAATTGCCCGTACTAAATCCATTGTCTGCAATAAAATATCGGTACTAGGATCGGGTGCTTCTTTTTGTTTGCTGTAAGGCACTGGTGGGTTGTTTGATTTCAGGCTGATTGTAAAGGTGCCTGATTCTGATTCTAGCGGTTCAACAGCAGTAATCTGTGCATTCTTAACATGGTATGCTAAGTATTCAGCAATCAATCGGATGTCTTTTTGTGTTAGATGTTGTGGGTCTGCTAATGACATCAATAAAGCATGTTTGTAGGTGTTTTCAATTGAAATGACAGGGCTAATAGTTGAGCCCCAGCTTATTTTTTCTGCCGCCATATTAGCATTTTGAATAGCTATGTTTTGTATGCCTAGTTGAACCGCACAAAAATACAGCTGATGTAAATCGCCCCAGATCAGAGCGGGTGGAGAAATATATGTTTGGTAACATACTAGGGCATGCTCAGCAATGGCATGCATAGCGCGCTGTATAGCATGTGCTGAACTTTTGTCGGTGCCAAGTTTAATGAGCTGATTTTGCAAATCGATCAACGCAAGTTTGTAACCATAACCCAGCTCAATCCACAGTGATTCTGTAGCAGTCGACGCCAACTTGGCTTTATCGTGTAAAGGTAGGCTGGCATTGCTGTAATCTTCCGCAAGTGCTTGAGCAGTGCTAATCAGCGTAGGCCTATAAGTATCCAGCGCTTGCACTCTAGTGCTCGCAGAAACTTTTTGACGATTCAGGATTTCCAGCTCACTCTGCAAGTGAGATGCAATGTCGAGCGGATTCTCAGAATGCAGGGCTTCTAGTGTTTTACTGATTTTTTGTGGACGCGTCTCTGCAATGATAATCGGATTATCTTTAAGTGCAGGTATGTTTAGGTTTAGCGCCATTTTTAACTTTTAAGTTGTATTAAAGCGGTTACATTATTGTATGGTATTGTTTGTATTTACACTAGTAAAATGAAGTATATTAGGAATGCAAAAAAATCACTTGATTCTTACCCTTAGCTACAGTTTAACTACTCTAGTCTTGATCAATATGGTATTCAATATTTTTTAGAAAAATGCATATGAGATTATTTTTATTCAGTTTGATATTGCTTACCTCAAGCCAGTTTTCTTTCGCTGAAACACATTCCAAAGCTCATTTTATGCTGAAGGATACTGCGGGCATTCAGCACCAGTTATCAAATTACAAAGGTAAGTGGGTGCTGGTTAATTATTGGGCAACTTGGTGTCCACCTTGTTTAGAGGAGGTGCCGGACTTGGTAAATTTGTATGATCATCGTAGAAAAAAAGATTTGATGATTCTTGGTGTTGTATTTGATTACGCCAATGTCAAAGAGGTTGAAACTTATGTAGACGACATGCTAATGTCATATCCTATTGTGCTGGGTGACGATGCTGTAACATTGCAGATAGGTGCGGCCGATGTATTACCCACGACTTTTATTTATAATCCGGAAGGCGAGTTGGTGAAAATTAAGCGTGGATTAATTACCAAGCAGTATATCGAAAAAATTATAGGTAAAGACAAGCCTTAATTAGGCGAAAATTAAGGCTTGGTCAAAAGTTAGTGAGGCACGGCAATGCTGTTGCCAGCGCCATCAAGAACATTAAGCTCATTCTCGTCAGCAAAGTGCATCAATTGCGCATAGCCTTCAGGATTCACCGTTTTTAGCTTCAAATCTACCGCTAAACAACGTACACCATTCACTACTTTAGGTTTTAAGTAGGGTGAATATTTAAGTTTGCGATCTTCACCAAAAGTAGCATATGTGCTACACATACGGTCAACCCAGTCGCTTGGGCGAAAAGGTTTGCCCGCCCGAGTGTTGCCTTCTATGATGATTTCGCCTTGCGTTTGCGTTGCGGATTGTTGTGTATTCATCTGATTTGTTACCATTTCTATTCTGTTAATAAGGCTTGATAGCCGATTATAAAAGTGAGTGTGTAAAAGTTTAAGGCATGTATTCAAATACTTTAACTACTTTGGTCACACCGTCTGTAGTGCGGGCAATTTCTACGGCGGCATCAGCTTCTGCTTTGGTTACAATGCCCATTAAATACACGACGCCATTTTCTGTGACGACTTTAACGTAATTTGCGGCGAATTTATTTTCAGTCACAAATTTTGTTTTAACTTTAGAGGTTAAGTAAGCATCATTGCTACGCGAGCCGATAGATGATTTTGGACCTACGGCAATCTCGTTGGTAACAGAGCGTGTGTTGGTGATTTCTTTAGCTAAACCTTCGGCTTTTGCCTTGGCAGCAGCATCCGGCACTTCGCCTGATAGCAACACGTTACGGTTAAAGCTGGTAACGTTCACGTGAGCGTCTTCACCTAAGTTGGTTTCTATTTGCTTGGCGGCTTTTAGTTCGATATTTACATCTTCTACATAAATGCCAGAGGTACGTCTGTCTGCTGCCATCATACCGCCAGCGGCTGCGCCGCCAACTACAACTGGTACGCAGGCTGACATTTGAGTAACTAATGCAGCAGATAAAATTAGTTTGGTTATTAGGTTCATAGGTGATCCTTAAATATTGAGTGCTATTGAAGAACAGCAGCTATTTTTTGCGAATGATACGCCATTTATGCGTCAAATGCATTACGCAGCCAGTCAATGTGCTTAGTGTCCGCTTTGTCCATCAAGATGGCGTCAAAGCGGCACAGGCAGTCGCCATGCTGTCTAGAAAATTCTTGAAGGTAATGTTGTGCAGTTAAGATGAGTTTTTGTTGTTTTTGTGGCGTAATACTGGCGGCGGCACTGCCAAATTTGCTGTTAGAGCGTAATCTAACCTCAATAAATACCAGTGTTTTATTATCTTTCATAATCAAATCAATTTCACCAAAACGACAATGATAATTTTGCGCCACAATTGTAAGGCCATGATTTAGTAAATAAGTTGCAGCTAATTTTTCTGCTTCTAATCCTGGGTTATTTTGATTGATTTTCATAGGCGATGCGCCAGCTTGGCGTTAAACTTTCATGTATGAATAAATTTAATATGAATAAACAAGATAACAATAACTACGGCACATTATATGTGGTGGCAACGCCAATCGGTAATCTAAGCGATATTACCTTGCGCGCACTAGAGATGCTAAAAACTGTAGATGCTATTGCGGCTGAAGATACACGACATACGTCGGGCTTATTGTCCCATTTTGGCATCAGCAAAAAACTCATCGCTGTGCATGAGCATAATGAGCATCAATCTGCTGAAAAGCTATTACTGCAATTAAAAGCGGGTGAAAATATCGCCTTGGTAACAGATGCCGGCACACCGTGCGTTAGCGACCCAGGTGCGGTGGTGGTCGATTTGGTGCGTAAAGCTGGGGTTAAAGTAGTGCCGATTCCTGGTGCTAGTGCCGTGATTGCGGCACTGTCTGCCAGCGGTATCTCTCAAAATGGTTTTCTGTTTCACGGCTTTTTGCCCGCCAGCGGCGCGGCGCGGCGCAAAGCATTGGAACTTCTAAAAACACAAACAGTTACACTGGTATTTTATGAAGCACCGCACCGTATCATAGAAAGTATTGTTGATATGGCTAATGTATTAGGCGCAGAACGGCGCATTACTATTGCCCGTGAAATTACCAAGACCTTTGAAACGATTCATAGTTGTGCGTTACAGGACGCGGAGGCGTGGTTGCAGGCAGATGCCAACCAACAGCGCGGCGAGTTCGTATTGTTGGTTGAAGCCGCTGCAGTGAAAGATGCTGAAGAAATACCTAAAGAGACCGTTCGCGTTTTAAAATTATTGTTAGCCGATTTGCCACTTAAACAAGCCGTGAAACTAGCGACAGAAATCACTAATGAAAAGAAAAATATTCTTTACGAATTTGCACTTACTCTAAAAAATGGCGCCCTAGAAAAATGATAAAACTAGAGAAATGATAAATAATGACTAACACACTAACAAATACCCTGACTATCACCCGCCCAGATGACTGGCATCTACACTTGCGTGATGGCGCAGCCCTAAAAGCCGTGTTGCCAGATACTGCAAGGCAATTTGCGCGTGCGATTGTTATGCCGAATCTGCGTCCACCAGTCACGACTACGGAATTGGCAATTGCGTATAGGCGGCGTATTTTAGATGTGCTACCGCTAGGCATGAATTTTGAGCCACTAATGACTTTGTATCTCACTGATAACACGTCAGTTGAAGATATTGTGCGAGCCAAAGCCAGCGGCATTATTCACGGCGTTAAGCTTTATCCAGCAGGAGCAACAACCAACTCAGATTCTGGTGTAACCAGTTTAGATCATTGCGTTAAAGCCTTAGCGGCGATGGAAAAACTTGGTGTACCTTTGCTTGTGCATGCTGAAGTTACCGATGCTGATGTCGATGTGTTTGACCGTGAGCGCGTTTTCATTGAGCGCAATATGATTCCTTTGCTGAAAAAATTCCCAGCCTTAAAAATGGTGTTCGAGCATATCACCACTAAAGATGCAGCGGATTTTGTAACAGAAGCGCCGAGCAATGTAGCTGCCACCATTACTGTGCACCATTTATTGATGAATCGTAATGACATGTTCAAAGGTGGTATTCAACCACACCATTACTGTTTGCCTATCTTAAAGCGCGAAGAGCACCGCTTGGCTTTAGTGAAAGCTGCAACGTCTGGTAATGCCAAATTTTTCTTAGGCACAGATAGCGCACCGCATGCTAAATCAACCAAAGAGAATACTTGTGGCTGTGCTGGTATGTATACCGCACATACGGCAATTGAGCTGTATGCAGAAGCGTTTGATAATGCTAATGCGATTGATAAATTAGAAGGATTTGCCAGTTTTTATGGGGCAGATTTTTATGGTTTACCGCGTAATGCCGAGCAGATTACCTTGGTGAAAGAGAGCTGGAAAGTGCCAGAGAGTTTGCCGTTTGATGGTGATGTGTTGGTGCCGTTGCGGGCGGGACAGGCTTTGCAGTGGAAGTTAATCAAGAACTAATAGAATTTTGTCAGCGCGCCAATTAATGAAAAGCAAACAGAATAACTGGCAGAATCCAGCCTTTATTTAAAGGCGTAGATTAATGTCCCTGATTCTCATCCCCGAAACCGAATATGAACTTACCGCCATCCGTGCGCAGGGGGCAGGTGGGCAAAATGTGAATAAAGTATCGAGTGCGATACATTTGCGTTTTGATATTCCAGCTTCGTCATTGAGTGATTGGCTAAAAGAACGGTTGATGTATTTGAAAGACAGTCGCATTACCGATGAAGGTGTTTTGGTATTAAAGGCACAGCAGTATCGTACGCAGGAAGCAAATAAAAAAGATGCGATTAAGCGTTTGCACGAGATTATTAATGCGGCCAATAAAGTAAAACCCATGCGTTACGCCACTAGGCCTAGTTTTGGGTCTAAACAGCGTAGACTAGAAAGTAAGACACAACGCGGGCAAATTAAGCAGATGCGTGGCAAAATAGCGTCTGACAAAAATGAGCATTAAATCTAACGTGAATTTACTAGCACTCGACACTTCCACTGAATACTTATCGCTTGCCTTGATGAAAGGTGGCGAAATATTTACGTTCGACCTCAACGCAGGCCAAACGCATTCACAAATCATATTGCCGCAGTTACAAGCCTTACTTGATGCGGCTGATATTCAATTAAAAGATTTGCAGGGTATTACCTTTGGCGCGGGACCAGGTTCGTTTACTGGTGTCCGTATTGCGGCGGGCGTGGCGCAGGGCTTGGGTTTCGGTGCGAATTTGCCGGTGGTCAGTATTTGCACATTGTTGGCGTTGGCAGAAGCGAGCGGCGCAGAAAAAGTCATTGCCTGTCTGGATGCACGCATGGGCGAGGTATACCATGCGGCTTATGAAAGAGTAACTGGAGAATGGCAAGTAGTGATTGAACCTGGTTTGTATAAACCAGAAGCGGTACCTGCCATAGAAGGCCTTGGCTGGACTGGTGCTGGCAGTGGCTGGCAGACTTATGCTGAGCAGTTAGGCGCTGTTTATGCTGCGCAATTGCAGGAAGTTCAGCCACAACTATTGCCCACGGCTAGCGCCTTACTTAGGCTGGCACAACCTGTTTTTATCAGAGGTGAGGCAAAACCTGCCAGTGAGGCAATCCCGATTTATATCCGGAATCGCGTGGCGCTTAAAACTGTGGAGCGTGAACAGGGCTTGCGTTTATGAGTGCGACTCTAAAAACACAATATCAATTTCGGCCAATGCAAATTGACGATTTAGACGCGATCATGGCGATTGAGCCGTACATTTATCCTTACCCGTGGACGCGCGGCAATTTTAGTGATTCACTGAATTCTGGCTATAGTGCATGGGTGTTGCTTGAGCAGGAAAAAATTATTGGGTATGCGCTGTTGATGATGGTGTTAGATGAAGCGCATTTGCTTAATTTAAGCATTGCAAAATCGTATCAAAAACAGGGTCTGGGGCGTTTACTGTTAGAGCATATGCTGAAAATTGCCAAAAATCATCATGCGGCCAATATGTTTTTAGAGGTTCGCCCGAGCAATACTTCAGCTATCACTTTGTACGAAAATATCGGCTTTAACGAAATGGCGATTCGACGTGGTTATTATCCTGCCGCAAATGGCCGTGAAGATGCCGTGTTAATGGGGCTGGCGCTATGAGATTAGAATCAGTGAGACTACCCTCATGATGACGCGTGAAGATATGTTGCGAGAGTTGGAGTTGCTGCCTGTATGGCAGCTTCGCGTCCCTTTGCGATCGCAGGCAGGCGCGGTGCCAATCGCAGAGTTTGTGCCAGACATGGTTGAGCAAAACACCGCTGAGCTAGTAGCAACTCAAGCGCAGGAAGCCGCAGTCGCATTGCAAGATGAGGCGTTGCCAATAATTGAGTTGCCGACAGTAGCCTCGGTAGTAACACCACAACTTTTCACGTATATAGCAAATGATAACGGTGATTGGTTGTTTGTGTTGCCAAATGCTGCGCTGCAAGCAGATGAGGAGCGCTTGTTGCAAAATATTTTTATGGCCATGCGCATTAAAGCTACGCCAGCAGAAACATCATCAAACATTGTGGATGTTATCAATACTACTCACCCAAAATTGCTTATTGCGATGGGTGAAGCAACCATGCAAGCAATGTTGCAATCAACCGAAACATTAAGCAGTTTCCGGGGCACTGTTCAACAATTTGAAGGCGTTGCGCTAGTGGGCACCTATGGTTTAGGTCATTTGTTGCAAGTGCAGCCTGACAAAGCAGAAGCATGGAAAGATTTGTGTTTGGCCATGCAAACTTTGCAGACACTTAAATGATAGGCGTTTGTAACAATCTTGACGCGGGCAAATTGTAAGCTATTGAAATCAGCAGTTTAGTCACAATCTATATTGATATACTTTAGATATACATGGTTTTATAAATTGCTTGTTTGATAAGGAATAAAGATGCAAAAAATCTACTTAAAATTGCTCACAGTGTTATTGTTGTTGAATCTAACGGGGTGTGGTTACAATCACTTTCAATCGCTAGATGAAGAAGCAAAAGCCAGCTGGTCTGAAGTGTTAAACCAATATCAACGCCGTGCAGATTTAGTGCCTAATTTGGTGAATGTAGTGAAAGGCTATGCTGAACATGAAAAAGAAGTGCTCACGCAAGTGGCCGATGCACGGTCTAAAGTAGGTAGCATGCAAGTGACGGCGGATGTTTTGAATGACCCAGAAGCATTTGCCAAATTTCAGGCAGCGCAAGGCCAGCTCACCTCTGCGTTATCGCGTTTAATGGCGGTTTCAGAAAACTATCCTAACTTAAAAGCCGATCAAGGTTTTAGGGATTTGCAAGCCCAGCTTGAAGGTACTGAAAACCGCATCACCGTAGCGCGTAATCGTTATATTGAAACGATTAAAGTCTATAACGTGGCTGTGCGTTCGTTTCCAGAAAATCTTACCGCAATGATGTTTGGCTATAAAACCAAACCGTCATTCACTGTGGAAAATGAAAAAGCCATTTCAGTGGCGCCAACCGTAGACTTTAGTAATAAAAAATAACAGTAAAAGAATAACTTTAGATTACTGATTATTCATGAGATCAAAGTGCATTCTCACCTGAAAATAAGTTTGGCCGCGCTTTGTGCGATGTTGATTTTTGCATCGTTCAATGTGTGTGCCGAGCTTGTCGCTATCCCAGTATTAAAAACGCGTGTTACCGATTTAACCCAAACGCTCACCACCGAGCAGCAAAGCCAACTTGAAGCAAAGCTCACTACTTTTGAACAGCAAAAAGGTAGCCAGATTGCGGTGCTCATTGTCCCCACCACCCACCCAGAAGATATTGCGCAATATAGCATTCGTGTGACGGATGCATGGAAACTCGGCCGAAAAAAACAAGACGATGGCATTCTTATTTTAGTCGCTAAAAATGACCATAAAATGCGCATCGAAGTCGGCAGAGGCTTGGAGGGCGCGATTCCCGACTTATATGCCAAACGTATTATTGCCGAAAATATAGCGCCATTATTCAAGCAGGGTGATATGGCTGGTGGGATAAATGCCGGTGTGGATAAAGTGATCGGCCTTATTTCCGGTGAAAATCTACCGCCCCCGCCTAAGCAAACTGGTAAACATAGCGCTGATAATAGTTTTCAAAACTTAATGATGCTATTTTTTGTCGGCAGCATTGTTTGCGCAAGGTTTCTTCCTCGTCAATTGGGCAGGTTTTTTAACGCCGGTGCTACGGCAATAATTATGGGGGTTATTTTCTGGTTTATTGCAGGTACTTTGGGCTTGGCAATATTCGCGGGTGTAATGGCTTTTATTTTTAATATGGTCATGCCGTGGTTATTCAGTTACTCAGGTGGCGTAGGCCAATACACTAATGGTGGTGGTTTTGGTGGCGGAAGCGGAAGTAGTAACGACAGTTTTAGTGGCGGCGGTGGTGGCTTTAGTGGCGGTGGTGCGTCTGGAGATTGGTAATGTCACTCAAGCTTATTAAACGATTATTCAGACATTTGTTGGTTTTACCAGGTGCGGCCAGGCGACATTTTCCTGAAGATTCTATGCAACGCATAGAGCAGGCGATCATTCAAAGCGAGCTTACACACTCAGGTGAAATATGTTTTGTGGTGGAGTCTCATTTGAATATTGAGGATATATTTTATAGAGTGTCAGGCAGAAGGCGCGCGGCAGACGTTTTCTCGCAATTTAAAGTATGGGACACTGAGCATAACAACGGCGTGCTGATTTACTTGCTTCTGGCTGACCGCGACTTTGAAATTCTGGCAGATCGCGGCGTTCATCAGCGGGTCGGGGATGTCGGCTGGGAGCGTATATGCCAGCAAATGGAAACCCTGTTCAGGCGAGGCCAGTTTGAGGCTGGCGTTATTTTTGGCATAGAAAAGATAGGTGAGCAACTTGCTCAACATTATCCCGCCAATGGTACAAAGCTCAATGAGCTAGCCAATGCGCCAGTGATTCTTTAGATCAATACTATTCACCATAGTAATTCAATGCTGATACGAAGCTACAGACAGACCGATTGAGCATCTATGAAATGTCGTCAATCCTTTGCAATAGATATTGCTGACTAAATCCCTGATTATATGTAAAATTCGGTCTTTGTTTTTTGTACAGATTAGACCCTACCATGCGCGCCTCACAATTTTTCTTCAATACCCAAAAAGAAGCCCCCAACGATGCTGAGCTACAAAGCCATATATTGATGGTGCGTGCCGGCCTTATCAAGCGATTAGGCTCAGGACTATATAGCTGGATGCCGCTTGGCTTGCGCGTGTTGCGTAAAGTTGAAGCGATTGTGCGCGATGAAATGAATAAAGCTGGTGCGCTTGAATTACTGATGCCAGCAGTGCAACCAAGAGAACTGTGGGAAGAAACCGGGCGCTGGGCAGTGTTTGGTCCACAAATGCTCAAAATTACCGATCGTCATGAGCGTGAATTTTGCTTTGGCCCAACGCATGAAGAAGTAATTACTGACATCGCTCGTACCGAAATTCGCAGTTACAAGCAGCTACCACTTAATTTTTATCAAATTCAGACCAAGTTTAGAGATGAAATTCGCCCACGTTTTGGTGTGATGCGCGCGCGTGAATTTATGATGAAAGATGCTTATTCGTTCCATACCAATTTTGCGTCTTTAGAACAAACTTATGAAACTATGTTTCAAGCGTATAGCAATGTGTTTAATAGATTGGGTTTAAAGTTTCGCGCGGTAAAAGCCGATACGGGTGCTATAGGTGGTGATGGTTCTCATGAGTTTCATGTGCTAGCTGATTCAGGCGAAGATGGTTTGGCTTACTGTGATACATCTGATTATGCGGCAAACGTCGAGTTAGCAGAAGCCGTTGTACTTGAAACGCGCAATGCGCCTAAAGTAAGCATGCAAGAGGTAGAAACGCCCAAGCAAACAACATGTGAAGATGTTGCGAAATTGCTCAATATCGGTGTTGATTGCACCGTTAAGGCGATTGCACTTGTTGTAAACCATGCCGATGGCGTGAGTCAATTTTATCTGGCTTTATTGCGAGGTGATCACAATTTAAATGAAATTAAATTTGGTAAATTAGTAGGCTTGGCAGATTTTCGTTTTGCTACTGAAGAAGAAGTTCGCGCTAACTTAAATTGCCCGCCAGGTTTTATTGGTCCTGTAGGTGTTGGTGCGCATGTCCGAGTTGTTGCAGATAGAACCGTGGCTGCGATGAGTGATTTTGTATGTGGCGCGAATAAACCAAAATATCATTTGAGTGGTGTGAATTTTGGCCGCGACTTACCAGAACCAAGCTTAGTGGCAGATATTCGTAACGTGGTTGACGGTGACGCCAGCCCGGATGGCAAAGGTACACTATCTTTATGCCGTGGCATTGAAGTCGGACATATTTTCCAATTGCGCACCAAATATTCAGAAGCCATGAAAGCGACTTACCTTGATGAAAATGGTCAAACGCAAATAATGGAAATGGGTTGTTACGGTATTGGTGTTTCTCGTATTGTGGGTGCAGCGATTGAACAGGGCAATGATGATCGTGGCATCATATTTCCCATCAGCATGGCACCATTTGCGGTTGTTATTTGCCCAATTGGCTATGATAAATCAGATGCGGTTAAATCTGCGGCTAATCAACTGCACGATGATCTGTTAGCGGCTGGTATTGATGTGTTGTTGGATGATAGAGGCGAGCGTCCGGGTGTGATGTTTGCTGAGGCTGATTTAATGGGTATCTCGCATCGTTTAGTGATTGGCGAGCGTGGCTTAGCTGAGGGCTTGGTGGAATATAAAGCCAGAACAGCCGCTGAAGCACAATCGCTACCTTTGAATAATCTAGCTGTGACGGTACTTGAACTTGTGCAAAAACTAGCATAAGATAAATCATCACGTGAGGCTACGTATGCTTAAAAACCTGCAAATTGGATTGCTTATATGTTTTGGAACTTTAGTTTCAAGCATCAGCTTTGCTGGTTCTCAGGTTGAAGAGCCGTTATCCAATAGTGTGAAAGCGCTCATGCAGCGCAGTATTAGCGATAAAGCCGTGCCTACGCTCACCTTTGCATCGCCAGAAGAGGGCAATGCATGGCTACATGAAATGTCGCAACGTCTTAAAAAGCGCATTCCGGATGACGCTTATCGTGAAGACTTATTACGCACTGTACATTATGAAGCGACCCGTGCGGGGCTAGATCCGCAGTTAGTTCTTGGCCTGATTCAAGTAGAAAGTGGCTTTAAAAAATACGCATTATCATCAGTTGGCGCACGCGGTTTTATGCAAGTGATGCCATTTTGGCCGCGCAATATTGGTGCAAGTGACCATAATCTATTTCTTTTACGTACCAACTTACGTTATGGCTGCACAATTTTAAGACATTATGTTGATATCGAACATGGTGACTTGTACCGTGCATTAGGCCGATACAACGGCAGTTTGGGGCAGCCACAGTATCCAAATCTGATCCTTGGAGCATGGCGCAAAAATTGGGATTACGCACCAAAAAGCATCTAATACAACCGATATTTTCATGGTTTTATTCATTTTTGCACTAGATTCGTGCAAAAAAGTACCTCAAAAAAGTTTACATTTCAATAAAAATCATTCAGTATGCCCCTAGCGTTAAATATGTAACAGGAAATTTACATTTGTAAATCCTTGCACATTTCGCCGATGTTCGCATTATCTTGCTACTCATTATAATAATTAGGAGATTAAGTATGTCGAAATTAACTGCATTAGCACTAAGTATTGCTGTCTTAGGTGGGGTATGGGTATTTTTAGCTTTGGGGACACCACTTGCAGCGTCAGTATTGGTTTGGGTTGGCTTTATCGCCTGGGGGTGTTATTTTCATACAGGTGGTGACAATGCTGCACTTCAAAAAACTATCGTTGGTATGATCTATGGCGCTGTCCTTGCTGGCATTGCATTGGCTCTACATGGTGCAAACCCATTACATTTACCAGCAGGTGCGGTTGATGCGTCAGTATACGTTGCAGCGACTGTGTTCTTTTTGGTGATTGTGGCAGGACAAAACCTGTTGTCAGTAGTGCCAGCCAATGTATATGGCTATGCTGTTACCGTTGCTTATGTACTTCAAACACCTACTGCTGGTAGTGTAACTGCAGCAAACTTATCTAACCCAGTTGTCATCGTTGCTTTATCTGTAGTACTTGGCGCATTATTCGGTCTGGCATCAGGTAAATTAGCTGGCATACTAGGCAAGTAATTCTATTTATTAACTTGAATTATTAAGTTGCTAAATAAAGAAAACCGCCTTCATGGCGGTTTTTTTATAGCTTGTAAATTCAATAGTGCAAATTTCTGTGGTCGACTTTAGTTGGCTTTTAACACCTTAAAGCCATAGTAAGTACCAAACTCACCTTCAGGTTCATTGTATACAAACAACATATCATTGGAGTATCCAGTACCATTGAAATGGTTTTGTGAGCGCAGTTTTAAGTCTTTAGGTAATTCACTTTTACCCACATACTTGCCGCCCAGATCAAAGATCAATACTGCTTTGTGGTCTACATCAAGCAGTAACAGTTCTTCACCTTTTACGCCGCTGTAAGCCACAAAATGGGCGCTAACATCATCGTGTGCAACGCCTGCTTTGATGAAGTCCAAGGCAATTTCACTGATTTTTTCACGTGATTTTAAATCCACTACCCAGACTTTATTGCAACGTTCCTGTTTTGCATAATATTGATTGGTTACAGGATTATAGCTTGGCATGGTCGCCGCATCCCCAAATGCGGGATTGAACTGAATCACCTCATTTGAGGTGTCTTTAATTTCACCTGTTTCAGTTAAATCGAGAGAGTAGATACCTGTATTCGGCGATTGGCCTGCATCACTGGAGATGTTGTAAGTAATGGTCTCTAGCTTGGCGCTGTTGGGATTGTAATAAATTGAGCGATTGTCATAGCCAGGATGCGCTGAACTCACATATTTACCTGCATCATCATAAACGTGAATTTGCGATTTAGATGCCGCAGATTCATACTCGCTTGCCATGGGTGCTAAGCCGCCATCTGCAATGTAATAGCGTTTTAAACCAGGAATGTATGCTACCGTCATAGGGCGAGTGCTGGGTTTTTTAATAAGTGGGATTTTAATGCCGACTTGTGCATCTGCCAGAATTTCAGCATGCGCTGGTTGTATGGCAGTAAGCAAAGCTATGGAAAATATAACGCTTGAAATCTTCATAATTACTCTTTCTTAAGGGCGTCATTAATGACATTTTAGTTTAGTCAAACAGATGATTGTATTTGTTCAATTAATAGTTAAGTTAATTATTTTATAATGGTTTTATTCCATGAGTTGTTTTTCTATCAGCATGGAATCGCCGTAGCTAAAAAAACGATATTGTTGCGCTATTGCATGCGTATAAGCATTTTTAATATTTTCCATACCCGCAAATGCTGACACTAACATGAGTAAGGTGCTTTTAGGCAAATGAAAATTAGTGAACAAACGATCCACCACTTTAAAGCGATAGCCTGGCGTGATAAATATATTCGTTTCACTGCTACCTGCTTGTAATTGGCCAGCAGTATTAGACGCACTGACTCGCGTAGCACTTTCCAATGCACGCAATGCGGTCGTGCCAATAGCGGTCACTTTTCCGCCACGCATTCTAGTTTTGGCAATCATATCCACAGTAGTTTGCGAGATGTTATAGAGTTCACTGTGCATTTTATGATCATTAATATTATCTACACGCACTGGTTGAAACGTGCCTGCGCCAACATGTAACGTTACATAGGCAATATCAACGCCTTTTTGTTTTAGTTGCTCTAACATTGCATTGTTAAAGTGCAGGCCTGCCGTAGGCGCGGCAACGGCACCTAAATGTTTGCTAAACACAGTTTGATAACGCTCTTCATCCTCACTAGTGGCGGTATGCGTAATATAAGGTGGCAAAGGCAGCGCACCATGTTTTTCCAGTAAATCTAAAACAGGAATATCACTCAAAAAACGCAACTCAAATAAGTCATCATGACGAGCTGTCACTTCAACATCAAAAGCAGCAGATAACTTTAATTGACTGCCAATCTTTGGTGCACGTGAGGCGCGCACATGTGCGTAGGCAGTATGTTGGTTGATCACACGTTCTATCAGCACTTCAACATTGCCGCCAGAAAGCTTGTGACCAAACAAGCGCGCCTTAATCACGCGGGTATCGTTAAATACCACTAAATCTCCAGTATTTAAGAAATTAGGCAGGTCACTAAAGGCCTCGTCATGCAGATTGCCGTTCATGCTGTTCACATGCAACATGCGGCTAGCTGTTCTGTCAATCGTAGGGTGTTGTGCAATTAATAGGTCGGGTAAAAAAAAATCAAAATCTTCTGTTCGCATAATTCCAAGAGCTTGCTATAATGTCGGTTGTTGCAATTATACAGTAATGTATTTTCCAAAAGCCGGGATGGCGGAATTGGTAGACGCACGGGACTCAAAATCCCGCGTTGGTAACAACGTGGGGGTTCGATTCCCCCTCCCGGCACCAAAGAGTAGTTTCAGGAAGCATCAAAACATATCAAAAGCCTAGTAAATTCAACCTTCTAGGCTTTTTTTACGTCTATTGCTAGCGCATAGTGTTGCATGTAGTTGCTTTACAATACGTACAAAAAAGCGTACAAATAAAGCCTGATTAATTTTTTGTACGTTTTTGTACGTTTTCTTATGGCTAAATTAAATGCTGATTTACTAGACGACCTGACAATTAAAGCTGCAAAGCCAACGGAAAAAGAATATACGCTTCGTGATGGCAACGGTTTATTTTTGCTAATCCATCCAAATGGCGGCAAATACTTTCACCTTCGCACGACCTTACACGGCAAGCCTAAGAAAATACAGCTAGGCACTTATCCTGAAATGTCATTGAGTGATGCGCGCGAACAATCACGAGAAAAACGGAAGCAAGTTAAAGTTGACCATGTCGATCCAATATTTGAGGCTAGGCTAGAAAAGCAGCAAAAAGCTAAAGATGCTGATAACACCTTTCAGAAAATAGCCGAAGAATGGCTGGCAGTTAAACAGCGCACGCTGGCACCTTCTACCCACCTGAAAATAAAACAGACATTCAATGCAAATGTTTATGGCGTGTTTGGTAAATACCCCATTAGTGAAATAGATAATATGCACGTGCGTAAATGTTTGCAGATTATGCAGAAACGCGGTGCATTGGAATTGATGGATAAATTACGCGGCTGGATTAGAAACGTATTTGATTTTGCATTGAGTGACAAACTCATATCAGAAAACCCAATCCCACTAAAAGACGAAAGACTGATTAAGCATGTCAGCGAGAAATACCCACGACTTAAAAATTCGGTAGATGCTGGCAAGCTATTGCGTAACCTTGTTGATTATGCTGGTAGCTTTGAAGTGACTACGTGCGTTTATTTGCAGATCCATTTTGCACAAAGACCAAGTGAACTAAGATTAGCTAAATGGGCAGACTTTGACCTAGACAAGGCAATATGGACATTACCGCTGGCACAATCTAAAAGCCGCAAGTTTATGACCAAGCCACACACAATCATGCTATCCACACAAGCCATAGCCGCGTTAAACGAGTTAAAAGCCTATTCAGGTAGCAGTGAGTATTTATTTGCCGCTAGGCTGGCAAGCAAGCCCGTATCTGAGGCAACAATCCGCAAAGCCTTTAGAACAATATTCACTGATTATCACATCGTGCCACATGGTTGCCGTCACTTTTTTAGTACGCAAGCCAATGAAAGCGGATTATTCAGGCGTGATGTAATTGAGTCATTTTTAGCGCATAGTGATAAAGACAAAATTAGAGAAACTTACAACGAAGCCACATACGATAAAGAGCGTATGACATTGGCGCAATGGTGGAGTGACCAGTTAGACATTATGCGAGACGGTGCAAAGGTATTGCCGTTTAAACAAGCGTAAAGGTAGATTTTGAAATTTGTAGATCAACTAATTCTAACTGAGCAAACTGAAAAGAGTTATGCTCAAGTTGGTCGCCCTAAAGCTATACATTGGCAAGATGAGAAGCTTTTTCTTTGTGTGTTTTATGGCGTTAATAAAAAACTTAAAAGAAAAAATCAAATTGATGTGGCAATCGAAATTAAAAAATTATTCAAAGTCGCATTTACATATTTACCTTACTCAAGTTATGACTCAGAGGAGGGGTATCAAGCAGCATTAAGTTTAAGAATGGTTAAATTAAAACTAGCAATAGGGATAAAAGATAATACATTTAATCACTATTTAATTTATAAGAAATATAATTATTCAGGTGCTTATGAACGAGCATTATCCAATTTAAGTGAATATTTTGAAAATGCAACGCCAGCAGCAATTGTGCAAATGAGAAAGAGATTATTAGTTAAAAACAAATGGGAGTGGGGGTTGAAGCACCTAATCAATTATTAGTGACGAATATATTAAAAATATAATGAGTACATAAAAATATATATAAATCAATATGATAGTTAATTATCAGGTACGAATTTACAAACACCACCTTTTGTAGCTAATAATACGTATCACCTAAAACAACTAAAGGTGATAAAGATGCAAAACGTATCAGAATTAAATCAAACTACAAAGTCAAAAGATGTAAATCAAGCAATCCCCGAAGCCCTGCAAAACTTCGATCAAACCCCCAATAGCGCGTTTATTCGATTGCCCATTGTAATGCGCTTATATGGTGTGTCAGCTGCCACAATATGGCGAGGCGTTAAGAATGGCACGATACCCAAGCCAAGCAAATTAACCGAACGAACTACTGCGTGGAATGTTGGACTTGTTAGAGCTGCACTTGCAGCAAAGGCGGTCTGAAATGAAAATCAAAAGTAAATTTATAAAAAATAAAGAGTTAGCCGCGTCAACGACTAACCCTTTGGACTACAAACGCAAAACTAAGTTTACCGATAACAGCACATTAAATCAACGATTGAAGTTATTAGATTACCTGCTTGAGCATGGCAGTATTACCACTAGCGAGGCGCGAGAAAAACTAGATATTTATTATCCACCTGCTAGGGCGTTTGAGTTAAAGCGAGATGGCTATTTAATATCTACTGTTTGGCATAGTTGGGTGAGTGAGTATGGCATTAAGCACAGAATAGGGCGTTATGTATTAACTCAAAAGCAGCCTATAGAACGTGATAACTATAGCGAGGTGCAGTTATGACCTATTTCATGTTGTTTAATCATGCCTATGGGCTTTGTGTTAAGTGCAATAGTCATGCAATCGCCCATGATCTATACCTGATGACTGAAGCTGAGTTAATGGGTGTGATTAACTTCTTATTGCAGTTGCAGGCAAATTAAGCAATGGGAGTCGATGCAAACGAACGTATTAAAAAACCTACTAAGTTTCAGTTGAAAGGTGCGCGTATATGGTTGCCCTTAGATGTTTTACAGGGCGCGGCTTATGCAAGCCTTTCAATGTCGGCTAAAGCTTTAATGATTGAGTTAGCAGGACAGTTACGCGCTAAACATGGCGATATTATTAACAACGGTGATCTAACCACAGCCATTAGCATATTAAAACCGCGTGGCTGGGTAAGTGAAAAAACGATACGTACCGCAGCACATGATTTAGAGCGTGCGATGCTGATTATTAAAACACGGCAAGGGCAACGACCTAACAAGTGTAATTTATATGCAGTCACTTGGTTGCCTTTGAACGAGTCACCCAAGCTTGATATTACTGCCCGTGGTTATCAACTCAATGCTTACAAACTCATGGAAAGATTAGCCCCATTAAAACTAATTCGTGATGGGTAAAAATTACCGTACCCCTTGCATGATAGGGGTAAAAATTACCGTATAGAAAGCAGTTTATTGAAGTTATACGGTAAAAATTACCCCTATGCGTGCATTTTTAACTTGGTTAGTACGGTAAAAATTACCTACCTTCTATATATACCAATATCTATATGTAATTGATTAGATGATTAAGGGATGACATGAACACGAAAACACCTAGCACCAAAAATAAAGCAACACCTGCAAAATATAATACAAACGCTATTGAAATTGTGAAAGATGAAAGCAAAAGCGAGAAACGCAAAGTTGCAGAATTTGGCATATCAGCAACAAACCTAAATGCGCTAACAGCACACACTTTTACCCAGTTTATAGGTGAAACCGACTTGTCCGAAACAATCAAAGTCATGCGTGAAAAAACAGGCAAGGTAAATAGTGGTGATTTATCCGAGCTAGAAACCACGCTTGCAGCGCAAGTAGTTTCATTAGATGCAATGTTTAATCAGCTAGCAAGGCGTGCTTCATTGAATATGGGCGAGCATATCAATGCAGCAGAAACATATATGCGCCTAGCACTCAAAGCACAATCACAGTGCGCTAGAACTATAGAGGTATTAGCTGCTATGAAGAACCCGCCTGTGGTGTTTGCCAAACAAGCCAATATCTCTCATGGCAATCAGCAGGTGAATAACGGTAGTAATCAGACCGCTCCGCATGCACCCGCGCACACGGGAGAAACAATAAACCAACCAAACGAACTATTAGTTAAGGGTAATCATGGCAGCGAGAAAATGGACGGAAGAACAACGCAAGCTACAATCCCTAAAGATAAGGCAATGGCAACCGTGGCAACATAGTACGGGCGCAAAAACAAAAGCAGGTAAGGCAAAGGTGTCACGTAATGCTTTTAAAGGCGGCTTTCGTGCAATGCTGCAAAGCATGGGTACGTTATTACGTGAGCAAAAGCAGTTTGTGAATGAGATTTAAAACATAACTCACATAAGACGTGGGTTTTGTTTGATTAGGAATAGGTTGCTTAGTCTTACTATATTGCCACTCATTTACTCAATAAATTTTAAAAGTCATGTAAATTCAATTACAATCAATTCAATCATACTGCGTCTCAATATTAATATTTCAATGCAGAGATCCATTCATCAATCTGGACTGTTGACGCGCGTTTAAAAATGACCACCTGTGCGCGTTGAATTTTGACCAGGCGTTTAATAGGTGTAGATTACTACACCACTGTGGATAAGTCGACCAAACTGACTAAGTCTTAAGCTCCTTTTTTA
>Ga0209913_1000622_pt1 | contig 27666 bp, 24 predicted proteins | sample PersoiDNA2013203_FD_185805 | JGI IMG/M metagenome (GOLD analysis project Ga0209913, IMG submission 185805) | Permafrost soil microbial communities from the Arctic, to analyse light accelerated degradation of dissolved organic matter (DOM) -... | ecosystem: Environmental > Terrestrial > Soil >... | reverse complement strand
CAAGGTGCTTCGATCCATGCCCATCTCCGCCGCCAGGCGAATATTGGCGATAGAACCGTGCCTGCCCACGCGGCTCAGCAACGAGTACTGGCTGATGGTCAGCTCGTCCGGCAACAAATGCCGGTCATAAATCGACGTGATACGACGGGTAAGCCGGCGCAAACGGGTGCAAGTACACTGGTTAAACATGCTCAATTACCTTCCGGATCGATCTTTCAACAAGCTTGTTATCAACTTGCAGAATTAATCGATGCATATGCATTAATGTATATACATACTAATGAACAGCTGAAGGCCTGTCAAGCAGCTGTCATCCTCCCTAAGAAAATTAGAAAAACCCTAAGAAAATTAGAAAAAAGGGCCGAGTTGTTAGAAAAAATAGCCACCATTCGGCCCAGATCTGACTACGCAAGCGGCCATAGTCACGTTCGCAAAAAACTAATTTTCGCGAACTTCGTGTCCACAGCACGGGCGAAATACGTCAGCCCACCCCTGATAGTTGATGTTTTTTGTTGTTTGAACTGATTCTCAAGGCCAAAGAAAATAACTTTTCAGTGACAAAAACTCTCGCAATCGATTTTTGCCCTGTAGCGAGGAAGCGCGAGCTATGGGCATCCGTAGGCTGCAACGGGCGTCGTGCCCAAATTGATGACTGGAACAAACCTGCATGGACATTTATCAAATGAATTTACGACGTTTTTTTGCAAGCCTCTTTCATGTGCTTGCCCCATTTGGAAAGAATTCACGTAAAAATCATGAAATAAACCAAAAAACACGTGCATTCAAAGTTGTTCTCGAATTCATGTTGTGTATATTTATTTACGCAGAAAAAATATTCACTCCATCAAACAGGAAAGCTATGCACGTTCTGACGAATTTACATACCGCTATAAAAACTGGCGCTGCAATAATCTTGGCGCTGTGTGCATCAACATCGCTTGCCAAAGATCCACAAATACTCCGGCCGGAAGAGCCGGCTGTTTTAGTCGGTCATAAATTGGAACCTTTCGAAATCGCCCCAGGGACTTTTATTTCTCTAACGCTCTTGACCCCCAGCGACGTGGCGCCGATTGCACAAGTTTCGTCGAATATTTATGACCGCTTTAACAATGTCGCTATCCCGGTAGGAAGTCGCCTACTTGGAGAATATAAAGGTAAGAAAAATGAACGTCATCTTATTCAATGGACGCGCCTACAACTTCCGTCTTATCCGGGAACGCTGACGTTAGTTGAGCCATTGCTGGCAACAATGCCAGATGGTTCGGCTGGGATCACCAAATTAACAGCAGGCAGTCGCATCGGCACCTTGACGAGTACCGAATTTATCGTTCCTCATTAGTTTTACTAGATTTCCAAAACGCGATGTGTGCATGTTGTGCCCCGTACGGGAAGGCCCAGCAAGTATCTCTGTGGGTTGTATCGTACGGGAGACGAACACAGAAGCGGATTAGCGCCTTGCGAGGCTGTAACGAGGAAATTTTTGACTATTTCTGGGGATGCCAAGTGTGGATTGACGAATACCTTAGTCTGATGGGTGCGGGGACGATTACCCTAGAAGCGATCAATGCAGCCCGCGAGCTGAAGGGAAAAAATCTTCCTGACCAGCTGTTTAAATTCCGTGGAGTAGACAATTACGCCCTAGACAATCTAGAGAACGATAGTGTTTGGATGTGCTCCCCGACCCAATATAACGATCCATACGACTGCGCATGCACTTGGTCCACAGAAGCATTGTGGCAGCGATCCACGATGGCAAACATTGAAAAAATATTGAACAGGCCGGCATTGGCCGCGATTTTTTCGGCGAATGATATTAAAAACATCAAGGGCCATGCAGATCCCATAGAAAAGGTCAGTCACTTATTGCTGGCTAAGACCAAGGATCGAACATCCCAGCAAATTGCCGATATGGTCGCAGTAGTAACAGAGGGGCGTAGACAGCTGATGGAAGAAACTATCGTGACGATGAACCGGCATATCCAAGAAATCGTCAAAGTCTGCTCGTTTAGTACTAGACTTGATTCAAGTGTCATGTGGGGACATTACGCGAGGTCGCACACCGGCTTTGTGATCGAATATGATGTTAAACATATTCCTCCAGACGACATGCGGCGAATGATGCTAATGCCGGTTGTCTATCGTAAAGAGTTGTACAACGTAACAGAACATATGTTGCAGGCAGCTGGTGGTGGGACGTTTAATAATTTATTTTCGGTAATTGCAGCTATGCACAAAGCGCCGGAATGGAAATACGAGGAAGAGTGGCGTTTCGTGTCTCTAGAAGGGGCAGAGAATAAGGGCAGAAACATATTCATGCCCACTCCAACTGCGGTTTACTTAGGATCGAAAATCAGCACGAATGATCACGCCCGAATCGCGTCGATCGCTAAAAAGAAGAATATTGCCTTGTACAAGATGGAACTATCAGCCAGAGAATTTAAGTTGATTCCAGGCCCTCAGCTCTCAACGTAATAGTTTATTGACGCAATCTTCGCAGCAATCGAACCATCGATGTTGATAAGAACAGATTTATTCGCAAATTCCCTATCCATCCTAGTGAGAATAAGCAGTGACACTAGATCTCCTTCACATCTGAAATTCTTAGTTCGATGAAAAATAGAATGAATTTGCATCACTACACTACGGTAAACACACTGGCGCTAATGCTGCGACATCAGACATTGCGTTTTACTAGATTAGATCAATTTGACGACGTAACCGAAGGGCGCTCTATCAACACGTTCCCATACGGTGCACGAATGTTTGCTAGTTGTTGGTCAGCTGCAGAAGAAGAAAGCATTCCTCAATGGGCGATGTACGGAGATGCAATGAGAGGCATACGTCTGTCGATAAAGCATGATCCATTCATCTGGCATCCGATTAATATTAACTGGCACAATAATTTTCAGTTTATTGATCTCGAAGCTCCGTACAATCTTGAGGAAATGCTTAGTCCCGGCATAACTCTGATTCCGACGCCGAAAATGAAAGAATTATTAGGCCAACCCATCCGTTATGTATCCGATGTGCCGAGTGCTATCAGTGGACTTTACACCAACACGTCTTCTGATGATCTTACGCTCTATGGTGAGGGTACCGAAATCGCCTTCTTAAAGTCCAATGATTGGGCATTTCAGCAAGAATTCAGATACGTATTGACGGCATCACCTGGTCCCAGCAAGGGATATTCAGGTAACTACCAAGATTACATTGAAGAAAGAAGGCAGTGGTATCGCCTAGTAGGCGACCCTCTCAAAGGGATCCCGTCTAGAACATATATAGATCTTAAATTAGCCAAGGAAGCCCTCGTAGAGGCGGAGATTACAGTGGGCCCCCTTGCCCCAGCAGGTACGCTAGAAATCGTTGAATCACTAGTCGCTCGATTCGCTGTCGGTGCCACTGTGAAATCAAGCTGCTTGAGCGGCACCATACGCGCCAAATGATTACATGCGCATTCGTCCGTATCCTGCGATCTTAAAACTCTTACTAGGCTAGACTAGCCATATACAAATTTTTGTAATAAAAACTGAAAAATCCACAGCGACTGAAAGTATTCATCTCATCAGGGACAAAAATGAACGAACTTACCCAAGCATTTTTTTGCTCAACCAAAGCGGCTCCCGCCATTTATTTTCGCCCTCTGGTAGTACTTGGTTCATTTCTTTTAAAGTTTCGTCATACTAGGCGCAATTGATCGTCCACAAAGAACCCAACAAAAACAAGTCTTAGAATTCTGATTTCAACCAAGCAGGCCGATGAACATGATCGAATCGGTAACGAGGCTTCATGCTTTCAGCAATCGAAAAAACCTTCGCGACCCGGCTAAGATCCGAAGAAATCATCTGCCTAGTGACACCCAAGATGCCAGCCCTATGCTCCGGCGTCAACAGCTCAAACAAACGCCCTCCAGTGTTCAACTCTGCAATCTTTTCTCCGAACTCAATAGCAGCCGCTTCAGCAAGGCGTCCATAGCGTGATCGTGTAAACATTAGTCTAATCAGACCATGGAGAACTTCAAAATACTCGATTGGATTATAAAAATCGTTTAGGCCACCCACATCGCTTCTCCCATTGCTTAAACATCCTAACTGTTGAACATATTGGTTAAGCTCTTGGTCTCGAGATTGTCGAACCGTTTGATGCCTGTAGTCTGCCCCACAGTGGTAACACTTATGGCACACAGCGACGGTTTGCAAGTTGAAGCCTGCCCCCCAAGGAAATATCCGAGCGCCGCATTTCTGGCATGTGCTTCGCAGATAACTAGAATGCTTTTGACAAATCGGAGTCAAGGCAAGCAACCAAGAAACCCTGTAATAAGGCGATTCGTCTTCCGCTAGACAGCTCGGGCAAATCGAATAACCTAAACCGTTATGAGCAGCTGTAAGTCGAGCAGGAATAACCCAGGCAGTATTACGTTTTTGAGGTGCCGCCCTAAGCAAACACCCTCGATATCTCAGCACCGTTCCATCGAGTATGCTTGCGATCCGAACCCCTGATTGGAGATTCAAGTACTCCGCGACATGTGAATCGACCCTGTGATCAATATACGAAATTGCTTCGTACCCTCTTTTTTTGCGCACGTCATGCATTAAGACGGCTGCCGACATTCTCATCGCCACCGCGTTTCGAGATAACCAGGAAGATAACAGTTCATTATCTTGGAGCGGCAATCGCATCGGCCACATCGCTATCTTCCTCATCTAGTATTCTCAATGGAGATAAAATTTCGTCACGGATTCGTTGCAGTCCGGCGAAACAGTTCGCGTACTTGTAATAGTCTGAGTGGCGCCACAAAGGAAGAAGATATTTCCGATTTTTAAGTTCCCTAAGAGGCTCAGAGCCATCATAGTTGGAGTTCAAATACTCTATGGCCCGCTCAAGCGTACCGTCGAAACTTTGATCTATCGCTGCGATAGTCTCCATAAGCTCCCCAGCGAATTCGTAATGCTCAAAAAACAATGGCAGTTGCCGAGACACGTACGACGGGGGATCAACGATTTCTTCAACTTCATATACTGGCTTAAAGACTCCCCTCCGTCGCCTCCCGACGGTCGACATATGTATGAACAAATGAGGGGCGCGTTCATCTCTTGCAACCCGATGAATTGGAAACAATTTCGGCGGCGATGTATAGAACTCCCATTCGCCTAAAAAATCCGTCCAAATAAACCATCCTAGATCGAGGGCGTCACATTTGCCTGCGACGTTCTGATACACCTTTAGCATGCCAGTGTCAGTCTTCTCAGCGGACTTCTCGGAGGGAAATACCTCTTCGCATGAAGGACATCGCAGCTCTAACAGGCGATCAATATCGTATTTTAGAAAACTACCAAAACAGGAGGGGCACTTTCTGTAGATTTTTGTACCGTGTTTCAAACAAGAATCTATCCATGGACGCAACCAAGCTCTTCGAACGAATTTCTCATCGTCTTCACGTAGGCAGGAAAAGCAAATACCTAGAGCTGAACTATGTGGGTTTGGCCTATCAGGATTGTTCATAACCGCTTTCCACCATCCGCCTTGCAGCCGAACAATCCCATACACGAAACTTGGCTCACCTTCAAACGAGAGTTTCCCTAACTCCGACATCCGGATGCCAGTTGCATCACTTAGTGCTTTGAAATCTTTGAAGCCACGAAGAGAAGCCCAATCTACGTCAGCTTTCCGCCCAAATATATGTTTGTAAAGCTGCCGTCCATCGAGCCCATTTTCTTTGGCGAGCCTCGCCATCCAAGAATATAAGTATTCACCCTTAAATGGCCTGGTGCGGACAGGAAGAAGTTCTACCAGATTACATGCGAGGCCAGGAAGATCTAACTGCTGCACGCTCTGCTCGTCCTTGAACGTTTTATAACCAGACACAGCTTCATAGCGTTTACGATCATCAAACTCGATGAGAGAAATGCTCCTCTGTAGTCCTCCCACATAGTGAACCGAAAGATCGCGGTTAGTCACTAGCGTTATTCCGCCAATCCTATAGCCACGAACAGTATGATAAATGGACTCGTAATAACTCATATTGTCTGCCGCCGTATTTCGTTGCTATCGATGAAAAACCAAATACCCGATCCTGAAGATCCACACTAAGAACAAAATCAATGCGATCTTCCTTTGTATTTTGGGAAAGCATCAGATGGTATTTTCCACCCCATTCTCTCGAGAGTTCGTCCGTTGATACACTCTTCCTGGCTGTTAATCGCAAATTCCGAAGCCATCTGGAGGAATTGCACAATGTAGCCAATCAATCCTCCTGTTGACTTGAATATTCCTTCTACAATGGCTTCATATGCTTCTTTAGTTCCAGAAGCTTTTCGAAGTGGGCATTCTTGCAACCATTTCTTCACGATCTTGCTAACCTCAATTACGTCCTCACCATTGCCGAGATCGAATCTTTCAAGCTCGATCGGTTTGAATCGATTGTGCATTTGAGGATCATTGGAAAATACATTCCGGGCGGTATCAAGACCAGCAGCTATTATTGGAATTCGTGTTGCACTCCCCAATAATTTAATCTGATCTCTCAGTGCTAAAGCTTTAGGTGCTGAGCCCTGAAGAATATGATGGAATTCATCTATCACAATCACCCTAGTCTCCAACTTAGCTAAGAGCACCTGCAGCCTGCTCATCAAAATATCCGGTTTCTCCTTGCTCGAAAATCTACTGTTGATTGCAATTAGCAGCGATTGTAAGAATTCCGCAGGCCTGGGACATTCTGCCGGCATGCTTACCGATAGAACCGGCACATAATCAGCTGGTTCTTCTGGAAATCTCCTCCTTGGGTGCATATGTTCGGAGAATCGCCTTAACAGGGAGGACTTACCGGCCATTGATTCTCCTATTAGGAAGATATTCGGAGGACGGCTAACTATTGCATGCTTGAACAGCCTTTCCATCGCCTTGAGAGTTTCATCAGCACGTTTGTATTGGAACCAGTGATCAGATTGAATGACTCTAATTCGCTCAGCGCTCGTCATCATTGCCCGACATTTGGCGTCGTCATTTACCAAGTGACTCAAGTCCATTTGAAATCTCCGTTCATTTCAGGCAAATCATCGAATGAAGGGATTTGTAAAGCTGGCGTTACGGGATTTTCTGCTGTAGTGCAATCGGAAGTCTCTTTTTTATGGCGAGCTGCCCGCTCTCGACGCTTTTGATCATCTTTCAAATCTGATTTCGACGGCCCTTTTTTTTTGCTCTTTCCAGATCTCTTTACGATCTTGGTCGCATCAATCTCCCCGCGAACAAGTTCCTCCTGAGCGTGCATCGTTTTGAATATCTCGGCCTCCGAAACTTTCTTCCCTCTTTCTTTCTCAAGGTCTTTTTTGATACGCCGAAATTGAGATCGAGATCCACTAACAGCATTCAGCTTGGTAGAAGATATTTTTTGCCAATGCTGCACTCGCTCATTAAAGAAGAAAATAGAACTCACGTCTCTATCGTCAACTTTGCAGCGATATTTAACGTTGCGCATCTCACCTGGCTTGCGATATCCGAGGAACTCATTTAATACAGGATCCCAGTAGGTCCTCGAATCAATCTTGAAACCGACGCTAGAAAGGGAGCGAGTAATCTCAGGGAGCCAATCGATACGAACACGATCAAAATCAGTTCGTCGAGTAGGCAGCGCGCGTAAAGTACCGCCCTGCGAACTCATGAAGGCCGCTTTATATACCTCCATCGGCTTTTGTCCATTTAGTCCTTTGTGCTCTCGATGATGATAAATATTGATCCTCATCAGCATCCATTTCTCGAAAGCACTCAGCGTCATCGCCGAGCCGTCTTCCGGCTTATATTCTTCGTTGTCAGGTATTCTCCCGGTCGTAGCACCCGGCAAACATCTCATATCCTTATTGAAAGTACCAATCAACCGCTCGATGCGACCGCCATAGTGAGGTTTCTTCACGGGTCGGAATTGTCGTTCTATGACGTATTCATTGAAACTTGAATCTAGTCGCTGACTACTAAGGTCTTTGCCATTGTCAGTATGGAGTGCCCTCATAACGCCCCAAACAGGCCAAGACATGTCTACACCAACCCTGGACAAATATTCTTCTTTTGGAAGAATTGCATTGGCCATGCACGCGCCCACGGACGTCGCGGATGGAGACTCCAAGCTTATGTAGATACCGACAACCACACGAGAAAAGGAATCTATCGCCAAAGTCATCCATGCGCGGCCAATAGGTTCTCTTGTCTCATCGTGAACGATGATCACATCTACAAGACAATGATCCATCTGAACAATGGATAAAGGAAATATCGCGTTTAGCGAATTTTGTTTCTGAGGGTCGAATCGGTGCATCGCCATCTTCTCCCCCTGCCGCTTAGATATGAGGTTACGTTGATTTCTCCATTCAACCCTCCTGCGAAAGGTTTTAATGTCTGGCGCATTTAGTCCGGCGGCATTACAGGTCAACTTTAGTAATCTGTACGCGCTTATAATCGTGGGTTCGCTACCTTTCTCTAAATCTTTAGAGATAACATAATCCATAAATGCTTCTGTCTGTGCGGATAGACGAGCAACACCTTTCCCTCCTAACCGAGGACGTGGGAGCAGCGCAGTTAGTTTTTCCCTTTTAGCCCACGCGCGCGCCCATACATAGAGACTTGCAAGTGACACGCCATTCTCTTTTGCAATCGTCTTTAGCTCACTCGTCGTTTTCGTTTTCGATAGAAGCAGCCTCACCAATTCGAGTCGATGCGTGGCCTCGCCCCAACTATCAGCCGAAACGTCATCGAGGCTACCTACCAGTTCACACTGGCGACGTTCGTTCTTTCCGCCATGAATACCGGTGAGGTCTGAGATCTTTACTTCCAGAGAATCCAACGTGTCTGCTGCAGCCACCGGCCTTATGAGAACCCTACTTAGATCGAGAATCCGTACGACAACGCAATTACTTCCTTTGTAACCAACCAGGCATCCTTCCTCGATGCGTGTCACATCACCATTCGTTACGTAGATATCAGACATCATCACCTCCCGAGAACAAGCGAGAATGATCATCGATGAGCACACTCCAATCGCTCTTCAACGCTCCTTTTGCAATGAGATGCCGGACCATTGCATATCCCCCCAACTTCTCGCGAAATATGGCGTGAAGCTTACTGTTTGTAATCCCGACGTCCCCACACCCGCGTACATGGCGAAGAATTTCCTCTTCGACGCTCTTATTGGAGATTGGCTTAAGATCGTGGTAATAATCGTTGGCATTGTTGCAATAGGCGTCAGGAGTACACAGCTCGGTCCTTTTCTCAAATTCCAGGTTGTAGCGCTCCCCAAACAACCTCGCCGCCTCAAATTTCGCGGCGTACTTTTCCTTATTTTTGGCTAGGTCTATTTCAGTTTTCACCTCGATGAGACTGGGCGAGCGGCCTACATGACTGTGGTAATACACCATGAGATCAGGCGTATAACGAAATACTCGGGATCTCACGCCAACATTCGCCTCGGAAATTCGATAAAAGATCGTGATAGGCTGCTCCACGAATGCTGCTACTGTCGGTTCAAACTCCAGCATCAACATCACTCGTTTTTCGAGCAGCGACTCATATTTCATAAGCCGGCCGTTTTTTATACTTGGATGGTCGCCTCGCACACCATTAAATCTGCGCGGGATTTTTCTAGCTGGCTTTACAAGACGCATATTCGGATTAAAGATTGTCCGATCGCTAAGTGTGACGATCATTCGCTGCCCTCCTTCGCTTCTTTTTCGTATTTAGCGATATCAGCCTCCGTTGACATCCCAATATCGGGATACACGACAAAATTCAGAAGACGATGTACATGAGGGCAACTGGTGGCGCCCCTCCAAACTTCATTCGCGGATGATTGGAGATAAAAGTGCCGGCGCTGCTCGGCACCTCGGGTGGGGGTATCAGGGAAATTCATGGTCGAAGCCATTCCTCGAGCGTTGCAAAATGCAATCTCGAAATAAAAGGACGAAAAAATCCAGAAGGAAGGCTTGACGTGAGCCGCGGGCGAGGCGCAGAATACGGATCTCACTCTCGTATTTGCATCCAGTCTTTGGATCACGAAAAAGCCGACCTACGGGTCGGTTTTTTGCTTTCTGAACAGCAATTGTTTTTTCTTTAAGAAATGAAAAACAGTTGTTGTTATCAAAAATAAAATGTTTATTTATTCGTAACGTTTATCGAAATATCTGCTCTCTCCAAAAAGTACAACAAAATGGAGATTGTGTAACTTTTCCCATCTTCAGTCAAATACCCATCAATTTTCATCAACACGCATCAATAATTCAAAATCCTTCTTTTCAATACAAATTGTATTAGCAAGAATTTGAACCCAAAGTTGACTCGTATTTCAGCAACACTCGAACCGAAACAATAGCTCATGGCGCAATGTTCCAAGGGACAAGCAACATATTCTGAGTGAGCCACCCCAAAAGATTCGGCGTTCTTTTAACGTCATTTTTTGAAAAAATAAAAGCTTACTCGCATTTAAAAATATGCACACAAAGATGACAACAGCAAAATTTTGAAACAGCAAGACGAAAGATTTGCGGTAAATTTTCAGGAATCGACGATCTACTCAAACCATTAGTCGAACCCAAAAAAATGACATCAGAAACAAGTGCGATAGATCTTCCTGCCGCCCCTCCGAAGGAGAATCGAATCTAGATCATTAGCTTCGTTTAAGTAATACGATAGTTCCGAGTGAACGAGAGAAGCCGTAGCGATCAACGTGGCGTAACTCAAGATGGGGGCCAGAACGATAAGTCCTAACCATCCCACAATCTCACCCAGTTTCGTCGCGCTGCTAGAGGCAACATAGTGCCTCTTATAGACATATTCGATCATTAAAGGCAATATTATGCCGGTTACCGTTAGTAACATACCTACGGTTTGCCATCTGCAATATTCAGAAATTTTCATACAATCTCAAAGCAATGAGGTATTCAATGCCCCGAAATTTAACTCCTGAAGAGATGGAGAATGAACTAGGCGAAAGCCTGAAACGCTATCGCCTCAGCCTCAATTTGGATCAAGAAACCATTGCTTTCCGATCAGGCGTCAGCGTCAGGACATTAAGAAACCTCGAAGCAGGCAGAGGCTCTTCGATTCGAACACTCGTCGTGGTGCTAAAGGCTCTGGGCCGTATAGGATGGCTCACCACGCTTGCCCCGAGCACTTTTAATCCACTAACCCTTCCTAGGGACACGGATCAACGTCAGCGCGCATCAAAAACAAGCAAGCGTTAGGTCGAAAGTCTCCAAGAACCCGTTATTCGACACCGATATCAACAGCCTCAGAAATCGTTACTCTGATCTAGACTAACTCTGACGGGTAGGCGATGAGATAGGAGAGATGGTGCGAGGATTATGCTTGGCTTATTGCAAGCTTTTTGAGCTCTGCCTCCACCCACACATGATCGCAGTCAGGCGCCGTATCGATAGAAAGAATACCGCCCTCTGCCATTGCTGCTCGGAAGTCGAACTCCATGTGGAGGCTCGGCGGCAATTCGATGTCTTCACCGCCCAAGCAGAGTTTTCCCATGCCGATCGCGCTAAGCGAGACACGCAACTCGTGCTCGACGCGGAAGCGTTCAGCTTTGAGGTAAGTATACAGAATCGGGTTCGGGAGCTGTTCGATATTGAGGCGATGCTGCTCGATATCGACATAGTCAACGATGCCATAATTGATCGAGAAGATTTGTCGCAAAGGCACATCGCCCAACATTAGCTGGCCTGCACCTCTCGCCAACTGCGCATTGAGATGCTGACGCAGCCAAGCAAAATCAAAGACTACGGCAACACCGCCGTGATCGCCACCTGAGCCGTAGTGCTGCCAGATATGTTGATCACTCTCGAGCGAGAAGCAGCAGGCATAGGTTCGAGACCGGCTTTGATCGTAGTAGTCCCCAGCCGTAAAAGTCGGCACCTTCTCGAAAGCGGTAGCCTCATTGTCCGCCCGGTCAGCAAGAAGCTGAGCGCCATCTAGCAAGTCGGCCGTCTTAAAATCGCGGTAGCTATCGACGCGATTGAAGTGCAAATACGAATTGGAGATTGAATCTATCAGATACTCTGCCCGCATAACCTTATAAAGCCGCTGGCCATGCACGGGCTGTCGCAGCAACGCGGAATGCGGCTCGATGAAGCCCTCCGGAGCTGGAACTATCTTGGGCGAAACGACATTTGATGTCTTGACTGCTTCGTTTTTGTCCATATTACGAATGTACGTGTGCGGGCACATATCTTTGGCGGGAAACGGCTTCTTTCATCCATGATCCTGATCGTGCTTGGATCCGTGATCTCTATGTTGTTCCAATTGATTCACTTTGTAAAATCTTGAATCAATGGAAGTCTGCATACGATTAACGCCAAGCTCAGTACAATCAAATGTTCACCAAAAGCAGACTTTACATTCATTAGATTTCCTATCGCGCGAGTAATTATAGTTTTGCAATACGTTGCTGCTCCATATCGAAGCCGTCATCGACAAACTCCTCACTGAAGCGGTAGACCAAGCACGGGGAGATACATCGGCAACGTCGCCTGGAACGGATAGTATTGGTGCCGGCCGAGCTTCGGCAGGTCGTTGCCCGGTAGCGTAGTGAGCTGATTTTTTTCACTTATTAGAACTAAAAAATATGACAACGAGCAATGAGGTTCCAGTGGAAATCGAATCTGAAATTTTTCAGCAAGCTTTGAAAGCCACCTGTAAATCGGCGCTTATAAAAGCGACACGACGCATATTTTTCAACCATTTAAGTCGTCCCACCGAAGAACGTGGCTTCTTTCACGTTGATCTTATGTATGGTTCTGGTAGCGGGGTTTTGATCAAGCATGATTATACTTTTTACCTTCTTACTGCTAATCACGTCATAGCGAATGCGACGTCTTACTCGTTTGAAAATGAATCGCCATTCTGGATAGCATCTCAAGCCAACCGCTTTCCGCAAGAGCTGGAGGCATTTTTGATGCCTGCCCAGATCATTCACATCGGGGAAGCAATTCCTGATAGAGGGCATCAATTCGACTCCAAAGATCTGATTTTGATCGAACTCTTTTTCCCTAATGTGAAGTACATGCCAGACAAATTTATTGACCTCGATACCGATCCGGAAATTCTTGCCACTAGAGAGTTCTTTTTTGAAGGTCAACTTCTGCTAGCAGCGGGCTATCCATTTGAAAAAAATAGTTTTGAGTTTTTCGAAGAGACAACTAACGGGGCCACACATAGTACATTGGTAAATCGGCTGATCGTTGACGGAATCTGCGGATTTGAGGAAGGCGATCCACTGATAAGCCGGACACTGATGTCAGGAACATTTCCCGATCTTTCAGGCGCTAGTGGAGGAATCGTCACAAACATACCTATGCCCGGCGATGCAATAAAGATGCTTGGCATGTTGGTATCAGCTGGCGCAAATATTGTCCGCTTCATTCCCTCCTACGTGATCGCCGAGGCCTTTTCGAACAAAGCGCTTGCCCGGGTAACCGCTGTTGATCCTGCCTTCAAGGGCATTCCACCATTAGAGATACGAAAAATATTTTTTGATCTTGCTGAACACAACTCCAACGCCGATTCTTTGAATCCTGATGCTATTTGAACTCCAAGACTTGCTTCGAAACTGTCTGGAGCGATCACTCAAGTCATAGTTTCTATCCAAACGGCGCCGTTGCATACTGCATGAGTGTGAACGCCCACTTTAGGCTGTGAACCGCCAATCATAGGAGTCTGTTCTTAGCCCAAAATGGACTTTACGAAAAGCCCTTGACGCCACCTAAAATCTCTCCCTAGCTTGTGCTACGATCTTCGGAAAAATAAAGGGGAAAGATGAAGACCAAGGAAGCCACTGTGCTTAACTCCGCGATTACGGCAGTATTGAACGTAATAAGGCCTCGAGGAGCCTGCTCCTACTTTTATCCGACAGATATGACAATAATCCCGAGCGACAGGCATTCGGAAACTAATGGCTCCGCCTAAAAAAACATCGAAGCCGAAAGCGCCGCGCGGCGCCAGCGTGAAACGCGCGTCCGCGACGCTGCGGTCGATGAGCGGGGCCGGATTCGAGTTCGAAGACCTGATAAGCGCCTGGCAGCTGGTGAAAGCCTTGGCAGGCGAGCAGGGGGCGGGTATCGACAGTGTGATCACACAGATCCAAGCCCAAGTCTCGACCTTGGGATGGCGCATTGACGACCTGCTTCTTACGAGTCAGACGGCCAGTACGCCGCGGCGGCTTGCGATATCGGCGAAGGGTAACTTGCAGGTGAATGCGTCAGGTCTCCCAGCGGATTTTGTGGCACGCGCTTGGGAACAGTGGCGCGACCCGCAAGGACCTTTCAACCGTACAGCCGACGGGCTAGCCTTGGTCACACTTGGTACCCACCAAGTATTCGATCCAACATGGCGCGAAGTGAAGAACGCGTGCAACGGCACAGATGCTGAGCTCGCTATGAGCCGCATCCGCAGCAATAGGAGGCAGTCGATAGTCTTCAACAGTATCCAGAAGCCCGGCAGCGCCTCCGACGAAGAGACTATCGACCTCATTCGCCGCCTACATGTTCTGCCGACAGACTTGCAGCTTGCGCACTCCGATGACAAAACTCAGGCAATCGCACAATGCCGCCGCTTACTGGCGTCTGGTATTGACGCGGATGCGCAGGCTCTGTGGAAGGTGCTTATCAACGTAGCAACAGAGGTCCGCCTTCGTATTGGGACCATCACCATCCCAAATCTGTTGTCCTCGCTACGAGGCCAGTTCGACCTCCGCCATCACCCAGACTTTGAGCGTGACTGGGAAACACTCTCCAACATCACCGTGGACCACAGGGCGCGGATAGAGACGGAACTACCCTCAGGCTATGCTGTGCCACGGATGAAGGAAATAGCTTCAGTCCAGGCAGCGGTCGCCGACAACTCGGTTACAGTGATCTTTGGAGAGTCGGGATCTGGTAAATCGGCGTTGGTCAAGTCTGCATTGGACGATGCGTACCCATCTTGGAACCAGGTGTGGTTCGGTCCCGAAGACCTGAGGACGGCGCTCAGCGCTGCGCGCCGCAATGCTCTTCCCCTAGCGCACGAACTTTCTCTAGTGTTGAACGCCACAGTGAAGCCGCGGAACGTGCTGGTCATCGACTCTGCGGAGCGCATCGAGGCCAGCGAATTCGTCGTCATCCGTCAGCTGCTTCAAGCCATCCTGCCGAATGACGGCGAAGTGACCGAGAGCGTGTGGAGGGTTCTCGTCGTAACGCAGACGCAGAGTTGGATCGAAGGCGGCGAGACGATACTTAGCGGACGAAAAGCGCATCCTGTTGAGGTCGAAATTCTCAAGGGTGATGCTGTAAAGCTGGCACTGCTGTCGTCGCCTACCTTAGGTTGGCTGGCTGCGCATGACGACACCATTACTGCGTTGACGAACCTACGGACATTGGCGTGGGTCATCCAGGCAGGGGCGGCGCTTAGATCGAACGCCAGCGGACTGGCCTCTCATACCGCCATCGCCGACAGCATATGGAAGCATTGGACAAAGGATCGCATAGACGTGCAGGCCTTGATGATGCGCCTCGCCAAGCGAGAGGCATCGTTCGAGCGCAGCTTCGCCCTGACCGACTTGGAGTCGGCTGACACAGTGACGTTTACGCAGCGACCGGATGAGCTTCCGCTGCGCCTGAACGAGCGGACCAACCGTATTGAGTTCGAGCACGACCTCGCAGCGGATTGGGCACGCTTCCAGTTTCTCAAGCAGATTCAGGCTGACACGCCGCAATGGGCCGCCCTGGCCGGCAATCCGCTCTGGACAAACGCGCTCCGAATGCTGGGTCAGTTCTTGCTACGCCAACCAGCCGGGATCTACACGGCCTGGGACGTCGCCTTCGCGGCGGCGGAGGCGACGAAGAACAAACTGGCAGGCGATATTCTCCTTGACGCACTCTGCTTGGATCCCGATGCTGAGCGCTTCCTGACCGAACGTGTCGACCTTCTGCTCGGCAGCGAAGCAAAACACTTCACGCGACTGCTTCTGCGCTTTCACCACATCGCGACGGTACCAAGCGGCAGAGGAATGGGACTGGGCTCAGTGCTCGGTCTATACCTGGAAGCGCAGTACCGCTCGATTATCTTCGGCCGTTGGCCGCCCGTTCTCCGCTTCCTTATTGCTCAGAGAGAGCGACTAGCAGGGCTGGTTTCGTCCGCTCTCGCAAAAGTTATCGAGACCTGGTTGACGAAGACGCAACGTACGCTGAGTAACGATAATCTGATGCCGTTCCGCCTGGAGATGACAGAAATAGCACTTGCCATGGCTAGGACTGTCCAGGTCGAAAAGGGCCACGGCGTGATGTACCAGATGAGCGAGACATCGCTATACACCGCGCCAATGGCAGGTGCGGCCGACTTGCCGACCGAAGTCAAAAATTGGGTACTCGAACTTGCGGGACGCAGGGACGCCGACGCTGACGTCAAACGCCGAATCACTGAAGTTCGACTAGGAAAAGCGAAGGCACATGCCGAGCGTCTAACGACCGATACTCAATACAAGGCGCAGCATGAAGAACGGAAACGTATGCCTCTATCCCTCGGAGCGTTTCGCGAGCGCCTGCCGCCTTGGCCACTAGGAGCCAAGCATAAGGTCGACATAGATTTCCGCACCGCCTGCATTAAGGACAATGGTATCCAGTCTCTGATGCGTGCGCAGCCTCAGCTCGCGGCCGAGGTCCTGCTCGCGCTCATCATTGAAGACCAGCCCGAACGAGAATACGGGACCAGGCAGTTCGAAATGGACCTAGGCCTCGAATACCCTCGAGATGCCTACCCGACGGCCTTCTGGAAGAGTCCGTACTTTCCTTTCCTAGAGTTGGCTCCGGAGACTGCACTCACTTCGCTCATCGCGCTGGTGAACTTTTGCACGGAGCGCTGGCGCTCCGGGATTATGAAGGAGGAATGCGGCGAACCATCAGAAGTGATATTACAATTTTTGGATGGATCAAAAAAAACCTTCCTAGGATGGTGGCAGGTATTCCGTTGGCCGCAGTCCAATGACTCGATGCGTAACGGCAACCTGTACTGCGCTCTCGATGCATTGGAGCGCTGGCTTACGCTGCGCATCGACATGGATGAAGACATCACCGTTTATATCGATAAGATACTTCGGGAAGGAAACTCTGCTGCGCTCATCAGTGTGCTTCTCAACCTCGCCAAGTATCGACCATCACTGCTGAAAGGTCCCCTCGCGCCGCTGATTACGTTCCCCAATCTCTTTTATTGGGACAGCATTCGCGTGGATCAGGTTGGTCTCAATTTTATTCCTGGAAGTTGGCTCCAGGGTGGTCAAGTAATGTTCGACTTCGCCCGTGATTGGACCTTGGCACCGCATCGCAAACAGACGTTTCTCGATGTCGTTGTCAAACTCCTATTGGCTAACGACGACATTGCTCGGCATCTTCAAGCGCTGTTGCCAATCTGGCCGCTGCCTGAAGAGAGAAAAGAGGCGCTAGAGTTCAAGCTTATTTTCGCCGCGCTCAACCGGGCCAACTATCAGACCACAACTGACCCCGTGACAGGCACACAGACACATGCCCTTGTGTACCCTGAAGAACTGCGCCTTGAGATTCAGGCCTGGCAGAACGACAACGCACCAACACTAGAATACATTCTCGTGCCAGATCGGTGCGAAACCAGACTTCAGAGCGGGCAACAGCTCACTGACGTTGAGGCCTCATACCTCTTTAATCTGTTCCAAGAGTGCCATGCAGGAGTAGAGGGCGAAGACGATGACGCGAAATCAAAATGCCGTTTAGCTGCGGCCGGGACGCTCGTCGCATTAGGCAGCACTTGGCTTGCCCAAAACCACAAAGCGCACAAGCAGATTCTCGAAGTAGTACGCACAAGTGTAGCAGCCGTCCCATCGACAGGAGAGGAAATTCGTGGACGTCGCGTAGGAGGCCTTCGTGACGAGCTGAAGTTCGTCGCTTACGCGATCATGCACCTATGGCTCGTAAATGGAGACGATGTTCCAGAGTGGGAGACCGCCGTCTTGCGCCTACTGACGAGCGGTGATACGCCAACGACTGCCGTTGTAGTCAGGGTGGCCTACACCAATCGAGAGCAGCTTGGCAGCGCGTGGTGGCGGCTGCTCCGCGCCGGGCTGCTCTGGTCGGGTCTCATCCTACTCGCTCCGCAATATGGCGACGACGTGGACCGCGTATGGAAGGTGTGGCTCGCGCGGCTGCGGCGTTTCCCCCTCCGTGGGCCAAACTCAACACCTGATGACCTCGACTTCAAGCGTGTGGCTGCGGGCCGAGGACGTTTGGATTTCCTCCGCCGCATGCGGCTGTATAGCGCGGGCGACCAGACATGGCGCGGAAAACCGAAGCGCGAACGGGGCGGCTCACTAGACGGTCACTTGCTCGAAGTTCTGTTTAGCTGGCTCATCAATGGTGACGGCACCGGCGACCGCAACCTCGATACACGTTTGGTATTGCGCATATGGGACTACGACGTCACGCGTGCTAAGGCGCACGAGAAGAACGACTACGGCGAGTATGACCTGCCAAGCCAGAATCTCGGCTACGACATCCTTATGAAACTTGGAGCTTTGGCGGTCGCAGCCCCCTCCGGGGAAGAGCGGGTCGTTTGGGAACCTGTTCTCGCTCACGGTCCGGCTGCACACTACGCCCTGAAGCACTTCATTGCAGGCTTGTTTTTGCGCGTCGGGAAAGGCGACGATCCGGGAGCATTCGAGCGCGTCTGGAGGGCCACCGTGGATTACAGCCTCGCAGCTGATTGGAATCAACCTGGCCTCTGGTTCCACGGCGAGCGCTTGATTTGCGACCTACTTGGCTTCGGAAACGCGGAAGCTCTATCTAAGCTCAACCTAGGCGCGGCTTTGCGCATGCGTGATTTCTACAAACGCTGGGCAGCCATACACTTGACTCGTGACGAAGAATGCGTCACCCGATTCTGCTACTTCCTGACAACCAAGTTCGGTACCCCACTTCGGCTTGACGGGCTTCGGTGGCTCGCCGATATGCTAACGGAACGTGAGCCATCCAGTCGCTGGTACCGTGAAAGTACGGGAGAAGCATTAGTGGAGCTGGTGGCCGCGGCAATTAGTTCTGACGCGCAGGCCCTGTCCCAACACACTGAGGCGCGGCAGGCGCTTGTTGATTTAGCTGCTGTACTTGCGACCCGAAATATCCCAGCAGCCCTGGCTCTTCAAGAGCGAATTAAGCTGCTGCGATAACACTCAAGAATGACCTTCACTTACTCTGTTTTTATATGGATAAAGAAGAGCCATCATTGCTAAATACTCTCCACGGGCTAGCGATGCTTTAGTAAGTGCGTCTTAGACGCTCTTTGTTTCTCACTAAGAACCTACTAGCTTTGAGGGCTAGGATCTTAAGTGTAAGAGTGCATTTTTGCTAGATACTATGAATGAAGCAATGCACGCGGTACCAACCATAAATTATGGCAGCGTAATGGCATCGTTAACCGACAAAGCACCTGAAATTTGGGATATTGACCGTCATTTGGATAGTCTAAGAAAATTACTTTCCAATGAAATCATTGGTTTCTATCGTAGTTTTGAGGTCACGGAAATCATTGGCTTTCACGGACGCAATACGAAACCCGTGAATTTTCTTAGTATTCTAGTCGCCGAGCCTTTAGCTCCACCTATAGACGTTCAAACCACCTTCCTCAATGCTCAACCCTTGCATTTACCAGGAACCCAATGGAAATTCGGCATAAACAGATATCGAATTTCCATCGACCAAGCATTTGATACGCTTGGAAGATACGCATCCGATGCTATATGGAACCCTACCGGAATTGCTCTTACGGTCGGCCAGCTAGTAGCGGTACCGACCCAGTTTGTCCCGTCTGACGGGAGAGATTCGCACTGCTGGAATGACGTCCTAAAGAATAACTTCTGGGCAGGTTCACACGTTATCGAGCTATTCGATAGGGAAAAGAGTGACGTCAAATTTCTCCTTGAAGACGTTTCACTTCTGTCTGAACTGGCAGCTAAACTACGTCCCTTTGTCAATATCGATATCGATGGACTGTCTGACCGTCTTGGTAATGTCCTTTTCCAACTTCCTGTAACTGTTCTAACTGTATCTGCATTTAGTGATGACACGGACGGGGCGTTTATCGTTCAACCTATTTGGCATCCATCTGCAACCCCAAGGAAGTTGAGGGTTTCATGCGAAAAATTTGAAGACACTACTGTCGAAGGTTTTGATTCAAAGGAAGTTAACACTGAACAAGCTAGATTTAACATCCGTTCCCTCGGTGGCAACGCCCGATATATCCTGTGGGACGATGCCAATGAGATCATTCTCTCTGCGTCAGCGACCACAGCGTTTTTCACTTCTTTTGGATGGAGCTTTAATAGCACAACAATCGACGGCAATGCCCGGACATTCTCGTTGCCAACAGAAGATGGAAAGTTAGAGCCAACGTGGATACCCGTATCTCCGCCTCATCAATTTCATGTTCAAGGCCGCACCCATCTCAATCCTCGCGAACCATGGCGGTCAGAACGAGTTTTCCGGCATAGCCTTCGGCGGCAAGAGATTCTCAAAGAGTTTGTGCAATATGGTGGCGCTACCAATGTCTCCAGAGAAGAGGCCATACAAGACATTCGATGGCTGATTCGTGAGCACGGAAAAATCGGCGTTTGGCTTTGGGATCCTTTCCTTAGCGCCGGCGATGTACTTCTGACTCTGTTCTATAACGGTCACACTAACTCGGATCAACGAGCGCTCACCGACGGACGGGAGCCGCCTCAAAGTCGCAAAAACATTTCAGCAGGACAAACGTGGGTCGATGTTCAACGCAAGAAACTAGAAGAAGCCAAAGGAAATGTCTTTGGACTCAATCTAGAGTACCGGATTCGTCGTGGGCATGGCGGTTGGGAATTCCATGACCGATTCTTAATTTTTCCAATGGAAAATGGTGGAGCGCTAGCTTGGTCACTTGGAACTTCAATCAATGGATTTGGGAAAAGCCATCATATTCTTCAAAAAGTCGATGACGGAACACGGATTAGCTTGGCGTTTCTAGACCTCTGGAAAATACTCAATCGGCCAGAACATTTGATTTGGAAAACATCATGAGCAATGTTGCATTTGATATTGCCTCGGCCGGCTTTCGACGTGCCTTGAACGAGGGACCATCTGTGCCATCCCGAACGATTCTCCACGAGATAGAAAAAGTGGAAACGGATAGGGCGCACAGCATGGAACTTGAAGCGTTCACGCAAAACTTGCTTCAGGACATTCCATTTGTTCAGACTATGCGACAGGGATATGAAACTGACACCCAGTCGAGTACCGATTGGGAATCAGCCGTGAGATGGGTTTTAAGTCAGATTCGCGAATGGGGGCGCGATGGCAACGGAAAAATCGAGACGTTACGCATCTTAGCCGTTGCCGCATATACGTTAGATGCCGGGGGTAAAGGGCTAGCGCAGGTTGCGAGTACTATCGTCACACCCCATGTTTGTGCAGGTCTTCGGCAACTCGTAGCCAATGTAATGTTTGTGGCGTATTTTCCTTTCGACCGCCGATTATGTGAGGCGCATGATGCGATTCGGGATTTTGCGGGAATGGGGCAATTTGATAAAATTCTGCCTCGACTCAAACACATAATCTTCATTCCTCCCTTCGATTTTTCGGCATATGTCACTCTTCTTTACAACTCCTTTTCCAGGGTTTTAGCAGAAGAAATTTCGAGAAAATCCGATCTAAATATCTCGGCACTCGCTTGCGAAGTACTTGGTGAAAATTCGTTGAACTTAGCCCTTGATGCTAAAGATGTTGGTCTCAAATTTGTGGCTATAGCAAATTTATTCAATAATCGTCGGGAGCGTCCTGTACAGAGTAGCTGTGAAAGAGAATTGAGAGCGTTGCTAAGGCAAGTATCGGAGAGCGATGATGAAATTTGGAAAAGTTGGATGAAGTCATTCTTTAGATGGCCAGGCCAGTATCCTTTGCTTGAGCAAGCGTTAGTCGCAGAACTAGGTTCGATGCCAGTAAGCCACTGGGTGGCATTTATCAAAGCTCCGAGACTTTCGCAGTCGTATCAGGCTGCTGGAAATTTCGCTAATTTCTCGCTGAAATTTCGTACCACGATTGGGAACGAAAAATTCTATGAATTTTGCCACCTTGCCTTCCGGATTTGGGATGAGTGGGACTACAAGGAGGAAAGCCAGCCCACCATGTACGCGCCTGTTGCATGCGCGTTAGACTTTCCTGTTATCTACTACTTCGCGAATCAATCAAATGATTTTCTCGATGAGAAGGAGGCGAGTCTCCTTGAACACATCAATTCAATAGAGCTACAGTGGTTTGAGTCCCAAGACTTGATGGGTGACTCGAGATACAGAATACTGTCCCGATTGAGGCTGCTACAACATGCGCGAAAGCTAAAAAATGGTGAGATTGACGCCTTACCCCCGCTGATAAAAGCAGATCCCCAACCCTACTTTAGGGCGCGCTTTCACTTCATGGAGCCACCTCTTCGATAAACCAAAGTCTTAGCGATCGTCATTAGCGCCGAATAATTCCCCATAATGCCCGCCGATCGGCCGTCGCTTCCTCATGAAGAGACGTTCATTGCCTTGCAATCGTAAACACATTGATCCCCACGTGTATGCTATAGATTTGCATTGGAAACTGACCCACTGGAGGTGCGGACAAAATCTTGGACTACCTTGGAGGTAGTTCATGTATTCGTACGAAGACCGAATCCGAGCAGTCAAGGTCTATATCAAGCTGGGGAAACGTACAGGCCCGACCATCCGGAAGTTGGGCTATCCAACAAAGAACTCGCTGAAACGTTGGCATCAGGAATACGAGCGAAGTCTCGGCCTGCAGGTGGGCTATGCAGACCGGCGTTCAGCCAGTGCTTTGGATGTGTTTGCATTCAAACTATCCACACGGCTTAAAACTGAATCCACCAAATCTAGAAAGCAAAAGCGCAGTCTTAAGCAGATGCACGCAGATCTGTGTGTGTTGGGATTTGAAGGCTCTTACGACCGCGTTGCTGCGTTCGCTCGGCAGTGGAAAGTGGATCAGTTAGATAGGGTCAATTCTGCGAGCAAAGGAACAGCTGCTGCTTTGGAATCGGGGTTCGCACAACTTTGGAAATCTGGATAGGTTAGCGACTATATCTGGCAGCTTATAGAAAATTCTGCGATGTATCGCTAGGCTGCCCAACTTCATCGGCAAGACCTACAACGAATGGTGCGTGCATCCAGTGCTAGGATATACTTTATAGATTCGGTCGTCTTCCCACAGAGTTGAGAAATGAAAGTCTTTGATTTTCTACGGATTCAAGAGCCTTCACTAACCCCCAAAAATTGTAAGGTCCATCTCGCCCACTTCAACCAGTACGAGCAACCTCTCGATGTGTTCATTGAAGGCCGCTTCGATGAATGGCAGTCTTGGCAGAACAACCGCAACTTTCAACGAGCTTTTGTGCTGTCTTTCGTCCAAGCGGAGACAACAACCTCATGGTTGTTTGCAGGACTGTATCGTGTAAACGGTTGTGAAGCTGTAGAGAAACCGAAAGCACACTATATATATAAATTGGAGCGAGTGAGTTCATGCGAAGATCTGGTGGGTAGGCTGTATGCCTCCAGCCCGTACACCAAACGTAATTCGTATGTGTATGGTGAAACTCTAGCGGCAGATCTCGAAATTAGCCAGCTCCTACCCCGCAGACTCAGTATCAAAGATTTTCCAGGCTACAAGCTCGTAGAAGTGCCGAAGACTCAACTCGACATCATCGTCAGAAATAACATCCCCACTTGGCGCACTGCTCTATCCAATGTAAAAGGTATCTACCTGATTTCGGATAAGAGAACTCACAAGCTCTATGTAGGTAAAGCAGATGGCGCTGAGGGAATTTGGGGACGCTGGTGTACCTATGCCAAAAATGGCCACGGTGGCAATGTGGCGCTAAAAGAGGAGCTTGGACTTACCTCAGTAGATCGTCAGGCCGATTTGCGATTTTCCCTGCTTGAGATAGCTGATATCCACTCTACCAAAGATGAGATTCTTGCTCGTGAAGAGCATTGGAAATCCGTGTTGATGACACGACAAAGCGGTTTTAACAGGAACTAGAACATGGCCCTCCAAACTAAATTCGTCTTTATTGATACGCAATCGTTTGTGAGAGCTCAGCTTGATTTTGAATCTCGAGCTATAAAGGCGTTTACAGAGGCATGCGACAAAGATGAGCTGGAGCACCTGATGACAACAATTACGGTGCGAGAAGTAAAAGAAAAGATTCAGAGCAATATAGATGAAGGACTAACGAGCGTTCTTCAATTTCGTCGGAAAGCCAAGATACTGGAGTCATCAAATCACCCCGTAGTAAAAGGATTCTTTTCCCCGTTTGACAAAGATGTTATCCATGCTGGAGCACAGCAAGCCTTTGACGATTTCATATCAGATTCAAAGGCCACGATACTCAACCTAGAACGGGTAGATACTGAGAGGGTCTTTGAGCTTTACTTCAATCGTCAAGGTCCGTTTGGTGATGGCAAAAAGAAAACTGAATTTCCTGATGCTTTTTCGCTTATGGCGATTCAAGCTCATATAGATCATGAGTATGTCTATGTGGTGTCTCAAGACAGTGACTTAATTAAGTTCTGCGACGAAAACGAACGTTTTATTCATGTTGATGCCTTGGATAAAGTCTTGGACATTCTCAATAGCCATGAATCTGAGCGAGCAAAATTCGTCAAAGATTATTTAGCAGCGCAGGATGCGCACCTTCGGAATTTAATTGAAGAACAGGTCAATCAAGCGAGCTTTTACAACAACTCTACATGGGAGGATGCTGATGTCATAGAACACAAGGTTCTAGAAGTAGGCGAGATAGATCCCAACATTATTGATATTGACAATGAAATTTGTGCCGTGTCATTTGAAGTCGAAGTTGAATACGAAGTCCGGGTTTCAGGCCCTGATTTCGCAAATGGAATCTACGACAAAGAAGACGGCCGCATGTATACCTTTGATGACACGATTAGAGAAGAGACGGGGACGATAGAACTCGCCGTTGAATGCTCCTTGAACTTTCAGATCATTGACGGCGAGTTTGTCATGGGCGATATGGATATATATGTTAAAGGCATCCATAGTGGCATTGAGGTTTCCGTAGAAGAAGCCCCTTACGAGTATTGATTGGCATCCGATTTTTCTCACATTGTTATCAGATAGTCCAAGTTTCGGCGCAACGTAGTTGACTTGCGATTGGCAACTTTCAGCCTGGAGCCGGCATCCATCTAGAAAAATCTGGTGAATTCAATCCCAAGGTGGAGCTACATCAATCGGCATGTCCGATCTCCCAGCAGCGGCAGGAGCACTGGCAACCAGATTTTCTAGTTCAATTATTCTCCGAAGCGCCTTCAGTCTGATTTTTAAACGCCCTCCCTCGCTTGGATGATAGCTATTCAGACGCCCAACTCTACTAGCGGCACTTAAAAGCAATCGACCAATTTCGAGTCCTCTTTCTCCACTTGCAATGCGACGCTCGATCGAAAAAACCTGAGCACGAATATTCTGCCGAAGTTCAGGAACGAGCGCGACCCTATTGTTTATAACCAGTTTAGTAGCGGTCATTCTACCGGCAGTAGTAGACACTTCATGCTTTGACCGTTTGGGCAATAGCGAATAATGTCGAAGCATGCTATAGATCGCCGCGACTATCTCGGATTGAGTCTGCTTTGATATAAAAATGGCAGATGAAACGACAATATCATCGACATATCGAGTGTAGGTCAAACCTTGAGATAGGAAGCGCTCAACCAACCCCGGTTCATAATCCCAAAACACCAGATTCGCCACATCGGAACTAGTTATTGCCCCTTGAGGAACACTTCCCTCCTTGAGAGTGAGGGAGGTAAGTATCTCTGCCACATCTCGAGGAAAATCAAAAAGGCCAGTCCACATTCGGCAAACTGATTGGCGGCCAACAGAGGGAAAGAAATTTTGTATATCTTCTGAGATGGCAATGCGCGCATTGATGTGGGCGCCAGCGTTAAGGCGAGGGCTACGCCCCTTCAAGCTTCCTTGAAGATACTCAGGGAAAAACACATTCGCAAATAGACGTTCCTTAATTTTTTTTTGAATTGCTTTTAGCGATGGCTTTGCGTCAAAAGTTTGACGGAGAGAACCATCAGATTTAAGCTCTTGGGCTGCAATTCGATATAGCTTATCCGACTTCTCAGCTACAGAAAGCAAGGTACTTTTTGGGACCGACAGCGCAAGCGCCAGGGCCTCAATAGAGCCAATTCTCTTGTTCCTATAAAACGGGCGTAAGCTTGTTGTCATCGGAGTTAAGTAAGCCAAGAGCGGTTGCTGCCAATTGTCCGGCCAGTTCCTTGTCGATTCCGGCCAACTCACCATCTTCCGCACCAAGAAAAAATAAAATCTCTATCGGCACGCCTAACGCGCTTGAAATAGCTTTCACTGTTGAAAGCGTTGGGTCTCTCTTAGAATTCTCTAGCATGGATAGATAAGAAACAGAACAAGAGGCGCGTTGAGCCAAGGTAGCTTGAGAGAGCCCCCGCTTTGTACGGCAAATCTGAATTGCGTTACCTAAGTTCATTTTTTGAGCCAAAAAATTAATGGGCTTGCGGTGTCAGGAAGATAGGAATTCACTTGATAAGATCCTTAATATTACTGATCACACTAAGTAAAACCGCGATGACCTGAAGAGCACGCAAACCAACATTTTCTATTTGCGCTTTCCCAGTAGCACAACTGGCATTTTCCAGCTGGCTAATAACATCATCAATTTCGTTCAAGACACATATGTCGAGTTGGCCGTGATACGTGTCACGCATTTTTTTCAAAGTACGGACACTGTTCTCTAGAGATTCTTTCTGCATTTCTGCACTCCTTCAATCCGGGCGAAATTGCCCAGTCCCCGTAAGCAAGAGCCGGAAGGAGCCAACCCGACATCACAAGCCCATTACCAGTCGTATGTCCGAAGAGCAGTCCCCTTCAGCGTCGATCCGGTTACTGGGATCGAGAAGCATCGGAATTAACTCTAAGAGCTACGTCAATACGGCACGCAGCCAGACTTTTTAGCCAACTTCTGGAAGAAGGCGGTCTCCAATAAGCCGGAGACAGATGTGCGACTCTTCGTTACAAGGAAAAAGGAACTCTGAAGAACACCTGAGCGATAACACTCAGCCTGGATAGTATTAAAGCTCACATTTCACTATCAGTCAACAATTATTCACTGACAGTGAATATTTTTACAACGAGGTATTTTCGCAAACATGCTTCCAAAAAAACGACAGTGCTAGCCAAAAAGCCAGACAGCCCAAAAAAGCGAGAACTTACTTCACACCAGAAAAGGCAAAACTCAACATCTACTGAGTCGGACTTTCCTTTGCGTGGTGCGACCGACATCTAGCGATGCACCAGCACTCAAATAAACGTTTCTATTTTCCTTAAGGATTTTTCCCATTTCTCTTAGGGATTTTTTCTCCCTGCTTATCCACAAATGTCGAAAAAATAGCCGTTTTTTCTATTTTTCTTAAGGAGTCTGACAGCAGCCGTGAAGGATGTTATTTTTCGCAAGTACATTGGAGAAATTTGCGCTCAAGATAGCGTAATTGCCGCGCAAGACTGTTGCAGACGAGGTGGCAGACCGCTATTCGCGTCGACTGCTTCTTCA
>Ga0209913_1000620_pt1 | contig 27840 bp, 21 predicted proteins | sample PersoiDNA2013203_FD_185805 | JGI IMG/M metagenome (GOLD analysis project Ga0209913, IMG submission 185805) | Permafrost soil microbial communities from the Arctic, to analyse light accelerated degradation of dissolved organic matter (DOM) -... | ecosystem: Environmental > Terrestrial > Soil >... | reverse complement strand
GCGCGCGCATTGGACGAAGTGGTCAATTACGTTGTCGCCAACATCAAGACCGATATCAAGGGTGTGTTCTCAGGCAGCGTGCCTTACCTGAAGCTGGCCGGTGTGGTGCTCGGTGGATGGCAGATGGCGCGGGCTGCGCTGGTGGCTGTGGACAAGCTGAAAGCCGGTGAGGGCGACGCGCAGTTCTATAAAGCCAAGATCGCGACAGCACGTTTTTATGCAGATCACGTGTTGACTCAAGCTGCTTCGTTGCGTGCCTCGATTGTCGAAGGTAGCGCGGGCGTCATGGCGTTGACCGAAGCCCAGTTCTGAATCAGCCGGACTTGCCGGAGTGATCCGGCAAGTCCGCTACTGTTCGTGCTTCAAAGATAGTGCAGTAAAAAATATCAGCCGTAAGCGCCGCCGGTGAACAGCAGATCGAAGCTGCGCGCCAGCAAGGCGATGACCGACATGGCGCCGATACCGAGCGTCAGAACCAGGATCAAGGCCAGCACCCAGTGCGACTCCGATTTCTTTCCGGACGTCGGATTATGTTTGGCGTCCCATTTTTCGTCCGGCGTCAGGCCGATGACGAGCGCTTCCAGAAAGCCGCACAATACGGATAAGACAAACAGCATTCCCATGAATAGCGGCTGGGAGTTGCTGAAAGTCAAGATGGCCAACGCCGAAACCGGCAGTGTGGCCGCATGCAGCCAGCCGAAGAGATCTTTGCGCCCATACATATAAAACCGATGCAGGCCGATGCTGCCGGTGACGGTCGCGAGGAAAGTGGTGAAGGTTTTGTTCTTGTGCGGAATTGTCATTAAGTTAATTTCTTGAGGGCAAAGACGCGGTTGGCCGTACCAGTGGCACAAATCAGGACACACATACTACGTGACAGTGTTGTAAAAAAACTGCGGTTAGTATAGCCGTGGAAACTTGCCTCGCGGACGAGGTTTTGCGAGGAGAAGTGAATAAAAACCGCTGGTAATCAGCGGATAATTGGCAGGTAAGCGAAACGGGCCATTCCGGCCCGCTTGGATGGACACGGTGCTTGCCTGGCATTGAACTTGCCGTTTGGCTGACATTTCGGCTATAATCGTCGTCTTTTCCGTGTTCGAACACTTTTTGGAACCATTATGGTCGTTATTCGTTTAGCTCGTGGAGGCGCCAAGAAGCGCCCATTCTTCAATATCGTTGCAACTGATTCGCGCAATCGCCGCGATGGCCGTTTCATCGAGCGTCTGGGTTTCTACAACCCGGTTGCATCCGGTAAGGAAGAGTCCTTCCGTATCGCTCAAGACCGTCTGGCTCACTGGCAAGGCACCGGCGCACAATTGTCGCCAACCGTTGCTCGCCTGGTTAGCGAAGCAGGCAAAAAAGCTGCTGCTTAATCGCAGTCGCTTTTTAGTTTCGCAGCGATAGTAAGACAGGTTTGTCACGCACATTACAATCAGGCGTTACCGTTCCTTCGGATCTGGTGACGGTCGGTTATGTCTCTGGTGCTTATGGTATTCAGGGCTGGGTGCGAGTCAAACCTTATTCGGCAGATGCAGATGCACTGCTGAGCGCAAAAAACTGGTGGTTGGACAAGCCGGAATTGCGTGATGTCGAGATGATGCAGTCCAAGTACCACAGCGGTGATGTGGTAGCCAAGCTGATGGGAGTGGCGGGTCGTGAAGGTGCTGAAGCGCTTAAAGGCGCTGTAGTGCAGATTTCGCGTAGCCACTTTCCTGCGTTGTCCGACGATGAATTTTACTGGGTCGATCTGATCGGCCTGGCAGTTGAGAACTTGCAGGGCGAGTCCCTGGGCGTAGTGAGTGATCTGATGGACAACGGGGCACACCCGATCCTGCGAGTCGCTCCTGCAAATGCCCCGGCCGAGACCGCCGATAGCAAGGCTGCAACAGAAATCCTGATTCCTTACGTCGACCAATTCGTCAAGTCTGTGACTTTGGCAGAGAAAAAAATGGTCGTCGATTGGGGACTGGATTATTAAACCGGCAATCCGACCTGTGATGCCGGCAGCATTGGAGAAAGTGTCGAATGCAATTTGATGTCGTCACGCTTTTCCCCGAAATGTTTTCCGCTTTGACGCAGTCCGGTGTAACACGCCGTGCGTACGAGCAAAAGAAATGGGCGCTGTCGTTATGGAATCCGCGTGATTTCACAACAGACAATCACCGCACGGTCGATGACCGGCCTTATGGCGGTGGTCCTGGCATGGTGATGTTGGCCAAGCCTTTGCAGCAGACGTTGGCAGCAGCGAAGCAGCGGCAGACCGAAATGGGTTTGCCTGCACCGCGAGTTGTTTATCTGTCGCCGCAGGGCAAGCCGCTGACCCATCAGCGCGCCATGCAGTTTTCGCAAGATTCAGGTGTCGTATTGTTGTGTGGTCGCTATGAAGCGATTGATCAGCGTTTGCTCGACAGTCATGTTGACGAAGAAATCAGCCTCGGCGATTTCGTTCTGTCAGGTGGCGAGTTGCCGGCGATGGCGCTGATGGACGCAGTGATCAGGCAGTTGCCGGGTGTGTTGAATGACGGTGCTTCAGCCGTCGAAGACAGCTTCGCGAATGGCCTGTTGGATTGTCCGCATTACACGCGCCCGGAAGAATATGAAGGTGTAGCGGTGCCGCCGGTATTGCTGGGCGGGCACCACGCAGAGATAGAAAAGTGGCGGCGTGAGCGGGCGCTTGAAGCGACCGCAAAAAAACGTCCCGATCTGATCGTCAAGGCGCGTCAGGATGGTTTGCTGACCAAGTCGGACGAGAAGTTCTTGAAAAGTTTGTAGTAGTACCGTTGTAGTAAAAGTGCAGGCAAGGCCGGAGGTTCGCTGAAGGCAGTCTGTTGATAAATCCCCATCCTCTACCGGGCATATATGGACTTCAAGCAGCGGCTTCAGCCGATGCAGTCAGCGCCGGCAAGATGGTTATTGGAGTAAAAAATGGATCTGATCCAGCAATTAGAGCAAGAAGAGATTTCGCGTCTCGCAAAGAATATCCCTGACTTCGCGCCAGGCGATACAGTCATCGTCAGCGTCAACGTGGTTGAAGGTACGCGTAAGCGCGCCCAGGCTTACGAAGGCGTCGTGATTTCGCGTCGCAACCGTGGTCTGAACTCCAACTTCATCGTCCGTAAGATTTCGTCGGGCGAAGGCGTTGAGCGTACATTCCAGTTGTACTCGCCATTGATCGCTTCGATCGAAGTCAAGCGTCGCGGCGATGTCCGTCGCGCGAAGCTGTACTATCTGCGTGAACGTTCCGGTAAGTCGGCACGTATCAAAGAGAAGTTGCCTAACCGCCGTGGCACTACTGCCAAGGCTGAAGCGTAATCTTCGCATTGTCTTTGATATATGCATGAACAAAAGGGCGTCTTCGGACGCCCTTTTTGTATTCAATTTTTAGGACACGGTCTTGGCCAGTTTTGATCCCCTCACTCTTCCGATAGAGTCCATCGCCGGCGAAGCGCGTCTGGATGCCGAGCGCATGCGCGAAGAATGGCTGCGTCAGCGCTTTGCCGATCCTCGGCCCTGGACGCCCGAAAGCAGCGAAGAGCGGCGCATACGTGAGATGGCCGGCACGCCGCGGCCTGCCGCCGTGCTGATGCCTATCGTGATGCGGGAAGAGGGGCCGACCCTGCTGTTCACCCAGCGCACCGCTGACCTGAAAGATCATGCCGGCCAGATCAGCTTCCCCGGCGGCCGTACCGAACTGAGCGACGTCTCCCCGGTTGATACGGCATTGCGTGAAACCGAAGAGGAAATCGGCCTGGCCCGCAGCCATGTGGAAGTCATCGGTGACCTGCCGGAGTATTTCACCGGTACTGGCTATCGCGTTACGCCAATCGTAGGGCTGATCAAGCCGCCGTTTGAGGTTGTTCCCGATCCGCGCGAAGTCGCCGAAATTTTCGAAGTCCCGCTGGCTTTCCTGATGGATGGCATGAATCACCAACGGCGTACCATCGAACTTTCCAAGGAGCTCGGCCGTCGCACCTTCTACACGATGCCTTATGAGCGCTTTTTCATTTGGGGCGCGACTGCCGGAATGCTGCGTAATCTGTTCCATTTCCTGCGTAGTTGAGACGGGCATCTTTCTGTACTTTTATGCCTGCTCCATAGGGAAAATATCTCTTGTGGACAACATAAAGCATCAGCTACTCTTGCCGCCGTTGTATCATTTGCGTGTTGCTGCGTGACGTGGTGCGCCAAAGGCGCGCTTCAGTTCTCCTGGCAAGGAAGCTCACAAATAAGACTCACCAAAAGGCGGCTTGATGACATTTCTTTCCATACTCTTTGCGCTCCTGATCGAACAATTGAAGCCGTTGCGGGCGGATAACCCCATCTATGCATGGATCAAATCCTTCGCGGCCCGCATCGAGAATTGGTTCAATGCCGGTCATGCACATCACGGGCGTCTGGGATGGTTTGTCATGGTGGCGGCATTGACGGTGCCTGCCGGGCTGATCTACTGGGTCTGTCTGCGGATCAGCCCGCTGGCAGCACTGGCGTGGAATGTCCTGATTGTCTACATGACATTGGGTTTTCGTCATTACAGCCACTATTTCACCTCCATTCAACTCGCCCTCAATACCGGCGACGAAGTCGCAGCGCGCGCTTTGCTGGCGGAATGGATCAAGCAAGATACCTCCGATATGGACATCACCGAGATTTCCCGTATCGCAGCCGAAAAAGCCCTGGTCACCACGCATCGCCATGTATTTGGCGTATTCTTTTGGTTCCTGATGCCGGTCGGTCCGGCTTGCGCGGTGATGTACCGCGTAGCCGAGTACCTGGCGCGCGCATGGAACGAGCCGGATCACATGAAGCAGGAAGTATTTGGTCGCTTTGCCGAGCGCGCGTTTTACTGGATCGACTGGATCCCCGCACGTTTTACTGCCTCGGCATTTGCGGTTGTCGGCAATTTTGAAGATGCGATCTACGCTTGGCGCAATTTTGCGGATCGTTGGAAGGATGAGGCGGTCGGCATCATTCTGTCGGCAGGTGGCGGCGCGATGGGCGTGCGTTTCGGCACCCCGGCAGAGTCGGCCTCGGACGTATTGCCGATCGATGCCGCGACGGTAGATTCCACGCTGGAGGCTGCGGATGGCTTCCCTGGCGATCAGCCTTCGCCGCGTACCTTGCAAAGTACTGTGGGCCTGGTGTGGCGTGCTCTGCTGCTATGGATGTTCCTGCTCCTGCTCTTGTCCGTGGCTGTCTGGCTCGGTTGATAGAATGTCAAAGATGCCTGAAAGACAACTTTCTTTCAGGCATTTCATATTTGAGATATAGGGACATTCAGGTACATTCTAAGTCTTCTATAAGATATAATACTCGGGTTACGAAGGCTCTTTTCCCATCCGGTCGAGAGCTATTTATGTGGCAAGCGCTAGAGAACGAATTGCACGCATGGCTGATCCCATCAATACCACCAACGCGCCGGCACAAGAATTCATCATCATGGGTTTGACCCAGGATGGTAAACAGTTCCGCCCCAGTGACTGGGCCGAACGACTATGCGGCGTCATGTCCTGTTTCCGCCCGGAAGGCACTGGCGGACGCAATGCTCACCTTCAATATTCCCCCTATGTTTTGCCGACCATGATCAACGGTGTCCGTTCGGTCGTCGTCAATGAAGCGCTGCGCGGGCTCGACCCGCTCGCTTATCATTTCGTGCTCAATTTCGCCAAAGACAACAATTTGCAGGTCATCGACGCCTGCTTGCTGCCCGAGAAAAACGCCGGCAAGTCCTAGGACGCATTACCTCAGTTGCTGTTGCCATCGGGCAGGCAATTGAGATAATGCGTTCTATTAACCTGCCTGCGATCTGTCGCGAGAGGCCAGCAGCCGGTGGCGGTCGGAGCGGAGCTCAGTTGCATAATCCTTGGAGTGTACTTGAGTACATGAGGATTCCGAGTACCGCCCGACACTGGATCATGGCCTCGCAGTAAGATCTCGGGCTGGTTCTAAGTTGTCTCATATCGCTCAAGCTAGCCTGTGGTCGTGCGCCAGAGCCGTACGAGATGTAGCGGTTCTGTCGAACCATATTTCTTGCGGAGAAAAGCATCATGAAACATCGAATGGAGCGTGACACCTTTGGTCTGATCGAGGTCCCTGACGATCGGCTGTGGGGCGCACAGACGCAGCGCTCGCTGCATCATTTCCACATTTCCACCGAACGCATGCCGGCTGAGCTGGTTGTCGCACTGGCGGCAGTCAAGCGTTCCTGTGCCGTGGTCAATCAAGGTCTCGGCAAGCTGGACGCCAAGAAGGGGGCAGCCATTGTCGCCGCCGCCGACGAAGTGATCGCCGGCAAACACCCTCAGGAGTTTCCGCTGTCAATCTGGCAGACCGGCTCGGGCACGCAAAGCAACATGAACATGAACGAAGTGCTGGCCAACCGCGCTTCGGAACTGCTGGGCGGCGTGCGTGGCGAAGAGCGTCTCGTCCACCCGAATGACGACGTTAATCAAAGCCAGTCCTCCAACGACATTTTCCCGACCGCTATGCACGTGGCATCCTGCATGGCTGTTGCGACGCATCTGATCCCGATGTTGCACAAGCTGCGCGCCACACTGGAAAAGAAATCCGAAGAATTCAAGGACATCGTCAAGATCGGCCGTACGCATTTGCAAGACGCTACGCCATTGACCTTGGGCCAGGAGTTTTCCGGTTATGTCGCACAGTTGACGCATGCAGAAATGGCGATCATTTCCACTCTCAATGCGCTCAGTGAACTGGCTGCCGGTGGCACTGCCGTTGGTACCGGTCTCAATGCCCATCCGGAGTTCGGCATGCGCGTTGCTGCAGAGCTGGAAACGCATTACGGCTTCCCGTTCAAAACAGCGCCGAACAAGTTTGCTGCGCTGGCCAGCCACGATGCGATGGTGTCTGCACACGGAGCTCTGAAAACGCTCGCTGCCGCGTTGATGAAAATCGCCAACGACGTCCGCTGGCTGGCTTCCGGTCCGCGCTCGGGTCTGGGTGAACTCACGATTCCAGAAAATGAACCGGGCAGCTCCATCATGCCGGGCAAGGTTAATCCGACCCAATGCGAAGCGCTCACCATGCTCTGCGCGCAGGTGTTCGGCAACGATGTGGCGATCAACTTCGGCGGTGCGTCCGGTAATTTCGAGCTGAACGTCTTTAAACCGCTGATCGTGCATAATTTCCTGCAAAGCGTACGTTTGCTGGCAGACGGCATGGACAGCTTCGATGAACATTGCGCGCAAGGCATTGAAGCCAACCGCGATCGTATCGCCGACCTGATGGAGCGCTCGCTGATGCTGGTGACGGCCCTGGCGCCGCATATCGGATACGACAAGGCCGCCAAGATCGCCAAACAGGCGCATTACGACGGTACGACCTTAAAGCAGGCCGCATTGGCGCTCGGTTATGTCACCGAAGAGCAATTCGCTCAGTGGATCAAGCCGGAAGAAATGACCGGTCCGAAGTAAAAGAACGATGAAAACAAGCTCGCCTCGCTGAGCTTGTTACCAGAGTTTTCCGTTTGTCCGACAGCGCCGCTTTCAATCAAGCGGCGTTGTCGTTTCCACTTCCTGCAAAGCCACGTGTATGCGGCTTTGTAGCGCCATGTACAGTATTCTTAAATTGGGTTACGAATTGAAACAAAGCCGTTGAAACGTTGCCGTTTTGAGTATATTGAATGCAGAGGGATGGCGTGTGCCGTCTCCGGCAGATCTCCGTGGAATATTCGAGGCGAATATGAAAAAAGCAGCTTTGTTGGGATTGTTTGCGCTGGGTTGCATGATGGCAAGTGGGGCCAGCTCTGCGCACACCCGTTTTGGTGTCTATATCGGCGGGCCGCTCTGGATTCCTCCTCCAGCCTACTATCCTGCGCCGGTTTACTATCCGCCGCCAGTCTACGTTGAGCGTCAGGCACCGCCGGTGTATGTCGAGCAAAGCCCGGCACCTGAAAACTACTGGTACTACTGCCAGGAATCCAAAGGCTACTACCCCTACGTTCAAAGCTGCCCCAGCAACTGGATGAAGGTGGTGCCGAACGGCCCAGGCGGCAATCAGCCTCCACCGCAATAAGAATCCTAATTAGCGCGCAGCGACGCCATGCCATCCATTGCAGTCAGCATGAGCGTTGCACCCGCCGGGTAGTTATTTTCGAGGACAAGATCGTGAAACCAATTTACAAGACAACAGGTGCCGTTTCAGCTGTCGCCGTACTGCTGGCGCTGGGCGGATGCGTGAGCGTACCGACCGGCCCATCCGTGATGGCCATGCCGGGCAAGGGCAAACCTTACGAACAGTTCCGCGCAGAGCAGATGCAGTGCCAGCAATATGCGCAGGATTCCATCGGCGGCGCAGCACAGGCGACGCAGAATAGTACGGTCAATAGCGCAGCGGCAGGTACTGCAATTGGTGCTGTCGCCGGCGCGCTGATCGGCGCGGCATCCGGTAACGCAGGAGCGGGCGCTGCAATTGGCGCAGGTGGTGGCTTGCTCGTCGGTAGTGCAGCCGGCAGCAATGCTGCGGCAGGTGGCAATTATTCGATGCAGCAACGCTACGACATGACCTACAGCCAGTGCATGTACAGCAAGGGTAATCAGATCCAGACCCAGGCGCAGACCACGGTGTATACCTATCATCCGCGCCGCTATTACTATGCGGCTCCACCGCCGCCTCCAGGATATTACGGCCCGCCACCGGGTTACTACGGCCCACCGCCGGGAGCGTATTAAGACCGACAGGCTGGTCCGACAAAACCGCATTGTGTGCATCGCGCATGCAATGCGGTTTTTATTTTGGAAAGAGCGGCAGGGCGCGTTCGACACGGTTGCAATGCAGCACAGGCGCGGATCTTGGTGATATACTCGTTCGATGCAATACCGAATCCCACAAATTCCCTTTACGCAAATCCAGCATTGGTGGCGCACCTGATCGAGGTGGCCCGCTTTTGCACAGCTTTGCAGTACAGCTTTTGTTAATGTGATGCCGCCAGTCCTGGCGGCATTATTTTTTGCTGTTCCATTGACTGGCGACATTTCGAAATTTCCGGAGTGACCATGTCTTTGAATGTTTCGCCAGCATCCGAATCTTCTGTACCTTCTACGCCTTCTGCACCTGGCAAAAAACCTATCGTATTAACGGGAGACCGTCCTACCGGTCCACTGCATCTGGGCCACTACATCGGCTCGCTCAAATCGCGCGTGCAATTGCAGCATGAAGCCAGCCAGTTTCTGTTGCTGGCCGATACGCAGGCAATGACCGACAATGTCGGCCGCCATCAGAAGGTCACGGACAACGTCCTGGAAGTTGCGCTCGATTATCTGGCGGTCGGTATCGATCCGGAAAAATCCACTATCTTCATCCAGTCCCAGGTCTACGAGTTGTACGAGCTGTCGATGCACCTGCTGAATCTGGTGACAGTGTCGCGTCTTGAGCGCAATCCCACCATCAAGGAAGAGATTCGCCTGCGCGGCTTCGAGCGCGACATCCCGGCCGGTTTCTTGACCTATCCGGTCAGCCAGGCCGCCGATATCACCGCCTTCAAGGCCAATCTGGTGCCGGTCGGTAACGACCAGTTGCCGATGATCGAGCAGACCAACGAACTGGTGCGCCGCTTCAACAATGTCGTCGGCAAGGAAATTCTGGTGGAGTGCAAAGAAGTTTTGTCTGAAACAGGGCGCCTGCCGGGTATCGACGGCAAGGCCAAGATGAGCAAGTCGCTCGGCAACGCGATTGCGCTGGGTGCTACGCCCGATGAAATCAAACAAGCCGTACAACGCATGTACACCGATGCCAATCACTTGCGCGTGGATGATCCGGGACAGGTCGAAGGCAACGTCGTGTTCGACTTCCTCGATGCCTTCGAACCGGATCGCCTTGCCTTGGAAGAACTGAAGCAGCACTATCGTCGCGGCGGTCTTGGCGACAGCGTGCTCAAGCGTCGTCTGGATGGTCACTTGCAAGCCCTGCTGGAGCCGATCCGTACACGTCGTCAGGAATGGGAAAAGGAGCGGGGTGAAGTGCAGGCGATCCTGCGTCGCGGCACCGAGCGCGCTCGTGCTGTTGCTGCACAGACGGTATCCGAAGTGCGTGGCGCGCTGGGTCTGAACTACTTCTGATCAGGCTTTTCAAGGCGCGCCGTTCTGGCGCGCCTTACCTGCTCAACACCATTCTTCAGTTCTGAGCCGGTTTGTCCGGTTTGTCCTGTTTGTTGCGGACTTTGCCGCCGCCCTGCTTGAGCGGCAGCGACAGCAATACTTCCAGGCCGCCGTCGCGATAATTGCGCAGGTTCAGCAATGCACCATGGTTCTCTGCAATATTGCGCGCAATCGTCAGTCCCAGTCCGGTGCCGCCGGTATCGCGCGAGCGCGACGTTTCCAGCCGATAGAAGGGATCGAACACCGCTTCCAGCTGGTCTTCAGGAATCCCCGGGCCGTAGTCGCGGATACAGATCAGCACGCGGTTGGGCAGCAAATCGTCCAGCGCAATCGTGACATCTGCACGTTGGCCGTACTTGAACGCGTTGTCGAGCAAGTTGGTCAGGCAGCGGCGCAGGGCGTTCGGCTGAGCAACGATAAAGGCGCGTGTGCTACCGGTCAGCTTGACTTGCTGGCCGGCATCGGACGCATCGGCGCAAACGCTATCGAGCAACGAGTCAATGTCGAGACGCTGCATCGCCTCGGATGAATCCATGCTGCGCGCAAGATCAAGTCCTTCGCGAACCATGCCCTGCATGACGGCGAGGTCGTCGATCAATTTTTGCTGCAGTTCGTGATCGCTGACTTTTTCCAGGCGCAAACGCAGGCGTGTCAGTGGCGTTTGCAGATCATGCGTGATGGCCGCCAGCATGTGCGTACGATGCTGGATCTGGCGGCGAATCCGCGCTTGCATCGCATTGAATGCTTTGGCTGCGAGGCGGATTTCGGTAGGGCCTTTTTCAGCCAGTGGCGGATGATCGATATCCCGACCCAGTTCGACGGCTGCACTGGCCAATTGCTTGATCGGACGTGCCGTCATGCGTGCCACCACATAGGCCAGCATCGCAATCAGTACAAGAAACAGCAGGATATACGGGGTGCTGCTGAACGAACCCATATCGCCACCGCGGCCGCGCCATGTCGGTGGTTCGCCGGGGATATGCAGTCGCAGGCGCAGCAGGGCTTTGTCCTGCAAGCTCACATAAATGACACGGCAGGTTTCCATGCGTGGCTTGCCTGGCGGTGGAGGGGGCGGCAGATTCTTGCGCGGTGGGCGTGGCGTGCAGTCGCTCTCGCGTTGAACCACGATCTGACGGTCGGCGCCCAGACGCGCTTTCAGGATATCGGCCATAGGGCTGGCGCTCGGGCTGACCGTATCGCCGATGTTGTCGACAACCGCTGCTTCAAAACCAAAACTTCCCGCCGCTTGCAAGACGTTGCGACGGGCCTCCGGGCTGATTTCGTCCAGCGCCTGTACAAATTGCTCCACGCGCTCTGCAACGTGCTGGTAGCGGATTTCCTTGAGGGTATTGCGGCGTTCGTTGGAAGCCAGCCAGGTGGTGGTCACTGTAGCGACCACAATCCCCGCCAGCAGGATCACAAAGACCCGGTTGGCCATCGAGCTAAAAAACGAACTGAAGATCTTTTTCATTCAGGGATTTCCATAGTGACGGTCGTCGCCAGCACATAACCTTCGTTACGAATCGTCTTAATGATGGTTGGTGTGCGTGCATCGTCGCCCAGCTTCTGACGCAGGCGGCTGATCTGGATGTCGACGGAACGATCGAAGGGATCGGCTTCGCGGCCTTGGGTCAACTCCAACAATTGGTCGCGATTGAGAATCCGGTTGGGATGGTCAAGAAAGACCTTGAGCATGCGGAACTCGGCACCCGACAACGCCACCACCACGCCGTCGCTGCTCAACAGGTGGCGCGCCGTCAGATCCAGCGTCCAGCCGGAGAACTGCATAGCCTTCGCCTCGGAGCGGCTCATGTTGGGCGGTAATGCCTGGGTACGACGCAACACGCTGCGTATGCGTGCAAACAACTCCCTTGGCTCAAACGGCTTGGCAAGATAATCGTCCGCGCCCATTTCCAGGCCAAGGATGCGATCCAGCGGCTCGCCGCGCGCGGTCAGCATGATCACCGGCACATTCGAGTGCGAACGCAGGTTGCGGCACAGCGTCAGGCCGTCTTCGCCCGGCAGCGTCAGGTCGAGCACGATCAGGTCGACCCGCGACTCTTCCAGCACCTTGCGCATATCGGCGCCATTGGTGGCAGTCAGCGTGCGAAAACCATTGGCGTCGAGATATTCCGCCAGCAAGGTGCGGATCTCGCGGTCGTCATCGACCACCAAAATGTGAGAATTTGTATCCATGGCGGCCATTATGACAATTCCTGTAAAGAGGGCGACGCTGAATTGTATATTGGGATAACAGGGAGCCCGCCAGACATAGAGCGAAACAAAGCGGCCGTTCCCATATACAAAACGATACAAATCGTGCAACACGGGAAAGATCGCGGTTACACCTTGAGCGTTAAATGTGAAGCGTGCAGAAAGCACTCTCACGAAAGGAAACACACTATGTTCAATCTGAAAAAACACCTGATGATCGGCGTCGCCGCTGCAGGTATCGGTCTGACAGCCATGTCCTCGTTCGCGCAAATGCCGCCAGCCGATGGCAATGGCCCAGGCCCAGCCGGACGCCATGCGCCGAGCGCTGACCAGATCGCCAAATTCGAGCAGCACCGCGCCAAGCGCCAGGCCCAATTGCACGACAAGCTGAAGATCACCGCAGCGCAAGAAGGCGCCTGGAAGACATTCACCGACAAGACCACGCCGGTGCGTCCGGCCACACCGCCGGCACGTCCAAGCAAGGATGAGTGGAACAAGCTGACCACGCCGGAACGCCTGGACCGTCATCTGGATATGATGAAGAAAATGGAGGCGCGCATGACGGACCGTATCGCCGCGACCAAGGAGTTCTACGCCGTTCTGTCGCCTGAACAGCAAAAAACCTTTGATCAGGAATTCCGCAAGATGGAAGAGCATCGCTTCAAACACGGCCGTTTTGGCCGTGAACACGGTGATGATCACGGTCCAAAGAAATAAGATTCTTTTGTAATCAAGGCCTTGCGCACATTTTGATGCGTAAGGCCTTTTGGTTTTTAGAATGTTTTTTGTTTTGCAGCGATGAACATTTCCGGTATTTCATCATCGTATCGTCATGCTTCTGGACCATAATAACGAGTTGGCTTTTTCAGCCTCTTTGCAGGGTGTCATTTGCGGGCCTGATTTGAGTCTGACCCGGGTCTGATGGCAGCCATTGATCCCCGTAACTGACGACGAGTGCATTTTGTGAGCACCTGCTATCTGTGCTGACGCAGACGCCTGCAGCAGCAATGCAGATGTTCATGAAATGTCTTGATTAAAACTTATCCGTTTCCTGTCTTCCAAGATGACTACCACACCAAATCCCGATAACAAGCAAACGCCATCTTCCTCTTCTTCTACCGGCAAACCGGGCTTGCTCAGGCGCTGGTGGTTCTGGATCCTGCTGGTGTTGTTGGCCGGAGGTGGTTATTCCTATTGGAGCCACAAGCGTGCCGCGACAGCCGAGCAGGCTCAGGGCGGAGCCGGTGGAGCTGGCGGTGGTCAGCGCGGCCCTGGCGGCAAGCGCGGTGCCGGTGGTGCCGGTGGTCCCAGTGGTTTTGGCACCATGGGTTTGTCGCCGGTGGGGGTGGCACTGGCCAAGACAGCGGATGTCAACATTTACCTGACCGGTCTGGGCGGCGTGACGCCGACGGCAACGGCAACGGTGCGCAGCCGCGTTGACGGCCAGTTGATGAAGCTGCATTTCAAGGAGGGCCAGTTGGTCAAGCAGGGTGAACTGCTGGCGGAACTCGATGCGCGTCCTTACGAAGTGGCCGTCACCCAGGCAGAAGGCCAATTGGCCCGCGACCAGGCTTTGCTCAATGCGGCCCAGCTCGATCTCAAACGCTATCGCACGCTGCTGGCCCAAGACTCCATCGCCAGCCAACAGGTCGATACCCAGGCAGCACTGGTCAAACAGTACGAAGGCACGGTCAAGTCTGATCAGGGCAATCTTGCCAGCGCCCGTTTGCAACTGACCTATTCGCGCGTGACTGCGCCGGTCAGCGGCCGTACCGGTCTGCGCCAGGTCGATATCGGCAACATCGTCCATTCCAGCGACACCAGCGGCATCGTCATCATCACGCAAGTGCAGCCGATCACAGCGATCTTCAGCATTCCGGAAGACAATATCCCGGCCGTCATGAAGCAGTTGCAAGCAGGCAAAAAACTCGCCACCGATGCCTGGGATCGTGAGCAGAAAAACAAACTTGCCAGCGGCACCTTGCTGACCATCGATAACCAGGTGGATGCAACCACAGGTACCGTCAAGCTCAAGGCACAATTCCCGAACACCGACTTCGCGCTGTTCCCGAATCAGTTCGTCAATATCCGCATGCTGCTGGATACCCGCCAGGGCGCGACGGTGATCCCGAGCGCGGCGATCCAGCGTGGCTCCAAGGGCCTGTTCGTCTATGTCGTCAAGCAAGACAACACCGTCACGGTGCGCAATATCAAGACTGGCCCGACCGAAGGCGACGTGACTGCTGTCGAAGATGGCGTCGCTTCCGGTGAAACCGTGGTGGTCGACGGTATCGACCGCCTGCGCGAAGGCGCTAAGGTCGAGCCCGTCATGCGCGGCGGCGCCGACGATCCGGCCAACAAACTGACTGAAAAAGCCGGCCCGCGCCGTCACAAGCGTGATGGTGCCGCAGGTGCACCTGCAGCCGGTGCCGCAGGTGCTTCAGCAGCACAAGGCGAACAAGGCGGGCAGGGCGGTCAGAACATGACACCCGAAGAGCGTCAAAAACGCTGGGCTGAGATCAATAAACGTATCGACGCCGGCGAGTTCGGCGAAGAAATCAAGAAGCTGCCCGAAGACCAACGCCGTCAACGCATGATGGAAATGCGTCGCCAGCAGCGCACCAATGGCGGTGACGCAGGTGCACCCGCTACCGCAGGTGCGCCCGCAGCAGGCAACGCCAATGCAAACAAATAAAGGCTGAAGCATGAATCCTTCACGCCTGTTTATTCTCCGGCCGGTCGCCACGTCGCTGCTGATGCTGGCGATTCTGCTGGCCGGTATCGTGGCCTACAAGCAGTTGCCGTTGTCGGCGCTGCCGGAAGTCGACTACCCGACCATCCAGGTCGTCACGCTCTATCCCGGCGCCAGCCCGGACGTGATGACGTCTTCGGTGACTGCACCGCTGGAGCGTCAGTTCGGCCAGATGCCGGGCCTCAACCAGATGTCGTCGACCAGTTCGGGCGGCGCATCGGTGATCACGCTGCAGTTCAACCTCGATCTCAGTCTCGACATCGCCGAGCAAGAAGTGCAGGCTGCGATCAACGCCGGCGGCAACCTGTTGCCATCGGACTTGCCGGCGCCGCCGATTTACAGCAAGGTCAATCCCGCCGATACCCCTATCCTGACGCTGGCGGTGACGTCCAAAACCATACCGCTGCCCAAGGTACAGGATCTGATCGACACGCGTCTGGCGCAAAAGATTTCGCAGCTCTCCGGGGTTGGTCTGGTGAGTCTGTCCGGTGGGCAACGTCCTGCCGTGCGCATGCAATTGAACCCGCGCGCCATCGCTTCATTGGGTATGAACCTGGACGACATTCGCACCGCCATCGGTAATGCCAACGTCAATCAGGCCAAGGGTAGTTTCGATGGGCCGACGCGTGCGTCGACCATTGACGCCAACGACCAGTTGAAGTCCGCCGACGAATATCGCAATCTCATCATCGGCTACAAGAACGGTGCGCCGATTCGCGTATCCGATGTGGCCGACGTGGTCGACGGTGCTGAAAACGTTCGTCTCGGCGCCTGGGCCAATGAATCCGCAGCGGTGATCGTCAACATTCAGCGCCAGCCTGGCGCCAACGTGATCGCCGTGGTCGACAGCATCAAGAAAATTCTGCCGACCTTGCAATCCAGCTTGCCGGGCGCTATCGATGTGCAGATTCTGACTGACCGCACCACGACCATTCGTGCGTCGGTAGACGACGTCAAATTCGAATTGCTGTTGTCGATCGTGCTGGTGGTGATGGTGATCTTTGTTTTCCTGCGCAATATCCCGGCGACGATCATTCCGAGTGTCGCGGTGCCGCTGTCGCTGGTTGGCACCTTTGGCATCATGTACGTGGCCGGCTTCTCGATCAACAACCTGACGCTGATGGCGCTGACGATTGCCACCGGCTTCGTGGTCGACGATGCGATCGTCATGATCGAAAATATTTCACGTTATATCGAAGAAGGCATGGAGCCTTTGCAAGCCGCATTGAAGGGCGCGCAGCAAATCGGGTTCACCATCATTTCGCTGACGTTTTCTCTCATTGCGGTGCTGATCCCGCTGCTGTTCATGGGTGACGTGGTGGGGCGCCTGTTCCACGAATTTGCCGTCACGCTGGCAGTGGCGATCCTGATTTCTGCTGTCGTATCGCTGACGCTGACGCCGATGATGTGCGCGCGCCTGCTGCATCACGTGCCGGAAGAAAAGCAGGGCTGGTTCTATCACAAGAGCGGCGCCTTTTTTGATCGCATCATTGCGCGCTACGGCGTCATGCTGGAATGGGTGCTCAATCGCCAGCGCTCCACGCTGCTGGTGGCGCTTGGTACGCTGGCGTTGACCGTGATTCTGTATATCTATGTGCCCAAGGGGTTCTTCCCGGTGCAGGATACGGGTGTGATCCAGGGGATTTCCGAGGCGACGCAATCTGTCTCCTTCGGCGCCATGGCCGAGCGTCAGCAGCAATTGGCAAAAGTCGTGCTGGAAGATCCGGCGGTCGACAGCCTGTCGTCCTTCATCGGTGTCGACGGCATCAATGCGACGCTCAACAGCGGCCGCATGCTGATCAATCTCAAGCCGCATGCAGAGCGCGACATCAGTGCCAGCGACATCATCCGCCGCCTGCAACCCCGGTTGGCTGAAAAAGTCCCCGGCATCACGCTGTACATGCAACCGGTGCAAGACCTGACCATCGAAGACAGCGTCAGCCGCACGCAATACCAGTTCACGCTGGAAGACGCTGATGCCGCCGAACTCAGCACCTGGGTACCTAAGCTGATTGATCGCCTGCGCCAGTTGCCTGAGCTGGCCGACGTCGCAACCAATATGCAGGATCAGGGTTTGCAGGCCTATGTCGAGATTGACCGCGACGCCGCTTCACGCATGGGCATCACGACGGCGGCGATCGACAATGCCTTGTACAACGCTTTCGGTCAGCGCCTGATCTCGACGATCTACACGCAATCGAATCAGTACCGCGTGGTGATGGAGGTCAAGCCGGAATTCCAAAAAGGCCCGGACGCTCTCAACAGCATTTTCCTGGTCGCCTCCAACGGCAATCAGATTCCGTTGGCAAGCATCGCCAAGGTGACCGAGCGTACCGCACCGCTGGTTGTCAACCACCTCGGCCAGTTCCCGGCGACGACAGTGTCGTTCAATCTCGCCGCAGGCGCTTCGCTGGGTGAAGCCGTCAAGGTCATTACCGCTGCCGAGAAAGAAATCAATCTCCCGGCCAGTATTTCCACTAACTTCCAGGGGGCGGCGCTGGCCTTCCAGGCTTCGCTGTCGAATACGCTGTGGCTGATTCTGGCGGCGATCGTCACCATGTACATCGTGCTTGGCGTGCTGTACGAAAGCTATATTCATCCGATCACGATCTTGTCGACTTTGCCGTCGGCGGGCGTAGGGGCGTTGTTGTCGCTGATGATTTCACGCAACGACCTTGGCATTATCGGCATCATCGGCATCATCTTGCTGATCGGTATCGTCAAGAAGAACGCGATCATGATGATCGACTTCGCGCTCGAAGCGGAGCGCAACGAAGGCAAGTCGCCGCGTGAGGCGATTTATCAGGCTTGTCTGCTGCGCTTCCGTCCGATCCTGATGACGACCATGGCAGCTTTGCTGGGCGCGTTGCCGCTGATGCTGGGCAGCGGTGTCGGTTCGGAACTGCGCCAGCCGCTGGGCATCACGATGGTGGGCGGTCTGCTGGTATCGCAGGTGCTGACGCTGTTCACCACACCGGTGATCTATCTGGGCTTCGACAGCCTGGCCAAGCGCATGCGCAAGCGTTTCGGCAAGGACAAGCCCAACGATGCAGGCGACCTCGATGAGGATGCACCATCAGCAATGGTGCCGCCATCTTCGCCACCTTCGCTGCATCCGTAATCCCGGCGCTGAAACAACATAAGACAGCATGAATATTTCGCGTCCCTTTATCGAACGACCTATCGCCACCACCTTGCTGACCATCGGCATCGCGCTGGCGGGGATGGTGGCGTTCCGATTGTTGCCGGTGTCGCCGCTGCCGCAGGTCGACTATCCGACCATTTCCGTCTCCGCCTCGATGCCCGGTGCCAGTCCGGAAACCATGGCTGCGACCATCGCGACACCGCTGGAGCGGGCGCTGGGCGCCATCGCCGGCGTTACTGAGATGACGTCGTCGAGCTCGCTGAACTCGACCCGGATCACGCTGCAGTTTGATCTCACCCGCGACATCGATGGCGCCGCGCGCGACGTACAGGCGGCGTTGAATGCTGCACGTAACCTGCTGCCGTCCGGCATGCCTAGCAATCCGAGTTATCGCAAGGTCAATCCGGCGGATGCGCCTATCCTGATCCTGGCGCTGACGTCCGACACCATGACGCAAGGGCAGATGTACGATGCGGCCGATAGTATCCTGGCGCAGAAGCTGTCGCAGGTGCGCGGCGTCGGCCAGGTCAGCGTCGGCGGCAGCTCGCAGCCGGCAGTACGAATAGAGCTCAACCCCAGTGCGCTCAACAAATACGGCATCGGTTCGGCAGACGTGCGCACGGCTGTTGCCGCCACCAATGCCAATCGCCCCAAGGGCATTGTCGAAGACGGCGATCGCAACTGGCAGATCTATGCCAACGACCAGGCCAAGACAGCCGCCGAGTACGCGCCGCTGATCGTCTCCTATCGCAACGGCTCGCCGGTGCGTGTACGCGACGTGGCCGAAGTCAAGGACTCGGTCGCTGACCTGCGCAACGCTGGTTCGGCCAACGGCAAGCCGTCGGTGCTACTGATCATCAATCGACAGCCCGGCGCCAATATCATCGAAACCGTCGATACCGTCATGAGCTTGTTGCCGCAGTTGCGGGCATCGATTCCGCACGCTATCAATCTCGATGTGATGATGGATCGCACGCCGACCATCCGCGCCTCGCTCAAGGACACGGAGAAGACCCTGCTGATGTCGATCGCGCTGGTGATCATGGTGGTGTTCATTTTTCTGCGTAACTGGCGCGCAACCCTGATTCCGAGCGTGGCAGTACCCGTGTCGCTGATCGGCACCTTCGGCGTGATGTATATGCTTGGCTACAGCCTGGACAATCTGTCACTGATGGCGCTCACGATTGCAACGGGTTTCGTTGTCGATGACGCCATCGTTGTCCTTGAAAACATTTCGCGCCACATCGAGCAGGGCATGAAGCCGGTCAAAGCGGCGCTGATCGGCGCGCGTGAAGTCGGCTTTACGGTCTTGTCGATGAGCATTTCGCTGATTGCCGTATTCATCCCCATCCTGATGATGGGCGGCATTGTCGGCCGCTTGTTCCGTGAATTTGCGGTAACGCTGTCGGTGGCCATTCTGGTTTCGCTGCTGGTGTCGCTGACGACCACGCCGATGATGTGCGCCATGTTGCTCAAACGCGAGAGTGAGCAAGAACGCAAACCTGGGACGTTTTTCTCTGCCGTGGAGCGGCTGTTCGACAGCATGCTGCGTGGCTATGAGCGCTCGCTGACTTGGGCGCTGCGCTTTTCGCCCTTGATGATCATCATCCTGTTTGCGACGATCGCGCTCAATGTCTATCTGTATGTGATCGTGCCAAAGGGCTTCTTCCCGCAACAGGATACCGGCCGGCTGATCGGCGGCATTCGCGGTGACCAGTCAATTTCCTTCCAGGCGATGCGCATCAAGCTTAATGAGTTCATCGAGATCGTGCGTCAGGATCCGGCGGTGGACAACGTTACTGCCTTCACCGGTGGCGGGCGGCGCAACAGCGGCAGCATGTACGTAGCGCTCAAGCCTTTGTCGGAACGCAAGATTTCAGCAGACAAGGTGATCGCCCGTCTGCGTAGCAAGCTGGCGCACGTGGCCGGTGCCAACGTTTTCTTGCAGGCGGCACAGGACATCCGTGTCGGCGCGCGCCAGAGCGATTCGCAATACGAATTCACACTGCAATCGGATGATCTGGAGGCGCTGCGTGTCTGGGAGCCGAAGATACGTCTGGCGTTCTCCAATATCCCACAACTGGAAGACGTCACCACCGACCAGCAGGACAAGGGTTTGCAGACCACGCTGACGATCGACCGTGAAACAGCCATTCGCAGCGGCGTCACGCCACAATTGATTGACGCCAGCCTGAGCGATCTGTTTGGGCAGCGGCAGATTTCCACGATTTATAGCGGCATGAACCAGTATCACGTGGTGATGGAAGCCGCGCCGCAGTATTGGCAAAGTCCGGAAATCCTCAATAGCACCTACGTCAGCCTGGCCAACAGCACCGCCAATCTGTCGCCGACGACCTCGGCGCTTGGTACGCCGCCGGCGTTGACGGCGGGCGGCAAGCTCAATTCTAATTCGTCGCTTGCGCTGACCTTGTCGACAGCTGCCTCGACGCAAGTGCCGCTGACCTCATTCTCACGTTTTGCGCCGACGACGACAGCCTTGAGCGTCAGTCACGAAGGGCAGTTCATTGCCTCCACGATTTCCTTTAATCTGGCCGAAGGCGTATCGTTGTCGCAAGCAACAGAGGTGATCAACGACACACTGGCGCGCCTTGGAGTGCCGACTTCGGTGCATGGCGCGTTTGCCGGTACCGCCAATGCCTTCCAATCGTCGATGGGCAGCCAGCCTTTGCTGATTCTGACGGCCTTGCTGGCGGTGTATATCGTGCTCGGCATCCTGTATGAAAGCCTGGTGCATCCGGTCACCATTCTCTCGACCTTGCCGTCGGCGGGTGTCGGTGCACTGCTGGCCTTGCTGGCAACCGGGACGGATTTCAGTCTGATCGCGCTGATCGGTGTGATTCTGCTGATTGGTATCGTAAAAAAGAACGCCATCATGATGATCGACTTTGCCTTGCAGGCAGAACGTACCCGCGGCCTGTCGCCGCGCGAAGCAATCTTTGAGGCGTGCAGCCTGCGCTTCCGCCCGATCATGATGACGACGATGGCCGCGCTCCTGGGGGCCGTGCCGTTGGCGCTGGGTACCGGTGACGGTGCCGAGTTGCGTCAGCCGCTGGGTATTTCGATCGTCGGCGGTCTGATCGTCAGCCAGATGCTGACGCTGTACACCACGCCAGTCGTCTATTTGTACATGGAGCGTTTCCGTCTGTGGAGCAAGGGATTGTTCGAACGCAAGACGGCGCGAGCAAATTCGGCAAATTCGGCAGATTCGGCGAGTTCGGGCGCAGCTTAAGCAGCGGCGCCTACGGAGAAATGAAAATGACACACGCAAAAATCAATCGCACCTTGACGATGTTCTCGCTGGCTCCTGTCGTTCTGGCGCTTGCAGCATGTTCGGTCGGGCCCGACTATGTACGTCCGCAGATGGACGAAGCGCCTGCGGTCTTCAAGGAAGGCCAAAACTGGAAGCCGGCTCAGCCAAGTGAACTGACCGCCGACGGCAAGTGGTGGGAAATGTTTGGCGATGCGCAGCTGAACGCGCTGGTCGGGCAGGTAGATATTTCGAATCAGAATCTGGCGCTGGCCGAAGCCAATTTCCGCAGCGCCATGGCGCTGGTGCAGACTTCGCGCGCGGCTTATTCGCCGACGCTTGATGCCTCGGCTTCCGCCACGCGCAGCCGCTCAGGCAGCAGCTCCACCAATTCTTCTTCCTCTAATAATACCGGTGTGCGCACTTCCTATTCCTTTGCGTTGAACGCTTCATGGGAAGCCGATGTGTGGGGACGAGTACGACGCGACGTCGAAGCCAGCCAGGCCAGTGCTCAGGCCAGTGCCGCCGATCTGGCTGCGACCCGTCTTTCAGCACAGGCTCAGCTGGCGCAGAACTATCTGCAATTGCGCGTGCTGGATGCCCAGCAAAAGCTTCTGGAAGAAACGGTGGAGGCGTATCAGCGCTCCTACCAGCTCACAAAAAATCAGTACGCCGTCGGCATGGTCGCCAAGTCCGACGTGATCCAGGCGCAGAGTCAGTTGAACTCGGCCCAGGCCTCAGCACTGGATAACGGTGTCTCGCGCGCTCAGATCGAGCACGCCATTGCGCTGCTGGTAGGCAAGACACCATCGACATTTACGTTGCCCAAGGCGCCATTGGAAGCCACCGCGCCGCCGATTCCACAAGGCTTGCCATCGATGCTGCTGGAGCGCCGTCCCGACGTGGCCGCTGCTGAACGTCGCGTGGCGGCCGCCAACGCCAAGATCGGTGTGGCCAAAGCGGCCTATTTCCCGAGCCTGACGCTGTCCGCTTCAGGCGGCTACCAGAGTTCGAGTTTCGCCGATTGGTTCTCGCTGCCGGGCCGCGTATGGTCGCTCGGCCCGCAACTGGCGCAATCGATCTTTGACGGCGGCTTACGTCGCGCCGCGACGGATCAGGCGATCGCGTCGTACGACGGTACCGTGGCGGAATACAAGCAAGCCGTGTTGACCGCGTTTCAAGAAGTGGAAGACAACCTGGCCGCGCTGCGCATCCTGGAGCAAGAGGCAGCGGTTCAGAATGAAGCACTATTGGCTGCACGTCAGGCTGTACAACTGGTGACGAATCAATACAAGGCCGGCACGGTCAGCTACGTCAACGTGATCACCGCACAAGCCACCGCGCTGTCGGCGGAACGCACGGCGCTGGATATCATCAACCGGCGCATGGCGGCCAGCGTGTTGCTCGCCAAGGCGCTGGGTGGCGGCTGGAGCGATACCAATCTGAACGACCTGCAACCGGTTGCGCGCAAGTAGAAACAGGCGTCTGCAGCAGACAGGCTGCCGCGGACGATTTGTCATCGAATGGAGTGAGAGCTAGCCGTTCCGTGCGCAGCTCTCTCCATCGACATGAAAGCCAGCAGGACATTGCGGTGCGTCGAAAGTGCCAACGCGGCCATTACAACCCAGTCGCTCCACATTGGCCGGGCAGGTAATCTGTTCTGCGGGTTTGGCTTGCGGACGTTCACTGACCGGCAGCACTTGGCCGGAAACAGGGTGAGGCGATAAAGAGCGAGCGTCTTTTTGTTGTTTATGTTTTTGTGCGGTACCGACGTCGGACTGTCTGGATAACGGTTTCTCCGACGTGCCATTGTCAGCGACGGCAGGCGTTTGCTTGCCGTATTTGTTCCAGAGGAGTATGGATGCTGCAATGATGCAGAACACCAGGAGCACGATTGTAGGCCAATTTTTGCGTCGTGGCTGTGGCGAGGCAGACGGCATGATGAGCTGAATTGCTACGGGGTGTAAGCGCGAGTTTGATGCTATCGACGTTGCAGGCGATTCAATGGTGCGAAGTACATTGGCAGAAAGCGCGCCGCTATATCGAGGCGCGACAGTGCTTGTTTTCAGCGACTCTTCATCGTGGTCGTTATCCTTGTCGGCAATACGTTCGGCCAGATCATCGATACTGTTATAGCGGCGTAGCGAACACTTATCGGCAAGTTTTCGCACTGCGTATAGCGACCATGGCTTCTTATGTGATTTATTCAGGAGATCTTCGAGCTGGCGAAGGCTGACTATTGACACATACGGATTGTTTTGAAGTTCTTCTGAAAAATTGGAGCCCTCAGGTATCTGAGGCGTAAATACCATCGCACCATGTGGATACGATTTGAAAGCGGAGAGTTTGCTCATCCGGGACTGAAGAATTTGATTGTTTGACAATACCTGCTCATATCGATTGTCAATTTCTTCTTTATTACCGTGATCATCCGTTAGTACCCATGGGCCGTTAAGACCTCCGGACACGCGGCGTACGTAATTTTTGACTTCGATCTGGAGCATCGTCGAAGTCGTTGCGACGAAAAGGTCAATTTGTGTATAGCGGGATTTTTTGTTCAAATTGCTGAGATGGAAATTGCAAAGGACAATGGCTTTTTCGTTGCGCCGGGAGAGCAAATCCATCAAGTAGGAAAGAACAAATTTTTCAGATTCTGACGGGCCTGTCTGGCCACAAAATAATTCAATATTCTGCATTGTTCCCCCGAACGTTTATTGTTATTCGTCTTTTTCAACGCGCGCAACGTAAGCTTTTATCAAATAAAAAGCATTGTGAACTTACGAAGCAATCAAGCACCGCGGCATGAATTTTAACAAAAAGGTAGACTTTTGCCGTACGGAAAATAGAAAGATGAAGATAAAAATGAGGAGGTCGTTCGCAGAGTTACGAACTTCTGATTCAGGCCAACCTGCTCAGCACGGCAAGTCCGCCAGCTGCGCGCGCAACATGCCGCGTAGCGCATTGCAGACAACGATCTCTTCTGCACGCGCCAACTCTGCGCGTGTGATGTTTGCTTCGCTTGCCGCCAGATCCGGATCTGCCAGCAGCACCGCGCGCATGATTCCCGGCAGCACGCCCGCCGACAGCGGAGGCGTCAGCCAGCGGCCATCCAGTTTCACAAAGATGCTGCTGCGTCCGCCCTCAGTCAGTTCATCACGTTCATTGAAAAACAGCATGTCGAAACCGCCGTGGCGTTCGGCGGTTTTCCACGCGTCGTCATAGATCGTGCGTATCGATGTTTTGTGACGCAAAAATAGCGTGTCGCTGGAGGTGATCGTCGGCGAGACGAATATCTTGAGCGGCTCCATCAACGCTGACAATGCTCCTTGCTGCAGGCGTACTGCGCCATCGCGATGCAAGTCGAGCCGCAAGCGATGCGGCACGGCGGAAGGCAGTTTGGCACAGGCTTCCTTGAGCGCGGTGCGAATGGCGGCCTCGTCATACGGGAAGTTGAAGTAATCCGCTGAACCTTGCAGGCGTTGCAGATGCCGATCAAGATGGCGGCAGCCGTCTTCCTGCGTGGCGTAGATGGTTTCGAACAGGCTGAAATCGCTTTCCAGTCCGGTCAGGAAGCTTGCCTTCAGTTTGCACTCGGCATATTCGTCGGCAGCATTGCTGTCATACACGATGCCTGCGCCGACGCCCATTTCACCGCTGCGTACGCCGTCTTGCGGCGCCTGCAATACAAGAGTGCGGATCGGTACCGACATGCAGAAGTCGCCGATAGCAGCGTCATCCGCGGCAGCATCAAACCAGCCGATGGCCCCGGTGTACAGCCCGCGTGGTGTGCTTTCCAGTTCGCGGATGATTTGCATGGTGCGCCGCTTGGGCGCGCCGGTGATCGAGCCGCAAGGATAGAGCGCTGCGAATAGTTCTGCGAGCGTGGCGTCGGGACGCAGCTGTGCCGTGATGGTCGAGGTCATTTGCAGCACCTCGCCAAAACGCTCGACGGCGAACAGATGCGGCACCGCCACTGATCCATTCACGGCGATTCTGCCGAGGTCGTTGCGCAGCAGATCGACGATCATCAGGTTTTCAGCGCGGTTCTTTTCGTCGTTCGAGAGGGTGTCTGCGCGGAGCGCATCGTCTTGTGCATCACTACTGGCGCGGGCCGTGCCTTTCATCGGTTGCGCATGCAGCGTGCCGTGTTCATGACGTACGAACAGTTCCGGCGAGAACGACAAAATGCAGCGCTGATCCGGCAGCCGGATGAAAGCGCCATAAGGTACCGGCTGACGCGCGCGCAGTTTGTTGTACAAAGCAATCGGCGCACCGTAGACGTCAAAGTGCAGGCGGTAGGTATAGTTGACCTGATAGGTGTCGCCGGCGGCAATGTAGTCGCGGATGCGGGCGATGTCATGGGTAAATTGCCCTTCATCCACGCTGGCGCGGACGTTGGCGACGCCGCTGGCGCTCGCCACCTCAGCGTTGGCTTGCTCTTGCAGCCAAGTGTTGGTTTCTGCTGCGCTTAAGAATTCGCGTTGCCTGAATAGCAATATTTCTGCCTGTGCCGGTTCGGCATTCTTGGCGGCTGGACGAGGATCAATGCCATGCAGTCCTGCTCCCAGTTCGTAGTGCAGCAAGGAGACAGCGTACAACCCACCCTGGATTGCTTTTTCCATCTCGGCCAGCAGTCCAGGAAGCTCAGCGGCGCTGCAGCAGCTCAGCGTAGAGTGATAGCCCGTATAGAGGCGCGAACGCGGCGTTGCGGCGCGCACATCGTTGTCATCGAGCAAGGCAAAGCAAGGGGACTGCATCATGGGACCAAAAGAGCAAAAAAACGGTGCAAATTCACAAGGGATGGCAAGTATGGCGCATTGCAGGCGGAGAGGGATACCCGTCTGATCTGCGTGCCCGGCAGCATCATAGCTTAAACGGTATACTGCAGAGCAGTTCCCCGTATCCGGATCGGTCGTCCGGATAGCGGCAATCAAGACCCATTCTCCACTCTCATTTCGTCCGATGGCATTTCCGCGCACATTCACCATTCCCCTGATCGTTGCCTGCGCCTTGTTCATGGAGCAGATGGATTCCACCGTGATTTCCACTTCGCTGCCGGTGCTGGCGGTGGATATGGCGGTCGACCCGATTTCGCTCAAGCTGGCGCTGACGTCTTATCTGGTCAGCCTGGCGGTGTTCATTCCGATCAGCGGCTGGATGGCGGACCGTTTCGGCGCGCTGACAATTTTCCGTTCGGCGATCTGCGTGTTCATGTTGGGTTCGATCCTCTGCGGCATTTCGCAGAATCTGCCGGAGTTTGTCGCGGCACGGTTCTTTCAAGGCATCGGCGGCGCGATGATGGTGCCGGTAGGACGGCTGGTCATCCTGCGCAGCGTGGATAAGGCCAATCTGGTCAAGGCGCTCAGCTACCTGACGATTCCGGCGATGTTTGGTCCGGTGCTGGGGCCACCGTTGGGTGGTTTCATTACGACGTACTTTCACTGGCGCTGGATTTTCTTCATCAATATTCCGATCAGTATTCTTGGTCTGTATCTGGCTACGCGCTTTATCGAAAACAAGAAAGAAGCGCAGGTCGCACCGCTTGACTGGCCTGGCTTCATCTTGTCGGCGTTGGGATGTTCGTTACTGATGATGGGACTGGCGACTGCCGGACGCCATCTGGTGTCTGGCGGAATCTCGCTGGCGTGTGTGGTGATTGGTGTGTTGTCGCTGGTGGTCTATGTGTGGCATGCACGCCGTACCGAATATCCGCTGATCGATCTGAACTTGTTGAAGATCACGACCTTGCAGGCCGGTGTTGGTGGCGGTTCTCTGTTCCGTCTGGGGATTGGCGCGATTCCTTTTCTGCTGCCGCTGATGTTGCAGCTCGGGTTTGGTTTCACGGCTTTCCACTCCGGTTTGCTGACCTGCGCCTCGGCTGCGGGCGCCATGTTCATGAAGACGATCGCGGCGAAATTCCTCAAGCGCTATGGTTTCCGCCGCGTGATGATCATCAACGGCACCTGCGGCGTGATTTCGCTGGCGGCTATCGGTTTGTTCACGCAGACCACGCCCTACGCGGTGATGCTGATCGTGCTGCTGATCGGCGGCTGTTTCCGCTCCTTGCAATTCACCAGCCTCAATGCGATTTCCTACGCCGACGTCGATACGCACAAGCTGAGCCAGGCCACCAGCATCGCCAGCGTGGCGCAGCAGTTGTCGGTGGGGATGGGCGTGGTGCTGGGCGGTTTCGCCTTGCAGACTTCAAATCATTTGCAGGGCCATGCGACGCTGGTGGCGCAGGACTTCTGGCCTGCTTTCCTGACGGTCGCGGTGGCGGCGTCGTTTTCGATTCCCTTGCTGATGCGCTTGCCCGCAAATGCCGGCGCCGAACTGGCAGGGCGCG
>Ga0209913_1000617_pt1 | contig 28010 bp, 23 predicted proteins | sample PersoiDNA2013203_FD_185805 | JGI IMG/M metagenome (GOLD analysis project Ga0209913, IMG submission 185805) | Permafrost soil microbial communities from the Arctic, to analyse light accelerated degradation of dissolved organic matter (DOM) -... | ecosystem: Environmental > Terrestrial > Soil >... | reverse complement strand
ATCTTGCCGACCGAGTCGGCAATCAGTTTCTTGATTTCTCTGGCCGCCGTGGCGGAGTGCTGTGCCAGCGAGCGCACCTCCGATGCCACCACGGCAAAACCGCGTCCCTGCTCGCCGGAGCGCGCTGCTTCGACAGCGGCATTGAGCGCCAGAATATTGGTCTGGAACGCAATGCCATCGATCACCGAAATAATGTCGACAATGCGCTGCGAGCTGGACTTGATCACGCTCATCACCTCGACCAGTTGCTGCATCACACTGCCGCCTTCGCTGGCATACCGGCTGGCCGAAGCCACCAGGGTATTGGCCTGCGCCGCATTGTCGGCGTTCTGACGCACATTGGCGGTGAGTTGCTCTAACGAGGCTGCAGTCTGTTCCAGGGAACTGGCCTGCGACTCGGTGCGACCCGACAAGGCGACGTTATCGGCCACAATCATGTCGGAAGTACTGGCCACTGCGGTGGTACCCAGCCGCACTTCAGAGACGATCTTGAACATTTGAGCATTGATAGCCTCCAGAAAACGTTCAAGCTGTCCCAGGTCACCGACCGACACTGCTTGAATTTGCCGACTGACATCGCCCGCTGCCAGGTTGGCCGCATTTGACAGCGCCAACCTGAACGGCGCGACGATGCCGCGATAATTACGCCAAGCAATTATCAAGCCAAGCACCAACATCAAGGCCACGCCAATGCCGCTCATGAGCACGCTGGAAGTGCCTTGCGCGGCATTGGCGATGACCATCCCGCCAAGCAAGGCAATCCCGCACAACAAAATGGCATAACTCAACAACAGGCGCATCCGTATATCAAGGACAAGCAATTTCATGGGCGTCTCGAAAACTTGGTTCAATGACAAAATCGGTGCTGCAAGCAGCACCCTGCTGATGCATCAAGCGCTGGTGGTGGACACCGGCAGTTGCGGCCGCTCATCTACTTGCAACTTGAATACGTCGGCGCGCGCGTAGTGGCCGGCCACATCGAAGTCGAATTTGCCGCGCACTACATCATCCAGATCGAGCGTGGCGGTCAGTATCGTCTCGCCGGAAAAATCGGGGCCAGCAAGGATCTCTCCGAGCGGGCTGATGATGACGCTGCCGCCACGCATGAGTACATGATCAGGATCATCCGAGATGCGATTTTTCATGCTGGCTGGAAAATCGGCACCGGTCAGATACTGGCATGCCGACAGGACAAAGCAGCGGCCTTCCAGCGCAATATGCTGCATGGTCGAGGCCCAGCTATCACGGTCATCGGCGGTCGGTGCGCAATACAACGAGATGCCTTTGTCGTACATGGCCATGCGCAGCAATGGCATATAGTTTTCCCAGCAGATGACCGCACCCATCTTGCCCCATGGGGTGTCCACCGACGTCAGCGTGGAGCCATCGCCGAAGCCCCAACACAGCCGCTCGGCGGCGGTCGGCATGAGCTTGCGATGCTTGCCCAGCAAGCTGCCGTCAGGACCAAAGAACAATACCGTGCAATACAAGGTACCACCGGCGCGTTCGATCACACCGATGGTGACGAACAACTTGGCTTCGCGCGCAGCTTCACCGATCGTGGCAGTTTCGGGACCTGGTACATCGATTGCGCTGTTGAAATAGGCGGCAAACTCGTCACGTCCTTCCGGAGTACGCATGCCGATACGGATATCAAAATTGGCACCCTTGGGATAACCACCAATGAAGGCTTCCGGAAATACCGCCAGTTGCGCTCCCTTGTGTGCACACTCGGCGATCAGTTTCACGGTCTTGGCCACCGTGGCGGCGGTATCGCCACCGACGGATGACGCCTGCACCACACTTGCCGTTATTTTTTTCATCTATTTTCTCCTGTTAAATTCCCAGATAGGTTCGGCGAACCTCATCATTACTGGACAATTCCGATGTGGTGCCGCTGACGGCCACCCTGCCACTCTCCAGCACATATCCGCGACTGACGATCTTCAAAGCACTTGAGACGTTTTGCTCCACCAGTAAGACACTGATGCCTTTGCGGTTGACCTCGGCAATCGCGGCATGCACTTCGGCCACCATCAGCGGCGCCAGACCATGGCTAGGTTCGTCCAGCAGCAACATGGACGGCTTGGCCATCAACGCGCGACCGATCGCCACCATCTGCTGTTCACCGCCAGACAAGGTGCCGGCTTTCTGATGCTGGCGTTCGGCCAGACGGGGAAACAAGCGGAAGCAATCTTCCAGATCCGACTGTCGGATTTGTTCGCTCAACTGCCGACGCCGGTGATAGGCGCCCAATAGCAGGTTGTCCAGTACCGACATTTCGGAAAACACATGGCGGCCTTCTGGCACGCAGGCCAGGCCGAAGTCGACCCGTTTGTGCGCCGGTACAGAAGAGATATCCGCATCGTCAAATTCGATGCGGCCGGAACAACGCGGCAGCAGGCCGAGAATGGCGCGGATGAGCGAGGTTTTGCCGGCGGTGTTGGCGCCCAGGATGGCGACCGTTTCACCGCGCTCGACCTTGATCGAGATATCGTTGACCACGGTACGGCGTCCATAGCCGCCCGAGACGTTATGCAGGTTGAGCATGTTCACTCCCCAAATAGGCTTCAATGACACGAGGGTTTCTGGAGACTTCCTGCGGCAGGCCATCAGCAATGAGCTTGCCGAAATTGAGTACCAGCAAGCGGTCACTGAGATTCATGATGGCCCGCATATGGTGTTCGACCACGATCATGGTCAGGCCGGTGCGTTCGCGCAGATCGCGCAGGGTCGCCATGACGTTGTCCATTTCCAGCGGAGTCAGCGCCGCCATGACTTCGTCGAGCAAGAGGATTTTTGGCCTGATCGCCAGCGCTCGCGCCACTTCGCCCAAGGCTTTTTGTGGAAAGGTCAGATCATCCACCATTAACTCGGCAGCGCTACCCAGACCGACTCGCTCCAGGCATTCCAAGGCCAGCGTGCGCGCACCGGCTATCGTGTTGTTGAGCAGACCTGCGGTCATCACGTTGTCGAGCAGACTCATGCCGGGAAACAAGGCCGTGTTCTGGAAGGTCTTGGTCATGCCAGCCTGTGCCACGACGTGTGGACGACGGCCATCGATGCGCTTGCCTTCCAGATAGATTTGGCCAGCAGAGAGTTTCTGCAAACCGACCAGGGAACTGAACAAGGTGGTTTTGCCAGCGCCGTTGGGGCCGATCAGACCGATGATTTCGCCCTGGCGCAAGGAAAAGCTGACCTCGGAAACCGCCGTCAAGCCGCCGAAGCGCACCGTCAGGCCGGATGCTTTTAGTTGTTCGCTCATTTCTGTACACCGCCTCGGAAGGAAAGCGTCGTCAGCGACGACAAGCCCTGGGGACGAATCAACACCACCAGAATCAACACCACGCCAAAGATGAACGGCGCGACACCGGCGGCCTGGTTGGAAAAGTAGGAGTTGAGCAGCTCTTCGATCAGGACCACGAAGATCGCGCCCAGCAGTGGCCCGGACAAACTACCAACGCCGCCGACGATGGCGATTAGCGCGGCACGGATGGAGATGCCGGTGACACTGAAGACACCGTCTGGATCGAAGAACGAGGTGAACTGCGCAAACAGTGAACCGGCGACCGCCATCAGCGACGCCGAGACCACGCTGCCGATCAATTTGACCTTGAGCGTGTTGACTCCAGACATCTCGGCGGCTTCCTCATTCTCCCGAATGGCGCGCAAATAGAAGCCGATGCGACCACTCGACATCAGCAGATAGACGACACAGACCACCACCAGAAAACCGACGAACACCGGCACATAGCCACCAGCGCTGCGGAATTGCAGCATCTTCCAGGAATCGCCGATAAACGGGATCGACACCCCTTGCGGGCCGCCGGTCAGTTTTGGAAACGATACCGCGATGATGTGACAGGCTTCACCGAACGCCAGCGTCGCCAGGGCAAAGTACGGTCCTTTCAGACGCATGGTGGGCAAGGAAATCAACAGCGCTGCCAAGGTCGCCAGCAGCATGCCGAAGGGAATCCCGAACCAGGGGCTGATGCCCCAGCGTAGTTGCAAGATGGTGGAGGCATACGCGCCGATACCGAAGAACGCCGCATGCCCCAGAGAAATCTGGTTGGCCAGTCCGCCGACGATATTCCAGCATTGCCCCAGCGATGCCGCCAGTAGTATCAGGCAGAGGATGCGCACGGCGTAGCCGGCAGGATTGAGATAGGTGTTCAGCGCCAGGCATAGGATCGCCACGATGCCAATGGCTAATAGTGATTTTTTCATCGCCGTGCTCCCAGCAAGCCTTGCGGCTTGAACGCCAGCAGTGCAATAAAGAAGACAAACAAGGTCAGGTTCTGCATTTGAATCGGCATGACCAGTGCCGACAATGCCTGCACCACACCGACCACCACACCGCCCAGCAGCGCCCCCATGACACTGCCCAGGCCGCCCAGTACCACCACGGTAAACATGAGCGTGACGAACTGCTGACCGACGGTCGGACTAACCGAGGAGTACGACAGGATGACGCCGCCACCGAATGCCGTGAGACCGGTACCGAGGCCAAAGGCGATGCCATACATCACCTGGGTATCGATACCGAACAGCCGCGCCGCCGTGGCATTTTGTGCCGTAGCGCGGATCGCTTTGCCGATCCAGGTACGGGTAAGAAATAGCCAGAGCAGCACGCAAACGACCGTGCCCATGCAAAAGGCAATCAGATAAGGCACCGACACAAACAGGTCGCCAAATTCAAACGACGAGGTTTGATACGGCGTGGTAACGGTGCGGAAGTCGGAGCCGAAGATCATCAAAGCACCGTTCTCCAACACCGCCAGCAAACCGACGGTGAGAAAGATCTGCGCCACCGGCGACGCGTTGATGATGCGCCGGATGAAAAGCCAATGGCACACGAAGCCCAGCACAAACCCGACCGCGAGTGCGATAAAGGCGCCGAACACCGGATCCAGTCCCAGATAGCGGGAGGCGAACCAAGCTGAATACATGCCGATCATCAGAAATTCGGCTTGCGCAAAATTGACGATGCGCAAGACCCCGAAGACCAGGGACAAGCCGACCGAGATCACGCCATAGACCCCGCCGATCAGCACCCCATCTATCAAAGACTGAATTAATCCGTTCATCATTTTCTCAATCGAAAGTTGTACTTACTTGATTTCCTTGCCGCCCCAATGCGCCGGCTGCTTGGCCGAGGCTTTCGGGAACACCGTGACCAGATCGGCACCGCGCCATTGCACAAACAGAGGGTAGGCGGTCGAGGTCAGGCCGGTCGCATCGAATGCGGTGCAACCGCCGGGAATGCCGGTGGCCAGTCCTTTGCAGTACTTAAGTGTGGCGATGGCATCGCGAATCTTGGCCGGATCGTGCGACTTGGCCTGGTCGGCCGCTGCCACCATGTGTTGCAAGGCAGCGCCATACATGATCGACTCGTGCGCCATGAACATGCCGAACTTGGCCTTATAGCGGGCCGCTAGTTCTGGTACGTTGTCATAGTTGGCGGGTGCAATCGAGAACACGTCTTCGGCATAGCTACCAAGTGCTTTCTGGAAATCCGGGATGATGTAACCGGCGGCGCCACCGACGATCGGCAGATCGACTTTTTGCTGCTTCATGGTGCGGATGATCAGGATGCCGTCATTGAAATACGACACCGGGAAAACCACCTGCGCCTTGGAGCGCCGCAATTTGTTGATCAGCGGCGCCACGTCGGTGATACCCAGCGGATAGGCATCATCGATCACCACTTCAACGCCGGCCTTGGCGGCCGCCTTGCGGATACCTTCGGCCTGTGCAGTGCCATAGGCGGTGTCCTCATAGAAGATGGCAATCTTCTCGATCTTGGTACCGGCCTGCTTGGCCAGATCGACGGCATAGCCGAACTGCTTTTCGCCAAAGGTCGATGCTTTCGGTGCTACCTGAAAAATGAATTTATAACCACGACCGGTGATTTGATCGGCGAACGAGTGCGTGATCATCGGCACACCAAGACGTTCGGTCGCCTCCGATGCGGCCAGCGTAATCGAGCTGACAAACGAACCGATGATGCCGACCACGTGATCCTGGCTGACCAAGCGTTGCACCGCTGCCGCCGCACCAGCCGGTGCAGGTACATCGGCAAACACCAACTCCACCTTATCGGCGGCGGGACGTTGGGCGTTGATGTCTTCCAGCGCCAACTCCATGCCGTTGCGCGCATTCGCACCAAACTGGGCGTTGGCACCGCTGAATGGAAAGAGTGCACCAATTTTGAGCGGCTCGGCGAACGCCGAAGCGGTCACGAATGCCATCGCAATGGCAGATACAACAAATACATTTTTCATGATTGTTTATCCAAAAATTAGTCGGCGATAAAAATATAGATCGCCAAAACATTCATGTCAAAGTATTTCGACATAAATACTAAGATAATTCAAATAAAAAGAGCATTCCTTTGCAAACAATCAGATATTTCGGTATATTTTATTGTCGAAGATTATCGACATGGAGAGATGATGAATGAAAAACTGGCCGCAGTAGGACTCGACGAGAAAGAACAACGCTTCTATCTCGCCGCACTGGAACTAGGAGGCGCCCCCGTCACCGTCGTGGCGATGCGCGCAGGGGTGACGAGAACCAACGGCTATGATTTACTGGCCCGACTGGAACGCCGTGGCCTACTGACACAGGTCCACGGCGAGGAAGGCATACGGCAGGTGATTCCGGCCGACCCCAATGTATTGATTCGCGAATGGGAACAGACCCGCATCATGCTCGACGAACTGGTTCCCGAGCTGCGCTCGATGTTCAACAGCACGCCGCGCAAACCGCGCATCAAATTCCACGAAGGTGAGGAAGGCATACAACGCGCCCTGTGGACCACACTCGAATGTCAGTCCAAACATCTCTACGGCATCCTGTCGATGCACGAATTATTGGAAGTCCCCGGCCCGACCTGGATGGACAGCTACATTGAGGAGCGCATCAACCGCGGCATTCAACTCGACGTGGTGCGCTCCTACTCGCGCGAAACAGAACCAATCTGGCCGGCCGCACACAATGATCTGCGCCAACTGCGACTGGCGCCATCCGAACTGGATCTGGGCATGACCGCCTACATTTGCGATGACACCGTCATCTACATTTCGTCGAAGAATGAAAATTATGCCCTGACCATTGAGAGTCGAGAACTGGCGTCACTGCAAAAAAGCCTGTTTCAATCGCTGTGGCGACTATCAAAGAAATACAAATAGCGAGATGCCCATCACTGCCAGCAAGCTGCCGCCAGCCCGCGCATCTCACCATCGCCACCCGCCTTAGCCGGCAGCGTCGAGCTTCATTGCATTGACATAAGGCAGGATGCCGGTCGCCGGATGACAATTGACATACTCAAAGACATTGCCCAACTGGACAACGAACAGCTCATGCCAAGTCACCACTTCGCGCTTTTCCTTGTGCAGGCGGTTCATGGCGATTGCATGACGATAGATATCCAGGTGCGTTTCGTGCGAAGCCGCCCAGGTCTCCAATTGCGTCAGCGACAGGAAGGTGGCATAGACTGAAGTCTCAGCGCGCGGACTACCATCGTCATTGAGATTGGTCATGATGCGCAGAGACAGACAGCCGGTTTCCGCGCGCTGACCAACCAGATGCTGCATGCCACGCATTAACTTCGGCTGCAACTGCTCCAGATAATCCGCCAACTGCTCCTTGCCAGCACCTTCCCAAAACTGCCCCGAGCGCAGGATCGTGGCATTGTGCGGCACCATGGCCAGCCAATGCCCAGCCGCCGACTGGCGCGTCGCCGACGCCGGCATCACACCGCGCCGCGGACTCTCCAACTCATCCACCGCCGACAGCGGCAAGCGATCGCGCGCAGCACCAAAGAAGCCATTGGTGGTAATTGGCACAATCGCCGCACCTTCGGTACGGCCAAAACCAATTTGATAACCCGGCGCAGAATAAATCGTTTCGTGCCGATCATATGGCGACACCACTGGTTCGAACCAATAACCAGCGCCATCCGAATCCACCGCCTGCGCCTCAAACCACTCGCGGAATCCAGCATTGATCAACCAGCGCGAGTACAAGGTCGGATCAGTCCAATAGGCAACCACGATGACATTGTCATAGCCTGCCTCATCCTGGCATTTCATGATTTCATGCACCGATGTTCCATCCTGGTGCGCCAGCATGGCGCGAATGCGCGCATAAAACGCACTCTCACGCTCACGCGTCACACCCTTCATCTGCATACCGAAATACACCCCCACCAGGGTCAGGTGCGGCGCCTCCCAACGCAAGGAATAGCGCGGCGCCGCAGGCTGATGCCCCTCCGGCCTACGCTCCGGCACCACGCGCGAATATTGAAGCTCAAACATGAAAAACACCCCTCTCCAAGTCAAATACCAGCAAACACATGCATCAAAATAGATCGCACATCACCAAAACGATACATAAAACGTATCACTCATCAGCACAATGTCGAATTCAATCGACGATTAAAAACCCAATGAACACACATACTAGCCACACCAAAAATACATCCACTCGCGACAACCGACAAAACCAAACATTACCTCAAAACGCACACAGATGCAGCAAAAACAACTCGCACAAAAAACAATATAGTTTCAAATTACAGACAGTACATATAAATTATTTATCCTTATATTTCATACAGTTATAAATTGTTTATAAATTTACTTAAATTATTGTCGATACTTATTGACACAAAACAAAAGCAAAACTAACATGCGGAAATCGTATGGCGTTATGCAAATACAACAACCAGAACGACCGACCCAAGCAAGAGAATCCGGATACAGGTAGGATCGAAACTTCGACACAATAAAAACTTTGTCGATCATTTTCGACGGAACGAATGAGGTCAGGGCAAAGCCCTCCTTGGCATTCCAATCTATACAATTCCGGTCACCGTTATTTCTTTACAGCGAGGATAGTCATGCCAGTACCACGGCCACACAAAGATGAAATCATCAATATCGCCAGCGAGTTCGGCCTGCAGTTGACGGACCAGACACTCGATACTTATATGGCGCAATTCTCCGCTCTGGTCGAGACCTACCAAGTCGTGGATGACCTGAAGGTGAACCAGCCGCAACTCGCCTATCCACGCAGCCCCGGTTATCACCCGCCCGCAGAAGAAAACCAATACAACGCCTGGTACGTCAAGACCGATATCCAGGGCGCACCGCACGGCAAGCTCAAGGGCCTGCGTGCCGCCATCAAGGACAATATTGCAGTGGCCCGGGTTGCCATGATGAATGGCTCGTCGGTACTCGAAGGTTACGTACCGGAACTTGACGCCACCGTGGTCACACGTCTGCTTGATGCCGGCGCCACCATCGCTGGCAAGGCGCACTGTGAATACTATTGCGTGTCGGGCGGCTCGCATACCGGCGCCAAGGGCGCCGTGGTCAATCCACTCAAACCCGGCTACTCGGCCGGCGGCTCCTCATCGGGCTCGGCCGCACTGGTGGCCTGCGGCGAAGTGGATTTCGCGATTGGCGCTGATCAGGGCGGCTCAATCCGCACGCCGGCTTCGTTCTGTGGCCTGGTCGGCATGAAACCAACCTGGGGCCTGGTTCCCTACACCGGCATCATGCCGATCGAACTGACGGTCGATCATGTCGGTCCGATTACCCGCAACGTCTCCGACAGCGCACTGGTATTGGAAGTCATCGCTGGCGCCGATGGGCTCGATCCGCGCCAGGGCTTGACCAGCAAAACTGCCAACTACACTGCGGCGCTCGACCTTGGCCTCAAGGGCTTGCGCGTGGCCGTGGTCAACGAAGGATTTGGCTGGGCCAATTCAGAAATCGATGTCGACGAAAAAGTGCGCAGCGCCTCTGCCCTGCTGCGCCACCTCGGCGCCACCGTGGATGAGGTTTCGATTCCCATGCACCGGCTCGGCTCGGCGATCTGGATGCCGATCATCAATGAGGGGTCGACCCAGCAAATGATGAAGGGCAACGGCTTTGGTTTCAACTGGAAGGGACTCTACATGCCCTCGATGATGGAAGCGCATGCCCACTGGCGACGCCGTGCCAATGAATTGTCGGATACCCTGAAATTCACCATGATCGCTGGCGAATTCATGATCCGCGCCGGCAAGGGCACCTTCTACGCCAAGGCACAAAACCTGGCGCGCCAGTTGCAGGCGGCTTATGACAATGTGCTGGCCGACTACGATGTATTGCTGATGCCAACCCTGCCGATGAAAGCAACCCCACTGCCACCGGCTGACGCACCACTGGAGCTGGTGCTGCAGCGTGCCTGGGAAATGATGGCGAACACCTCGCCGTTCGATGTCACCGGCCATCCGGCGTTGCAGGTGCCCTGCGGCACCAGCGACGGCTTGCCGATTGGCATGATGCTGATTGGTCGCCATTTCGACGAATCCAAGCTGTATCAGGTCGCGCGCGCCTACGAAAAGGAAATTGACTGGCGCCTGGCATAAACTGCCGCACCATGTCGTGATGATGTCGTTGTAAACCGCTGCAATCTTGTTTCACCCAATAGAGAACTTTTTCATCCATCCAACCGTACTGGAGATTGAACGTGACGATTAGCCGCAGACAGGCATTGAAAACTATGGCAGGCGCCGCCGCCATTGCAGCAACCACCCCGCTTACCAGCCTCGCCAAAGGCGCCGACGATATCGTCATCGGCAGTTTGCACGATTTATCCGGCGGCCTCGACATCCTTGGCAAGCCGATGCAGGATGCGCTGCTGCTGGCTGTGCAGGAAATCAACGCCAGCGGCGGCTTGCTCGGCAAGCAGGTCAGCGTTGCCACCATGGACCCGCAGTCGAACATGCAACTGTATGCACAATATGCGCAACAGATGGCACTCAAGGACAAGGTCTCGGCCCTGTTCGGCGGCATCACCTCGGCCTCGCGCGAAGTGATCCGTCCGGTCATGAAGCGCTTCAATACACTGTACTTCTACAACACCCAGTATGAAGGCGGCGTCTGCGACCGCAACACCTTCTGTACCGGTCAGACTCCCGCGCAAAACGTTGACAAGCTGATTCCTTACGTCACCAAGCGTTGGGGCAAGAAGATTTACATCCTGGCGGCCGACTACAACTACGGTCAGATCACCACCGACTGGATCAAGAAGTACGCAGCTGAATCGGGCGCGACCGTGATCGGTGCGGATTTCTTCCCGCTCGACGTCAACCAGTTCGGCCCGACCATCCAAAAGATCCAGGCAGCCAAGCCGGACATGGTGATTTCGGTACTGGTCGGCGGTGCCCACATGGCCTTCTATCGCCAATGGGCGGCGGCTGGCATGAACACCAAGATCCCGATGGCGTCGACTACGTTCAACAACGGCAACGAACACATCGTGCTGTCGACAGCAGAGTCGAATGGCATCGTCACTGCCTTCAGCTATTTTGAATCAATCGATACGCCGACCAACAAGGCCTTCGTCGATCGTTGGCATAAGAAGTATGGTGCCGACTATCCGTATATCGGCGAACTCGCTGCGGCAACCTATCAGGGCGTGCATCTGTGGGCGCTGGGCGTGAAGAAGGCTGGCTCGGTCGATCGTATGAAGATGATTCAGGCACTGGAATCGGGCATTTCCTTCGACGGTCCTAGCGGCAAGGTCACCATCGATGCGGCCACGCATCACTGCACGCTGGATATCCAGATTGCTGAGTGCAAGGACAAGAAATGGAAAATTCTGGAAACCTTCAAACAGCAAAAGCCGGTTGACACGGCTGCTGTCTGCAACTTGATCAAGTCACCAAACGAAAACAAGCAGTACGTGATCAAGGTCTGAACCGTTAACGTTTTTTGAGGAGGGACCGATGGATTACTTTGCCGTAATTTGTCTTGAGGTGCTCAATGCCGTCGCCACGCTGGTGCTCGCCAGTATTGGTTTGGCGATTGTGTTCGGTATGATGAAAGTGATCAATCTGGCACATGGCGAATTCATCATGATCGGTGGTTATGCTGCGATTACGGCGTCGAAATTCGGCGTCAATATCTGGATTGCCATGTTGTTCGTATCGCCCATTGCGGTGGGCTTGCTCGGCTTTGTCGTGGAGCGTTGCGTGATGCGCTATCTCTACGGCCGCATGGTCGATACGATGCTGGCTACCTGGGGTTTATCGCTGCTGCTCATCGGTCTGGTGACCGCCATCTACGGCAATACCACCATCGGTCTTTCCTCCCCACTTGGGTCTATGGCTGTCGGCAATTATCAGGTCAGCCTGTACACGATTTTTGTGATCACTGTGGCTATCACCGTATTAGTTGGCCTGTACTTTTTGTTGACCAGGACCGACTTTGGCCTGGTCGCCCGCGGCGTCATGCAGAATGCCTCGATGGCAGCGGCACTGGGCATCAATCCGGCACGCGTCTATTCGCTGACCTTTTCGCTAGGCGCGGCATTGGCGGGACTAGCTGGCGGTGTGCTGGCCCCCATCACCGGGGTGGTTCCTACCATCGGCGTGGCGTATGTAGCGAAGTCGTTCATCACCGTCATTGGTGGCGGCGCGTCGATCATTACCGGCACGCTGGCAGCGGCAGGTCTGTTTGGCACTGTTAATCAACTGACCACCTTCGTGTCGACGCCGGTGATCGGCGAGGTCGGCTTGCTGCTGGTCGCCATTGTCTTGGTCCGACTGCTGCCGCAAGGCATTACCGGTCGCTTTTTCCGTGGACGCATCTAGTATGAAAAATCATCTTCCCATCGGCGCCTGCCTGCTGCTCGGCCTGGCTGCCATCCTGATTCTGCCGAACTTGCTGGAAACCTTCACGTTAATGGAGTTGACGATCTATGTGATCATGTCGATCCTGGCGCTATCGCTTGGTTTTATCTGGGGCTATGGCGGCATCCTGTGCTTTGGTCAGGCAGCATTCTTCGGTCTGGGCTCGTATGCCTATGCCATCGCAGTGCTCAACTTCGGCGAGTCGACTGGCGCCTTCCTGATTGCGGTCCTGGTGCCGACCGTGTTTGCGCTGGCACTGGGTTATTTCATCTTCTTCGGACGCATCAGCGATGTCTATCTCGGCGTCATCACGCTGACCGTGACCTTGATCCTGTTCAATCTGATCAACTCCACCTCGGGCGAGCAGTATCACATTGGCACTGCGGCCATCGGCGGTTTCAACGGCATTCCTTCAATTCCTACGCTCAATGTGCCGGGCTCCCCGGATCGGGTGCTGGGTCCGGAGGCGCTATTCATGGTCTGCGTGGCCTTCCTGATGGCGACCTATATCGGCTTGCGGCTGCTGCTCAACAGCCATTTCGGCCGCGTGGTGGTGGCCTTGCGCGAGAACGAACTGCGCGTTGATCTGCTCGGTTACGATTCGCGCAAATACAAGCTCGCGGCATTCGCCATCGGCGGCGGTATCGCCGGTCTGGCTGGTTGCCTGTTTGCCAATTGGGGCGCGTTCACCAGTCCGACCGTGTTCAGCCTGACGCAATCGGCGCTGGTCATTATCTGGGTCCTGGTCGGCGGTGTCGGCACCCTGCTGGGTCCGATCATCGGCTGCTTCTTTGTGCAATGGCTGACGTCCTACCTGGGCGGGCTCGGCGTGATCAGCCCCAACCTGCTGCTGGGTGTGGTCTTGATCGGTTTCGTGCTGTTACTGCCCAAAGGTATTGTGTCGCTGTTTGGCAAGTTGCGCCTGCCGGCCCGCACCAAACCAGCCGCCAAGACGCAACATGCAGCCACCTCCACCGCCAGCGCAGGAGCCAAACAATGAGCAATGCACTGGTAGAAACGCAGGGACTGGGGGTCAGCTTCGGCGGCGTGCATGCGGTCAACAGCGTCGACTTCCGTTTGGAAGAAGGTGAACTGCGCTGTCTGATCGGCCCCAACGGCGCTGGCAAAAGCAGTTTCTTCCGCTTGCTGTGTGGCCAATACAAACCCACGCGCGGCTCGGTCAAAATCAAGGGGCAGTCGATCGAGGGTATGCAGTCGTATCAGATCGCCCGCCTCGGCCTGGGTATCAAGACCCAGGTACCGAGCGTATTCGATGGCTTGTCTGTGGAAGAAAATATCTGGCTGTCGGCACGCCGTGCGCTGCCGGCGCGCCAGGCACGCAGCACCGTCAACGAAGTGATGGACCTGGTGCGACTGGCACCGGTGGCAGCCACAGCAGTCGGTACGCTGTCGCACGGCCAGCGCCAATGGGTTGAGCTGGGTATTGTGATGGCAGCGCGTCCTGAGCTGATCCTGCTGGACGAACCGGCGGCTGGCATGAGCGACGAGGAAGTGGTGCGCACTGCCGAGCTGATCCGGGCAGCCAATCAGAAATGCGCGCTGATCGTGGTCGAACATGATATGGAATTCATCCGCATGATCGCCAAGACAGTCACGGTATTCAATCGCGGCACGGTGTTGATCGAAGACACCGTGGACAAGGTACTCAATGATGAGCGCGTCAAGGACGTCTACCTTGGCAAGGACCTGGAGATGAGGCAATGAGCATGCTCGAAATCAAGGATGTGCAATCAGGATATGGCGACATCCGCGTCTTGCGCGGTATCGATCTGCGCCTGTCGCAAGGCGAATTCGTCGGCCTGTGGGGCCATAACGGCATGGGCAAGTCGACGCTCATGCGCACCATCCTCGGCTATCTGGCCGCCAAGAATGGCTCGATCAGCTTTGCCGGCAGCGACATCACGACGATGCCGACACACCGGCGCGCGCGGATGGGCATCGGACTGGTGCCACAAGGACGGGCGATTTTCCCGCACTTGTCGGTGCTCGACAACTTGCGTATGGGTGCGGTTTCTTCCGGCCGCGAACGCGAACAGATTGTGGCGTCAGTGCTGGAATACTTTCCGCGCCTGAACAACTATCTGGATCGTGCCGGCGGCCTGCTTTCCGGCGGCGAACAACAGTTGCTGGCGCTGGCGCGCTGCCTGTGCGGCAAGCCCAAGCTGATGTTACTGGACGAACCGACCGAAGGGATCCAGCCATCGATCATCGCTGAGATGGTCGACACCTTGCACGCCATTCGCAAGGCGACCGGATTGACGTTATTACTGGTGGAACAGAACCAGGCATTCATCGGCAGTCTGGCCGATCGCGTACTGACGATGCAAAAAGGCCAATTGATCAATGAGAGCAGCACCCGCGACTTTCTGAACAATACGCACGCATTCTCGACTGCCTGAGCGCACCGAACACAGCACCACAACCAACTCATTCAAACAAGTAACCGGGCGCTAGCCAAGCCCCCGGCAGGGAGAAGCTTATTTTCAAAAAATTGCTCAGCGGCTGATCGTCTCGCCTTCAGCCTGAACTCCGCCACACCGGAGCCTATCCAGATCATCGAACGACACGGGAGCCAAACAGCCCCCGCGGGACCTTGCACGCCCAAAGAATTGCAGCAGCAATACCGAGGCCACCTCAATGGTCCTCATCACAACGACAGCAGTAGCAGCAAAGCAGCAAAAGCTAACAAAGGGTAGCAAAAAAAGCAGCAAAGCCTGCAACGGCAGACTAACCGTCAGCAGTGCACAAGCAGTTGGGATGTCATTTCATTGATGTTAGGTATTTCACAGGGAGAGGGTAATGAAGCAAAGCAAGTTGAATCTGAAGCATCTGGCCATGTTTGCCGCGTTGGCAGGAACTGCTGGCGTTGCCAGCGCACAAAGTTCGGTCACTATATCGGGGTTGCTCAACGTCGGCATCGCCCACGGCAACAACGGTCAAACTCAGCTCGATGGCACCAATGCCAACGGCAAGTTTGCCATGAACGATCTGTTGTCCAATATTGCTTTTTCTGGCAAGGAAGATCTCGGTGGTGGCTTGTATGCGGGCTTCCAACTGGTGTCGTTCATCCAGGTCGATAATGGCGCACTGTTTGACAGCAGCACGCTGTTCAGCTCGCGCTCGGTGGTGAAGTTCGGCGGCAATTTTGGTGAACTCTACATGGGCCGCTCGCTCACACCCGCCAACCTCCAGATTCTGTTCACCGATCCCTGGGGCTGGAATGCCAGCTCGGCACAGGTCGGTTGGCAGATTCAAACTGCCAACTACAAGAGCACCTCTTATCTGCGGACCAACAATACCGTCGGCTTCGTGTCGCCGGAAATGGGCGGCGTGACTGTGACGCTAGCGCATGCCACTGGTGAAAATGTCTTGTCCAACGATGACGGCGCCAGCATTGACTACAAAAAGGGGGCTCTTTGGATCGGTGCCGGCTACGATCAAAGCCATGGCATGGACAACAATCCGACCATGAACCATATGGCCGACCTGGTTGCTGCGTATGACTTTGGCGTGATCAAGCCGATGCTGTCCTTTACGACATCGAAGGTCAACAATGTCACCTATCGCTCGTACGCGCTGGCAGCAACTGCACCGATTGGGGCCACGGGTACGCTCAAGGCCGCTTATGCGCGCCTGAACGACTGTGCCTGTGTGGCGGGCAGCACTGCTGCGCTGAGCAAGGTATCGCTGGGTTACCAGTACGACCTGAGCAAGCGCACCGCCCTGTTCGCCAATCTCAGCCGTGCCAAGGCCCAGACCTTGAGCTCGACTAATACCGTGGAATTAGGCATACAGCACGGTTTTTGATGTAAAAAAGCCGATGCGCCAGTAGTGGGCATCGGCTTTTTTGCAGCAACCACCGCAGGCTTATTTTTTCTTGGCCAGCGCTTTATCGGAAATTGCCCACAAGCCTTCAAACATGGCGCGATTCAAGGCCGACAACTCCTGGCTTTCGATCACCAGACCGTAGTTTTCACGCCGCGAAGACAGATAGGTGACCTTATCATCGTGAATGTACATGGTCATGCCCAGATCAATCGATGCAGGTGCGAAGCGCAGTTCACGTAATTCTTCATTTGACGATGTCCAGGTCGTCTCCACATCACGCGATTGCGAGCGCAAGACCCGCAGCGTTATTGCGCGCCGTACCCGCTCCGCAATAATCTCATCCATGGCGGCACTGCCCGGTGCCTCATTGAGCTCACTCATGGACAAGATACCCAGCAATGGCCCGTTGTGACACTCCAGCGTGCCGCGCAATGCCTTGACGATGCCTTCCATGCCTTCGTAGAAATGGATACGCGGCTTCAGTTCGGAGGCGTTGAACATCGATTTGAGCTGCGGCACGACATCGTCGAGCAGACGCCGGCTGCGCTCCCACTGACCGATCAGTACCGCAGGATCTTCGGCGATGACATGCATCACGCCGTTATCCTTGGCGATCTGCGACACCAGGCCACGGTTTTCCAGCTTGGCCAGCAAGGCATAGCCGTTGGTGCGCGACACACCGGCCCGCTCAGCAATCATGGTCACCGGCGCCGAGCCGCATTGCAGTACTGCCATGTAGAAGCGCAGCTCCTTTTTATCAAGGCCGAGTTCTTCCAACTGGGATTCGATCTTTGACATGGGGCATGAAATTTTTGAATAAAGAGACGGCTATTATGCCAATTAATTCTGGAGTGCTGCAATTTGTGTGCTTTTGTCAGCAACTTCGGACACCGGAAATGCAACGTGGCGCTGATCATGGCCGGCGTTGCCAGTGCCGCCCTTCAGCAACAAACTTAGCGCATGCCCAGCGGCAGGACACTTCATTTGCATGCGGCGAGTCATTTTTGTTGGTGCATATCAACAATTTTCGGCGCGGGGATTTTCTTCGCTATCCCCGCAAACCAATTGCAGCCACTTCAGCGACCTGCATTGCAGCATGAGGCACCATCGTCACAGTCAAAAAATCAACAAATGTCGAAATATACTGACAAAATAATAAAAAAACACCTCAAGCATTTAATTAGATAGGAAAAATTAATGGCAATGGTGTCGAAATATATTGACACAGAATTTTCACAACCTTATATTGCCATTTCGAGGACGTTACATACTGAGAATGATCGAAGACCCTGCCAGTAACGTGGCGATTTCAAGCCAGCCCTCCTGCGTCATCGACCTCACCGTTCTGGCATGCGCATTGTGGCTCAATAGCTTGATAAAACAGGGCGACCATCTGCCACCTTGGCACAGGGCATGAATGCGACGGCGGCCGACGCCTCAAGCAGTAGTGTCGACGCGTGAACATAAGCCTTGCCCGGATCCGAATCACCACTCGCAATTCGATTGGACAGACAAATGATGGACGTGAGCGTGGATTATTCATCCCTTGATATTGAGTTCAGCGGCCCGGCCCATGCCACCGTGGCGTGGCTTTGGCTGAATCGGCCGGCGCAGCATAACGCGATTGACCGGCCACTGATGCAGGATCTGATCAAGGCCGTGACCGCACTGGACAAGGACCCGCTGGTGCGGGTCATCGTCCTTGCCGGGCGTGGCAAAGCATTTTCTCACGGTACTGACTTGCATTGGCTGCAGCAACAGTCTGCGGCGCCTTTGAACGATGTGCTCGGCGACTCCAAAAAACTCGCCCACATGCTCAATCTGTTCGCTGAATGTGCCACGCCGACCATTGCGCGGGTACATGGTGTGGCCAACGGCATTGGTGCGGGATTGGCTGCCGCTTGCCATATCTGCATTGCCGCCGCCGAGGCCTCGTTTGCCATTACCGATGCACAACTAGGCATGATTCCGACCGTGGTCGGCCCGCACCTGATCCGCGCCATTGGCCAGCGGCAATGCCTACGCTACTTTCAGACGGCCGAGCGCATGAGCGCAGTACGTGCCTATGAGATGGGCTTGGCACACGAGGTGACGGAACGCGAACATCTTGACATCCGCCTCAACGAAATAATCAATGCCCTGCTGCAATGCGACCCAGTGGCGCAGAGTGCGGCCACTAAACTGATACACAGTATCTGCGCGATGCGCCTCGGCGATGAGGTCGTGTTCGATTCACTCAGACAAGGTGCCAAACTGCGTGGCCGCCCTAGTACCCGCGACCGGCTTGGCCTGCTGCAAGAAAAAAATTTCGGAATCCCGTTTCAGTCGGCCTCGCGTGTCTATCCCTTGTTTGATAGCGAATAGGTATTACGGCAACACCGATCAGCGCTACTTGAAATAAGGCCGTAGCAACACATGCCGAAATGACAAAGGGAGCCTTACGGCTCCCTTTGTTTCTTAGATGATGCGCGGCTCACTCACTGCGCGCATACCTGGGTTCGATAGATCACATTGCTAAGTGATGCAGCGCTACCGATTAGCTTTCGCTGTCAGGATTAGCTGGGTTACGTAGGCGATTGACTCCAGCGACCCTATGCAGTGCTCGCGATGGACGAACAGGGATCGGCGTAATGACGGCGTTGACCGTGGTAGTTTCAGCAGGTGCCTGCGGAGCTCGAGGAAGCACTCTTGATCGTGCACTAGTGTTGCTGCGCCCCCTGGCTTGCAGCGCGGTCTTGGCCTGTTGCAACGCATCGGCATAGACAGCCTTGTGAACTGCCAACGGGAAGTCAATCGAGCGGTTGTAATAGGCTTCCATGCTGGTTGGATTAAATTTTTCCAGATTCTTGCCATCGGCACCGCGCTCCTTGTTGAAGGCGGACATCGCTTGTGCGAACACCTTTTGGCGTGGATCGGTGAAGCTATCTGGATTGCGATCATACTGCTGCCCGATCAGTGCGGCAGCCGTGCGGCCCTCTGCGGTACGTGCAAATTGGTCAGTCTTGTTGGCAAACAGGTCGCCCTTTTCGCGCAAGTCTGGCGTGGCAATCAGTGCTGCGCGCATCGACTTGACGAAAGCAGCCTTATCCTTTGCGGACGTGAAGTGCTCGGCAAACTGAGCGACTTCCGCATCAAATTCTTCACGCGAAACCGAACCATGCTTTTTGTAGAGGTCCACGACAGCACCGGCGTGATCCAGACCGGCAGACTTCAAGACCACCTTGGTCGAACGCAACTCTGCCTGCCCTTCCGCAACTTGATAGGTCGAATCGCGGTTGTTGGTGTCGTAGGCAGCATTGCCGACCGTCCCCTTGGTCACGGGATGGCGCACACCAGTACGTGCCACGCTAAAGTCCTGCACTTGTGCCAGTCCGCCTTCCTTCGTCACCAGCATACGGTTAGCACCGACTGCCGACGAGTTTGGTACTTCCGGCACGATCGGTTGAGTCGCCTTGTGCAGCGACGTCAATGCTGACGAGCTTTCTGCAGAGAACGTTGGAGAAACGAAGAAGGCATCCAGCTTTTCTGTGGTCTCGGTTTTGGCTTCCGGATCACGGCCTTTAAAGCTGATTTGCTTGTCGCCTTTGTCGGCGGTCATGTCCTCATAGCTGCCGGCGCGGTAAGTCATGATGCCAGCGTCGATCAATTCCAATGCCAGCTTGTGGACATTGTGAGGCGACGCGATAACATCGTTCGTCATTTCGCCCAGCACGGCCATTTCCTCACGATTGTTGCGGGTCGCGGCGCCCTCTGGCGCGGTCACCGCATGTGCCTGTGCACGCTCATACATGTAGCCGTGACGACCCGCCATGGTCAGCGGCGCCATTTCTGGATCGATGCCAGTGCCCAACATGGTTGTCAGTGTTTGCTGACGGCGTGCTGTTTGCAGATTCCAGTCGGCTTCCTTGAGCGCTTGATCGCGCTCGGGGCCGCTCAAGCCTGCTGCCTCGTCCAGCTTGGCCTCGTAGAACTTGGTAGAAAGATCTTGATCACGCAACAGCCCAACCGTCGTCATGCCAGACTGAGTGACTTTTTCCGGATCCATCTTCAGGGTCAGTGCCACCGAGGCGACCGATAGCTCGCGCCAGTCGCGATAGATTTCATGACCATCCTGATGCAACTGCATCGCATGCAGTTCTTCTGCAGTACCCAGCATGTCTTTTTCTTGCGTCCACGCAGCTACGTTGGTGAAGCGTGGTGGAACCCATTTACCCGGCGTATTGCTGATGACCACCAGTGCGCCCGCATACTTTGCTTTGGCGTCTGGCAACAGGTCGTACTTCTTGCCGTCTTCACTCACAGTCATGAACTTCATGATGCTGTTGAGCGCGATCAATTGATCGTATTGCGACAGACTGGTACCACCGGTGCCCAACTTCTTGCCCTCTTTCAGCAGGCCATCGGCGCCCAGCAAATCATGTTTTTCTGCAAATTTACGGACCGCTGCTGGATCCATCGCCTCGCAGAAGGTGAGTTCCTTGACGTTTGGATTGGTGATTGGATTGCGCAAGGGCGTGCCAATATTCAATTCAACCGAATTGGTCTTCAGCCAGGTCGCTGCATTTGCGCCTTTCGGCTTAACCAGCACTGCTGGGTTGTCAGGGTCGGTAATGTCGATCGACTGTACATCGGATTCCGCCATGATGTGCAAATGATAGAACGGCAGCGCCTGCTTGGCGGCGTTCGCCTTGGCGTTGAAATGATTCTGCTCTTCCACGCCCAGATCCCTGCGGGTAATCGCGGCACGACCGAGCGACGGCTTGTCGTTGGTTCCTTCTGGGGCCGCAAAAGACCGGTTGAAGGTCACGGCAGCAACCGGCGCATGCTCGCGGTAATCAGCATCGAACTGTTCGCGGTTATCTTTGTACAGAGTTTCCAGACGCGCTTCGTGGTTCTCGGCTTTTTCCGGCTTGGTATTGGCGGTGCCATATCCTTGGTTAGGCCCCCAGGCCATGCCGCGTGCAATATATTCTGCCGATTCCTTTTCCAGGATATAGCTATCGATGTGAATGTTTCCACCCAGCTTGATCAAACCATTGAGGTCATCTTTCTTTGCATGCAGCGCATCAATAAATGCACTTTCTTTGGCCGTGGAAGCTGGGCCGCCACCGACGCTCACGGTGCGAAAATGGTCAGGGAGTTCGCTATGTTCTGCGATATATTCGGCTGGTGAAACATACACTGGCGAAATGGGACGGGCAATGTTTGCGCCGCTAGTAGACGGCTCATCGGAGGTATTGTGCTCGACTTGTTGTGCTGCACGAGTAGGAATTGGAGAATGGATCATGATAGTTTTTCAATAAAGTGTTGGGTATGTACAGCGCGCACCTGCGCGCCTGCTGAATCGAATCGCGCAAACAGACTGAACGGCGCGGGCTTCGAAAATTTAAATCGATGAGAACAGTGTTTTTTTGCTGCTTGACTGCTTGAAACTTGCAGATAAGTGGCGGGGAAAGTTAAGCAGTTCCATGCTGATGAGAAAAGGTCGACATTGGTCGGCGGCAGACCAATGACGCGCCTGATTGGGCCTCGTTTTTGTCACGTCAGCAACAAAAAAGGGACATCTACATTGCTGAGCGCATGCCTCTACTCAAAAGCGGCAGCAACATCGCGCGCGAACTCGCGCAGATGTATTTCGCCTACAAGGGACGCTATATGTCTGAGTTGCCGCAGGTCTGCAAGGCATACATGGCGAAGGCCGGACGTGTAAATGAGGACGATGACAAGCCACTCGCGGCAGCGACACTGCGCAATCGCATCCGCTACCTCACGTCGGCATGCCGGTATACGTGGAAGCATCATGGCATGTGCGAGCATGATCCATCGGAGCGCGTGATTGCTCCGATGGTGCGCAATGAGCGCCGGCGTTACATCAAACGAAAAGAAATGTTGCAGCTATGCCGGGCCTGCAAACATCGACCGACGCGGGCGGCGATAAGAATTGCTTTTTACAGCGGCATGCGCATGGATGAGATTCGTAGAGCAGAGCGGATCGCTGATACGTTCGTTCTGGCCGATACAAAAAACGGCGAGCCAAGAATTGTACCGATGCATCGCAAGATTCGATGCTGCTCAAATGTGGTGCTGCCAGATCAAAGTCGGATATCAAAGCATTTTCGCGACACGCGAAAGCGCGTCGGATTGGGTCGGCGGAAAGACGTTGAGATAGCCGCTTCCTGCGAAACTGCATTCGCCGTCGAACGATGGTTAATGGGTTTCCATCCATCATGCACCGCCACGCCCACAAACCCGGGCAGGATACCGAAGCTATCCAGGGCTTCCTTTCCACGTTTGAGATGGGCACCATACCAGGTCAGTGTTGCCGTCGAGGCGCTGTGCAACCACTGTTGTGCTCGACCAACATGCATGCTGGTCTCGTCGAAATGGACGACTGGTGCGGTTTAATGCGTTCGACCATCGGCGTTAACAGGCCTGCTGCATCGCCGATATAGTTCTGAACGCTCCCCGTACTGACAGACATGCAGAACAAATCACACAATGCTTGTGCGGTGCGATCAACGGGTAATTGTTGATACTGTGTCAGATAAACCGCTGCCGCTTTCACTTGGCAACCATACTGCACAGCCTGCGTCACGAAGAGCCTGAAGCTCATCATTCATGTCGTAGTTCATAATTTTTACTTTAAATTCGATTGTCGGCTTCTGGCCGAGGCTGTGTAAAAACGTAGAATTTTTCAGCTGATTGAAAAACCGGCCTTTCAGATCGGCCTCTATTCAATTTTCCAGATATCGGGAAGAGTCTCCCTACCCACGATTTTTTGCAAATTAGCATTTTTACACAGCCTCGGCCAAGAGCGGCTCCTTCTTTTGTTGACGACGCTTACAGTTTTTAAAATCAGGCAAGATTCATCGCGACTATGTCTCGTCGACTGGCCTTGAGCTTATTTGTACGTTGTTTCGTCCATCCCCTTTGGCCTTGTACAGGGCGGTATCGGCCGCATTTAACACGGCGTTGATCGAGTCATGAACCTCGCCGTCGTACACTGCAGCACCAACACTCACTGAAATGTGACCAATCTGGCTTTTCGAGTGCAAAATATTAAGTGTTTCAATTGCACTTCGAATCTTTTCGCCCACAAAGATGGCGCCGTCGGCATTGGTTTCAGGGAGCACGACGATAAACTCTTCTCCACCGTAGCGCGCGGCGATATCGGAGCTACGTGGTAGCTGTAAAGAGATGGCGCGAGAGACGGCGGCCAGAACCTCGTCTCCCTTTTGATGGCCATAGGTGTCATTGTAGAATTTGAAATAATCGACATCGATAAATAAAATAGAAAACGTCCCTTTACTGCGTATGCTTCTACTCCACAGGTCATCTAGTGCATGGTCCAGTGCTCGGCGGTTGAGCAGTTTTGTCAAGTCATCGACGCGCACCAACTCCTGCAATTTTTCTTCGGCATGGCGTCGCTTCTTAAGCTCATTCTGCAATACATGAATGAGCGCCACGCACACCGAGATGAAGAGCAGCATCATGGAACCGAAGGTATAAAGGCTCTCCGTCCAGTGCCTGAAGATATGTTTTTCGGAACGCCCGACAAAAACGACAAGCTGGGTTCCTGGAACGTTTCTGAAGGCATACAAACGCTTCACCCCATCGTTGAGGGCTCGTGCAAAGAAGCTGCCACTATTTTGTCGAATTAAAGACTTGATCTTTAAGAAATTCGCGTTGGTACTGATATCACGACCAATTACCGAAGCGGAGTATGGCAGTCGCATGTAGACCACTCCACTGCGTGAATATAGCGACATCACACCATCTTCACCCAATACGATTCCGCTGAACAGCTCGCGGAAATAGGTAAGATCGAGAGCCATAACAACAATGCCAGCAAAGCTGCCATCTTGATTGGCCAGACGCTTGGACAAGACGACAACCTGCAGATCCCGATCGAATTTGGCGGTAATTGGTGGCGAAATATAAAGACCGGTTTCGGGCTGATCTCGATGAACCGTGAAATAGAGACGCTCACCGTAGGTATTAGCCGGTGCGCCCGGCAAAGAGGAGACGACAACTTTGCCGGTATCGTCAAGTACCGCCATGACCAAGACATGTTTCGCGGCTGCGACGCCGCCAAACAGATAGGAATGTTGCTGGTTGTGCGTGAGCTGCCGGAACATCGGACTTTGATAGCGATTGGCCAGCGCAGCCAGAGACAGAGAGAGTATCTCGATATTTCGAACGATATCTCGCTGGGCCATCAGCGTGATGTTTTGCGACGTCTCGATTGCATATTGACTTGCTTCCTCATGGCTCGTGTAGAGCATCCAGCCGAACAGGCCGAATACCATTGCCATCAGGATTACCCCGCTTATTTTAAGAGCCTTCCCTAAACGCTTAATTTTGAAACCTCATTTACTCTATTTGTTTGAGCACAAGCAAGATGAAAGACTGTGGCAGTTGGTACATGATCTTCAATAAAAATCTTCTGTACTCGAAATCCGATGGGCGTAATTAACGCACAAATGTATATATTTCGACAGATTTCCAAAACGCAACGTATGCCGGAGACGACAATTGTTTCTTTTAACTTTGGCTGAGCAACGTGTTGTGCTACACCTCCAGAACGTTCGTATGGACGGGAAATTTCTACGGGGAAATGGATCCCGATCCTCGCCCTAAATGTCTAAGGCGATAGTTTTCGGAACGCCAGGGCTTATTAAGTAGTGGGCCACATCGGTTATATATCTCAATGGCCGACATCATCGCCGCTAGCGTCGGTGCTCCTGACGCCACTGGCGCAGAGCGTCATTCATCCTGGTTTGCCAGCCATCACCATCCTCTTTGAATGCGGCGATGATGTCCTCATCCAGTCGCATGGTGACCTGTATTTTCTTACCACTCCCCGCAGGGCGGCCACGCTGCCGTACGGGCCGCAGATTAGCTTTGCGCAGGCTGATAATCCGGCGCACCTCATCACGGTCAACATACACTACAGCAAACAAGCGCATGCCAATGTAGCCGATGCCGACCATCCTTTGTTCACCGTAGGCCTGCCGTGTATCGGACGTGGCATACAGCGTGTACCATTCGATTTCAGCCGCCGCAGCTAACAAAATTCCGTGCTTGGCGAGATTGATTGCATCTTTTGCTGGGTCGAAAGTGATTTCTATTTAATTATTGCAGCTACAAATAATGTAGTCGACAAGCATTATTTGTAGCTACATTTATTAATTTCCCGAACGCCACAACGCTCTTTGGTGGCTGCTGCAAAAATTTTTGCATCCGCGATATCAGCGTGATCGGGCAGCGAACAGAATGCCGTAGAGATGTTCAATAAGTACTTTAATCAACGCATGCTCTAAAATCACATTAGCTAACCAAACAGGGGGAGATTGTCAGTGCCAAGTTCACAATTGTTATTCGGCTTTTTTATCGTCGCATTGGGAATGACGTTAACCCCTGGCCCCAATATGCTCTATCTTATATCCCGGTCGATATGCCAGGGACGCCGGGCGGGATTCATTTCACTTGCCGGTGTTGCATTAGGATTTATTTTTTACATGCTATTCGCAGCTTGTGGCATTACCGCACTCCTATTCACGGTCCCTTTTGCTTATGATGCACTCCGCTTTGGCGGCGCTGCTTACTTGCTTTACCTCGCTTGGCAGGCGCTCAAGCCAGGAGGACGCTCGCCATTTCATGTGAAGAACCTGTCAGTAGACAGTGATCGCAAGCTATTTCTCATGGGCCTGTTTACAAATTTGCTCAATCCCAAAATTGCCTTGCTCTATCTGGCGCTGCTGCCACAGTTCGTTGATGCTTCTGGCAACGTTTTGCTTCAATCTCTGGCTCTGGGATCCATCCACATTTGCATCAGTATCACAATCAATGGACTCATTACACTTGCTGCAGGATCGATTGCTGGATTTCTAGCCAATCGCCCTAACTGGCTTCTTGTGCAACGTTGGATCATGGGTACGGTATTGGCGGGATTAGCCGTTCGCATCGCACTGCAAGCACGTAAATAAACGCGTAGTAGAACATTCACCCCAATAGGAAAACCGTGTCTATTCACACCGCAGAAGTTTGCTGGGTACGCAACGAAGCGCCATTCATTGACAACAAATATAGCCGGGTTCACCGATGGACCTTTGACGGTGGAGCGGTTGTGCCGGCCTCAAGTTCTCCGCATGTGGTCCGCGTTCCATTTTCTGATCCTGCCTGCATTGATCCGGAAGAAGCCTTCGTTGCCGCATTATCGAGCTGTCACATGCTGTGGTTCTTGGGATTGGCCGCACAGCACGGATATGTTATCGAAAGCTACACCGACACAGCTGAAGGGAAAATGGAAAAGAACGTGGATGGTAAAGAAGCCATCACCAAAGTGACTTTACGGCCTGCACTTGTAATAGCCAGTGAAAAAGTCCCAACTGATGAGACTATCAAGAAACTCCACCACGACGCACATGAAAGCTGTTTTCTAGCAAGCTCAGTCAAGACTGAAATCGTTGTCGAAGGTAGTTGGTGTATTGCCTAGTGTGTCTGGCTCTGCACTTGGTGTGCGTCTAGTGGCACTAGGCCGTGCAGAGCTGGTTACATGCGGTTACTGCCCTGCTCTACGGCGCGCCGCCTCTTCCTTCTCGTAATCGTCGCGACAATCGACATTGCAGAACAATGCAGCATGTGCAGGGGATCGCAATATTTTGGCATTCGCTACAGCGGACAACCGGCAGAAGCCGGTATGTCGCATCGAATAGCCTCCACGAAATGCAGGACGATTCAAAGTCAGTCCCGGCACAGCGTTTACATCAGGGTTTGGACGACTGCGCTATGTTTCGCTGGAAAAATGCAAGCACCTCGGCATTGAATGTTATATGAAAAGCGACACTGTCGAAGCCGGGGCCATCTCGGCAGATGTTGGGAGCCATATTTAGGTCGCGGGGGCAGTTCGTTACGACTGATTTCGCCACACAATGGAACAATTGATCCAGGAGGGCAAAGATCCTTGCGCAGTGTCCAATTTGGAATGGCGCCAATTGCAGCCAAGCATGTAGTCAATCAACCGTTTCATGTCGACAGGTCGCTCAGCAAATGCCGACAAATGTGCCTGGCTTATCGACAGGTACCTCAATGAAGGTGAAGCCTGCCGCATGGACCAGGGTTACTGAAAAGCAAAAAATGGAGATCGCGAGACCGCGAAAAAGGGGCATGGCATGTTGGCGAAACTGACCAGAATCAACGCATTGGCGAACGGTTCTGTCTTTGGATCGTTGGACGGCCGGTTTAGTTACTGCTCCAGCATGGAGCGATCGTCCGGTTGGTATGGGGCGACGTTTGAAGACAGAGCAAGAGCTCTACGAAGAGCAACGTTTTCAGACTACCCAGAGACACGGGATGGTGCTGACGAACAGAAAGTAGAAGGTCCGGTCAAGGGGTGACCCCGCAACTCTTTCGGCTTCGTGCGTGAAATATTTATTGTGCATACAATAAATAAGTTGACCGCCACATT
>Ga0209913_1000616_pt1 | contig 28018 bp, 23 predicted proteins | sample PersoiDNA2013203_FD_185805 | JGI IMG/M metagenome (GOLD analysis project Ga0209913, IMG submission 185805) | Permafrost soil microbial communities from the Arctic, to analyse light accelerated degradation of dissolved organic matter (DOM) -... | ecosystem: Environmental > Terrestrial > Soil >... | reverse complement strand
GTAGGGTTAGCATGGCTTGGGTATCGTTAAAAATTGAAGCGCAGGATAATACAGCTGATTTAATTAGCGATACGCTCATGTCTTTAGGTGCATTATCGGCCATCATTGAAGATGCCAATGCGGAAACCATTGATGAACAACCGATTTTTGGTGAGCCCGGCGACCCTCCTCCAGGCATTTGGCAACAGAATTTAGTTAGTGCGCTGTTTGATGAAGGCATTGATATCAAGCAGATAATGGCAAGCCTACAAAAGCAAACGGGCTTTAGTCATCTGCAATATTCGACTGAAATTATTCAAGAGCAAGACTGGGTACGTGCAACGCAATCACAGTTTGACCCAATCAGAATTACGGACCGCTTATGGATCGTACCTACGTGGCACAGCGCGCCCAATGCTGATGCCCTCAATATTGTTCTAGACCCAGGCTTAGCATTTGGTACTGGTAGCCACCCTACTACGCATCTATGTTTAGCTTGGCTCACACAAACGGTAGCAGCGAATCAAAGTGTACTGGATTATGGTTGCGGCTCGGGTATTTTAGCGATTGCTGCTAAAAAATTAGGTGCAGGTAATGTAGTTGGTACCGATATTGACAACCAAGCCATTCAATCTAGCCTGTATAACGCTGAACAAAATGATGTGGTTGCTGAGTTTTATCATGCCAGCAAATATCAATCAACGGAATTTGATGTCGTGGTGGCGAACATTTTATCTAGTGCATTGAGTGTGTTAGCGCCCGCGCTCGCAAAGTCATGCAAAGCTGGCGGTAAAATCGCATTATCTGGTATTTTAAAAGAACAAGAGTCCGCAGTTTCTGCCATTTATGCTGAATGGTTTGAGATGGCGCCCGCACAATATATGGACGCTTGGGTACTCCTCACCGGTACTAGAAAATGCAATCCATAACCAATTGCCCTGCTTGCCAAACGCAATTTGTAGTCACGGAAGAACAGCTTAATCAACATAACGGTAAAGTTCGTTGCGGCCATTGTTTACATGTGTTTAACGCAACCGAGCAACTGGTTAATCCAGACATAACCTTAGTAAATACTGATACTGATACTAATACTGATACTGATACTGATACTGAAATTAATAATACGGCAATTGAATCTGTCATTGTCGAACCGAATTTAAACGATACAGATTTAGTTGTAGCTCAAGAACCAATTGTCTCGACTATTGAGTCTCCAGACGAGGTCTCAGAGCCTACATCTACTAACATCCCTGCCAATTTTGAGATTGTGGAGCCCGTAAACGAAGTTTTAATTATTAACGTTCAACCTAGTAATTTTTCTGACTTAGCGGACAAATCCAAACTTAACCCAAAACAAACTTCAAAGAAATTATACGCTCGGCTATGGTTGTTCTTTGCAATGGTGTTATTACTCGCCGCTATTGCGCAAAGTATTTATTTTTTACGTAATCAAATCGCCCGTTATTACCCGAATACCAAACCAATACTGGTAAAGGCATGTGTGCAGATCGGATGTAGCATTGAATTACCTAAAAAAATAGAGTTTATTGTCATTGATGACTCTGATATTCAAGAAGATGCTAATTACGCAGGCTTAATGCGCTTATCTAGCACCCTAATCAATCAAGCAGGGTTTAATCAGGCATATCCGAACTTAGAACTCACCCTCACAGATACTGAAGATAAGCCCAAACTACGCCGTATGTTCAAGCCAATTGAATATCTGCCAGCCAATACCAATATTGCCATTGGCTTAGCCCCCGGAGAAGAAGTCAAAGTTAAATTAGCCATATCCACGCACGGTGTTACGGTGGCAGGCTATCGAGTGTTTGTTACATACTAAATCTGCGTATTAAATAGCACTAATGAAAATCACTAGTGCTATTTAATCACTTTACATAGCCGACTTTTTAATTATCGCTATATTATTCAATACATAGATTGTGTTGTATTTAATAATTAACTTTAGGAGATTTAACATGTGGACAAAACCAGCAGCTACTGAAATGCGTTTCGGTTTCGAAGTTACAATGTACGTAATGAATAAATAAGTTTGAATTTTTAAATTCAAGTTTGTAAAAAGGACGCTTAGGCGTCCTTTTTTAATTTGTGCCTAAAACTTATTACATAAAAAGTTAATGCTTATTTAATCAAGACTAAACATTCAGATTTTATTTCTTTAATTGCATCGCTGATGCAATTAACCGCCAACTCTCTTGCATAGCTTTTACGCCAGGCCAGCGCTATTCTCCGCATCGGCACGGGCGCAGTAAACGGAATCACCTTCACTAACGAATTTGCACTCACATATCGCTCTGTCGCGGCACTGCATGGCAGTACGGTAATGCCTAAATTTGAAGCAACCATATTACGAATCGTCTCTAAAGAGTTACCTTGTAATACTTGCCCTTTACGCGACAAATCCGGGCAAGCTTGCAAGACTTGGTGACTATAACAATGACCGCTATTGAGTAATAATACATTTTCATCTATGAGCTCTGCAGCTTTGATCTCTGTACGATTCGCCCAATGATGACTAACCGGCACCATTACCACATACTTTTCATCGTAAAGCGGCATAGTTTTAATACCTGGCACGTCAAATGGCAATGCCACAACGGCTGCATCGATCACACCACTCCTAAGTTGTGCTTCTAGCTGCACAGTAAGGTTTTCTTCAATATCTAACGGCATCTCTGGCGCAGTTTTACGCAAAATTGGAATGATTTCTGGTAACAAATACGGCCCTACTGAATAAATTAAACCTAACCTAAACACCCCGCCCAATTGATTATTACCCTGTTTTGCAATTTCTCTAATATGAGCGACTTCTTCCATGGCACGAATGGCCTGTTCTATAATCTGCTCCCCAATCGGAGTTGGGCTTACATCGGTACGACTACGCTCAAAAATCAAAACACCTAAATCTTCCTCTAGTTTTTTTATTGCCAAACTTAGTGCAGGTTGGCTCACATAGCATTTTTCAGCAGCACGCCTAAAGTTTCGTTCTTTTGCAACCGCGACTACAAATCGTAATTCACTTAATGTCATAATCAAATTCCTAAACATTTTTATTTACGATAAGTCTAGCATATCAATACCATTCAAAAACTTAGCCATACATATCAACAATTATTATTCTTGTGACAAATTTTGCATTGCATGTGGTGCAATACACATTGCTAATGCTCTTGCTTGGTGCATAAATTGTAAATTTAGTGACTAATGGCAACACAATATATCTATAACAATATGATATATAAAGAAATTTATTAACTTATAAATATGGCATGCTGATTGCTTATATGTAATTAGCGAGAAAGCGGTACAGTTCTATTACTAGCCGCTAAAGTTTCAAAAAGATGACTAGGGTTCCGGCTTTTATTAACTTAAGAGTGTCTGGTCCGAGAGTTGTCGGCCAATTGTGATATGGCTACACGGAGGGATAAAAGCCCGGGAGGAAGCGTTTTTTTTAAATGCCGCCTTCTCGACTTTTTACCAACCTAGGAGCTTATCATGCATCGTTCAAGTTTTTTTACACGCTTTTCAGCACGCACCGTATTAACTGCTACTGCATTCACCGCATCTTTATTATTCACAGGATTATCTAATGCCGCTGAGCCTCTTAAAGTCGGCTATAGCGATTGGCCGGGCTGGGTCGCATGGCAAGTCGCCATCGACAAAGGCTGGTTTAAAGAAGCTGGCGTAGATGTTAAATTTGAGTGGTTTGATTACGTTGCTTCTATGGACGCTTTCACCGCAGGCAAGATTGATGGCGTGACAGTTACCAATGGTGACGCTCTTGTAACGGGCTCTGGCGGCGCGAAGAATGTAATGATTCTTTTGACCGACTACTCTAACGGCAACGACATGATTGTCGGCAAGCCGGGTGTTAAAAGTCTAAAAGATTTAAAAGGTAAAAAAGTTGGTCTTGAATCTGGTTTTGTCGAACACCTTTTACTGCTCAATGGTTTAGAAAAAGCTGGCATGAAAGAATCTGATGTCACGATTGTAAACACCAAAACCAATGAAACTCCCCAAGCCTTGGCATCTGGCGATTTAGCCGCAATTGGTGCCTGGCAGCCAAACTCTGGTGAAGCGATGAACCGGGTGCCTGGCGCAAAACCGATTTATACCTCTGCCGATGAACCCGGCCTAATCTACGATGTACTGACAGTAAGCCCAACAAGCTTGTCTAGCCGTAAAGCAGATTGGCAAAAAGTGATTAAAGTCTGGGATAAAGTCGTTACTTATATCAATGATCCTAAAACCCAACCAGATGCTGTGAAAATTATGGCAGCGCGTGTTGGTATCAAGCCTGAAGCCTATTTACCTTTACTTAAAGGCACTAAATTGCTGAGTCTTGAAGAGGGCAAGAAAGTATTTGTAAAAGCTAAAGGCTTTAAATCTTTGTATGGCTCATCAAAAATTGCTGATGACTTCAATGTGAAATACGGCGTTTACAAAAAGCCTATGGACTTGAACATGGCGATTAATCCATCTTTAGCTGCTAAGTGATAGTAAAAGTCACACCATAAATTAAATTGGAAAAGAGTACAGAATGAGTCTTGAATCTTGGTTTGTTGTGCGAAGGGAATTGTCTCCACGCAGGCAGAAATTATTAGGGATAGGCTCATTTCTGTTACCGCTTCTGATTTGGTGTGCAGTGAGTTATATACCGTTCATATGGCACCCCATGGTCATGGTGAGTAATCCAGGCAGTGTGGATTACTTTCAAGTAGGCATGCTGGTTGATAAGTCTGTTTACAAAGAAGAGTTAGCCAATATGCAGGCTGCGGGTAAAACGCTACCTGAAGGCTCGCCAGCCAACCCTATTTACTTGCCCGCCCCACACGCAGTAGCCAAAGCTTTATACACGGGTTTTACTACCGCGCCTGAACAGCACGATGGCAAATGGCTGCATGAGAGCTTGTGGCACAGCATCCAGATTATATTCTGGGGCTTCTTTATTTCATCATTGATCGGTGTGCCATTGGGAATTCTGTGCGGCACTTTCAGTGCGGTTTCTCGCATCAATGAACCTTTTGTTGAGTTTTTCCGCTATCTGCCTGCACCTGCATTTGGTGCACTGGCTGTCGCTATTTTAGGGATTTATGACGGGCCGAAAATTGCCATTATCGTGATTGGTACTTTGTTTCAACAAATACTCATTATTGCCAATACGACACGAAAACTAGATTACTCCTTGATTGAGGCTGCGCTTACCTTGGGCACTAATAAATTCAAACTGCTGTTGCACGTCATCATTCCTGGCATTTTGCCTGAGTTGTATCGAGATCAACGCATTTTACTGGGCTGGGCTTGGACTTATCTGATAGTGGCGGAGTTAATCGGCACATCGTCTGGCATCACCTGGTTTATTACACAGCAAGCGCGCTATCAACATTTTGAGAATGTGTATGCCGCAATCATCATTATTGGTGTGCTTGGTTTGGGTGGAGATTTAATTCTGGCATGGTTAAGCAAACGCCTGTTCCCTTGGGATCGCTCGGCGAATAAAGAGTAAAGGACTTATTGTGAGCTCAAATAACAACCTCCAGAATCATCCAGAGACCCGTCAACTTAAAACAGGTCAAATAAATTATTTAGACCAGTCTGAAGCCGTCAAAGAACGATTTGAGCGCATTAAACAGCGCGAAGTCATTTTAGAAGTAAAGCAGCTTGGCAAGGTTTACAAGACGGCCAAAGGTGAAGTCACTGCACTTAAAAATATCAACTTTAAAACACATAGACGGGAATTTGTGTGTGTGATTGGCCCATCTGGCTGTGGAAAATCAACACTGATACGTATTCTGGCTGGGCTGGAATCGCATACTGATGGCGAAGTTCTGCTGGATGGAAAACCAGTCAATGGCCCGGGACGTGATCGAGGCATGGTGTTTCAGGGCTATACGCTGTTCCCTTGGTTAAGCGTTAAAAAGAATGTGATGTTTGGTCTGGAAATGAACAACATCACGGGTAACGAAGCCTCGCGCGAAGCGGATTTATGGCTTGAATTAGTGGGGCTGGAGAAGTTTTCCAGCGCTTATCCTCATGAGCTTTCTGGTGGCATGAAGCAGCGTGTAGCAATCGCGCGCGCATTAGCTAATCAGCCAAGAATTCTGTTAATGGATGAACCGTTTGGCGCGCTGGATGCACAGTCTCGCATCAAAATGCAGGCGCATCTGCTGGAAATCTGGCGCAATATTGATATCACTATTGTGTTCATTACCCATGATCTGGATGAAGCTATTTTTCTGGCGGATCGCATCCTAGTATTAAAAGCGCACCCCGGTGAAGTGCAGGAACTGATAGAGGTGCCAGTACCTCGTCCGCGTAGCGCTGGTCAATTTACTAGCCCGGAATTTTTAGCGACTAAAGCCCGGCTAGAGGCATTGATTCATCCGCCTAAAGTCGAGCCAGAAAACGAGGATGAAGTGATTACGCCAAAAATGATTCGTTTTGTGAATGTTGCCGATAACGTGGAGTAATTGAGATATGTTTTGGTCACAACTTACATGGGCAGAATTGCCCGATAAAATTTCCGCCTCAAATCAGGCTGCTATCTTACCGATAGGCGCTACTGAGCAGCATGGCCCACACATGGGCTGTGGCATGGATTATGTGCTGGCTGATATTTTGTGCAGCGCAGTTTCAAAGCATACTAAGGTGCCGATGCTGCCAACAATGCCCTATGGCTGCTCCATCGGCCATAGTCAACGCTGGCCAGGCACCTTGGCGGTGCAGCCGATTACGCTGATTAACCTGATTAAAGACATTGGTGACTGGGCATATCACAGCGGTATCCGCCGTCTGTTTATTGTGAATACGCATGTTACCAATGCTGCGCCACTGCGCTGTGCGCTGGAAATGTTACGTGCCGAGCATGATGACATGATGGTTGCCGTGTTTAATTCAGCTCACATCAGCCCTCGCGTGAAGCAGTTTCATCATGCTGATGGTGATGACTGGCACGCCAATGATGCAGAGACATCACTCATGCTGGCTACCGCGCCGCATATGGTGCGTAGCGAGTTGCTCACTACTGCAGATGATCCTGACCGCACCGATGGCTTGGTATTTTCACACCCGGTGAATCGAACCAGTACCAATGGCGTCACTGGCACACCGAGTATTTCTAGTGCAGAAAAAGGTCAGGAATGGTTTCAATGGATGGTCGAAGACCTCAGCGCATTAATTCATAAAGGTTTGCAAGAAACGCCGCCTTTATCAAATTCATATTTTTCAAATTAATATTTTTTAAAATCACGCATCAATAAAAGAGAGTCAATCATGAAATCAGCTAAAGAAGTTGCCGAAATTCAGCAAAAACTGCAAGACCTAGGCGTTAAATATTGCATCGGTGCTTATGTCGATATTCACGGTATTCCTAAGGCCAAAGTCGTGCCGATAGATCATTTACCACAGATGGCGGCTGGCTCTGAACGTTATACCGGTTATGCGCTGGATGGCTTGGGGCAAGCTCCTAGCGATGATGAGTTAAATTCCGTGCCAGATTTAGATCACATCATTCAATTGCCTTGGGAGCCAAAGGTCGCTTGGATGCCTGCGGACAACCATTTCCAAGGCAAGCCCTACCCACTCAATACCCGCGTGGCATTGAAAAACGTGCTGGCACAAACTGCTGAAATGGGTTTCGGCATGAATCTCGGCATTGAATGCGAAATTTATTTATTAAAACAAAATGCTGACGGTAGCTTAAGCATCCCCAACCCTGACGATAAGTTAGATAAAGCCTGTTATGACGTGCGTGGTTTTATGGATAACTTTGCTTGGCTGGACAAAATGGCTTCAGCCATTAACAGCTTGGGTTGGGATTTATATTCGTTTGACCATGAAGATGCCAATAGCCAGTTTGAATTCGACTTTAACTATAGTGATGCGCTGACAACCTGTGATCGTTTAACGTTCTTCCGCTATATGGCCAAACATTACGCTAAGGAAGATGGACTCGTTGCAACCATGATGCCTAAGCCATTCTCTGATAAAACTGGCACTGGCGCACACTTTAATATGTCACTTTATGACTTAAAAACAGGTGAAAATTTATTTGCCTGTGACCCCAAAGACGATCCGCGCGGACTGGGTCTGACCACCTTAGGCTACCAGTTTATTGCCGGAATCTTAAAGCATGGTCCAGCCTTGTGTGCGGCTTTTGCACCTACGGTAAATAGCTACAAGCGTTTAGTGCGCCGTGGTGCGATGAGCTATTTTAGCTGGGCGCCAGTGTTCAATTCTTACGGGTCTAACAATCGTACCAACTCAGTGCGAGTGCCTATGGGCGGTGGACGCTGCGAATCACGCAATGCCGATGGTGCTGTGAATCCATACCTTGCTGCGACTTTGGCATTAGCCGCTGGTTTAGAAGGTATTCGTGAAGCGCTAGATCCAGGTAAGCCGAATGAAGACAACCTTTACGATATGAATGAAGAGCAACGTAGTGCCAGAGGCATCGAGTTTTTGCCACAAACATTGCAAGAGGCCATTGATGCCTTTGCCGCAGACCCACTGGTGGAAAAAACATTAGGCATAGAACTACGTGATGAATTTATCAAATATAAAACGGAAGAGTGGGAAACCTACCACCTGACCGTAAGCCAATGGGAAGTCGAGCGCTATAGCTATATGTTTTAAAGAGTTCGAAACAAACGCTAACAACAGGAATATTTAACACAACGATATGACTACTTTTAATACTGAAAAAATGCTGTGGGAAGAAACGGTACCGGGCGGCAATCATTGGTCTGGGCTAATGCGTCGCGGTAGTGCATTGCGATTTACAGCCTTGCAAGGTGGCGCAAATGTTTCTGTATTGTTCTATAACATGGAAGAAAAGCTGGAGCGCTACAACATGCCAGATACCTTGAAAGCCCAACATACGGCATTTTTAACCACAGGCAATGTCTGCTATTCCGACATGGGCAGAGTGATGTGCTCCTTTACTCATGACAGCGTAGGCTGGCATGACACGATCTGCGGCATATCCGATGTAGCAATAGTCCAAAAGAAATATGGCGTTGCAAACTACCAAACGCATCGCAACGATATGTACCGCAACGCGAAAGATGGCTTGCTCACTGAGCTCACAAAACATGGCCTAGGTAAGCGTGATTTGGTGGCAAATGTGAATCTTTTCAGCAAAGTCTCAGCAAATGATGACGGCAATTTAGTGTTTCAAGCGGGCAATAGCAAAGCGGGGGACGTGGTGGATTTGCGCTTCGATATGAACGTGCTGGTCGTGTTGTCTACCGCACCGCATCCTTTGGATACCAGTAAAGTGTATCAACCTGCAGATGTTTTACTGACCGCCTGGCACGCTGGTACAGCCGCCGATAATGATGTTTGCCGCAATGCCTGCGAACAAAATCAGCGCGGTTTTATTAACACAGAACGCTTTTATGCGAATTAGGATAGGCTATGTTAACTGAAAGTAAGCTTCACATTGAACATGCCGTTTTAAATGAAACCTGTGCTGCAGGCGAGCCTTGGTCTGGTTTAGTTAAACACGGCCAAACCTTCCGCATCCTTGATTTAGAAGGTAACCAAGCGGTAGACACCTTGTTTTATAACGCGCATAACGCCGAAGAGCGCTACAGCGCTATCGATACGATTCAACGCCAAGGGCAAATTTACCTGACAACTGGCTCTATACTCTACTCCAGTGAGGGTAACCCTATGCTCACTATTACGGCGGACACATGCGGTCGCCATGATACTTTGGGTGGTGCGTGTGCGGCAGAAAGCAACACCGTGCGCTATGCCTTGAATAAACGCCCTATGCATAGCTGCCGTGATAACTTTATGCACGCTATTACGCATTCTGCTTGTGTGCAAGATCGTGAAATCACCAAACGAGACATCACCGCCAACATCAATTTCTTCATGAATGTGCCAGTAACACCAGATGGTGGTTTGAGCTTTGCTGATGGTATCTCCGGTGCTGGAAAATATGTAGAAATGCGCGCCGAGATGGATGTGCTGGTATTAATCTCCAATTGCCCACAACTCAATAATCCATGTAATGCCTACAACCCGACGCCTATTCAGTTGTTGGTTTGGGATGCCGCTTAAATAGCGAATTTAAATAGCTAATTTTAGATAAGACACCGTAAAAGGACGACCTATTACGGCAATGAAACAAGCGAGACGACTCGCAATGGTGTGAGAATAATTATGTTTAAAAAAGTCTTAATTGCTAATCGCGGTGAAATTGCTTGCCGCATCATGCGTACCTTGAAAAAAATGGGCATTAAATCGGTAGCGATTTACTCACAGGCTGATACTGGTGCGTGCCATGTGCTTGATGCAGATGAGGCTGTTTGCATAGGCCCTGCACCGGCAACTGAAAGCTACTTGAATGCAGAGAAAATTTTGCAAGTGGCGCTTGAAACTGGTGCAGAAGCGATTCATCCAGGCTATGGATTTTTATCTGAAAATGCCGACTTTGCCGAGGCTTGCGAAGCGGCAGGTATTGCCTTTATCGGCCCTACACCACAGCAGATGCGCGATTTTGGCTTGAAGCACACAGCACGTGAGCTCGCAGAGAAAAGCGGCGTGCCATTGTTGCCCGGCACAGGCTTGCTCGCCAATGCCGCTGAGGCACATGCGCAAGCGACACAGATTGGTTACCCAGTTATGTTGAAGAGCACTGCGGGTGGCGGTGGTATCGGCATGCAACTCATCTGGAGTGCGGACGAACTGGATGCTGCATTTGAATCCGTACAACGTTTATCGCGCGCAAACTTTAAAGAAACCGGCATCTATCTGGAAAAATATGTGCAAGCAGCACGCCATATTGAAGTGCAGATTTTTGGTAATGGTTTAGGTAAGGTGATTGCATTGGGTGAGCGTGATTGCTCGGTGCAGCGACGTAATCAAAAAGTCATTGAAGAAACGCCAGCACCACATATTACTGAACAAATACGCTTGGCATTAAGCGCTACTGCCATTAAGTTAGGTAGCGCTTTGCATTACCGCTCAGCAGGTACGGTAGAGTTTGTGTATGACAACGCAACAAAGCAGTTCTACTTTTTAGAGGTGAATACGCGTTTGCAGGTAGAGCACGGCGTCACCGAACTGGTGACTGGTGTGGATTTAGTGGAGTGGATGATACGCGTTGCCGCTGGTGAAACGCATGCGCTGGATAGTTACACGCACCAACCACAAGGCCATGCCATTCAGGTGCGTATTTATGCTGAAGATGCGAACAAGAATTTTCAGCCTTCCAGCGGAGTACTCACGCAGGTTAAGTTTTCAGCTATTGCACGTAATGATAGCTGGGTTGAAACAGGCAGCGAGGTATCGCCATTCTACGACCCGCTCATTGCTAAAGTATTGGTACATGCGGCAGACCGTGATGCAGCGGTTGCCAAAATGCGCACTGCGCTGGATGACACCTATTTAAGTGGTATTGAGACTAATTTAGAGTATTTACGCCAAGTGCTTGCAGATACTGTTTTCCCGGCAGGTAAGCAAATCACGCGCTACCTCAATAGCTTTGAATATAAGCCGCATACGATTGATGTGCAAGATGGCGGCGTCATGACAACCATCCAAGACTATCCTGGCCGTATAGGTTATTGGGCGGTTGGCGTGCCTCCTTCTGGCCCGATGGATCATTTGGCGTTTCGATTGGCGAATAAGTTAGTGGCGAATGCTGAAGGTGTGGCTGGGCTGGAAATTACGCTTATTGGCCCACAGTTAAAATTTAATACAGCTGCCGTAATAGCCGTTACTGGCGCGCCGATTGAAGCGACCATGGATGGTGAAGCCATCAGCATGTGGCAGTCACTACAGGTTAAAGCAGGCAGCGTACTTAAACTTGGCAAGGTGAATGGCGTTGGCTGCCGAGCTTATTTAGCCGTGCAAGGCGGTTTTGATGTGCCGGATTATATGGGCAGCAAGTCAACGTTCACCTTGGGGCAGTTTGGCGGGCATGGCGGCAGAACATTGCGTGTGGGTGATGTGCTGCATATCACCAAGCAAGCGCAGTCTGTCTATGTCGAAAAATCACTGCCAAAGAAACTACAACCAAACTACAGCAACACGTGGGAGATTGGCGTGCTATATGGCCCACATGGCGCACCAGACTTTTTTACCGATGCCGACATTGACATGTTCTTCTCTACCGATTGGGAGGTGCATTACAACTCTAACGCCACAGGCATACGCCTCATCGGCCCTAAACCACAATGGGCGCGTAAAGATGGCGGCGAGGCAGGCTTACACCCATCCAATATTCACGACAATGCCTACGCCATCGGCGCAGTAGATTTCACTGGGGACATGCCTGTGATTTTAGGTCCAGACGGCCCAAGTTTAGGTGGTTTTGTCTGCCCAGCGACCATTATTCAGGCTGAGTTGTGGAAAATAGGTCAGCTCAAGGCTGGCGACAAAATTCGCTTTAAAAAAGTCAGCCAAGAAGACGCCAGCAGCTATGAAAAATCGCAGAATGCAATGGTGGCGAACTTAGCTGGCGAACCAGTTAGCCTAGTTGTCACCAGCGCTATCAAGCATAGCCCTATTCTGACGCAAACCTTGGAAACCTCGAGTCAGATCAAGGTGGTTTATCGTCAGTCTGGCGACAAGTATCTATTGATTGAATATGGCGAACTAGTGCTCGATCTCAATTTACGGTTCCGCGTACATGCGCTCATGCAGTGGCTGGAAAGCCAACAAATAAAAGGCATTATCGACTTGACCCCAGGCATTCGTTCCTTGCAGGTGCATTTTGAAAGTCTGGTATTGCCAGTCAATCGCCTCATTCACATTCTGCAACAAGCTGAAGCTGAGTTGCCAAGCGTAGACGAGATGGAAGTACCAACGCGCATCGTGCATTTGCCATTGTCTTGGGATGATGCAGCCACGCAAATGGCAATTGAAAAGTATATGCAATCCGTGCGTAAGGATGCGCCTTGGTGCGATACCTCATCAGGCACGCCTAGCAATATTGAGTTTATTCGCCGTATTAATGGCTTAGATAGCATTGATGACGTGAAAAAAACCGTGTTTGATGCGAGCTACTTAACCTTGGGTTTAGGCGATGTTTATCTGGGCGCTCCAGTAGCGACACCAATGGATCCGCGCCATCGTTTAGTCACCACCAAATACAATCCGGCACGCACTTGGACACCGGAGAATGCCGTGGGTATTGGCGGTGCTTACATGTGTGTCTATGGTATGGAAGGCCCTGGCGGCTATCAGTTTGTAGGCCGCACGATACAAATGTGGAATCGCTGGAACCAGACGAAAGACTTTACCGATGGCAAGCCGTGGTTACTGCGCTTCTTCGACCAAATTCGTTTTTATCAAGTTGAAGCCGACGAGTTGCTGCAAATGCGTGAAGACTTTCCGCACGGTAAATTCCAACTCAACATTGAAGAACAAACTTTCCGCCTAAAAGACTATCACCAGTTTTTAAGTACTGAAGCCGAATCCATTAATGCTTTTAAGACCAAGCAACAAGCCGCGTTCAATGCAGAGCGCGAGCACTGGATTGCCACTGGTCAGGCAAATTACAGTAATGAAATTGAATCGGCTGGTGCTGAAGAAGCTTTAGATGTGCCAGTTGGCAGTCGCGCCGTTGCATCGCACGTGGCAGGCAACCTATGGCAAGTAAAACTGAAAGTGGGCGATTTGGTGAGTGAAGGTGATGTCGTGGTAGTGGTTGAATCCATGAAAATGGAAATTTCAGTAATTGCTACCTGCGCTGGTACGGTGACGCAAATCCTGTGCAGCGAAGGCATGACGGTCACTGCTGGTCAAAATCTAATCATTATTTCAGAAGGATAAATATCAACATGAACTTACAAATTTCACATCTGCGTGGCTTATATCTTTCTGGCGCACTAAAGCCTACCGACTTAGTCAAACAGCTTGATGCGGAAATCGGTAACGAGGATACGCGTCATATTTGGATAAGACGTTTGCATTTGAATGAAATGCTGGCTTATGCGCAACAATTAGAAGGCAAGAACCCGGCAGACTTGCCTTTATATGGCATTCCCTTTGCCATTAAAGACAATATTGATCTAGCTTGCATTCCAACTACGGCAGCTTGCCCAGAATACGCATACACCCCAGCTAAAAATGCCACAGTAGTGCAAAAGCTGATTAATGCTGGCGCAATTCCGGTTGGTAAAACGAATCTGGATCAGTTTGCCACCGGCTTAGTCGGCACACGCTCGCCTTATGGTGCGGTGCAAAATAGCTTTGACCCTGACTATATTTCAGGCGGCTCCAGTGCCGGCTCAGCGGTTTCTGTTGCGCTAGGCATGGCTAGTTTTAGTTTGGGCACAGATACAGCAGGCTCTGGTCGTGTACCAGCCGCTTTTAATAACCTAGTTGGGCATAAACCTACTTGCGGCTTACTCAGTACGCAAGGCGTTGTACCGGCATGCCGAACACTGGATTGCGTTTCAATTTTTGCCTTAACCGCACAAGATGCCGCAACCGTGCTGGAAAGCGCTCAAGGTTTTGATGAAGAAGATGCCTATTCTCGTAAAGCTGTCGATACGGAATCGACTCTCAGTTTAGATGTTCCCTTCGTATTTGGGGTGCCTAGACAAGACCAGCTTGCATTTTTTGATAATCCAGAAACGCCAGCATTATTTCAACAGGCCATCAAGCAACTTGAGGCCATTGGCGGCAAGGCTGTTGAAATAGATTTTTCACCATTTTTAGAAACTGCACGCTTGCTCTATGAAGGGCCTTGGGTGGCGGAACGCTATGCCGCGATTCAAGATTTTTTTGAAAACAAGCCAGATGCAATTTTTCCGGTGACGAAGAAAATCATAGGTGGCGCCACCAAATTCAGTGCGGTTGATACTTACAATGCCCAATACAAACTCAAAATGCTGCAACGAAAAGCCGAGGCCGTTTGGCATGACATAGATATCATGATTACGCCAACTGCAGGCACGATATATAAGATTGCTGAGGTCAATGCCGAACCAGTCACTTGTAATTCCAATTTGGGTTATTACACCAACTTCATGAACTTGCTGGACCTCTCAGCAACAGCCGTTCCTACAGGATTTCAAGCTAATGGCTTGCCATTTGGCATCACGATTTGCGCGGCAGCCTTTAATGATGCTCAACTGCTCGCTTTAGCGACTGCCATGCAAAGTGACACAGATAAAACACTGGGTGCCACAGGTATTTCATTGCAGAAGTACTAAGCCAATCATCATGCTGACAATACTCACTTTACAGGGCATTTATGACGAATTCTAAAAAATTTATTGAGGTGGCCGTCTGTGGCGCGCATATGACTGGCTTGCCACTGAATCCACAATTAACCGCCTTAAAGGCGGTGTTTGTGGAAGAAACAAGCACAGCTCCAGTGTACAGACTTTACAAGTTAAACGGCTTTACGCCTGCACGTCCAGGTTTGCTACGTGTCGCCAATGACGGAGGCGCAATTCGCTTGGAAATATGGAAACTCCCTTTAGAAAACTATGGCGCATTTGTAGCAGGAGTGCCTGCACCGCTTGGCTTTGGCACCTTAACACTGGCGGATGGTCGCTCAGTGCAGGGTTTTTTATGTGAGTACTATGCCACATTAAATGCGGTCGATATTTCACATCTTGGTGGATGGCGTAACTATTTGAAAGATCTTGCATAGAATAAATTGTTCGATAACGAAGCATTGAAGTGCTTTAACGACGATATTTATAAGCGCGGCCTATATTTAATCTAATTTTGTAGGATTTTAGCTTTCCTCATTACGATTGCACGCTCTCTCTGAGCCACCTTACTCGACCCGGTCCACCACTGGCTTCAACAAGTTCGTTACCTCATTTTTTTGCCTTTAGTCTTTACTGGTGCTATTTACTTGATTGTGGGTCGGCTCCGGCAAGTATCTCAAAACATTTAAAAAATATACTGATCTGTATATTTTTTTGCGAACTAACTCAAATACTCCAAGTCGTAACAAAAGTTGTGTAAAAGACAAAGCAAAAATTACTCAATCAAGATCTAATTAGATAGACCAAGCCTGTGAGTTAATAAATGTCAGGCAATCATTCGCGTAAAACTTAACCATTCAACCAAACCATCGAAAGTGAGAATTAATATGAAAATATTCGCGTTTTTGCTGTTACTACTGCCTCTAGTATCCAACGCCGCACAAGCCAACTATTTGATGATCAAGTACATGCAGCCTAAAGTAATGCTAGAAGAGCGTTTAGACAGTGTTGATGGCTTGGCGCAGTACATTAAACAAGTCGAGGTAGATATCAACAAAAAAATCTCTGAAACTAGCTCGACGCAAACATGGGGCTTTCTTGTCATCGCAGTTCGTGCGGACGGGAAAATTAAAGCCTGGATGGACAGTGACGTTGAAGTGTCACCAGAAATCACTAAATCCATGCTTGATGTTGCACAAAACACCCAAGCATTTTCAGTCAATAAGGGTGCTGTAGTATTTGCTATTGGCTTCGACATTGGCGATGTAGGCTTGCAGCCATACACCATGCCTTTCCCAAATGAATGGAAAAAAGTTGCCGCATGCACAAACGAAGATTGCGACAATAAAAATATCGAAGAAATCGTGTTGAAATCATGGTAAGAAACCGACAAAAAGACCACATTCAGGTGAATGTGAATAAGCACCATCTCAAATAGGAGACGCCATTATGCACCGACTATTCCTGCTAATACTGTCACTAAGCTTTGCTTCACAGGCGCAGGCGTTTGATCAACAAACGCTGATTAAAGTATTTTTTTATATTGTGCAAGTACACACCACGAATGATGACACCGGCGCTGAGGGGCTTGGTTCTGGAGTAGTTGTTGGCAACAATCGTGTATTAACCAATTGCCATGTACTCAAAAAAGCCAAAACCGCATGGGTTTCACAAGGTGAAGACAGCTTTAGCGTAGAAAGCGTTCAAGTCAATGCACATCAAGATTTGTGCCTGATGACCACTACAAACATGCCGTTAAAGCCTGCGCAAATTGGCAGCGTTAAAGATTTAAAGACTGGATCAGAGGTTTTTGCCATTGGACATTCCAGCGGCATCATTTCACCCACCACTTCGCGTGGTCAGATCAAAGCACTTTATCCTTTTGAAAATAGCCAAGTCATTCGCACTAGCGCAAGGTTTTCCATGGGAGCCAGCGGTAGTGGCTTATTTGATGACCAAGGCAGACTCGTCGGCATAAACACTTTTAAAAGCTTTGGCCGCATCGCCTATTTTTATGCCATGCCCGCAGACTGGATAGAAGATCTTAAAAACCTGCCCATTCAAGAAATTAAACCATTTCCACAAACCGCTTTTTGGGAAGACCGTGAGCATAGCCCGTTTTTTTTGCAAGCAGCCATGCCAGAGTTACAAAAAAAATGGGATGATTTACAGACTCTTTGCCAGCGCTGGATTGCTGCAGAACCCAGTAACGCTGAAGCATGGTACGAACAAGGTTTGGCACAAGAAGGGCTGGGCTTAGACAGTGCCGCTCAACTGTCCTACCAAAAAACCATAGAACTCAACCAACGCCATAGCGACGCACTATTTCACCTAGGATTATTGGCCTCAAAACGCGGCGATCATGTTGAAATGCATAAAATTAGCCTTGCTCTAGCCGATATTGACAATGAAATTGCCGCGGATTTTAATAATGCAGTAGGCTGTAAAGCTGATTGTTAATTATGACAGAGCATACGGCGGATAGCATTTGGATGCTCAGTTTATGGAGCATTAGATAATGCAGATAATTAGAGAAAATCAAAATAATATAAGACAATTGTCTTATATCTATCGATTAAAAGCAGAAATAAAGAAGTTCTACTACGCTGTGAGGCTTATAGATACTGGGGTGGCTGATGGGGCTCGAACCCACGACAACAGGAATCACAATCCTGGACTCTACCAACTGAGCTACAGCCACCATAGAGACGCAAACTACTGGTCTGCCCGACAGGAATCGAACCTGTAACCCCCAGCTTAGAAGGCTGGTGCTCTATCCGGTTGAGCTACGGGCAGATATTGGTTACAAGGGTTTATACTAAAACATAATATAAATCATCGGGCTGACTTTACTTCAGGTCGTTGAATATTTACATACCCAACGACCTGAAAGATTTGGTCGGCGTGGAGAGATTCGAACTCCCGACATCCTGCTCCCAAAGCAGGCGCGCTACCAGGCTACGCTACACGCCGAAGGGCAGAAATATACTGCAAACTGCGCGGCAGGTCAAATCATATATGATAAAATGCTACTTTATTTTTAATAATATATAGAAATTAAGTAATGACAGCTCAAATAATCGATGGTAAAGCCATTGCCGAAGTACTTTTAAATACCATTAAAACGCGCATCAATGATCGTATTCAAGCGAATAAACGTGCGCCTGGGCTCGCGGTTATATTGGTCGGTGGTAATCCGGCATCGTCTATTTACGTGCGCAACAAACGTTTAGCTTGCGAAAAAGTTGGAATCATATCTACGGCTTATGATTTACCTGCTTCAACTACTGAATTAGAATTATTAACGCTCATTGATCAATTAAATACTGACAGTACGGTTGACGGCATTCTTGTGCAATTACCATTGCCCGCACACATTAACGATGAGCATATTGTAGAGCGCATTACCCCTAGCAAGGATGTAGATGGCTTTCATCCTTATAATATAGGTAGATTGGCGGTGCGCCAACCCACGCTTCGTTCTTGTACGCCGTTTGGTGTAATTAAGATGCTGCAGGCTATGGATGTTAACTTAATGGGCTTAGATGCTGTTGTAGTTGGCGTATCCAACCATGTAGGCCGCCCAATGGCGCTTGAGCTGCTTCTAGCTGGATGTACGGTTACTAGCTGCCATCGCCACACTAAAAATTTAGGTAAAATGATCAAAGATGCAGATTTAGTCATTGCGGCGGCTGGTAAGCCAGGCCTCATAAAGGGCGAATGGATTAAGCCAGGGTCGATTGTGATTGACATTGGTATTAATCGACTGGCTGACGGCAGCATTGCGGGGGATGTTGAGTTCAATGTAGCTAAAACGCGCGCGGGCTATATTACTCCAGTACCTGGCGGCGTAGGCCCCATGACTGTTGCGACATTAATGGAAAATACATTGTTAGCATTAGAACTTCAAGAATCCTAATCAGCGAATTTGAACAAATAATTCAAGCAATTAGCTCATTTTTTCTGTAGTTTTGCATCAAAGCTTTAATCAGTGTACACTCATGCGCTAATTTTACAAACAAGCTACTTTTAGTGCGGATTTATTTAAGCACCGGATTTTAAGTAGCATTTTTTTAAGTAACTTTTTAAGTATTTGGGCACCCAATATGGCAGCAGTTATTACAAAACAATTTACCCCTTATCAACCAAAACCTGACGAAGAATATATGAGCAAAAATCAGCTCAATCATTTTCGTAAGATTTTGAATGACTGGAAATCTGAATTAAGTAACGATCTTGATAAGACCGTGCATACCATGCAAGACGAAGTTACTATGTTTGCGGATCCTAACGACCGTGCTAGCCAAGAGTCTGACATGACGCTGGAACTGCGTAACCGCGATCGCGAGCGTAAATTGATTAAAAAAATCGATGAGACATTACGTAACATTGATGATAAAGACTACGGTTACTGTGAAGGTTGTGGCATTGAGATTGGCTTGAAACGTCTAGAAGCACGTCCAACGGCTACTTTATGCATTGATTGCAAAACCCTTGATGAAATGCGAGAAAAGCAAGTCGCTAAATAGCCTCTTGGTTTACTTAGTCAAGGCTATCAGGAAATACGGTCATCCTTAATATTTTGGTGAGCCGTCTTTAAATAGACTGATAGCTAACTACCCAAACGCCCGATGTACTGCATTGGGCGTTTTGTATTCTAAATATATACAGTCACTTCTTTAATATTAAACAGGAAGCTGACCTCGAAGTAATGCTTCAAATTCATGTTCAGGTAAGGGTTTACTGAAATAGTAGCCTTGCAACTCATCGCAACCAATCGATTGTAAATAATCATGCTGGTAACCGGTCTCCACCCCTTCCGCTATAACCTTCATGCCTAGGCTTTGCCCAAGCACAATAATCGCTTTGAGGATGGCGGTATTGGCTGGGTCATTTTCAAGGTTACTGACAAAAGCTTTGTCAATTTTCAGCCTATCAATCGGAAAGTCTTTTAAGTAGGCCAGACTCGAATATCCTGTGCCAAAATCATCTATGGCCAGTTTAACACCTAGCATTTTGAATGAGTGCAGCGTCTCTATGAATTTAGCAGCATCGTCGATTAGTGTACTTTCAGTAATCTCCAGCTCCAGACAATCTGGATCTAAGTTAGTGACATCTATAACATTTTTGATTATTTGCGCAAGATTAGGCTGTTTAAATTGCCGTGGTGAAACATTGACCGCAATAGGAATAGGTCGCCCCATTTTTTCTTTTAATTCCTTGGCCTTTTTACAGGCAGTGATTAGAACCCATTCGCCTATACTCTCAATTAAACCTGTTTCTTCTGCAATATGAATGAATTTGTCTGGTGGAATCAGCGCTTCCCCGGGTGGCTGCCAGCGTATCAAAGCCTCCGCTCCACTGATTAGGCCAGTGGCAAAATTCACCTTAGGTTGGTAATGCAGCAAGAATTCGCCGTGTTCTATCGCAAGTCGCAAGCGATATTCCATCTTAACGCGCTCAGTCAAGACTTCATTTAATTCTTGCGTGTAGATTTGATAGTTGTTGCGACCAGCCTTTTTGGCTTTATACATAGCAGAATCAGCATTTTTTAACAGTGTATTCGGCTCAAGACCGTCATCAGGGTAAATGCTGATACCTATGCTACAGGTAACTACGTAATCTAATTCATTGATTACGCATGGCGTAGCAACGGTAGAGAGTACACGCTGCATGCTGAGAAAAATGTCATCTATATTCTCGATATTGGTGAGCAATATCACAAACTCATCGCCACCTAATCTAACGACAGTATCTATTTCACGAATACAGCTAGATAATCGCTTAGACATAATCAAGAGTAATTGATCACCTACCTCATGCCCCATACTATCGTTGATCAGTTTGAACTGATCAATATCAACAAAGGCAACAGCCATTTTATTTTTGTATCGATCGGCAAAATTCATGTATTGCTGAAGTCGGTCATTCAGCATATAACGATTAGGTAATCCCGTCAGGCTATCATGCGTTGCTTGATGCTCAATTTTATTTTCATAATTTTTACGTGCGGTAATATCCTCAACAGTGCCTTCGTAATAGAGTAACTTTCCCTCCTCGTCATGTACCATGCGCGCATTTTCAGAAATCCAGAGGGTACTATTATCTTTTCGATAAACCAATGATTCGAAGTTGCGCACGCTACCATTGGCTTCCATGGCTTGAACAAACTCTTCACGGCGGCCAGGGATGACATAAAGCTGTTGCTTGATATTATTAAGTACACGCATTAGATCTTCTGGCGAACTGTACCCATACATGTTTGCTAATGAAGGATTAACAATCAGGTAATGTCCGTTTGGTGAAGTCTGAAAAATACCTTCAATCGCATTTTCAAAAATAGAGTGATAACGAAACTCTGCCGCACGTAATGATTGCTCTACATTTTTACGCTCGGTAATATTTTGAATAAATCCTTCAACTGCTTGTATTTTACCCTTAGCGTTAAAAATAGGGCTGCCTCGTTCACATACCCAGAGGATGCTATCGTTTGCATGAACAATGCGGTATTCGACTTCAAAACGATTACCAAGCCTAATCGCTTCCTCGATGGTGCTACGAACCAATTCTCGATCTTCTTTAAAGGTAATTTCTTCGTAGGAAACTACCTTGTTGAAAACTATGTCCTCGGGAGAGTAACCCGTTAGTTCCTCGCAGCCATTGCTGGCATAGATCATAGTCCAGTGTTTGTCATAGAGACTGCAGTAAACCAAACCTTCCAGATTATCCACCAGGGCATCGAGTATGCGCTGACGGTCATGTACAAATGCATCAATTGATATAAGAGATTTAACTGTTAATGAAGGCTGGTTCATAGTTTTTGGTTGTATCAACACATCAACACCCATAAGTGGACTAGTTTTATTACTAAAGCAGTATTCATGCCTGATTGCACTACTGTAGCTTGTATTTTTTCTGACGTTTAAGGTTAACTAGGCGGCGGCTAATTATGAAAGCAAGCAGATTAAATAATGATGCAATAAGCAAATGTTAAGCGCACTCTAAAAGTGCTGGAATATGGGCATATGCACCATAGTAAGGCGCTTACTGAATAGCTTCTGATTGATTAACTGTCGTTTACTACTGTAATTTAAATAGTTCGTGTGATGGCTTATATTTTGCTTAACTACAATTTATAAAGTCGATTAATACCTACGACAGCAATAATTTTACGAGCATAATCATGAGCCAAATATCTTCGATTCAAATTGATAATTTTCTCCCTTACATGAGGGACGTAATCCGTTGTGAGCAGTCTTTGCATGAACTCAACCTGATGTGGCGCATTATCGAGTCCTCCGCCAAGATGAATTGCCCAGTTGAGGCTAAAAGCATTCTGCCCACCATGGCAGCTACTCGTGCGGGTTTTAATCGGCTGGAAAAAGAGCTGGTACTGAGCCTGGTACAAGAAAAAGTAGCGACCGTATTAAATGAAATAGGCACCAAAGCGCAGTACGTCATCGACATTTTAGTGCGCAACCTCTATGAGCGCACTGCCGACGTAGGCTTTCTCGCGACAGATAAAGAGTTGTGCGCATTTGTTGCCGGCCTATCTGGCAATGAAGATAGCATCCGTTCGCGTTTGCGTGCCTACAGAAGAAAATACACCGTCTACGATGAAATTATTCTACTGGACTTAGATGGCAATGTCTTAGTGCAAATTAATGAAGAAACTCCGATTGAAGGTAGCTTGGACCCCCTAATATTGGAAACATTGGCATCAGATCAGTATGTGGAAACGTATCGTGCTAGCGATCTGCGACCAGGTAAAGATAAGGTGCTGATCTATTCTAAACGCATGCTACATCCTGACACGGGCAAGGTAATTGGCGTGCTATGCCTGTGTTTCAATTTTGTTGAAGAAATGGCCGGCGTCTTTAAATCGCATGGTGATCCTTCTGGACGATCTGTCATGCTGTTACTTGATGGTGACAATCGCGTCATTGAGACAAGCGATCAGCGATGGGTGCCAGTAGGTGCCATAGTACCGGTAAATCAAGATACTCAATCTAACTTGAAGATGTATGGCGGACGAGAGTATTTAATACGTACATTTATTGCAGATGGCTACCAAGGATACATGGGACCTTCAGGCTGGCAAGGCCAGGTCATGATTCCAGTAGAAATTGCTTTTACAGGCAAGGAAACAAACGCACTAAAGGCTTTAGATCCAGCTATAGCTGAGGGCTTGCTGTCACATGCCCAATCATTCTGCCCACCGCTTTATGAAGTGATGTCTGCCGCCTCCACCATACGACGGGTGGTTTGGAATGGCCAAGTGATGACAGCTGGGCAAAGTGGAGAATTGTTGAAATTAAAAACCATCCTGGATCAGATTAGCGAGACCGGTACTCGCAGTAATGAATTGTTCGCTCAATCAATTAACGATCTCTACGAAACGGTCTTGGCTTCTAGACTGCAGGATTCTGAATTCGTATCACATTTATTGGTCGACTTGCTTGACCGTAATCTATATGAACGCTCGGATGATTGTCGCTGGTGGGCGGTAACCCCTGAATTAAGGGTGGCGCTTGCCTCTCAAGTTATTGATTCCACAACTGTCGCGCGCATTACAGACATTCTGGAATATATCAATGAGCTTTATACAGTCTACACCCGCATTTTTGTTTATGACAAGACTGGTCGCATAGTAGCCAGTACAAGCCCAATGGAAGCCAATGATTCGATTATTGGCACAAAAATAGACGAAACTACGCTGACGCAAGTCATGTCTTTGCGAACAGAGCAGCAATACTACGTGTCACCTTTCGTGCCAGACGCTCTATACGCCAACGCACCGACTTACATCTACCATGCGGCCATTATGGCACCAGACAGCGACACCGTAGTGGGTGGCATCGGCATTGTCTTCGATGCAGCCCCTGAGTTCCTTGCAATGTTGCAAGGCGGTATCAGCGAAAAAGAGTCTGTCAAAGCGTTATATATCGACAGGCAGGGGCAGATTATTGCTAGTACCGATCCAACCCGTCCAGTTGGGACTGTATTAGACATTGATGCTGATTTTCTGGCATTGCCTAACGGCAAAAGTGCATCACGCATTGTGATACATGATGGGCATTATTCAATACTTGGATGCAGTGTTTCTAATGGTTATCGAGAATTCAAAGTCACTGATGGCTACAAAGAAGATGTAATCGCCGTTGTTTACGATTCTTTTGGAGAGGTTCGAGGGCGCTCCAGCTCGGGTAACAATTCTGCATCCATTCTTGAGGCATCTCTTATTAAATCCGGTGATCCTGAATTCGCCACATTTTTTATTGATGGAGGATTATTTGCGATTGAGGCTGAGTATGTGCTGGAGGCGTTATCAGCATCAGAAATTTCCCCCGTTTCCATTGGTAGCCGTTCCGAACGAGTAGGCGTACTAGCTATACAGCATGAAAGCGACAGTAAAGCCTATGCATGGGTATTTGATCTTGGGTTCTTATTGAGCGGAGTGCCTTCTGTAGTAGATAGCAACAGTCAGGTCATTGTTATCGAGTACGGGCAACACAAGATTGGCTTACTCGTAGGGGCGCTGCATTCCGTGGCGCAGTTTAATGCGAGCCAAGTTACGTTTACACCGCTGGCAACTGATAGAGATGGAGTCTTAATCAAACAAATCATTAAAGCAAACGGCGGAAATCTTTTGATTCAAGCAATTGATGTCAGGTATCTGCTCAAAATGCTCAGTAACCCATTTGAGTTAGTGAATCAGGATAGAAAAGCGGCATGAAGTAAGCTTGTATGACAATATTAATTATTAAGGTTTTTATCTCTTGTTTTTATGATTTCCAAACAACTAAATTCATCATCACCTGACATACGTAAAATTAAACAACAAGCCATTTACATAGGATTAGTTAGCGTATTAACCGAAGAGCAAGCTGGCGCCGCACTTGAAAGCTGGTCAACTTTTTTCAATGAAAATGGCTCAATATTTAATGGTGTCAATAATTTTGCAAGAGAAGTATGCCAGCGCTACGATAAAGATGGCCAGCAACGAGCATTAGTTAGAGCGCTGAATAGAGCTTTGATTAGTATAGATAACAATGCTGCGCCTATGATTATTAATGAGGAAGTAAACATAAAAATTGCCGTAACGACTGCTGCAAATGTTAACGATACTGAAGTGCCTGCAGATAGCATTGAATCACCGATTAGCACACCAGCCTTTCAAACTTTCCAATATTTATTAATCAAAATTATAAACTTGGTAGAGGATTTTAAAAAAGAAAGCCATTTTGCTTTACATGGTTTTTTAAATGAGCTGATTCATAGTATGCCTTGGTCTGAGAGCCAGCAGCAGCAAGTGATTATACTCATAAGTACAGGAACAACAACGCAAATACGAACATGCCAGCCTGACCAACTTAAGTCATTTTTACAACATTTACGTTCATGGATAGAAGATGACTTAGGTCATAAAAATGCTAACCGACTAATCACTGAAGCCGTAACGGCTGTTCAATTAATGCCAGTTAGTATTAACTATTCCGCTACAAAATTTCTATGAAGGTGACTATCAAACAGCAATTCTTCATCTATCAAATTTGATTACTGACATTCATCTGCTAATTTTATTGTATCCAATGAAATAATTAAAACTCCGGGAATAATATGTATATAAAAAAAACAAATCCATGGTTAGGCATTTTATTCGTAGCGTTAAATCTGTTCACTACATGCGCGTTTTCAGAAACTACTGCAGTAGCAAATACGAACCCTCCATCATCGTATAGCGAGCAAGTTGTTTCTTCACCCGCGGAATTACCAATCACCAAAGAACCAATTGCTAAAGAACCAATCACTAAAAACCAAGGGACACCTGCGCCATCCACTGAAATGTTACCCGCGACTCCGCATAGTGAGTCTTTACTTACAGGGATGCCCGCTGAAACCAAGGTGACTAGTGCGGCTGTAGTAGCTCAAACCCCAGCACCAAGCCAACCCTATTCGGTTGATTTTAATAAAATTAATTCCGGTGATACTGCTTGGATGCTAAGTGCAACTGCGCTGGTACTGTTGATGACTATTCCAGGATTAGTGTTGTTTTACGCAGGAATGGTACGCAAGAAAAATGTACTTTCTACAGCTCTGCAAAGTTTTGCAGTGTGCTGTCTTGTGAGCGTCATTTGGATTTTTATCGGTTACAGCCTAGCGTTTACTCCAGGTTCTACCCCATATATTGGAGGTTTAGATCGTGTGATGTTATCTGGATTAAATTATATTAAAGCCACTAGCCAGTTAACCGTCAGTCATCTGGCACCAACCATTCCTGAATCAGTGTTTGTGATGTTTCAGATGACATTTGCCATTATCACGCCAGCGCTTATTGTTGGTGCCTTTGCAGAACGGATGCGTTTTACCGCGATCCTGATATTTATGACGCTATGGTCAATATTTGTATATGCGCCTGTCGCCCACTGGGTATGGGAGCCGTCTGGCTTATTCGCGTCACAGGGTGTGCTTGACTTTGCAGGTGGTACGGTCGTGCATATCAATGCCGGTGCAGCTGGGCTCGTTTGTGCCTATGTACTAGGCTCTAGATCAGGCTACGGAAAAGTACCGTTTATTCCTTACAACCTTGTTTATACCTTAGTAGGAGCATCTCTTCTTTGGGTTGGTTGGTTTGGGTTTAATGCTGGCTCTGCTGGCGCTGCGGATGGACGTGCGGGCATGGCGATGCTCGTGACTCAGGCCGCTGCTGCGATAGCCGCTTTGACATGGGTCTCTATTGAGTGGCTAGTAAAATCTCGCATCACCATGCTAGGCTTTGCTTCTGGTGCTGTCGCTGGTCTTGTTGCCATCACGCCGGCTTCTGGATTTGTAAATATTAGCGGTGCTCTTGCGATTGGCCTGGCAGCTGGAATATTTTGCTACTGGGGTGCTACTGGATTAAAACGCTTATTAGGCGCAGATGATGCATTAGATGTATTTGGTATTCATGGTGTGGGTGGATTAGTCGGCGCGATCCTCACTGGTGTGTTTGCAGACAAAGCGCTTAGTGGCTTAGATGCTAATGTAATGATGCAAGTGGTTGCCGCATTTGGCACGTTGATCTATAGCGCAGTCATGACTTTCATCATATTGATGATCGTAAACATACTGGTTGGTTTGCGTGTGGATGCAGAAGATGAGCACGATGGTCTTGATTTAACTCAACATGCCGAGAGGATAATGTAATGGTTAACAATACAATAAGTAGCACCGAGAAAGTTTCAGTCGCAGCACTGATAAGCGTGATATTGCGCCGTAAAATAAGTCGGACAATTGATATTAAATGGTTGGTTGAAAATGAAGCTTACGCCAAAGAAATCATCGAGCTTTGTCGCGAGCAAGGCTTAGCTAATTTAAACGAATATGCCGATCATTTAGAAAAGCTAATGTTCGGTAAAATAAGCATTACTTCAACAGCCAGACAAAAAACACGGCACATCAGTGAGCCCGATGTAAAGCATGCACATGCTGGTTTTTCTAAGGACTTAGCCTCTGAAGATGATGATGGCATGATTAACGTCAGTAAATATGTAGGTGGTTTAAGATAATTAATCGTAAATATTAGTTTTTATAATTAAAAATCACCTAAACAACCAGGCGTAATTATCAAACGCTATAGCTGCTCTCGACCCAGAGTATGTATAAACACAGAAATTGCATCGGTCTTATGAATTTATGATTTGTGGCGGCTAGTCGCTAAATCCGCCGCCGCGCCGCAATGACGTTTGGTACCTGCTGTATCAGCGCCAGCAGGCGGTTGAGTTGCTCCAACTCTGATATCTCAATTGAAAACTGCATCAGCGCCAGATTGTTCCTAGTCATGGTATTGG
>Ga0209913_1000615_pt1 | contig 28032 bp, 24 predicted proteins | sample PersoiDNA2013203_FD_185805 | JGI IMG/M metagenome (GOLD analysis project Ga0209913, IMG submission 185805) | Permafrost soil microbial communities from the Arctic, to analyse light accelerated degradation of dissolved organic matter (DOM) -... | ecosystem: Environmental > Terrestrial > Soil >... | reverse complement strand
AAGACTTTACCGCGCGCGCATCTTCAGACGACAAGTATTGGCGCGAGAAAGGCGGTTCGAAAACATGCGCAATCCGACCCGGATGGGCTGACATGACCACGATTTTCGAGCCCAGGAACAGCGCCTCTTCGACGCTGTGGGTGATAAAAAAGATGGTTTTTCCAGTGCGCTGCCATAGTTGCACCAGTAACTCTTGTATTGACTCGCGGGTGAGTGCGTCGAGCGCGCCCATGGGTTCGTCCATCAATAAAATGCGCGGATCATTGGCCAACGTGCGGGCAATGCCGACGCGCTGCTGCATGCCACCGGACAACTGCTGCACCGGTGACTGGAGGTATTGTTCCAGGCCCACCAGACGCAACTTCTCGGCCGCGATGTCCAGCCGTGCCGTGCGCGCCAGACCACGAAAGCGCAGACCCAGTGCCACATTGTCGATGACATTGAGCCACGGCATCAGTGCATGCTTTTGGAACACCACGCCTAGCTCAGGGCTGGGTCCGGCAATGGCACTGCCGTCGAGCAGGATTTCCCCAGCCGATGGCAGGATGAAACCGGCCAGGCAGTTCAGCAAGCTGGTCTTGCCGCAACCGGAAGGGCCCAGCGCGACCACAAACTCCCCCGGCGCTATCGTCAGACTGACGTCTGCCAGCGCCGGCGCAGCGCTGCCGGCAAAGCGCACCGACAGCTGTTGGATGTCGATACGGCCGCCGGCGTTGGGCTTTATTTGACTAAGGCTTGGCGTACCCATGTCGCATTGACTCCGGTGGAATAATCAGGAAGAAGGTTTTGTATGCTGCCCTGATCCTTCAGGAAGCTCGCCGTTGCCGCCAGCGATTTTGCCGCGCCGCCGGTAAGCCATTGCGCCGAAGCCTGTTGCTGCAAGGTCGGGAATTCATACAGCGCCAGACTGGCAGGTACTTCAGCGGCTTCCGCACCGGACCACTTGGCAACTGCCTTGGCTTGCACCGAGTCAGCTGTCCAGGCAGCCTTGTTGTTGCGATAGTTGTCATCGGTAGCTGCCAGCGTCTTGACCAGTTCGGTCAGGAAAGCATCGTTATCGCGCGCAAATGCCTTGCTGACAACGATGCCATCAAAGGTCGCCTTGCCGGTCTGTTCGGCAATTTTTCCGGAAGTGATCAGCACGTGACCGTTTTTCTTGACCTTGGCCAGCACCGGATCCCAGATGAAGGTGGCATCAATGTCGCCACGCTCCCAGGCGGCGGCGATTTCAGGCGGGCGCAGATTGAGGATTTTGACCGTGCGTGGATCAAGCTTGGCATGCTCCAGCGCCAGCAAAGTATGGAAGTGCGACGTGGAGACAAAGGGTACGGCAATACGCTTGTCCTTCAAATCGGCCAGCGTCTTGATGCCGCTACCGTTGCGTACCACCAGAGCTTCCGCGTCGTTGATATTGTCCAGAATCCAGAACAACTGGATATCCAAGCCTTGCGACAGACCCGAAGCAATCGGAGCTGATCCGGCTTCGCCGATCTGTACCGAACCAGAAGCCAGAGCGCGAATGACATCGGCACCGCTGGCCAGTTTGCGGAAGGTGACCTTGTAACCGGTTTTCTTTTCCAGCAGTTGCGCATCTTGTGCGTAGCGCCACGGCACCACCATATCCTGATAGGCAATCACCACTTCCTTGCTTTGTGCCAATGCGTGACCAGCGATGAACAAGGAGGAAACCAGTGCCAGTGTCTTTAATGTTTTTTTCATGGGTAGAGGAGTGGACGTGGAAAAGCTGCCCAGTATAGAAGTGCAGTATCAGCGGCAATACGAATTTTTCCGTCTATGGATATGCGTCAGTGTCGGCAGCATTTATCGCATATGGATATGGTTTTTTATTCGTTCCCCGCATCCTGGCGGCTCTTTACAGTAGATCCCTCTGCACTGAAGCAGAGTTTATTTATTGAAGAAAACATGAATGCCATCCAGTCGGTTGCACCATCCAGTCTAAAATCCAACAACTTCCTGCTGGCCTGCGCTGCTGCTGCTGCTGCTGCCATGCTGTTTTCCGCCGGCGCCCATGCCGATGCCACCTGGGACAAGATCAAGCAACGGCACAAGATCGTGGTCGGTGTCCTGCTTTCAGGCGGACCGTTTGGTTCGATTGACCCGGCTACGCAAAAGCCGAATGGCTGGAATGTTGAACTGGCCGAAGATATTGCCCGGCAGTTAGGCGTTGCGTTGGAACTGGTTCAGGTGCAGCCGTCCAACCGCGTGCAGTTGCTGCAACAAGGCAAGGCTGATATTCTGATCGCAGGCATGGAGTGGACCCCTGAGCGCAATGAAATTTTGTCATTTTCACCGACCCCGTTCTACCGGGTCGGGGGTATTGCCATCGTGCCGCAGAGTAGTAGCATCAAGCGCTGGGAAGATTTGCGCGGCAAGGAAGTTTGCCTCTCGCAAGGCAGTAATTACGCCAAACCGCTGACTGCGGAATACGGCGCCAGCGTCAAGGGCTTCAAGAGCTCCGCTGAATCCTTGCTGGCGCTACGCGGCAATAATTGCGTGGCCGCTGTGCATGATGCGATCTTGCTCAATCCGCTGGTCAATGGCAATCCTGAATGGCAAGGCTACCGTACTATTTCACCGGAACTGATTCCAGGAAATTCCGTGGTTTGGGCGCGCAAGGGCGAGCAAGATACGGTGGCAGCGATCGACAAGATCGTGCAGGGCTGGCACAAAAGCGGCTGGCTGATTGCGACGGAGAAAAAACTCAATATTTCGCCAGCTTCACCAGCGCTGGTGGAACTGCACGAAAAATTCAAGAAGAGCTGATCAGCGCGAGGCGGTATTTCCATGCAAGATCAATTGCTGAGCCATGGTGTGCGTGTGCTCAAAGGCCTCGGTCTGAACTATGAATTTTTGTTGGCTGCTAGCGAGCGGGCGGCATTTTTGCACGGACTGGTGGTGACCATAGAGCTGTCCTTAGCGACCATGTTCTGTAGTCTGCTCATCGGTGCAACGTTGGCCGCCATGCTGGTGTCGCCACAACATTGGCTCTCCTGGAGCGCCCGGGCATTTGTCGAATTGACACGCAATACACCCACCCTGGTGCAGTTGTACTGCGCCTTCCTGGTGTTCAATATGTTGCTTACCCAGGCACTGCAAAGCGCCGGTGGCAATCCCCTGACACCGTTTTTCTGGGTGGTAACCGTGATCTCGCTGCATAAAGGCGCATTCCATGCCGAATCGCTGCGTGCCGGCCTGCAGGCGATTCCAGCCGTTACCTTGGAGGCCGCCGCCTCACTAGGTTTTACGCGCACCAAGCAATTGTGGCTGGTGCAATTTCCGCTGGCCTTGCGTTTTGTACTGCCAAGTCTGATCAATAATTTGGTCGATCTGGTCAAGATGACCACGATTGCCTCGGCCATTGCGGTCGGCGATATCACCTACGAATCGATCATGATCTGGACACAACGCGACAATGTGCTGGAACTGATGCTGTTATTACTATTGTTCTTCGGTGCCTTGACCTATCTCGTCAATCTGGGTGGACGCTGGCTGGAACGTCGTTTAAGGATGCCTGGTTATGGCCAATGATGTATTGACGGCGGCAGTATGGCCGCGCGTGTTGCCCGCCGTTGTCGCGGCAGTACTGGCGGCGCTTTTGTTGGTAGTCGTCTCTGGTTGGCATCCGACGCCTCTGACGACGGCATTGGTAACCTGGTTTCCCGCCCTGTTGTGGGGCATGCTGGCGAATATCCAGATCAGCGTCCTGGCCATTGCACTGGGCACCCTGGTCGGGCCGTTGCTTGGCGTGCTGCAGTTATCTCCGGTGACGCCGGTGCGGCTGCTGGCAAGCTGGTATGTACAACTGTTCCGCAATGCACCGGCGCTGATCCTGATTTATTTTGCTACCTACGTGTTCCCGTTTGAGCTGCATTTAGGTAGTCACTACGTGAATTTTCCTGACTGGATCAAAGTGACGCTGGGACTGGCGTTGCCGGCATCGGCCAATGTCGCAGAGCTGTTTCGCGGTGCCATCGGCTCCATTCCTGCAGCGCAGTGGGAAGCCGCGGCTTCGCTGGCGCTGCGGCGTCGGCAGATTTTCAGCTGGATCATCTTGCCGCAATGTCTGCGGCGTATGTTGCCGCCATGGATGAACCTGTATGCCACCATCACCATGAGTACCGCATTGGCCTCGTTGGTGGGCGTGCACGACTTGCTCGACAGCGCGCAGATTGCCAGCACCACGGTCAATCGTGTCGATTTTACGATCGCCGTGTATTTCATCACCTTGCTGCTGTTCTTTGTCTACTGCTATCCGATTTCACGGCTGACGCAATACCTGGAAAAAAAATATGCCTTCGTTTGACTCATCCACGTCGCCGCTGGTGCACCTGCAGGATGTACATCTTGCCTTTGGTCACAACCAGGTGCTCAACGGTATCGATCTGCAGGTGCATCGCGGCCAGGCAGTGTCGATTATCGGTCCCTCCGGTTCAGGTAAATCCACCATCCTGCGCTGCATTACCGGCCTGCTCAAACCGCACAGCGGCAAGATCGTGCTGGGCGATACCGACGTGCGCGCCTTGAAGAGTGAGGCTGAACTGACCGGCTTGCGCAAGCGTGTCGGTTTCGTCTTTCAACAGTACAACCTGTTTCCACATTTGACGGTGCTCGATAACCTGACCCTGGCGCCGATACGCATCCTGGGCAAAGACAAACAGAGCGCACAGCGCGAGGCCCGTGCACTGCTCGAGCGGGTCAGGCTCAGCGGCAAAGCCGACGCCTATCCTGGCCAATTGTCGGGCGGCCAGCAGCAACGCGTGGCAATCGCCCGGGCGCTAGCCATGCAGCCGGAATTGATTCTCTTCGACGAAGTTACCTCGGCGCTGGATCCGGAGACGGTAGGTGAAGTGTTGACAGTGATCCGGCAACTGGTCGACGACGGCATGACCTGCCTGTTGGTGACGCATGAGATGCGCTTTGCAGAAGAGATCAGCGACCAAGTGTATTTCACCGAAGCCGGTCTGATCGTCGAGCACGGACCGGCAGAGCGCATTTTCAGCGCGCCCGAGAGCGAGCGCACGCGCAGCTTCCTTACGCGTGCTCTTAACGGCGATGCGCAAGCCGCACAACAGCGCCGTAACAAAATCAGTTTTGCGTCGCTTCCTTTCGATCGACTGAAATTTTCGATCTGACTTTTCCTCACCGCTACGGCAAAGGACCACATCATGACAAACCAAGCCCAACGTCAAACCGCCGTCGCCGCTACCCTCGCGGCAGTGCGCCAGATTGAACGCAACCAGGGCATCACGCGCGCATCACTGGCGGTGATCACCCAGGAATTGCAAAAACTGGCCGATCAGGCCGATTTGTTTAGTTTTACCGATTTTCCGCCGCCACAGGTAATCAGCGGCAACACCTCAACGCGCTATTACCTCAATCATCCGGGGGCAGATACCGATCCCGATGACATTGCGCTTTATCTCAACTCCATCATTCCGGGCAAGACTACGGTGCCGCACAACCATGACACATGGGCTGTCATCGTTGCGGTGCAGGGCGAAGAACTCAACCGTCTGTATGAACGCCATGACGACCGCAGCAATCCCGAGCAGGCCAGTATTTCGCTGGTGCGAGAGCTGACCGTCAAGCCTGGTACGCCAATCAGTTTTTTACCGGATGACTTGCACAGCATCCATGTGCAAGGAGACCAACCGACCTTGCACTTTCACTTGTACGGCCGTCCGCTCGATACTCTGTCAGGGCGTATCGGCATCGATCCGCAGACGGGCCTTATCGTCAACTATAACCAGACATTCCTGAATAAGGCGGTCACAGCAGCATGAGTGAGCATCTCACTACGCGGCTGATCCATGTCGGATCGCCGCCGTTCAAGCAAGGCATAGCGCCGGTCAACGTGGCGGTGGTGCGCACCAGCACGGTCCGTTTTGACAGTGTGCAAACCTATGATGAGATGCATCACCGGCGCGCTGCTGGCGAAGCCGTCACGGCCTATGGCCGGCATGGCATGGATACCCACAGGGCGCTGGAAGAGGGCATCACTACGCTCGAAGGTGGCAGTCGCAGCTTTTTGGTGCCGTCTGGATTGACTGCTATTTCACTGACATTTCTGGCCTTGCTGTCACCGGGCGAGCATGCGTTGGTGTCCGATAGCGTGTACGCGCCGGTGCGCCGGCTCGACAAGGATTTACTACAACGTCTGGGTATCGAGATCAGTTATTTTTCGCCAGGGCAGGATCAGGTCGAGACCTTGATTCGTTCCAATACTCGCCTGCTCTATGTTGAATCACCCAGCTCGCTCTTGTATGAAGTGCTGGATTTGCCGCAACTGGCCGAGATCGCCCGGCGTCGCGGCCTGATTCTGGCAGCCGACAATACCTGGGGCTCAGGCTTGCTGTACCAGCCGCTGCAACTGGGCGCACAGGTATCGGTGCTGGCCGCTACCAAATACATCTCAGGACATTCTGACCTCATGCAAGGCGCTGTCGTGGTCAAGGACGAGGCATTAGCTGCGCGTATCGCCAAGACCTACGACAACCTTGGTCTGACCATCGGCGCCGACGATGCCTATCTGGCTCTGCGCGGCCTGCGTACGCTGGCGGTACGGCTGGCGCAGCATCAGCGCAATGCCTTGCAACTGGCGCGCTACCTGCAGGCGCATGCACAGGTGCAGCGGGTGTTTTATCCGGCCTTGCCGGACGATCCGGGCCACCGTCTGTGGTTGCGCGATTTCAAGGGTGCCAACGGTTTGTTGTCGTTCGCGCTCAAGCAAGACGATACGGCGCGTGCACGGACTTTTGTCGACGCACTCAAGCTGTACGCCATCGGCGCTTCCTGGGGCGGCTATGAAAGTCTGGTGCAACTTGCTGCACCGGCCCGACTGGCACAACACAGTTACCTCCAGCAACAGCAACCGATAGTGCGTCTGCATATCGGTCTGGAAGATGCCGACGATCTGATTGCCGATCTGGAACAGGCGTTCCGGCTGGCGTATTCCTAGTATTTTCACTTCTTCATTGCAGAGTCATCATGTCTGAAACGATCAACGCATCTACCCTGAAAAAATGGCTGCAGGACAAGCAGGAAATCGCTCTTTTCGATATCCGCGAAGCCGGGCAATTCGGTGAAGGTCATTTATTTTTTGCCGTACCTCTACCGTATAGCCGACTCGAAGTCGATGTGCTCAGACTGGCTCCGCGCAAGAGCGTACGCATTGTCCTGGTTGATGATGGTGATGCGCTAGCGGTGGTAGCGGCGCGGCGTCTGACGGCGCTTGGTTATCGTCAGGTGTTCGTGCTGGAGGAGGGTGTGCATGGCTGGAGCAAGGCGGGCTATACCTTGTTCAAAGGTGTCAATGTGCCGTCCAAGACCTTCGGTGAACTGGTTGAACATGCCTATCAGACGCCGCACATCAGCGCCCCTGAACTGGCGGCCTGGCGTGCGCAGGGCAAGCAGTTCGCCTTGCTGGACGGACGCACGGTCGAAGAGCATCACAAGATGACCATTCCCGGTTCAGTCAGCGTGCCCAATGGCGAACTGGCATATCGCTTGCGCGCACTGGTGCCAGATGAGCAAATGCCGATTGTGATCAACTGCGCCGGTCGTACGCGCAGCATTCTGGGGGCACAGACCTTGCGTAATCTGGCGTTGCCCAATCCCGTCTGGGCGTTGGAAAATGGTACCCAGGGCTGGTATCTGGCGGGCCTGGAGCTGGAGCATGGCAGTCAGACACGTTATGCCGACACCGCACCTGCAGATCTGAGCGCCGAGCGGCAGGCGGCAGAACAATTGCGGCGCCGTTTTGAGATTCCTGTGCTAGGCAGCCAAGAGGCGCAGGCCTGGGTAGATGATGCCAGTCGGACCACCTTTGTCTTTGATATTCGTACGGCGCAGGAATTTGCCGAACATACCCTGGCTGGTGCGCAGCATGCGGCAGGCGGTCAATTGATTCAAGCCACTGATCAATATCTGGGCGTACGCAATAGTCGTTTGATTTTGTTGGATCATGAGTCGGTGCGTGCATCCGTAGTGGCTAGCTGGCTCTATCAGTTAGGCTACGAAGTGGCGGTGCTGAAGCAGGGTATTGCCACGCCTTTGCGGCTACCTTCTTTGGCGCCGGAGCGGTCTTGGCCAGCGGCCGATCATCTGCGCTTGAAGGCGTTGCTGGGGCGGCATGATGTGAGTTTGATCGATATTCGTGCTAGTGCAGCTTATCGCAAGGAGCATGTCGTTTCCTCGCGCTGGTCTATCCGTCCACGGTTGTTGAAAACGCTGTTGTCCGGTGGCGACAGTGGTTTGCCGGCAGTGCTCGTGTTGATTGCTGGCGATGGGCAGATAGCGGCATTGGCGGCGGCTGAATTGCGTGAGGCGGGTGTCGCGGAGGTGCTTTGGAGCGAAGGGTTGGGTGATCTGGCTGCTGCTGGCTATGCCTTGCAGCAAGGGGCTGTTATCCCTGAGGATGCGGAGCGCATCGATTACCTGTTTTTCGTGCATGATCGGCATGAGGGTAATCGGGCAGCCGCTGAACAATATCTTTCCTGGGAAACCGGTTTGATTGCGCAATGCACTCAGGATGAGTTAGGGGTGTTTAGGTTGCCTCGTTAGGGATCGTCTTGCCCTGTCTTGTCTTGCCTTGCCTTGCCGGTGTCTTCTGTGGGTGCTTGGGTTTTGTTTTCTTCGGACGGGAGTGCGTTGCCGGGCTACCCCCGGCGAGCTCGTCCGAAGAACACAAAGCATCAGCAACCCAAGCAAGTAGAGTAATTGAAGTGCTCACCTCACCTCACCTCACCTCACCTCACCTTACCTCACCGCATCGCACTCATACTTCTTAGGCCTCTAAAAGAGAGAGACCGAGTTCGGCAGCTAAACCGCTAGGCTAAGCAAGGTAAGAATTTAACCAAACATGCTACGCCACCAGAGCGCCATACGTTCAACACAGGTTTTTTCTTCCTCGAACAGATGGGGTTTCCTGGCACGCAGGTCATCCATGATTTTCTGCTCTTCTTTTTCTTTCAACATACCAAAGGCCACGCCAAGCCTCATGAGGCTGCGCAGTGAGCCGAGATTTTCGCGCGCGGCCCTGCCACTGGCATGGTCAAGCGCAATTCTTGCATCGTGCAATTGCTGCTTCATCGACACCGCCATACGGTAGGCCGGGGTTCTCATACGCTCTTCGATGGCGGTGATGCTGACGGCGGAAGATTTGATCTGTGCTGCCAGAACATCAATCTGCTCCTCGTCACCCTGAGCCTGTTTGACGATGGACGTTGCCCAGGCTTTGGAGGCGGTTCTTACATCCTCGCTCGACCATTCATGGCTAACGGCAATATGAAAGCCATAGGTCGACGCTTTCTCGATCAGAATCGCTACTACATCGGGAAATTCTTTGTCCAGCGCCCGCTTGGCCCAGGCATATTGACCCGAGACCATCATGTGCTTGACCGCATCTTCGGTCAGGAAATTAGTGTTATCCGACAGTTTTGCCAACAAAAAGCTCTCAAATGTAGGCGGAATAAACTGCGAGTCGCACTTCAACGAAACCCGAATAAAACTCTTGAAGTCGCGGTCCAGCGAATTGAAGATCTCATCTTTGACGTTGATGTCGATTTTTTTCATCTACTTCTCCAGAGGTACAGTGTGCGGCAGTGATATTTGCCGACTGTTGTGCGAGCACTATTATGTATCGAGACGGTTTCTCCCGCATGGCGGCAGAGTAGAAAAATATTGGTTTTTGGTAATTGTTATTATCGCTTTGTTAATTTTTTCTAACCCTTGTCATCGAGATGCAATGTGCGCAGGCAAGCTTGGACCGCCTCTTCGAAAGAATAGGTGACGTGATGCGCAGCGGTGATGCCCTTATTGAGCAATTCTTGCCGCTCGAATGGACTGCCGATCACCAATACCTGTTGTTTTATCTCTGGCAGACGTTCCTTCAGATAGGTCAGCGCCGATTCGATTTGCGCCTGCTCCTTGTAGGGTTCAATACTGACCAGGCAAAACATGGCCACAATCCCCGGCCGGACATCTGCCGGTGGCGCCTCTTGCATTTCGACCAGCGAGACATGACGGCCATCGATACCCTGCTTGCGCAGAATACGTACCAAAATTTCAGCCGCCAGCTCGTCAGCCGCTGAACCGGCGCCGACGGCCAGTACGATGGTACCTTCAGGGACATCAAATGAACCTTGGGTGCTGCCAATGACGGCTTCTCGGCGGCGTCGCAGCTGGCGCCCGATGTTGACGTCTTCGAGCAGGGAAATCCGGCTGTATTGTCGCCACCATTTAGGATTTTCACCCAAGGCTTCGATGACCGAGGCAATCGCGCTGCCGACCTTGAGCTGCTCGTTTTTGCTGATGGTATTGCTTTCCCTGTCGGCGCGTGCCAGATGCAAGGCTGGCACCAGCACCGAGTCGCAATAGGCGGCGAAGGATTTGCGTTTGAGGATGCGACGTGCGCTGGCGATGATCTCTTGGGTGTCACCTGACAAGGCGCGCTGGTAAAAATTCTGCGGCAAGGTCAGGGCAGGGATTTCTCCCAAGAGAATTTCAAACACATTGAGCGCCCGGAAATAACGCCCGGCAACCACCAGGCATAAGGTCAGCGGGGTCGACAGTACCAGTCCGACCGGCCCCCAGATCCAGCTCCAGAAGATGGCGGCAATCACCACCGAGAGCGGTGACAGACCGGTGGTGTGGCCATACAGCTGCGGTTCAACCAGCTGCGCAAAGACGATTTCTATGACTAGAAATAGCAGCAGCGTCATGATCGCCAGCGACCAGCCGGGAGCAATGGCTGCGGCCAGCAAGGTGGCGCAGCAGGCGGCAATCCAGATGCCGACGTAGGGAATGAAGCGCAAGATGGCGGCCATGGCGCCCCATAATAATGCCTGCGACAGGCCCAGAATGGACAGGCCCAACCAGACCAATGCACCGACGCCGATGTTGACGGCAAACTGCGATACAAAAAAGCGCGACAGCCGTTCCCCCGCATCGTTGACGGCCACCGTGGTCGCCCGTAAATCGTTGCCGCCGGCCAAGCGAATGAAACGGTCGCGCAATGCCTCATGCTCAAGCAGCACAAAAATGAGCACCACGAAGACAATGCCAGCGGTCTCCAGCGGCGCCCACACTGAGGTCAGAATACGCGTGAGTAATTGCAGCGGTTTGGGCGGCGGTTCGTGGATTTCAACCGCAATCGGCGCGCTACTGTGACTACTGAAGCTTGATGGCGGCAGCGTTGCATTTTCCTGATTGTCCGACAAATGTTCGATCCAGCGGCCGGCTTGTCCGCTTAACTGCCCCAGTTTTCCCAAGGTGAGCTGGTCAAGTGTGGCGGCCTTGTTACGAATGGTATCGGCATAGAGTGGCATGCTCGCTCCCAGACGCACGACTTGCGATCCTATAGCCAGTCCCACTGCGCCCACCACAAATGCCAGCGTCAGCACGGCGACGCCGACCGATACCGTTGGTCCCAGGCCAATGCGGCGCAGACGGTGGATGAGAGGAGTGACCAGCAAGCTCAGGATGATTGCCAGCGTGATAGGAATCAAGACGTCGCGGCCAAAATAAAGCAGCGCCAGCACAGTGGCGGTAGCCAGTATGCCGGCAGCGCGGTCGGAGCTGCTTTGCAGTTCGGGTGGGCTCGACAAGGTGATGCCTTTTGGTTGAGTTAGATGTAACAGCGCCGATGATCAGCGTATTTCAACACTGTAGCGGAATTTACGGGCATCGCCGCGCGATTGGCGCCATTCCAACGGTTTGCCGTCGGAGCCGTGTGCCAGCCGCTCAATGACTACCACCGACGCATGGTGTGTCAGACCGAGCAGCTTGGCCTGGGCGTCGGTGGCGGTTTCGATGGTCAATACTTCTTGTGCCGAGGCAATGATCTGGCCGCATTTTTCTTCATACAACGGATACAACAAATCGCCGAAGTCTTCGGTCGGGACCGACATTAAAGCCTTGAAGCGTTGTGCACAAAGACAGATGTTTTCCGCCAGCACGGCTTGGTTATCGGCTAGCCGCAAACGCAACAGTTCGATCACGGGGCTGCCATTGGGGAGCTGCAGGGCTGCCGCGATGTTGTCTGGTGCTGCAATGATCTGGCGCTGAACAATGTGACTAGTGGGAACACGCCGCTGGCCGTCGGCAGACTCGAAACGGAAAAAACGAAATAGTGAGCTGTCGAAGCTGGGTTTGCGCACAAAGGTGCCTTTGCCGTGGCTACGCTCGACCAAACCTTCTGCAATCAGGGCTTCGATAGCCTTGCGTACTGTGCCCACAGCGACTTGGTACATGGCCTTGAGTTCGCTTTCGGACGGCATGAGTTGGCCTGGTTGCCAAACCTGCTCCTTGATTTTGGCTGCCAGGTCATCGCGCAATTGCTGATAGAGCGGCAGGCGCTGATCGGCGCCTGCCTGTTTCAATAGTGATGTCATGTGATATAGGATTTCTCTGGCCGAAATCGGCGCGGTCGTAGTTTAACCCTGCATACAGCATGTGCAGCCAGCTGTTCGACAGGTAATTTTATGCGTATTATTTTTTGGAAACTCATATAGATGAGTGTATGTCATAATGTGCGGCAATTGGCTTTCTGTTTCCTGATGGGCATGCAGGGGCTGGTTGTGCTCAAGATGACAATCGGTCATGCCGATTCACTAAAAAATAGAATAGGAGAAAAAGACATGTTTAGTTGGTACCGAGAAATTTCCACCAAAGAACGCAAGACGTTCTGGGCATGCTTCAGCGGCTGGGCGCTAGACGCGCTTGATGTACAGGTATTTAGTCTGGCGATTCCGGCGCTTATTGCCGCTTTCAGCCTGAGCAAGGGAGAGGCAGGCCTGATCAGCGGGGTGACGCTGGTAGCGTCAGCCATTGGCGGATGGGTCGCTGGTGCCGCTTCGGACAAATATGGTCGGGTGCGTATCTTGCAGATCACGATCTTGTGGTTTTCGGTGTTTACATTTTTTAGTGCATTTTCCCAGTCTTTCCAGCAGTTGCTGATACTGAAGGCGTTGCAGGGGTTTGGTTTTGGCGGCGAATGGGCGGCTGGTGCCGTGTTGATGGCTGAAACCATACGCGCGCAACATCGCGGCAAGGTAATGGGAACGGTGCAAAGTGCCTGGTCGGTCGGCTGGGCTGGCGCGGTGCTGCTGTTTGCCGCCCTGTTTTCGTATCTGCCGCAGGAAACGGCATGGCGCGTCATGTTCATGATCGGTTTATTGCCGGCGTTGATGGTGATTTACGTGCGTCGCTCAATTGAGGAGCCGGAGGCGTTCTTGCTGGCTAAGCAACAACGCAGCACGACGCAGGGCAAGGCCGTTGCAAGTAATCCTTTGTTGGGTATTTTTGCGCCAGGCATGTTGCGTTTGACCATCATCGGCAGCCTTCTAGGGGTGGGCGCGCATGGCGGCTATTACGCACTGATGACCTGGTTGCCGACTTACCTGAAAACCGAAAAACATTTGTCAGTGCTGGGTACTGGTGCTTATCTGGCGGTGATCATCATCGCTTTCTGGTGTGGCTGTATCGTCAGTGCGCAGTTGTTGGACCGTATTGGCCGCCGTCGCACCGTGGCCGCCTTTGCGATCTGCTGCGTGGTGACAGTGCTGTGCTACATCTTTCTGCCGCTAAGTAATACCCAGATGCTGATTGCTGGTTTTCCGCTGGGTTTCTTCGCCGCCGGCATTCCGGCCAGCATGGGGGCTCTATTCAATGAGTTGTATCCCAGCGGCATTCGCGGCACCGGTGTCGGTTTTTGCTACAACTTCGGGCGCGTGGCGTCAGCCGGCTTTCCGGTGTTGGTCGGCCACATGAGTGACTCGATGCCGCTCGGGCAGGCGATTGGTATTGATGCGGCCGTGGCCTATAGTCTGGTTGTGCTGGCGGTGCTGATGCTGCCTGAAACCAAGGGCAAACAGTTCAATGTGGAAAGTGCATGACACCTATGTCTATAGCGATGCAGATCGATACCCATGCCCATGTATTTGCACAGAATCTGCCATTAACTGCTGCGCGTCGTTATAGTCCGGCTAGTGACGCCACGGTAGAGCAATATCTAGTGCATCTGGACACGCATGGGCTGTCGCATGGCGTGCTGGTGCAGCCGAGCTTTCTGGGCAGCGACAATCACCATATGCTCGCCGCCTTGCGCGCGCATCCACAGCGCTTGCGTGGAGTGGCGATGGTTGATGCCGATGTCACGTCAGCGCAATTGCAGGAACTCGATGATGCAGGGGTGGTTGGCATCCGTCTTAATCTGGTCGGAGGTGTTGCCATACCGGATTTTTCGTCGGCACAGTGGCGTCATTTGCTGGCGGTGATTGCACAGCGCGGCTGGCTGGTCGAGTTGCATCGTGAGGCGCGCGATTTACCAGCTTTGTTGCCAGTCTTCCTGGACGCTGGCATCAATCTGGTGATCGATCATTATGGCCGTCCGGATCCGCAACTAGGCATCGATGACCCCGGCTTTCGTTACCTGCTGGAAGTGGCAGCCACGCGGCGCGTGTGGGTAAAGCTATCGGCTGCTTATCGCAATGGCGCTGACGGTGATGCTATCGCAATGGCGGCCTTGCCGCTGCTGATGCAGACATTTGGTCTGTCGCATTTGCTATGGGGCAGTGATTGGCCGCATACGCAGCATGAGCAGTTGACCGACTATGCGCGCGAGTTTCAAAAGCTGTGTAGTTTGCTGCCGGTCATTGCTGAGCGCGAGCAGGTTCTGTCGACAGCTGCGGCAAGTCTGTATCGATTTGAATGAGCATGCGCCGCTGCAATGTCTGCTGCGGCCTATTTTTATGAAAATACAATCATGAAATGGTTTTACGATTTGAAGATAGCGACGAAGTTGTCGCTGTCATTTCTAACGATCTTGCTGGTGTTGACCTTTGTCGGACTGTTTGCGCTCAGTCAGATGGCCAGGGTTAACAAGGCAACCGCAGAGATTGCCCTGAAATGGGTGCCGGCAGTACGCATAAGTCTGACCCAGGAGCGTGTGCTGGCACGTGTGCGTTCTACCGAATTCCAGCACATCCTCGGTAATGCCGAAAGTATGGCGTCATTAGAAAAAAGCCTTAGTGAACGCTATGCCGAATTTGGCCAATTGCAAAACGAATACGAGCAGTTGCCGCTGACGGCACAAGAGAAGATCGCCTATAACCAGGTCAAGCAGACGCTGGCGGCCTATCTGGTCGAACATAGAAAGATCATTACTCTGTCGCACGACAATCGCAAGGACGAGGCACTAGCGCTGACCAAGGGCGACTCACTCAAGGCCTACCGTGCCATTGACACGGAGTTCTCCGAGCTGCGTAAGCTCAGTGCGGCCGGTACTGTCGCCGCCAACCAGCATGCCGACGATATTTATGTCGCCTCACATCGTTGGATCATGATTTTGCTGGTTACTGGAATGGCGCTGGGCATTGTGCTGTCGATCAGTATTGCCAGAGTGGTCGCGCAACCTTTGCAACAAGCCTTGGCGATCGCGCGCAAGGTTGCTGAACAAGATCTGACGGTCAAGGCGACAGTCACCAGCAAGGATGAAACCGGTCTGCTCATGCAGGCCCTCAACGATATGACCGACAGTCTTGGCAGTATCGTCGGCGACGTACGCAATAGTATTGCGGTCATCAATGTCGCCTCCGGAGAAATTGCCAGCGGCAATGTCGACTTATCCAACCGTACCGAGTCGCAGGCATCGAGTCTGGAAGAGACCGCGTCGGCCATGGAAGAGCTGACGGCAACCGTGCAACAGAATGCCAGCAATGCTGAACACGCCAACCAGTTGGTGATGTCGGCGACCGAATATGCGGTGCAGGGTGGTACCGTGGTGGCCCAAGTGGTCCAGAAGATGGGTTCGATCAAGCAGGCCTCGAGCCGTATTGCCGACATTATCGGCGTGATTGACGGTATTGCCTTTCAGACCAACATCTTGGCGCTCAATGCGGCTGTGGAGGCGGCGCGCGCCGGAGAGCAGGGGCGTGGTTTTGCCGTCGTCGCCAGCGAAGTGCGCAATTTGGCGCAGCGTGCGGCCGCTGCTGCCAAAGAGATCAAGGATTTGATCGGAGAGTCAAGCGATCAAGTGGCTCAAGGTAGCCAACTGGTGGATCAAGCTGGCAGCAGCATGACCCAGATTGTCGCTTCGGTGCAGGAAGTTGCCGCGATCATGCAAGAAATCACGGTAGCCAGCCGAGAGCAAAGTACTGGCATCGGAGAAATTAGCCGCGCGGTATCGAGCATGGATGAGAGTACCCAGCAAAATGCCGCGCTGGTTGAGCAGGCCATGGCAGCGGCCCAGTCGCTGCGTGATCAGGCAGCAGCCCTGGCGCAGGTGGTCGGCCGCTTTCGCTTGTAACACAGCGTTAATTTTTCAGCGGTGGGCGAATTGATGACGTGGCGAAGCTCAGTCATGCTGGCCATGCTTGGGTTCATTCTGTTCCCCGGAACCGAGCCGCCAGGCAATAACTGCGCAAAATCCCTACGCGATATTGCTGCCTGGACAATAAAACCTACGGGGAATGTCAACTGCAACAGTGCAGCTCTGACGTTAAGTAAGGATTATCACGGGTAATGATTTTCTTCCATTGATTGCACTATCGGCTGGCGTTTTAGATACACTTTGCGTATCGACAATCTTACCTGCCAAGGCATATGGGGAATTTAAAAAAAATCAAAGTCGAAGAACTCCAACTTGGCATGTATTTTAGTGGTTTCGAAGCCGCGTCCTGGGTTGATCATCCCTTCTGGAACAACAAGTTCTTGCTCAAGGAATTTTCCGATCTGCAATTGGCGCGCAGTAGCGGCATCGCAGATTGCTGGATCGATCTGGATAGAGGCAAGGATGTTTCACCTCTGGTAGTAACCGCCGCAGCAGAGCGGGTAGCGGCACCAAAAGTACAGTTTTCCTACCCAGCAGACTCTTTTTTTGAAGATATTGAACAAGCCAGGAAGGTGTGCGAGAGTGCAGCGGCTGCGACCGAGCTCATGTTCAATAATGCCCGTCTGGGCAAGGCCCTTGATGTACAGCATTGTCTGCCCATGATCGATCAGATCACGGCATCGGTCATGAAAAACAGCAGCGTGCTCCTCAGCGTTGCCCGCCTCAAGGTTGCCGATGACTATACCTACATGCATTCAGTGGCTGTATGTGCGTTGATGATCGCGCTGGGTCGTACGCTGGGCATGGATGACGTTGCTTGCAGGGAAGCTGGTCTGGCCGGATTGTTGCACGATATTGGCAAGGCCTTTATACCCATGGCGATTCTCAACAAGGCCGGCAGCCTGACGGCGGCAGAATACGAAATCATGCGACGCCATCCCGATCTGGGCTATGCACACCTGGCCATGGACCCGAATATTCCTCGCTATGCCAGCGAAGTTTGCCTGCATCATCACGAAAAAATCGATGGAAGCGGCTATCCGGATCAATTGTCTGGCACGGCGGTCACAAAGCTCTCACGCATGGCGGCTATCTGTGATGTCTACGATGCCGTCACGTCGAATCGTGCATATAAAAAATCCTGGGATCCGGCCGAATCACTCGCTCGTATGGCCTCCTGGCAGGGGCAATTTGATAAGACACTGTTTTCTGCCTTCGTCAAAACATTGGGTATCTATCCTATTGGCTCTTTGTTGAAAATGGAATCGGGACGCATGGCGGTGGTAATACGGCAAAACCCTGAAATGTTGACCAAGCCGATGGTGAAGATTTTCCTGCAGGATGAAGTCGGTGTCATCGCAGGGACAGAAATTCTGGATCTGTCCGGTCGGGACGTCAACGACAGTATTCTTCAGCGCGCTGGAGACGAGTGGCTTAACTTCAATGATCTGGATAAATTATGGATGGACAGCGATAGTTAGCCTCACATGTCTTGTGCAACGAGTGACGCTTGAAAGATCAACAATCGATCAAGTATAAAAATCGCAATCGGTTTTTGTGTCGTTCAATGGAGCGAACTGCATGAGTAATATGCAATGATGGAAAGGCTGTGTTTGTCACAAAATTGGCAGGAATTGCCCTCGCTAGTGCGTCCGTAATCACAGAAAATCAATCCACACTGTCGCCATATTCGTCATGTCCAGCAGTTGGTCGGCGAGTGAGGCTCCTCGTGTTTTATGGATCGAGACATACTCGCTTACGTACTGACCAAGAGGAAAAAATCATGCTGCAGTTAAGGCCCAATTGCGAGTGTTGCGATAAAGATTTGCCGCCGGCATCTACGGAAGCAAAAATCTGCTCATTCGAATGCACATTTTGTGAAAATTGCAGCCAATCTATCTTCGAGGGGATATGTCCCAATTGTGGCGGTGAACTGGTAGCTCGTCCTCGTCGCCCAGCCTCCAAGCTGGTCAATAATCCGCCCTCAACAATACGCATTCATCAACCTGCAGGGTGCAAAAAAAGCGATTTGAGGAACCGAGTGGCATAGGCAAACATGCATGTATGTTTTTTGACTCTGAAAAAAGATTGATCACTGATTGCATTAATAAAACTGCTTAACTCTGCTTATCTGTTTCGCAAATAACTGACTTCATTCGATCAAAGAGAATCACTGCTGTTGGTTCTTGATGTTGAAGTCACTGATTTAAAGAAAGCCGAGGTAAGCATATGCATATCGATTCATCTGCGGATTCGAATGAGCGTTTAGCCTATCTTGAGTCTGTGTTTGGTGCTCTGGATCGGATTCAGGCAATGATTGAGTTTAGCCTGGACGGTCGTATTCTCACTGCCAATGAGAATTTTTTGCACACCATGGGGTACACCCTGGAAGAAATCGTTGGTAATCACCATCGCATTTTTTGCGAACCTGCCTATGCTGCCAGTTTTGAATATCAGTCGTTCTGGAAGCATCTGGCCAGTGGTGAAACCTACAGCGGTGAATACATGCGTCTACGCAAAGACGGTAAGCCTGTGTGGCTGCAGGCTTCGTATAACAGCATATTAGACAACGACGGCAAAGTCTCGCGGGTGGTGAAATTTGCCATCGACATTACCGAGAATAAATTAAAGTCGGCTCAAGCAAGCAGCATGATCGAAGCCATGGGCAGATCATCGGCGATTATTACGTTTGATCTCAGAGGCCAGATTCTTGCTGCCAATTCCAATTTTCTGCGCAGTTTTGGTTACGCCGAAGAGGAAGTCATTGGTCAACACCACAGCATGTTTTGCCCACCCGGTCTGGCACAGTCGGTGCAATACCGCAATTTTTGGGCCGACCTTGCTGAGGGAAAGTTTCAGAGCGGACGCTATATGCGCATAGGCAAGCACAACGCCGAGATATGGATACAGGCAACCTATAATCCTATTTTTGATGTGCAAGGCAAGCCCTATAAAGTAGTCAAATTCGCCCTCGATATCACCTCAGCGGTGGAGCGAGAAATTACCATCAGTAACAAAATTGATGAAATTACCGCAGTACTGCAGGAGTTGACGCACTCTATAGAAAGTATTGCCAATAACACTGCCGATACCACCAAGCAGGCAGATCTGGCGATAGGAAAAACCGAAAGCGGTCATGACGTTCTCAATCGTTCTTCTGAGGCGATCACGCAAATTCAGAAATCGTCGACAGACATCGGTGACATGATCAATACCATCACTGAGATCGCCGGTCAGACCAGCCTGCTGGCATTCAATGCCGCCATCGAGGCGGCACGCGCTGGTGAAAATGGGCTGGGATTCTCGGTGGTGGCTGACGAAGTGCGCAAGCTAGCAGAAAAATCGACATTGGCAGCACGTGAAATTGCACGTATAAATAATCAGACAACGGTCCAGGTGGAACAAGGGCGGCGTCTTTCGGAGCAGGTTTCCGCTGCATTCGAGCAGATTCACCTTGCCATCAAGGCAACGACTGAATCGATAAGCGGAATCTACGGCTCGACTAACGAACAGGCCAGTGCCACCAGAAAAGCCAATTCCTTGCTGGCCGAACTGAGTGGTATCGCCGCAGCCAAATGAGCTTGGCCTGCGCTGATTCTGCGCCATCCTTGATGGCCCTATGTCGGCTACGCGAGACCATTTTCGCTATTGTGGCGGCAGATTTGTTGGGTGCAGTGACTTGCCGCGGCAACCTGGTTGCATTGCCGCGTCGTCACGGGGCGGTGGCGGGCGTGATCAGCTATCGCGGTGACGCCATTGCGTTGCTGGATTTGCGATTGTGGCTACCCTTGGGCCAGACAGATAGTATCGATGGCAATCAGGCTGCTGATCTTGCGCTGATGTTGCAAATAGGATCGCGGCGCATCGGTGTGCTGGTGGACAAGATTGAGGGGCTTGTCAGAATCGGCGCCAAGCAAATCCAGCGCGTGCATCAACAAGTCAATCAGGAAGATATCTTCCACACGGTCGTGATGCTGGAGCCATCGTCGGCAAATGTTGAGTCGCAAGTAGTAGGGGTGTTGGATGTTGCCGCGCTGATGCGCTTGTCGGAAGTCTGGTCTGAATCCGGCGCGCAGGCCGACGCTTTGCAAACGCCTGCAATAGTACGCACAGAAGAGCTGAAACAGACCGTCTGTGCGCAAAAAACAATCATGGCATTGGTCGCGGTCGATGCGCAGCGGCTGGCCATTTCGCTTGACCATATTCGCAGTGTCGAGCCGATGCCGGCGATAAAGTCAGTGCCAGCATCGTCGTTGATGCGTGGTTATGTCCAAATGCAGGGACGTGATGTACCGATTATCGATATCGGCGCATTATTGAATATGACACTGACAAGTCTTTGCCCCTACCTGATGTTGCTGTCTCATGATGACCTTTGGATCGGCCTGCCTATCACTGCTATTGATGCCTTGCGCAGTGTTGACATGGCGCAATTAAAACCGCAGGTCGAAGCTGGATACCCGGAGCAATTACTGATGCAGGGAGTGTTGCAGTTGCCCTCCTATGGTGCGGTCCTGGTGCCGGATGTGGCTGGCATCAGCCGTCAGTATCCGTTGGGTGGTCGGCACCACGAAGCTCTGCCGGTGCTTAGCGCTAGCGCAGCCAATGCGTCAGTGCAAGACCAGGCTTATATTGTTGTTGAAGCGGGTGCCACCTGGGCCTTGCCAATGAAAAATATTGATGCGGTGGCATTTCTGGATGCATCCGTCGAATGGCGAGACGTCTCCGAAGGCCATCTTGCGAGTACCCCCGTTGCTCGCATTGAACATAAGCAGCAAACGATTGCGCTTTGGGATTTGCGTTTGCTTACCGGTGGCGTTGCGCAGTCACGTTCGGCGCGCAAAGTCGTCATATGCTTGTGGCAGGGGCGATTGTTGGGGCTGTTGGTGGAGCAGTTGCGCCAGATCTTGCCAGCGCATTCCTGCAATATTCTGGTCCTCAATAGCAATAAGGAAGGGCCTGTGCAATTGCTGCAAACGAAAATGCCAGCGTCGGGGAAGAGCTATCGGATCTTGAACCTGAGCGACTATTCATTACTATAGTCATCTTCCCAATAATATGGGCTCGTCTCTGTGTGTCCGACCGTTTTTTTTACCGTCGGCGGAGTCACTTTTTGTACGCTCGTCATCTTCAGCAAGCTTCTCATTTCCTGTAATTCGCAGTCAATAATGTCAAGCGTCGTAGCTAACTCGGTTAATGTATTAGCGGACATGCCTGCTGCCTTGGCTGCATGCGCCATTGCCTGTCCGACCGCCATTGCTGTTTCCAGTTTATTCAAAATTAAACTGAATGACGTTTTATCCATGAACCCTCCGTATCATTGGATCAGGAAATTAACACATCGAAGCGCAAGACAGATTACATGTAGTTACGTTGTATGCTTGAGACTAAGCAGGTAAAAACTACCTGGAAGGTTTTGTCCTGAAAATACTGAGCAGCTATTTGCCTGCGTATAGTGGGTAGAGACTAGGCTGCATATTGTTTTCTTTTTTATCAGGGCAGAGGAAAAAGAGTGCACCAAGATGGTTATTTCCACTGACTCTGATTATGGGCCATTGCATTGGTATGACGGCACAAAATTGACTGGTGTCCGTATCAGTGTTGCCATTCCAGCACTCAAGGCTATTCATGTCCCCTATGAGGTCCTCTAGATACGACCCTTTTAACGCGTGCTGGAGGGCGCCAGAAGCACAAAGTAAAAATGCCGCTCAACTCTTGACTGAACGGCATTGCTAGGTTTTGGAGTTTTTGTTTAACGGAAGTAATTGCGTTGTGCTACAAAATCATTTCAATGCCACAAAGCTTATCCCAGACTTCTTAGCTGACCATTAACCACGCGCACCTGATCGCCGACATGCCAATCGTCTGTGTTGCGAGGGAAAGAGCGCAGTTTGCCGTTTTCCATACGCACTTCGATGACATACGTGGTGGTGGTGCGGCTATGTTTTTCGACTTCGTTGCCGGCATAACCACCAGCACCGGCACCGGCGACAGTGGCCAGTGTGCGGCCGTTACCGGCACCTACCTGATGGCCCAGGATGCCACCCAGCAATGCACCGGCGACAATGCCCACGCCGCTGGCTTGAGGGGTATGCTGAACTGTGCGGATGGCTTCAACCTGACCGCAGTTGCTGCAGCGCGTAGCAACTGCGGAGGGAACTGGCGTATTTTGCGGCGTTTGCAACGGGGTGCTGTAGCTTGTGGATGGCGCAGTTTGAGCAAGGTTGTTGGCTTGTTGCTGCGGTGTTGCGGCAGCGGGATTGCTTGTTGTGATCTGGGGGCTGACTTCACCATGTGATGTCGGCAGCAAACCTGTGATGGCGGCAACGCCGACAAGACTGACCACCGTGAGAGCAACGGCGGCGGTACCGACCAGAGGATGAATACGACGGGGAGATGTGACGGTGTCCATGATGGGCCTCAGCTTCTTGATGTTGATGTGAGGCGAATTATGGGGCCGCGATCAGGGCGAAAAAATATGAATAGTGTGACAGTTGTAAAAACTTGTAATGACGCCACAAAAAAAGCTGGAAAGGCGCTTCCTAACGCCATTCCCAGCTTTTTCTCATGTCGCACGACGGCCGCAATATTACTATCCATGCACGATATGTAACGCTTTGTCGCTGCTTTGTTGCCGGCGCGTGCCTGCTTAGTCTTCCCGACGCAGATGCGGGAACAGGATCACGTCGCGGATGTTCGGCGAATCGGTGATCAACATCATCAGGCGGTCGATGCCAATGCCGCAGCCACCGGCCGGCGGCATGCCGTATTCCAGTGCACGAATGTAGTCGGCGTCGTAATACATGGCCTCTTCATCGCCGGCATCCTTGGCTGCGACCTGTGCCTGAAAGCGCGCAGCCTGGTCTTCTGCATCGTTGAGCTCGGAGAATCCATTAGCGATTTCGCGGCCGGTAATGAACAGCTCAAAACGCTCCGTAATGCCGGGTACGGTGTCTGAGGCACGGGCCAGCGGCGAAACTTCGACTGGATAGTCGATGATGTAGGTCGGTTCCCACAATTGCGACTCGGCGGTTTCTTCAAACAATGCCAGTTGCAGGGCGCCGATACCGGCATTGGCCAAGGGGGCCTGGTCGGACTTGACGCCAAATTTCTTGAGCTCGGTGCGCAGGAAGGCAATGTCTTGCAATTGCGCATCCTGATAGTCGGGCGCGTACTTCTTGATGGCACCGGTAATGGTCAGGCGCTGGAATGGCTTGGACAAGTCCAACTCACGACCCTGATAGGTCAACGTCGCGGTGCCGTGGGCATCGATGGCCGCCTGACGGATGACTTCTTCGGTGAAGTTCATCAGCCATTGGTAGTCGACATAAGCGGCATAGAACTCCATCATCGTGAATTCTGGATTGTGGCGTGGCGATACGCCTTCATTACGGAAGTTGCGGTTGACTTCGAACACGCGCTCGAAACCACCAACCACCAGGCGCTTGAGATACAGCTCAGGGGCGATACGCAGGAACATCTGCATATCCAGCGCATTGTGATGGGTGATGAAAGGCTTGGCTGCGGCGCCGCCTGGAATGGTGTGCAACATCGGCGTTTCGACTTCCATGAAGTCGTGCTTTTCCATGAAGCGGCGGATCGACGACATTGCCGCAGTACGGGCCTTGAAGGTGCGGCGTGTTTCTTCGCTCATGATCAGGTCGACATAGCGCTGGCGGTACTTGGTTTCCTGGTCGGAGAGACCGTGGAATTTGTCCGGCAACGGGCGCAGTGACTTTGTGATCAGGCGCAAACTTTCCACCTTGACCGACAGTTCACCGGTCTTGGTCTTGAACAACAGGCCTTCGGCACCGATGATGTCACCCAGGTCGTAATGCTTGAAGGCAGCATGTGCCGCTTCGCCGGTGACGTCATTGGTGATGTAGAGCTGCAGGCGGCCATCGGCGCGTTCACCCGAGGCATCCTGGAGGGTCGCGAACGAGGCTTTGCCCATCACACGCTTCAACATCATGCGGCCAGCTACGGTCACCTTGACCGGCGTGGCTTCGAGCGCTTCATTGTCGAGTGCATCGTATTGTGCGTGCAGCGCAGCGGCCTTGTTGGCAGGACGAAAGTCGTTAGGGAAAGCCACGCCTTGCGCGCGAATTGCGCCTAGCTTGGCGCGACGCTCGGCAATGATGGTGTTTTCATCTACGGGTTGTACGGAGGCGGCGTTGTCGTTTGGCGTGGTCATGATGTCGAAATTGGTTAGGTGGTGGGCGGGTCTGGCTAACAATTGTCAGACCCAGCGCAAAATCGGTAAAGGCAGCAGTAAAGTCAATGCAGTGCAGCTCTGCTGCAAGCCGACATGCTGTCGACCAGGAGCAGAGCAGGCGGCTTGTTGTTACACGCCTTGTTTCAGCGATGCTGCGATGAAATCATCCAGATCGCCGTCCAGTACCGCCTTGGTGTTGCCCATTTCAAAGTTGGTGCGCAAATCCTTGATGCGTGACTGATCCAGCACATAAGAGCGGATTTGATGACCCCAGCCGACATCGGTCTTGGAGTCTTCCAGTTTTTGTTGTTCGCTCATACGTTTGCGCAGTTCCAGCTCAAACAACTTGGCCTTGAGCATATCCCATGCTTCGGCACGGTTGCGGTGCTGACTGCGGTCATTCTGACATTGCACAACAATGCCGGTTGGCCCATGCGTCAGACGCACGGCAGAGTCGGTTTTGTTAATGTGCTGGCCACCGGCACCGGAGGCGCGATAGGTGTCCACGCGGACATCGGCCGGATTGACTTCGATGTCGATCGAATCATCCACTTCCGGGTACACGAACAGGCTCGAAAACGAGGTGTGGCGGCCATTGGCGGAGTCGAACGGCGACTTGCGCACGAGGCGGTGCACACCGGTTTCAGTACGCAGGAAGCCATAGGCATATTCGCCTTCGACCTTGATGGTGGCGGTCTTGATACCGGCCACTTCACCATCCGACTGTTCCAAAATTTCGGCCTTGAAGCCCTTGCGCTCGCAATAACGCAGATACTGTCGCAACAGCATGGATGCCCAGTCTTGCGCCTCGGTGCCGCCAGCGCCGGCCTGGATGTCGATGAAGCAGTTATTCGGATCCATGGGATTGTTGAACATGCGACGAAACTCCATGCCCTCGACCAGACCCTTGAGGGTTTCGGCGTCGGTCACGATGGCTTCGAGCGTGTCTTCGTCCTTCTCTTCGCGCGCCATGGCAAACAGGTCGCGCGTGTCGTTGAGGTCGCCGTCAATCTTGATCAGCGTATGGACGATGTTTTCCAGTGATTTTTTTTCCTTGCCGAGTTCCTGAGCGCGCTTGGGATCATTCCAGACGTCAGGGACTTCCAGTTCGGCATTGACTTGATCGAGTTTCTCTGACTTCACATCGAAGTCAAAGATACCTCCGTAATTCTGTTGCACGTACCGCGAGGTCGTCCAACAGGGATTGGAGGGAATTGAGGCGTTCTGCTTCCATGATTATTTCTTTTGCAATCAAACGTCACATTATACAAGACTGGGGAGTGCTTTTTGACGCTCATAAAGCGCTCATTTCCGGCTCAATAGCTGAAAATAAGTTTCTTTTGGGAAATTCGTGGTGGTGCTGATGTGGTGTGGCAACCTACAGCAGCGATGGTGCCATCTCGAAAGGTATCGTCAAAGTAAGGTCGATCAGCGTGTTCGATTGGGCAACGATGAAAATCTACTCTCATGACTGCTGCGTGATGATATAGCGACCGCGGCCCTTGCTCTTGGCCTCGTACATGGCTTTATCGGCGGCTTGCAGCAGATGTTCTGCATCGGTATTGCCGTCGGACAGGGCAATGCCGATGGATACGCCGATCTTGCAATCAATGCCGCCAACCTGTAGCGGTTCGCAAACAACCTGGATACATTTTTCAGCAAGTGCGCGTGCGCCCATTTCCAGCGGCATGCCAAGGTCAATTGCCAGTAATACGAATTCATCGCCGCCCACGCGCGCCAAGGTATCGCTATGACGCGCCACATGCAGCAGACGCTGCGTGACTTCCTGCAGCACCAGATCGCCGTGTTTGTGACCGTAGTTGTCGTTGATCGGCTTGAAACCGTCCAGATCCAGAAACAGCAAAGCCACACCAGTATTGTCGCGGCGTGCTTCGGTGAGCGCCTTTTGCATGCGTTCTGCCAGCATCACGCGATTGGGGAGTCCAGTCAAAAGATCGTGATGGGCCTGGTGTTGTAGTTCGGCCTGATGCATTTTCAGGCGCGCCAGCAGACGATTGAACGCCAGCGTGAGATGGCCGACTTCATCGTCATGCACAATCGGCAGCGGCGCCAGCGGCAGTTCGCCGCGGGTCATTTTGTCAGCGCGGTCAGCAGTGCGCTGCAATGGCCGGAAAAACCACAGCACCGATAGCATGATGAATAAAAATATCACCATGGCCTGGACCAGGCTGCCGCGTAAGATCAGTGCCCTCACCTTGGTCAAGGTTGGCATGCCAGAGGAAACCGGCAGGCGAACCATCACGAACCAGTCGGTACTGGGAATGGCGGCGACAGCCTTGATTTCTTCCTCGCCGTTGGCATCGGGGCCTATGCTGTTGCCACGATAGCCCTTAATCGCTTTGTCGAGCTGTAGATCAGCGCCCACCGGTGGCAGCTCTTGAAAATTGAGGTGCGCATCATTGGCCACGATGATTCTGCGCTGGCTCGGCGAGACGACGATGATACTGCTGCTGTCCGTGAGCTCGGCGATTTGCAACTGATCCAGAAATCCCGCATCGTTGATGGCGGAAGTGCCGCCGAGCACGGCCACGAGATTGCCGCTGGCATTGCGCACGGGTACCAGCATCGGCAAAATGGGTGTGTCCGAAATATGGCCCATCATGGGTTCACCGATGAAGACGGCGCCGCTCTGAGCGCGCTGTATCCCTGGGTAGGTACCGAGAGCTTGTCCCACACGGTTGTTTTCAGGATACTCGGCAATGACTTTGCCACCAGCGTCAGTGATGTAGATGCCGCGTGAAAAAATGGGATGTAGAATTTGTCGTTCGCTTAACCAGTCTCGCAATTGTTCGGGTTTGCCTAACAGTTCGATGGGCAGGGTTGTCGCCAGTTGTTCCAGATAATGACGGCGCTCCAGGATGCGGTGATTGATATCGCGCGCTAGAAAGCTGGCGATGACGCTTTGCTGTTCGGCGACGACGGCGGTTTGTTCCTGCTGCAGAAAATTGATGATGACGTAATAACGAATCCCGGCACTGAGTAGAACCACAGTCGTACCAAATAAAACCAGGCGGGTGATTAAGCTGTTGCCAAAGCGTTTCAAATTCATTGCAATGTGGGAGGCGAGGTAATGGTATTTGGACGTTGGCGGGCGGCGTTACTGATGCGGTCGCGCACAACACGAATGGCTTGTTTGAGCGCATAAACGTCACCGAAGTAACGTTGCGGAATATCGATCTGGTTGGCGTTGGCGTCAATCTCTTCGATTTCGGCGTGCCATTCTTGCAGTTTCTCTGGCGAGGGATTATTGGTATTCCAGATTTCCTCTTCGAGTAAATGGATTTCCTTGTACCAGACGACCAGGCGTTTTTTCATGCTCACGTCATACAAGCGTGGTACCGCCTGCATTAAACCAAACAGTATCGCAATGAAGGGCAGCAAAATGGTAAAGCGGCGTTCGATGAAGTTGGCCAGCCAGAACGGTAGATAGCGTTGGAGAAGCGGC
>Ga0209913_1000611_pt1 | contig 28118 bp, 23 predicted proteins | sample PersoiDNA2013203_FD_185805 | JGI IMG/M metagenome (GOLD analysis project Ga0209913, IMG submission 185805) | Permafrost soil microbial communities from the Arctic, to analyse light accelerated degradation of dissolved organic matter (DOM) -... | ecosystem: Environmental > Terrestrial > Soil >... | reverse complement strand
CAGGCTCTCGCCATCCAGCCGGGCTTCCGCAGCGAAATCATTCAGCGTGCGGGTGCTCAGGAGCCCCTGCAGCGCCTGGGCGTGGTTCTGGATGGAGAGGGTATCGACGACCATGGGGTGTCCTTTGGAGGTGAGGCGGCTTGCAGATCCACCGGCCCGACCGATGTGACTCAAAAGCCGACAAGGCTGAATTCGGCACTGGGCCGACGCAGACAAACAGAAAGCCCCCCTGCCGGATGGCAGCATGGGAGAGGCCCGAAACGAAAAAAACCTTAAGCGATTGATTGCTTAAGGCTTTTTGGTCGTGTGGTTCCCCGCTACAGAAAACCGTCCTGCCGTACAAGCAGGAGGACCATGGGCGTGACTATACAACATGCGGAAATCCGGGGAGCGTTTGGCTGTTTCCGCGCAGGTCTAAACGCCCGGATGACGTCAGTGCAACGGTTCGCGGCCTTCGGTCTTGATCTGCAGGCATCGATGAGCACTGCGGTACGCCCCAGGTCCGGCGAAGGTCTCAGAAACCTCGCGCCAGTTCCCACCGGGTGAACGCCACCGGGGTTCTCTCCTGTGCACTTGCAATGGAAGACCTCCGCGCCACTGTCGAAATTTCTCGGCCCTTGAGCTGGACACCCAACCTGGGTTTCGCACGTCGGTCACCTCAGACCACTCCATGCCCCCGTCAGCGAATGGGATGCGCGCAAGAAGCGGGACTGGCCGAAGAATTGCGCCTGGCCCTGGCCGAATGCGAGGCCAACACCTTTGAGCCCCAGGTGCAGGCCTCCAACGATGCCAAGAGCTACCTCATCGCCCATCGCCCATCGCCCATCGCGCCGCGTTCGAGGCGTAGGCCCACCGTTTGCCCACCTGCAGGTCTACCAGGCCTTGGCCGAGATGGGTGAGTCCTTGGCCCGTGCGCTGGCCCTGGTGCGCCATTGCGAGCTGCCCCGGCTGTTGACCATCACCGACGATCCGGAGGCCCGCCGCGAGGCCTTTGTGTGAGCCTGCATCAAAGAGATGGCCAGCGCCAACCCGGTGGCCGACGAGCTGCCGGCGATCGAGGCGCTGGGCGCCCTGGAGCTGGGGCCGTATGCGAACCGCCAGTTCATGAGCCCGGTGGAGATTCACCAGGCGCGGCATGCCCAGCAGGAGGCCGCTAAGACCTGAGCCTGGGGCTGCACCTGGTCAGGCACGTGACAAAGCAAGAGGGGCGTGTCCTGTGGAGGGCACGCCCCTTTTGCTTCTACAGGCCAGGTATCTCTGTGGTCGATTGGCGGCAAGGGCGCTCGGCGATGCATTTGGAATGAGGAATGAGGAATGAGGAATGAGGAATGAACAGAAGTGACGAAGGGAGAAGTTCGACTCGAAATCGGAGAGAGGCCGTTTTCCAAGGCTCCCCATGCATACCAAACACCACCTCCACAGGCGAAGCAGGACAAGTCAATACCGCCGTTGGATACGCGTCCGGTCGTTCCTCCATGGTTGCTCTAGTCACAAGGCTTTCCTCTGGGCCTCGCGGCGCTGCGCAGGCGGATTTGAGCGAAAATTTATAGCTTATGAAGACTTTCCAGGGCTCATGCCACTGCGGCGCGTGCCGCTTCGAAGTAGATACAGACCTAGACCACGTCCGAAGCTGTAATTGTTCAGTGTGTAGGCGTCGAGGTGCGCTCATTCATAGGGTGCCCAAGTCAGCGCTTCGCCTGCTCACGCCGCTGGTGAACCTGACCGTCTATGAATGGCATTCGCGGACTGCAAAAGATTACTTCTGCCCTCACTGCGGAATAATGCCATTTCGGATTCCGAGCGCACTGACCCCAGAAGAGCTAGCGGCAGGTAGGCAGCCATTTGAGGGATGGGCCGTCAATGCTCGCTGCCTTGAGGGTATCGATTTATCCGATGTACCCGTTGAGCTTGTGAACGGCGCCGACCTGTCTTAATTGTCAAGCAGGTTGCAAAGTTGGCCGAGCTTCCGGTGCTGTAGCTTTGAGCGGGCTAGGTCTCATACCCATTGCGTGGGAGCACGCGTCGTCGATACGGCTGTTCAACTGCATGGGCACTGGCAGCAACGGCATCCGCTGCGGCACCTGGTGCCGGCAATGGTCAGCTTTGGGTCAACACCAAATCGCACGCGGATCACGGCAAGGCCTGCACCAAGTAATTTGGGGCGCACGTGGAAGCATGCAGGGGGCGTTTAGGCGCCCTTTTTCATTGGCTGAGGATCTTCCTAGAAGGCATGGCCAAAAAAACGCTGAGGCGCGGGAGGACTGCGGCACCTACAGGCAAACGATCACATTGACCTTCCAGAGTCGATGGTCCCCCCTGTATCGACATGCGCAGTCGGCGTCAGTTGGCCCAGCATCTCGCAAACCACCCGGGCTTCGTCGAGGTCATCTTGCAGCCCTTGTAGATCAATATATTTCCGAGGGACCCCGGCAACAATGGCCGCAATTGCCATCTGCAATGCGCCCACTGCCTTCGCCCAATTCGCCAGCGGGACTGGCAAAGACTCTGTTGAGAGTTTTATTGAAAATTCCATCCCCGTGATGATGCCAAACCCTCAAAAAAATTCTGTTCGTTGCCGCACATTGCGACGAGACACGCGGCACGCCAGCGCTTGGCGCGCTTGACCAAAATCTCAGGCCCTTGGTGCGCCGTTCGGCCCGAACATTGGTTGCCACCCGTGGCGCAAGCCACGGTTTCACCGCAAGGGCAACGTCTGGTATCACGTCAGCGGGACACCCCCCCCGTGTGTGGACCCGTCTTGCTGATGATCGGGCTGAAGCCCTGCGCCTTTGGGCCCTGCGTGAAGGCGTCAGAGAAGATGATTCGACGAAGCTGTTCTCAGTGATTGCCAAACGGTACGTTCGTGAGGTCTACCCCACCAAAGCCGTGCGAACGCGCCGGGACAACGACAAGGAATTGGCCCAGTTGCTCAAGGTGTTTGGGCACAAGCCGATTGATGCAATCACCCCGATGCACATCCGCGAGTACATGGACACCCGAGGCCAAGAAGCCAGGCTCGGGCCAACAGGGTTTGACAAAGCACGAGAAAAGGCTGGGGTTGATTTCCAGTTTCGAGACATTCGAGCCAAAGTGCAACAGACACAGGAGATCTCGCTCATTCGCAGAGACTGCTTGCCCATAAAACAAGGGACATGACAGAACACTACGTCAGGAACAGGATTGGGGGGAGCTGCTGCAGCGCTGTGAAGAACTGCGCTCGAAGATCACCGCCCATGACCAGGCGGCTGCTGATTCACACGACCTCTTCCGCCGGGCCTTTGCGGCCGCGAACTACACCCAGACCAAGGAAGTAAAGAACGCCCTGTTCAACAAGAACGATGCGGCCACCATGGCCGAGGAATTGCGCCTGGCCCTGGCCGAGTGCGAGGCCAACACCTTCGAGCCCCAGGTGCAGGCCTCCAACGATGCCAAGAGCTACTTCATTGCGCACCGCGCCGCCTTCGAAGCCTATGCCCACCTGCAGGTCTATCAGGACTTGGCCGAGGTGGGTGAGCCCCTGGCCCGGGCACTGGCCCTGGTGCGCCATTGCGAGCTGCCCCGGCTGTTGACCATCACCGACGACCCGGAGGCCCGGCGCGAGGCCTTCGTGTGGGACTGCATCAAGGAAATGGCCAGCGCTCACCCGGTGGCCGATGAGCTGCCGGCAATCGAGGCGTTGGGAGCACTGGAGCTGGGGCCGTTTGCGAACCGACAGTTCATGAGCCCGATGGAGATTCACCAGGCGCGGCATGCGCAACAGGTGGAGGCGGCTGAGGCCTGAACCAGGGGCTGCGCCTGGTCAGGCGCATGACAAGGCAAAAGGGGCGTGTCCTACAGAGGGCACGCCCCTTTTTCGTGCCCTCATTGCGCGGGCGAATGGGTAATATCGGCCAGGAGCAGCCGGTGGCATTTAGGCAGAGCGGATGCTCAACGCCCTAGTTAACCTGCGCCGGAGCACGAAGTGCGGAGGGTACCGACGCAGGTCATAAGAATGCCAAAGGCATGACCTGTGTTGACGTCCCCGTTGAACGAGTAGTTAGGCGTGCTGCACGCAGTAGTAGGCTTGGCTAACTATCGTGGCCTGCATTTGATTTGGTGCTGCACTCGCTAATTGAAACTAAGCAAGATCGTCCGCGCAGGCTTGAACAAAGTCGCGTAAACGTTGCTCTGACAAAATTCCACCGTATGTGGGGTTTGCAGCATAGAGCGTGATGTTTGCTGCTTGTTGAATAGGCTCACCCAGCGGTGGATTCGCTTGACCTCGGTGTCCTGCTTCTGAGTGAGCATCAATAGTGAAGTTGTACACATTCAGATTCGCGTGGCAGACCAAGCTTCGGAAGTACGCCAATGCAGGGATTACATGATTAAACCAGTCTTCTGAAACATTTGCTGTTCCCAGCGCAGGGTACCTCCATGCGGATCCACCAATGTGCTCCCATCCAAACCGCTGAAAGCACGCGATAATTCTGGTTCGATCATTGTTGTCTGCGACAGATGCGTTATCAATATCAAAAGTGATGGTGATTGGCATGTTGCTCCTTGGTTGAATAATTTTGTGGCTTAACGTAATTCCGATCGCACCAACTCGCAGCCCACATCTGGCGCGTGCGGTCTAAATTGGCACAGAAATAGTGTGGAAAGGGACTTGTAGCCTGGCATTGCGGCATACATGCTGTTCAAAAAGACAGTACCAAATACAGTCATAAAATCCGCCGTCCCTCTTGTTTTGCACGCTACACGATTGCTGGATCGGGTCCGTGAGCAAATTCATTACAAACACTATAACCTGGGCGACGATCAGGCCTGTGTGCAATGAGTACGCCTGTTGGTGAAATGGCACGGTCTGCGACATCCGCGAGACAGGGGGCAGGAAATTGAAATTTCTTTGGCCATATTGACCAATGTGTGACCGCCTTCGAGCTTCTCGTCGGACAGCACCTCAGCGCCCGAAGGCGCCATTCAACGAGTTCAGGAATTGACCCTGCACATTCCGTACATGTCAGGCCGTCCGCGCGTTCCAGAACTCCTTGGCCCTAAGATTCATCGGTTCGCGATACAGTTGGCCTGCCCAGATCTCTCTGGGGCTCCTGTTCACACTAAAATTTCCCAGCTACCAAGATGCCCTCTCTCTCCGAAATCACCGCAGCCTACGCTAGATCTGTTCAGCCACTTGTTTTTGAAACTGGGCTACCTGAGTTTCCGTACTCGATAACCGGGACAGTCTTCCTTGTTGGTCAAGGTGGGAAGGCATTCGTGATCACTACACGTCATGGCCTGCGTCCTGATTCTCCTTTTCCGATCTGCGTGTTCCCATCAGACACATCGAACCAGCTTATTCCGCTCGGTGACGTGTTCTTTGTGCCTGAGCGAGACGAACCAGAGGACTATATGGACCTGGCCGTCGTCTCAATCAATGCCTCGCGCATCGTGAGCGCTGAGGTCGCCAGCGCACACCTGATTGCGCTCACGCCAAGTCTTGTCGGCTGGCCAGAGCATGCGGCTGAACTGATTCTTTTTGGATATCCGGAGGATCATGTTTGTGTCGACCCGGATAGTCACTTGCTCCGTGCGGAGAGGGTCATATTGAATGCTCGCTACATAGGCCCGTCGACCTTGCCTTTCTTGCATGAAGCGCGAATTACCGACCCACATCACCTCACCACCTTCAGCGGTTTCAGCGGGGGCCCAGTTTTTGCGGTGCTGCGCCCACCTGGCGAAGCACCCAGCATTGGCCTGTGTGGTATGGCCATTCGTGGAACAAGTTCCTCCAATCTCATCCATTTTTTGGATCGTTCTGTGCTAATCGACGCACTTAACGTCCGGTTGGCGCGCAGTACCTGCTAACTCTTTTCTGTAACCGACGCACTACGGCATTGGGCAGTTCAAACTTTATAACGCCGCTTTCATATATCCCTACCGGCTGCTCTTGGCCGGATTCCGCTCCATATCGGTGAACCGCGGTGGACCCAAAGGCGTCCTTTGCAGGGCAAATTTCTGAAGCACGCATGCAGAAGTCGGCGAAGGTCTGCTGAGTCGGACATGACACCTATCAAGCTCGATCCCGGAAAATTGGGCTGTACCCTACAGCGAAAGCAGCAGATACGACACACCAGAGGACGAGGAATAGGTTAGACACCATGGCGTCGTATGCTGACTCGCCGATGAACTGCTGAATAATTGGTGGTTGAGGGGGATACCACAGACCAGCAGGCATTGCCCCCTACCAGAACCAAGCGAAGGGGACAGCAAAGCAAGCGAATGTGACGAGGCCATATTTCATCCAGACGAGCTTCAGGCGAGGTTCACGTATGACGGCAAATACAAGTCCGAACGCAAAGGCACTCATCGCGAACAGCGCCAAATCATGCCCATACGGATAGGGTTCAATGGAAGAGATTGCTACCCTAAAGAGCATCGCAACTATCGTAGGGTTCACGAACGTCCAGCCCATCTTTGTATCCCTTGTCCTAAATCGCTTCTGGCAAACATGCGGCGCCGAGTGTCGTCTATTGGCTGTCTGCAGCCATCGTATCAGTCAGGTTCGAACGCCTTCTCTAATCGCGTCAACGCTGGCCTGCCTAAGCCAATCAAAGCGGAGCCACCTCCAGCCGCCGATGATGCAGCTGGCCTTCCTTTAAACCTGTGACGTCACCACCCACAATAGCCGAACGCAGCCTTACTAAAAATTTTCGTCAAACCTCGTGATTTCAATGACCTCAAAAATTGGCCACTAGCCCGCACCGGGCCTATCGAACACTTGGGCTAGCAGTGCCGTCAAAAGTGCCCCACAAAGCCCGGGGGCGGGGCGGGGTCTCGACAGCGCGCCCGGGGAACAAATCTTAGGCAACCAATCTACAAACGACCAATGCCCCCCAAGGCAAACATCTGCTGCCTCTTGGTCACCTTGTCTTGATGGCGCCAAGTTCACTACTAGGGAGGACTCCCTGCCGTCACAAAGCGGCGGAGCCTCGACAGCACGTCGAAGGCTTGGACGCATTTGAGAAAGTGCTAGGCTTACAGCGTGATTGCATGGGTATGCAACTAGCTGCATCTAGCTAATTCGTTGGCGGATTGACACATTAGAATTCGTTGACTTATCGAATATATTGAGAAGGAAGCACCATGTCGACAGAACCGAAAGCATTCATTTCATACAGCTGGTCAAATCCAGAACATGAACAGTGGGTTGTAAACCTTGCCGATGAACTTGGAGATATGGGAGTCCACGTTCTTCTTGATAAACTTGATCTTCGGGAAGGCAATGACTCCATTGCCTTTATGGAGCGCATGGTTAATGACCCCGACGTAAAGAAAGTTCTTTTGATTTGCGATGAAAAATATGCCGAAAAGACAAACCGCAGATCTGGAGGCGTCGGTACGGAGGCCCAAATAATTTCCCCAAAGATTTATGCAGAATCGGATCAAAACAAATTCGTCGCCATCATCAAAGAAAGAGATCAGGAGGGTCACCCATACTTACCCACCTATTACTCATCTCGTATCTACATTGATCTCAGCAGCCAAGAATCCTATGCAAGTGAATTCGAAAGATTAATTCGCTGGATTAATGACAAACCAGTCTATCAACGTAAACCGATTGGTCAACGCCCAGCCTTCCTGGATGAAGACCCTGAAATTTCATTTGGCTCCTCACAATATTCACGCCGTGCAATTGAGGCAATCAAACACCAAAAGGCATCCGCAGCAGGCTGCCTAATCGAATACTTCAACACAATCTCCAAAAATCTTGAACGTCTTAGAATCAAAAGAGATCCGTCCAGAGAATGGGATGATCAAGTAATTGACAATTTAAGTCATGCAACCCCCCTAAGAAATGAATTAATTCAAATCTTCGAGACGATTGCCCTATACGACACTACCGGTGAGCTAGGGAATAAGATCCATCGCTTCTTCGAAGCATTAATTCCGTACTTCCATCGTCCGGCAATCGTCACCTCCTGGAACGAGACCGACTACGATAATTTCAAGTTCATTGGATACGAACTATTCATTCATGCAATAGCTATATTTATTGAGCATGAACGTTTCGACCTTTGCGCGCAGCTCATAAACAATGGCTACTACTACGCAGGCAATCAAGACGTTGGAAGAGATGCAATGACAGATTGCTCCGTATTCAATGGAAGCATAGAAACATTAGAAATTCGAAAAAGACGATTAAACACCCGATACCATTCCCCAGTCGGAATGCTAATTAAAGAACGACTTGCAGGAACTAATGTCACAGAATTAAAGCTCGCACAAGCCGAATTCATCGTTTATCTTCGCAGCGAGATGGAAGCCGTATCGAAAAATATATGGTGCAACTGGTGGCCGCCGCATATGCTAGTCTTCACCCTGAACACCCATGGTCCATTCGAAATATTCGCACGCGCTCAATCAAGAGCATACTTTGACAGGATCAAAATCCTATTCAATGCAAGAGTCCCCGCCGATTTTGAACCAGTAATTCAAGCACATGCAAAAGAGCAGAGAGCGCCTCGCTACGATTACAGAAGAATACAAATTTCGTCACTCATTGGTGCAGACAAAATAGGCATTCGCCTTTAAAAAACTGCATAGCAATTTACAAACCATCCAGATAGTCAGCCCACAGCTGCATCATCCTCAACCGCTCATCGGTGAACTCCGTTCGGTTATAGGCACGCCCTAGGCTGTCTCTAACCGAATGCGCAAGCTGGGCCTCAATTACAGTCTCTGCAATTCCTAACCGCTCCGCCAGCATAGTCCGGGCGGCGGCCCGGAAACCGTGCCCCGTCACTTCATCAGCAGAAAACCCCATCGCGCGCAACGCGGCATTGATGGCCGCATCACTCATGGGCCGATCATGGTGCCTCTCCCCGCGAAACACGTAGGGACTTGACCCGGTCAAACCATGCAGATCCCGCAATGCCCCGACAACTTGCTTTGCCAACGGTACGACGTGGGGCTTACCAAATAGCTTGCCAGCCTTCTCCCGCTTCATCCTCTCGGCAGGCACCGTCCACACTGCTTTATCGAGGTCGAATTCCGCCCAAGTCGCATTGCGCAACTCACCTGGCCTCAACAGAACACGTGGCAGCAGATAGAGGGCCGTCCGGACCACATACGTGCCCTTGTAAGAGTCGATCGCACGGAGCAACTGGCCAAGGCGAGCGGGGTCTGTGATGGCCGGAAAGTGTTTCACCATGGGTTTGCGCAAGGCATCTTTGAGGTCGCGTGCCGGGTTGCTTTGAATACGGCCCGTGGCCACGCCGTATCGGAAGACCTGGCTGCAGTTCTCAAGCGCTCGATGGGCTGTCTCGACCACACCACGCGATTCAATGCGGCGCAGCACGGCCAGGAGCTGGGGCGGCTTGATCGACTCGATGGGTTCGGCACCGACCCAGGGGAACACGTCCACCTCAAGGCGCCGCATGATCTTGTCGCCGTAGCTTGGCGCCCATTCCTCACGGCGCGTTGCAAACCACTCGCGGGCGACATGCTCAAAGCTGTCTTCGGCCGGTAGGCCAGCGTCGGCCCGTTCGGTGGCTGCCACCTGGATGGCCAAGCGGGCCTTGTCAGCCTAGCGCTGCTCACTGGGATCGAACCCTTCCGCCAGCATGGCGCGAGCTGCCTCGGCCTTTTCACGTGCCTGGCGAAGTCCTGTCTCGGGGTAAGTGCCCAGGGATATCCGCTTTTCCTTGCCTGCGATGCGGTACTTCAACCGCCACCAGCGCCCACCCGCAGGCGAGATCTCAAGGTACATGCCTTTGCCGTCGGCGAGCTTTTGAGGTTTGGGGCCGGGCTGAGCCTTGCGTATGGCTGTGTCTGTCAGAGGCATTGGGGGCAACTTTTACGGGGGTTGCCCCCAAACTTGCCCCTAAAAATCACCGGCTTGGTGCGGATGAGTACGGACGAGTCTGGAATGAAAAAAGCCCTAAGTAGTTGATTTACTTAGGGCTTTTGGGCGTTTGCGGACGTCTATGGACGACTACAAACTGTGTACTGGTGGCCTGGGACGGAATCGAACCATCGACACGCGGATTTTCAATCCGCTGCTCTACCAACTGAGCTACCGGGCCTGCTGAGAGATAAATTATAGCAAGCTTTTTGGGGCCAAAAAGGAAAACCCCTCAAATTGCATTTTTTTTGCTGCGCGACAGGTCGACACCCAGCTGACGCAGCTTGCGGTACAGGTGCGTGCGTTCCAGCCCGGTCTTTTCAGCCACGCGGGTCATGGAGCCGTTCTCCTGCAGCAAGTGGAATTCGAAATAGGCTTTCTCGAAGCCGTCGCGCGCTTCGCGCAGGGGCTTGTCCAGATCGAAGAGCTGCTGGGCCTGGGTCTGCACTTCAGCCAGCAAGGTGACGGGCGTGGCCTGGGTTTCGATGCGGGGTTCAGGCACGCTCACCACGGGGGCGGCGGTCTTGCGCAGCTGGTTGCGGGCCAGGCCCTGCTCCACGGCCTTCAACAGCTTTTGCAGGGTGATGGGCTTTTCGAGGAACGAGAACGCACCGATGCGGGTGGCTTCGACGGCGGTATCGATGGTCGCGTGGCCGCTCATCATGATCACGGGCATGGACAACAGGCCGCCGGCCGCCCACTCCTTGAGGAGGCTGACGCCGTCGGTGTCGGGCATCCAGATGTCGAGCAGGACCAGGTCGAACTCGTCACGCTGCCGGGCGTTGCGGGCTTGCGAAGCGTTTTCGGCAAGCTCGACGTTGTGGCCCTCATCGTTGAGGATTTCGGACAGCAGATCCCGGATGCCCAGTTCGTCGTCGACCACCAGTATGTTTGCCATGATTGAAAGAAAGCGGTTCCAGGGAATAAGTTGTGTCAGGCAGGGGATGCCGGCGCAGTGGCGAATGATAGCGACACTTGAGCCCCGGCGATGCTGTCGCCGCTCAGGTGATTGGACAGATCGATCCGTGCGCCATGCTCGTCAGCGATTTTCTTGACCACTGCAAGTCCCAGGCCAGTGCCTTTGGACTTGGTGGTGACGTAGGGCTCGAAGGCCCTTTTGAGGATGTAGTCGGGAAAGCCGGTGCCGTGATCGCGCACCACCAAGCGCACGCGGCGCGAGCTCTCGCTCCAGCGGGTGCGGATCTCGACCGGCTGGCGGTCGGCTGTGGCCACCCCCTCAGTGGCATCCTGTGCGTTCTGCAGCAGGTTGTGGATGACCTGACGCAGCTGCTGGGCGTCGCCCAGCACCGGCAGGCAGCGCGGATCGAGCTCGGCACGCACGGGCACGGTGGCGTTCTCGGGCCCATACAGATGCAGGATGTCGTGCACCAGCGCGTTGAGGTCCAGCGGTTTGAGTTCAGCCGCAGGCAAGCGGGCGTAGTCGCGGAACTCGTTGACCAGGCGCTTCATGCCGTCCACCTGATCCACAATGGTCTTGACCGACTTGGTGAGCACGGCCTGCTCAGGAGCGGCCAGCTTGCCGCTCAGTTTCATTTCGAGGCGCTCGGCCGAGAGCTGGATGGGCGTGAGCGGGTTCTTGATCTCATGGGCCAGACGGCGCGCCACCTCGCCCCAGGCCTGGGCGCGCTGGGCTGAGACGATTTCGGAGATGTCGTCAAACACCAGCAAACGGGCAGAACCGGGCATTTCGGCCCCTCGGGCGACCAAGGTGATCATGCTGGCGGCAGCCCCGTTTTGCCCGTCGGGCAGTTCGAAGGATTGCTGCCAGTGGTCCAGTCCGTGCTGTTGGGCGTTCTCGCCCAGAAAGGCGTCGAACTGACTCTGCACACGCTGCGCAAAGTCTTCCAGGCTGGGCACCGCCGCCAGCGGGCGGCCTTCGTAGGCGGCCAGCGGCACCTTGAGGATGCGGGTCGCCCCAGGGTTGGACGACTGGATCTGGCCCTGCGCGTCCAGCACGATCACTCCGGCGGTGAGGTTGTCCAGGATGGTCTGCAGATTGGCCCGGGCGGTGCTGACCTGACGCATGCTTTTTTCAACCGTGGCGCGGGCATCGGCCAACTGCTGGGTCATGTCGGCAAACGAACGGGTCAGCCCGCCCAGTTCGTCGCGGCCTTGCAGCACGGCCTTGGGGCTGAGGTTGCCGGCGGCCACTTCGCGCACCCCCTCGGCCAGCACCAACAGGGGCCGGGCCAGCTGGTTGCCCAGCAACACGGCGAGCAGCACGGCGCCAAACACCGCCAGGAACAGGCTCAAGGTGAGGGTGCCGATGTACATGCGGCGCAGGCCGGATCGGGCCAGGGCACGCTCCTGGTATTCACGGTAGGCCTCTTGCACGGCCAGCGCATTGGCCACCAAGGTGGGCGGCAAGGGCACGGAAACCTGCAAAAAGCGTGATTCGGACAACAGGCCCAGGCTGGACGAGTTGACCAGGGCCATGGCGCGGATGCGGGCATTGTTGATGGCGGCCGCATTGGCGGGGTCGTCCAGGCCTTCGATCTGGGCGATGGCGCGCTGCTTGCGCACATTGCGGATGTTCTGCACCGAGGGGCGCTCGGGATTGAGCTGGAAGCGCGACTGGCCGACGCTGGCCACCAGTTGGCCCGAGGCACTCCAAAGCACCACGTCGCTGGCCCCGAGCTGGTCGCGGATCTTCTCCAGCACCAGGCCGGCGGTGGCGTCGGGCACATCGGTGAGCTGGGAGCCCGCGGCCCGGGTCTTGTTGGCCAGGTCGTTGGACAGGGTGTCGAGGGTGGCCCGGCCCAGGCTCACGCCGGCATCCAGCGCACCTTCGACCTTGACGTCGAACCAGCTCTCGATCGAGCGCGACACGAACTGGTAGGACACCACATAGATCAGCACGCCGGGCACAAAGCCCACCAGGGCAAAGATGGCGGCCAGCTTGACCAGCAAGCGGCTGCCGAAGCGCCCGCGCCTCAGCCGCTGGTACAGGCGCAAGGCGATCCACAGGATGGCCGACAGCAAGGCGCCCGCCACGATGAGATTGATGACGAACAAGCGCAGGTAGTTGCGCTCGTACAAGGCCCGGTTGTTGGTCGCCTGGGTGAGCAGGAACAGCAGCAGGATGCCGATGATGACCATCATCGCAATGCCGATGCCGACGGTCCAACGGGCGGTGCGGGTACTGAACAGGGAATGTCGGTCGATGCCCGGTCTGGGCGCGCTGCTCATTTGGCGGGCTCCGGCTGCAGGCGCTGGTTGCGGCTGGCGGCCAGGTTCCAGTCGGTTCGGCCGGTCACGCCCAGTTGGAAGGGGCGAGGCAGCTGGGAGACGTCCAGGCGGAACCGGAAGTCGACGCTGTGGCGAGCCTCGTTGTCGATGGCCGCCGCATCGGCGATGCGCCAGCGCGATATGCGCTGGATGGCGCCAAGGGCCTCGTCCAGGTCTTCGAAGCTCTGGCCCAGGCTCACGCCCAGGCCGGAGTTGGCGATCGGGGTGGGCGCCACCTGCAGGCGCCAGCGGCGCGTCAAGGGCTGGTAGGCCAGGCGCATGTAGCGGGCCACACTGACAACACGCTGGTCATACCAGTACCAGCGGTCGCGCAACACCTCGGCCTCGGCCACAAAGTACAAAGGGATGCCTTTGGCCGCAGCATCGGCCACCAGTTGGGGCAGGTCAAAGCGCACAGAGGCCGACAGGAAAAGCCCCTCTTCGGTGCGCTCCAGCCGCATTTGCGATACCTCGATTTCGGGTGTGTCGGCCCACGCAGGCCGAATGCACCAGAAAAGGGCAGCCAGCAGCCATCCCGCGAGAAAGACGATCCGGTCAATCTGCGCGTTTTTCGAGCAAGGCGTAGAAAAATCCGTCGTGGTCACGGAGCCCATTGTCCCGGACGGGATCCCCCTTGCGCGCCGTGCGGGGAATTAAATGGCCGGGCGATGGGGCTAAAACGGCATCGGTGTTGTGCGCAAGAAACGTTTGAATCTGCAATTCGCCTTCAGCGCGGAAGACGGAGCAGGTGCAATAAAGCAGGCGGCCACCGGGGCGCACCAGTGGCCACAGCAAGGACAGCAAGGCGGCCTGGATGACAGCCAGTTGGCCGATGTCGCTTTCGCGGCGCAGCCAACGCACATCGGGATGGCGCCGCACGATGCCCGAAGCGGTGCAAGGCGCATCGAGCAAGATGCCGTCGTAGGGCACTTTCTGGCCGTTTTCGGGCCACCAGAGTTCAGGGTCACGCGCATCTGCGGCCACCACGCGGGCTTGCAGGCCCAGGCGCGACAGGTTCTGGTGGATGCGCTCGCAGCGGCGGGCGTCGATGTCCAGGGCCGTGACCTCGCAGTCGGCCAGCTCCAAGAGGTGGGCCGTCTTGCCGCCGGGGGCGGCGCAGGCGTCCAGCAGGCGCAGGCGCTGCCCGGGGTGGGCCGGGGCCAGGCCCTCCAGCAGCAAGGGAGCGGCCAGTTGGGCTCCAGCGTCCTGCACCGACACGTCGCCCGCGTCGAAACCAGGTACCTCGGACACAGGGCGGGCCTGCTCCAGCATGATGGCCGGGCCGCCCAGGGCCTCGGCGGCGATGCCGGCCGCCGCCAGCCGCTGCAGGTAGGCTGTCACGGTGGTGTGACGCTGGTTGACGCGCAAGGCCATGGGCGCCTGAGTGGCATTGGTGCGCAGGATCTCTTGCCAGTGGCGGGGGTGGTCCTGGCGCAGGCGGTCGATCCACCAGCGTGGGTGGTTCCATTGCGCCATGGGTTCGCGGGCTGTGGCCTCCACCAGGGCCTCGCGCTCACGCAGGAAGCGGCGCAAGCAAGCGTTGATGAAGGACGACTGGGGCCGGATGGCCGGTAGTCGCTTGGCCGCCTCGACCGCCTGGTCGACCAGGGTGAAGGTTTCGTAGGGCGCGTCCTGTTCGCGCCAGCCCAAGGCCAGCGCCGTGCACAACAGGGCATCGGCCAGCACCGGCGGGTTGCGGGGGGCCAGCTTGCGTCGCAAGGCTTCGGCCTGGCCCAGCCAGCGCAGCACATGGAACAGCAGGGATTGCACGCCGGGGCGCAACTCGGCGGGCACCGCTTCGATGGCGGTGGTGGCCGAGGCGCCCGAACGGACCTCGGCCAGGGCCACGGCCACCGCCTGCAGCTGTTGCCAAAGAGGGATGGAGCCGCTGTAGTCGCCTGACTTCAGGCCGGCATTCAAATCGATTTTTTTGTAGTTGCTTGTCATAAAGACCGTGCCGTCCTGTAGGCAAAAACCCAGGCCAGCAATATCGCCGGAAACTGGCGGATGGCTTGGTTGTACCGTTGCGCCGCCTCATTGAACGCGTCCACCGCCGCCTGATCCTGAAGCAGTATCTGTTCCCAGTGGGCACTCAGCACCTGGGGCAGACGCGGCACGCCGGAGTCCTCATCGGCCAGCACCTGGCGGATCGCCATGCGAAAGACCGTCCAGGCCGACGACAACGAGCCCAGCAACTCCGAGTTCAAGGGGCTGAGCTTGGCGGCCTGCATGCAGGCGCGAAACTGGGCTGCTGCAGGCTGAAGAATGTGCAAATCGGGCCGCCCATGATCGGCGGTGTCGCCCTCCCCTGCGGGGCCGGGGCCTTCTTGCGGACTGTGCAGCCATTGCACCTCGATCCATGCCAGGTGTTTGAGCCACTGGGACTCAAGCAAGCTGAATGCCTGAACAGCAGCCACACGCAGGCGCACCAGGCGGTTGTAGGCCCCGACGGCCCAGAACAGGAGCACGGCCACCGTGATCCAGACCCCGATCGGCAGGTCAAGCAACCCTTCCAAGGACATGGCAGGCTCCACGCATTCCAAAGGCTAGTGTCAGATGAAAAACGCCCCAGTCCCATCGTTGAACGGGGCTGGGGCGCAGATCGCTCACGCGTCAAAGAGCGTGATCACTCCGAGGCAGCACCCTCGGCTTCGGCGTTGGCGTCCTGGCTGGCAGCCAAGTCGGCGGCTTCGGCTTCGGCGATGGCACGGCGCTCGGCTTCGTCCATGGCATCCTTGGCCTTGCGAGCCTGGTGGTAGGCCAAGCCGGTACCGGCCGGGATCAGGCGACCCACGATGACGTTTTCCTTCAGGCCACGCAGCTCGTCGCGCTTGCCCATGATGGCAGCCTCGGTGAGCACGCGGGTCGTTTCCTGGAACGACGCGGCCGAGATGAAGGAGTCGGTCGACAGCGAGGCCTTGGTGATGCCCAGCAACAGGTTGCTGTAGGTGGCAGGCACCTTGTTGTCGCGCTGCAGGGCCTCATTGGTGTTGAGGATCTCCGAACGCTCGACTTGCTCGCCAGCGATGTAGTTCGACTCGCCGGTGTTCTCGACCACCACACGACGCAGCATCTGGCGAACGATCACTTCAATGTGCTTGTCGTTGATCTTCACGCCTTGCAAGCGGTACACGTCCTGCACTTCGTCGACGATGTAGCGGGCCAGCTCTTCCATGCCCAGCAGGCGCAGGATGTCTTGCGGGTCGGCCGGGCCGTCCACAATCGATTCGCCCTTGTTGACCACCTGGCCTTCGTGCACCAGGATGTTCTTTTCCTTGGGCACGAGTTCTTCGAACACGCGGCCTTCCGGATCGGTGATCTGCAGGCGGACCTTGCCCTTGGTTTCCTTGCCGAACGACACGGTACCGGTCATTTCGGCCAGCGTGCCCTTGTCCTTCGGCGTACGGGCTTCGAAGAGCTCGGCCACACGCGGCAGACCGCCGGTAATGTCGCGGGTCTTCTGACCTTCGATTGGGATACGGGCCAGCACTTCGCCAGGGCCCACGTCCTGGCCGTCGCGCACCTGGATCAGAGCGCCCACCTGGAAGCCGATGGTCACCGAGTGATCGGTGCCCGGGATCTTGACTTCCTGGCCTTGGGCGTCGATCAGCTTGACCTGCGGACGCACCACCTTGGCCGAGCCACGACGCTTGGGATCGATCACCACCAGGGTGGACAGACCGGTCACCTCGTCGACCTGCTTGGCCACGGTCAGACCTTCTTCGACGTTCTCGAACTTCACCTGACCGGCGAACTCGGTGATGATCGGGCGGGTCAGCGGATCCCAGTTGGCGAGGATGGTGCCAGCCTTGATGGTCTGGTCAGCCTTCACCGTCAGGGTCGCACCGTAAGGCACCTTGTGGCGTTCGCGTTCGCGGCCATGCTCGTCCTGGATGATGATTTCACCCGAACGTGCAATCACCACCAGTTCGCCCTTGGTGTTGCTCACGTAGCGCATCGTGGCATTGAAGCCGATGATGCCGTTGGACTTGGCTTCCACGCTGGAGGCGATGGCAGCACGCGAAGCGGCACCACCGATGTGGAAGGTACGCATGGTCAGCTGGGTACCCGGCTCACCGATGGACTGGGCAGCGATCACACCCACGGCTTCGCCGAGGTTGATCAGGCCGCCGCGGCCCAAGTCGCGGCCGTAGCACTTGGCGCACAGACCATAGCGGGTTTCGCAGATCAGTGCCGTGCGGACCTTCACTTCGTCGACGCCAGCGGCTTCGAGGTCTTCGATCAGGTCTTCGTCCAGCATGCTGCCGGCCACGGCCAGCACAGCGCGGGTTTCCGGGTGCAGCACGTCTTCGGCAGCGGTGCGGCCCAGGATACGGTCGCGCAGCGATTCGATCACTTCACCGCCTTCGACGATGGCGCGCATCAGCGAACCATTGGTGGTGCCGCAATCGTCTTCGGTGACCACCAGATCCTGCGTCACGTCGACCAGACGACGGGTCAGGTAACCCGAGTTGGCCGTCTTCAGCGCCGTATCCGCCAGACCCTTACGGGCACCGTGGGTGGAGATGAAGTACTGCAACACGTTCAGACCTTCACGGAAGTTCGCCGTGATGGGGGTCTCGATGATGGAGCCGTCAGGCTTGGCCATCAGACCCCGCATCCCTGCGAGCTGACGGATCTGGGCGGCAGAACCGCGGGCGCCGGAGTCGGCCATCATGTAAATCGAGTTGAACGATTCCTGATCGACTTCATTGCCGTGGCGGTCGATGGTCTTTTGCTTGGCCAACTGGGCCATCATGACCTTGGACACTTCGTCACCCGACTTGCCCCAGATGTCCACCACCTTGTTGTAGCGTTCGCCAGCGGTCACGAGACCGGAGACGTACTGCTGTTCGATTTCCTTCACCTCGCGCTCAGAGCGCTCGATGATGCCTTGCTTCTCCGGCGGCACCAGCATGTCGTCGATGCAGATCGAGATGCCGGCACGGGTGGCCAGACGGAAACCGTTTTGCAGCAGCTTGTCGGCGAAGACCACCGTTTCCTTGAGACCGCACTTGCGGAAGGAGACGTTGATCAGCTTCGAGATTTCCTTCTTCTTGAGCGCCTTGTTGATGTTGGCAAAAGGCAGGCCCTTGGGCAGGATCTCGGACAGCAGAGCGCGGCCGGCGGTGGTTTCCACCAGCTTGGTGTCGGGCACGAATTCACCGGTGGCCTTGTCCTTGTTCCACTCGGTGATACGCACGGTGACGCGGGCGGTCAGCTCGACCTGGCCGGCATCGAAGGCGCGTTGCACTTCAGGAACGTCGGAGAACACCAGACCTTCACCCTTGGCGTTGATGCGGTCGCGGGTCGTGTAGTACAGACCCAGCACCACGTCTTGCGAGGGCACGATCGAGGGTTCACCGGAGGCCGGGAACAGCACGTTGTTGGAGGCCAGCATCAGCGTGCGGGCTTCCATCTGTGCTTCCACCGACAGCGGCACGTGGACAGCCATCTGGTCACCGTCGAAGTCGGCGTTGAAGGCCGCGCAAACCAGCGGGTGCAGTTGGATGGCCTTGCCTTCGATCAGGATGGGTTCGAAGGCCTGGATGCCCAGACGGTGCAGCGTAGGCGCACGGTTGAGCATGATCGGGTGTTCCTTGATGACTTCTTCAAGGATGTCCCACACCACCGGGGTGCCGGATTCAACTTCCTTCTTGGCCGCCTTGATGGTGGTGGCAATGCCCATCGCCTCGAGGCGAGAGAAGATGAAGGGCTTGAACAGCTCCAGCGCCATCAGCTTGGGCAGACCGCACTGGTGCAGCTTCAGGGTCGGGCCCACGGTAATGACCGAACGACCCGAGTAGTCGACGCGCTTGCCCAGCAAGTTCTGACGGAAACGACCGCTCTTGCCCTTGATCATGTCGGCCAGCGACTTGAGAGCACGCTTGTTGGCACCGGTCATGGCCTTGCCGCGGCGGCCGTTGTCCAGCAGCGAGTCGACGGCTTCCTGCAGCATCCGCTTTTCGTTGCGGGCGATGATTTCAGGGGCCTTCAGCTCCAGCAGGCGACGCAGACGGCTGTTGCGGTTGATGACGCGGCGGTACAGGTCGTTCAGGTCGGAGGTGGCGAAGCGGCCGCCATCCAGCGGCACCAGCGGACGCAGGTCCGGCGGCAGCACGGGCAGCACTTCGAGCACCATCCACTCGGGCTTGATGCCCGACTTCTTGAAGGCCTCGAGCACCTTGAGGCGCTTGGCGTTCTTCTTGACCTTGACTTCAGAGCCGGTCAGGTCACCGCGCAGGCGTTCGATCTCGGTGTCGATGTCGATCGACTCCAGCAGATCCTTGATGCCTTCAGCGCCCATCTTGGCAATGAATTCATCGCCGTATTCCTTGCGCTTGGCGTCGTAGTCGTCCTCGGACATGATGCTGAACTTCTTCAGCGGGGTCATGCCGGGGTCGGTCACCACGTAGGCTTCGAAGTACAGCACGCGTTCGATGTCGCGCAGCGTCATGTCGAGCACCAGGCCCAGACGCGAAGGCAGCGACTTCAGGAACCAGATGTGGGCGCAAGGAGCGGCCAGGTCGATGTGACCCATGCGTTCACGACGCACCTTGGTCTGGGTGACTTCAACGCCGCACTTCTCGCAGATCACACCGCGGTGCTTGAGGCGCTTGTACTTGCCGCACAGGCACTCGTAGTCCTTGATGGGGCCGAAGATCTTGGCGCAGAACAGGCCGTCACGCTCGGGCTTGAAGGTCCGGTAGTTGATGGTCTCGGGCTTCTTCACTTCACCGAAAGACCAGGAACGGATCTTCTCAGGCGAAGCCATGCCGATGCGGATGGCATCGAAATGCTCATCGGGCGTGAATTGCTTGAACAGGTCGAGTAGCGATTTCATGTGACTCTTTCCTTTTCAAATTAAGAACGTTCGAGTTCGATGTCCAGGCCCAGGGAACGGATTTCCTTGACCAGCACATTGAACGATTCCGGCATGCCGGCTTCGATGGCGTGTTCGCCCTTGACGATGCTTTCGTACACCTTGGTACGACCTTGCACGTCGTCGGACTTGACGGTGAGCATTTCCTGCAGAACGTAGGCGGCGCCGTAGGCTTCCAGCGCCCACACTTCCATTTCCCCGAAACGCTGACCACCGAACTGGGCCTTGCCGCCCAGCGGTTGCTGCGTGACCAGGGAGTACGGGCCGGTGGAACGGGCGTGCATCTTGTCGTCGACCAAGTGGTGCAGCTTCAAGAAGTGCATGTAGCCAATGGTGGTCGGACGCTCGAACGGTTCACCCGTGCGGCCGTCGATCAGGTTGGCCTGGGTGCGTGCAGCGGTCAGACCCTTGGCGGCAGCGATGTCGTCCGGGTAGGCCAGCTTCAGCATGGCGCGGATGTCTTCTTCGGCGGCACCGTCGAACACCGGGCTGGCGAAAGGCACGCCAGTCTTGAGGTTCTCGGCCATCTCGATGACGTCTTCGTCGCTGAGTTGGGACAGGTCTTCCTTGCGGCCGTGTGCGTTGTACAGCTCTTCGAAGAACTTGCGCAGTTCAGCCAGACGGCTTTCAGCCTGCAGCATGTTGCCGATGCGTTGGCCAATGCCCTTGCCGGCCCAGCCCAAGTGGACTTCCAGCACCTGCCCCACGTTCATCCGCGAAGGCACGCCCAGCGGGTTCAGAACGATGTCGGCAGGGGTGCCGTCGGCCATGTAGGGCATGTCTTCGACCGGAACGATCTTGGACACCACACCCTTGTTACCGTGACGGCCGGCCATCTTGTCACCAGGCTGCAGGCGACGCTTGACGGCCAGGTACACCTTGACCATCTTCAGCACGCCAGCGGGCAGCTCATCGCCCTGGGTCAGCTTCTTGCGCTTTTCTTCAAAAGCCAGGTCGAAGCTGTGGCGGGTCTGCTCCAGCGAATTCTTGATGGATTCGAGCTGGGTGGCCACTTCGTCTTCAGCCGGACGGATGTCGAACCAGTGGAACTTCTCGACCGAGCTCAGGTAAGCCTTGTCGAGCTTGGTGCCCTTGGCCAGCTTTTGCGGGCCGCCGTTGGCGACACGACCGGTGAGCAGCTTCTCGATACGGTCGAAGGCGTCGGCCTCGACGATGCGCAGCTGGTCGTTCAGGTCGAGGCGGAAGCGCTTGAGTTCATCGTCGATGATCTGTTGGGCGCGCTTGTCGCGGGTGATGCCTTCGCGGGTGAACACCTGCACGTCGATCACGGTGCCTTGCGAGCCCTGATCCACACGCAGCGAGGTGTCCTTCACGTCGGAAGCCTTCTCGCCGAAGATGGCGCGCAGCAGCTTCTCTTCAGGCGTGAGGGTGGTTTCGCCCTTGGGGGTGACCTTGCCCACCAGCACGTCGCCGGGTTGCACTTCAGCGCCCACATAGATGATGCCCGACTCGTCGAGGCGGTTCAGCTGTTGCTCGGACAGGTTGGGGATGTCGCGGGTGATTTCTTCCGCGCCCAGCTTGGTGTCACGGGCCATGACCACCAGTTCCTCGATGTGGATCGAGGTGTAGCGGTCGTCGGCCACCACGCGTTCGGAGATCAGGATCGAGTCTTCGAAGTTGTAGCCGTTCCAGGGCATGAAGGCGATCAGCATGTTCTGGCCGATGGCGATTTCACCCAGGTCGGTCGAGGCGCCGTCAGCAATCACGTCACCCTTGGCCAGCTTGTCGCCACGCTTGACGATCGGACGCTGGTGGATGTTGGTGTTCTGGTTGGAACGCTGGTACTTGATGAGGTTGTAGATGTCCACACCCACTTCACCGGCCACGGCTTCGGCGTCGTTCACACGCACCACGATGCGGGTGGCGTCGACGTAGTCCACCACGCCGCCACGGGTGGCGGTGACCACGGTGCCCGAGTCGACAGCGGCCACGCGCTCGATCCCGGTGCCCACCATGGGCTTCTCGGGACGCAGCACCGGCACGGCCTGACGCGACATGTTGGCACCCATCAAAGCGCGGTTCGCATCATCGTGCTCGAGGAACGGAACCAGCGAGGCAGCCACCGACACGATCTGGGCAGGCGACACGTCCATGTACTGCACGCGCTCGGCGCTCAGCAAGGTCGATTCACCCTTCTCACGGGCCGACACCAGGTCACCCGTCAGACGGCCTTCGGCGTCCAGAGTGGCGTTGGCCTGGGCGATCACGTACTTGCCTTCTTCGATGGCCGACAGGTAATCGATCTGGTCGGTCACCTTGCCGTCCACCACACGGCGGTACGGGGTTTCAATGAAGCCGTACTCGTTCAGGCGAGCGTACAGAGCCAGCGAGTTGATCAGACCGATGTTCGGGCCTTCAGGCGTTTCAATCGGGCAGACGCGACCATAGTGGGTCACGTGCACGTCACGCACTTCGAAGCCGGCACGTTCGCGGGTCAAACCGCCCGGGCCAAGGGCCGACACACGGCGCTTGTGGGTGATTTCGGCCAGCGGGTTGGTCTGGTCCATGAACTGCGACAGCTGCGAGGCACCGAAGAACTCCTTGAGGGCCGCAGAAATCGGCTTGGAGTTGATCAGGTCGTGCGGCATCAGCGGCTCTTGCTCAGCCTGACCCAGACGTTCCTTCACGGCCTTCTCAATACGAGCCAGACCGGTGCGGTACTGGTTTTCAGCCAGCTCGCCCACGCAACGCACGCGGCGGTTGCCCAAGTGGTCGATGTCGTCGACTTCGCCGTTGCCGTTGCGCAGATCCACCAGGATCTTGACCACAGCCAGGATGTCTTCGTTGGTCAGCACCATCGGACCGGTCGACTCTTCGCGACCGATCTTGGCGTTGAACTTCATGCGACCGACGCGCGACAGATCGTAAGTATCGGGGTTGTAGAACAGGCGCTGGAACAGAGCCTGAACAGCGTCTTCGGTCGGCGGTTCGCCGGGGCGCATCATGCGGTAGATGGCCACGCGGGCAGCGAACTCGTCGGTGGTTTCGTCGGTGCGCAGGGTCTGCGAGATGTACGGACCTTGGTCCAGTTCATTCGTGTAGATGCACTGCAGATCGAGGATGCCGGCGCTGCGCAGCTTCTTGAGCAGCACTTCGGTCAACTCGTCGTTGGCCTTGGCCAGGATTTCACCGGTGTCGCCGTCAACGATGTTGCGAGCCACAACGCGGCCGATCAGGAAGTCTTCGGGGACGCTGACGTGGGTGGTGCCCGATTGCTCGAGTTCACGGGTGTGGCGCGCAGTGATGCGCTTGTCCTTGGCCACAACCACCTTGCCGGACTTGTCGGTGATGTCAAAACGAGCCACTTCGCCACGCAGACGCTCGGGCACGAATTCCATCTGTGCACCACTGTCCATCAGACGGAAGTTGTCGTTGACGAAGAAGTTGGCCAGGATCGACTCGGGGTTCAGGCCGATGGCCTTGAGCAGGGTCGTGACCGGCATCTTGCGGCGGCGGTCCACGCGGAAATACAGCAGGTCCTTGGGGTCGAATTCGAAGTCGAGCCAGGAGCCGCGGTAAGGAATCACGCGGGCCGAGAACAGCAACTTGCCCGAACTGTGGGTCTTGCCCTTGTCGTGTTCGAAGAACACGCCAGGCGAACGGTGCAACTGGGACACGATCACGCGCTCAGTACCGTTGATGATGAACGAGCCCTTGTCGGTCATCAGGGGCACTTCGCCCATGTAGACCTCTTGCTCCTTCACTTCCTTGACCACTTTGGACTGCGCGCTGGAAGACTCGCGGTCGTAAATGATCAGTTGGACTTTGGCACGCACGGCCGAAGCGAAGGTCAAACCACGGGTTTGGCATTCACGAACATCGAACGCGGGTTTGGCGAGGTTGTACTCGACAAACTTCATCTCCACGAAACCGTTGTGCGAGACGATGGGGAAGGCAGCCTGAAAAGCGGCCTGCAAACCTTCGTTGGTGCGTTTCTGGGGGGCAACATCTGCCTGCAGGAATGCGGTGTAGGCATCCTTCTGCATCTGCAGCAGGTAAGGCACTTCGAGCACGCTGTCGCGGCTGCCGAAACTTTTGCGGATTCGCTTGCGTTCGGTGTATGAATAGGCCATGAAATCTCCGGGCAAAGACATGAGTCCTGGGTCTTCGACGACTGGACCCGCGGGACGGTGGTGCACGCTGGGCACACACGTGCGGGCTTGGCGGTTGGCCACTACCAACCATGGCTGACGGCGATGCATTGCACATCGCCCGGACCAAGGCATCTTCTGCTGTCGGGGTCAGAAGACACTCAAAAGCTGCCAGTTTGCAGCTTTTGGGTGCGCTCTGTGAGACGCATCCTATAAGCACCAAAGGCTGGAGGCCCTTTGTGAGCACTCCAGCCTCTGAGCGAGACCCAATTACTTGAGTTCGACCTTGGCGCCAGCTTCTTCCAGCTTCTTCTTGGCAGCTTCGGCGTCAGCCTTGGCAATGCCTTCCTTGACGGCCTTGGGAGCGCCATCGACCAGGTCCTTGGCTTCCTTCAGACCCAGGCCGGTGATTTCACGCACGGCCTTGATGACGGACACCTTGTTGGCGCCGGCTTCGAGCAGAACGACGTTGAATTCGGTCTTCTCTTCAGCAACAGCAGCAGCAGCACCGCCACCAGCAGCGGGAGCAGCCATAGCGGCAGCGCTCACGCCAAACTTCTCTTCGATGGCCTTGACCAGGTCGTTGAGTTCGAGGACCGTCATGCTGTCGAGAGCGGTCAGAAATGCGTCTTTATCGAATGCCATTTTTAAATTCCTAACAATTGGTTCAAGATTGCCGTGGGCTCAAGCAGCCACAGCAGCTTCTTCGGTTGCGCCTTCGCCTTTTTTGGCCGCCAGAGCACCCAACACCACAGCGGTGCGGGAGATCGGGGACATCAGCAAGCCACACAACTGGGCCAGCAACACTTCCTTCGACGGAATGTTGGCCAGTTGCTTAACGCCGTTCACATCCAGGGCTTTACCTGCGAAAGCGCCGCCACGAATCACCAACTTGTCGTTGGTCTTCGCGAAATCGGCCACCACCTTAGCGGCAGCCACAGCGTCTTCGGAGAAGCCATAGATCAGCGGACCGGTCATCTGGTCGGCGACAACATCAAACTGGCTGCCAGCCACAGCACGGCGGGCCAGGGTGTTCTTCAGAACACTCAGGCTCACACCCTTGCTGCGAGCGTCAACGCGCAGTTTGGTCATGTCAGCGACCGTGATGCCACGGTATTCCGCGATCACGAGCGTTTGAGCTTTAGCGGCGAGGCTGGTCACTTCGGAAATGACCGCTTCTTTCTCACTGCGATTCAGACTCAAGGTCTACTCCTTCAAAATGCGTCTCAGGATCACTCCTTCGACGCGCCTTAGTGCAGCGACCAACTGTTTTGGAAAATTTCCATCTGCAGCGGGATCGCCATCTGCGCTGGCCCCTCAGGTATTAAGTGATGGCCTTTCGGCCCCCACACCAGCGGTCTTGGATGGCCCTGGGGTCTCTTTCAAGACCTCAGGCCCACCACACCAGAGGACTTGCGCCCTCTGACGATTTCTTGCTCGAAGCGATTAAGCTGCGATGGTTTGGGTATCGACGCGAACGCCAACGCCCATGGTCGACGACACAGCCACCTTGCGCAGGTAAACACCCTTGCTGGTCGCCGGCTTGGCCTTGTTCAGGGCATCCACCAGAGCCGCCAGGTTGCCCTGGAGCTTGTCGGTGTCGAACGAACGACGGCCGATGGTGGAATGAACGATACCGGCCTTGTCAACGCGGAATTGCACTTGACCAGCCTTGGCGTTGCGCACGGCAGTGGCAACGTCAGGAGTCACAGTACCCACCTTGGGGTTAGGCATCAAACCGCGCGGGCCCAGGATCTGACCCAGGGTACCCACGATGCGCATGGCATCGGGAGCAGCGATCACGATATCGAAAGGCATGTCGCCAGCCTTCACTTGGGCAGCCAGGTCGTCCATGCCGACCACGTCAGCGCCGGCGGCCTTGGCTTCTTCAGCCTTGGCGCCTTGGGCGAACACAGCAACGCGCTTGGTCTTGCCGGTACCGTTGGGCAGCACCACGGCGCCACGAACAACTTGATCCGACTTCTTGGCATCAATACCGAGTTGCACTGCCACGTCGATGGACTCATCGAACTTGGCGGTGGCGAACTCTTTCACCAGGGTGATGGCATCGTTCAGGGCGTACAGCTTGTTGCTGTCGACCTTGCCTTGCAGGGCTTTTGCTTTTTTGGTGAGCTTAGTCATCACAGACCCTCCACCGTCACGCCCATGGAGCGTGCGGAACCAGCGATGGTACGAATAGCGGCATCAACGCTGGCAGCGTTCATGTCCTTCATCTTGGTCTTGGCGATTTCTTCGAGCTGAGCACGAGTGATCTTGCCAACCTTGTCGCTGTGCGGACGAGCAGAGCCCTTGTCCAGCTTGATGGCCTTCTTGATCAGAGTCGTCGCGGGCGGCGTCTTGATGATGAAGGTGAAGCTCTTGTCAGCGAACGCGGTGATGACCACGGGCAGCGGCAGACCAGGCTCAACACCTTGGGTCTGGGCGTTGAACGCCTTGCAGAACTCCATGATGTTCAGGCCGCGCTGACCCAGTGCCGGGCCGATCGGGGGGGACGGGTTGGCCTTGCCAGCTGGCACTTGCAGCTTCACAAAACCGACGATTTTTTTCGCCATGCTTTACTCCTTGCGGGTCAAACGCCATGCAGGTCAAGCAACCAGCACATGGCTTCCCGGGGTTGACGACTCTGGATTTGACGCTGCGCCGAGTCGGGTGGCGCAACAACCGGCAAGCCGGAAAAACTCAGGTCTTTTCGACCTGCGTGAATTCAAGCTCGACGGGTGTGGCACGACCGAAGATCGTCACAGACACGCGGACCTTGCTCTTTTCGTAGTTCACTTCTTCAACAGAACCATTGAAGTCGGTGAAAGGACCTTCCTTGACGCGAACCAACTCGCCGACCACAAACTCGACCTTGTGACGCGGCTTGTCGGTGCCTTCCTGCATCTGGCTGACGATCTTCTGGACTTCTTCTTCCGAGATCGGTGCAGGACGGTTCTTCGCGCCACCCACAAAACCAGTGACCTTGTTGGTGTGCTTCACCAAGTGCCAGGATTCGTCGTCCATCACCATCTCCACCAGCACATAGCCGGGGAAAAAGCGACGCTCGGTGGTCTTGCGCTGGCCATTCTTCATTTCCACCACCTCTTCGGTGGGGACCAGAATGCGACCGAACTTGTGCTGCATACCGGCACGATTGATGCGCTCGGTGATGTTGCGCTCGACAGCCTTCTCCATGCCCGAATAGGCATGAACAACATACCAACGCAGATCGGGGTTGGCGGGGGTGGCGGCCACAGGGGCCACCGAATTGTCAACAGCGTCAGTCATTATCGTTTCCACCCCAGAATCAAGTCGTAGAACAACCACTCAAGGGTCTTGTCGGTGAACCACAGGAACAAAGCCATGATCACGACAAAGCCAAAAACATAGGCGGTGATCTGAATGGCCTCTTTGCGGGTAGGCCAGACAACCTTGCGCACTTCGCGCACTGCCTCACGACCGAATGCCACCAACTGACGACCCGACTCGGAGGTCAGGAAAACAGCACCCGCAGCCACCAGCCCCACAATCAGCGCAGCCCATTGCGCCAAAGCGCCCTGTTGCGTCAGCAGATAGAACGCCACCAAGGCCGCAAGCACCAATGCGCCTGCAGCCACGAGCTTGGCCTTGTCGGCCCCTGTGTTGACAGTTTCAACCTGTGAAGTTGCCATGATGGGCTGGATTCCGCTTCAAATTTGTTGCGTGTCCTGAGACACAGAAGCCCGTCAGGGTTTGACGGGCTTTTGATGCCACCTTCAGGTGGCAGGGGCAGTAGGAATCGAACCTACAACCTTCGGTTTTGGAGACCGACGCTCTGCCAATTGAGCTATACCCCTCCGAGACAATTACTCGATGATGGTAGCGACCACGCCGGCGCCCACAGTCTTGCCACCTTCACGGATGGCGAAACGCAGACCTTCTTCCATGGCGATGGGGTTGATCAGCTTCACAGTGATCGACACGTTGTCGCCAGGCATGACCATTTCCTTGT
>Ga0209913_1000609_pt1 | contig 28268 bp, 34 predicted proteins | sample PersoiDNA2013203_FD_185805 | JGI IMG/M metagenome (GOLD analysis project Ga0209913, IMG submission 185805) | Permafrost soil microbial communities from the Arctic, to analyse light accelerated degradation of dissolved organic matter (DOM) -... | ecosystem: Environmental > Terrestrial > Soil >... | reverse complement strand
GCGTAGTCCACAGAGCCATCACTATTGGTATCTGCCAAAGCAATGTCGGCGGCCACACTCCCCGTCGTCGAAAAAGACTTCACCAGGGCGCCCGTGTCTGCATTGATCACAAAAACTGCATTGCCCTTGCGGCTGCTGCAACTGGGTGATGCGCTGTTGGCATCTTCGCAGCCATCATAGCCACCACCCACGATCAGCACAGGGGTAGTAGAAGAATAGCCCTTCAAGAAGGCGAGGTTGGGTGTAGACCACGTCTGCCCCATGGCGCTAAAGCCGGTCGTACAACCTGAATCCGTCGACGAACCGGGGCAACCCACCCGCCACTTCAGAATAGGTGTCCCAGGGTTGGTCACATCCAGGGCGTAAATCATCCGGCCACCACGCCGCATCGTCGGATAAATCCAGACCTTGGTGTTGTCACTGTTCTGGTAGATGCCAATGGAGCCATCAAAGAAATAATCTTTGGCTGTTGGAGTAGGGGTAATGCCAGTTGGAAGGTTGGGGTAGTTAACCATCGGACTGTCGTCATGCAAGCGTTGGAATTTGGCGTACGACTCTGGCGCCACAAAGGCCCACCGCTCCTTTCCTGTCGCAGCATCGACGGCACGGAACATGCCGTCGTTGGCGCCATAGTAGGCAGTGACACCGGTCGTGCCACCGTAGTTGACCGGCAGTGGCCGTGAATGGATCACGTCGCCGTGAATAGAGGGACGTGTGCTACTTGCAGTGTCGGAGAGCTTCTCCAGCGAAGAGACGTCTTCTTTGCCCTTGACCCAATCCACAATCGTCGACGTGAGGCCCGTCGACGTCGTGCTAAAGGCCGTCAGGGCGGTACTACCGGATGCATGCGTCCAGATCGTGCGGTTGGACGCCCAAGTGGGCGACGTGTAGGTCGTGGGTGGATTATTCCCTTGACGCAGCACCTCGGCCACCCCTCCCTTTTCGACACGGGAACCATCCGGTAAATCCGACCAAGTGCTGCCCGTCAGCCCATCAACCGTAGGGAATGCGGTACAGGTGCTTGAAGGCACTGGGTTGATAGGCACATCACTCCAGTATGAGCCCGAGTCTTTGGTCCAGAAACTCGCGGCGCACTCGGTTACGAACCCGGTCTGCAAGTTGAGGGCGTTCTGCCCCAGCGCATCGCCCAGGGCTACGGCCGTGCCATTGTTAATCAGCTGATATTGCTTGAGGTTGCCCATCCAGCGCGGCAGGCCATCGGGGTCGGGACGAAACATGCCAATGAACACCTCATTCAGGCTTTGCGCGCGGTTGGTGGCGCTGATGGGCAGACTGGCTGTGGCGAAGGTGCTGTTGACTGACTGAATTTCCGCCAGAATTTGCTTGAGTGCTGTCTCAATGGCCGCCTCATTGCCCACCTGAAAATATTTCCCACCCGCGTTGCTTGCAGCGCTCTTCAGCACATTGGAATAGGCTGGATTGTTTTGGGCCTTATAGGCGTCGAGCACGTAAACACCGATGCCTGCCCGATACAGATAGCGAGCCCACTCATCTGTCCAGCTCCCTGTTGTTCCAGAAATCGAACTTCCTGCGCTGGTGGATTCGTAGGTCTGCGCCCCGGCGGGATAGGTCCCTTGGGCGTTGTTGGCAATCAAGACCACATAACTGCGTCCGCAACTGCCCGAATTCACCGGGCTGGCGTATTTGCCAGAAGCAATGGCAAATCCCGAAGTCAAGTTTTGACCCACCGAGGTGTAAGGCGTGTGCCCCCCCGTGTTACCCGCAATATCGAGGTTCGGATTGTTCGATTGGGATCCACCAAAATAAGGTGTCGCGTTGTTGTAATACTTGTAGATTTCGTACAAGGACTCGGTCTCACCATCATTCTGAGCAACTTTTTCCTGGGACGAATTGACGTCGGCACGGATACCGTCCAGAATATTTTGCAGGGCGGTTTTGTTAGCCGCAACCGTCATGTCGCGCGCACCAAAACGCATGTATCCACCGTAGGTGCTACCGGTTTTGTTGTACATCGCCAAACCGATGTTGATGGACGTTGAACTCGGTAATCCGGCCAGTACATTTTTCAAGGCTAGCAGTTCGGCTTCTCCCTGATTGCCAGAGCTGTCTGGCCAATGTTGGGCGGCTCGCGACCAGTTGGCCGAGTTGTCCAGCAGGAAGATAATGTTCGGTGCGCCCGAAGAGCCAGAACCGGCAGAGGTAAAGATGTCAATGTCTTCAGCATGAATGGCCATTGCACCCGCCAATGCCAGAACACCAATGGCAGTCCTGTGCCAGCTTGCGAAACAGGTGGAATAGAAGGTGGACATGGTGGAATACCTTTTTAATTGAACGCTGTGCAATTGAACTAGGGGCATGAAGTAGCCACGGCATCCGTGGACACGCGCATCTTGACGCCTTGGGTAATCAGTGCTTTCGCATTCGAAGTCGCCTCTGACGCCGCCGCATTAATCTCCCAGACGCTGTCGGAACACAGCGAGCCCGAAGAACTGGTGTTGGCAATGCCGAAATTCTGTGCAACGCCCAAGGTACACCCCAAATCTTCTGACTTGGTGACATCCAAACTGGATTGCGGTACGGTCTTGGCCTGCACGCAAGCCGGGGAGGGGGACAGCGCCACATTGATGACGGTCTTGCCGTCGCCATACAGATCGGTGCAGGTGCTGTTGGCCGGCGCATTCAGCCCGGACGGGCAATTGCCATTGTTGAGCACGGCGGTGGGATTGTTCACAAAAGCCGATGAGCTGATCACCGTGTCAATTGCCACCTGCGCTGCATTTTGCACTTGGCTGCGCTGCTGCGCGTTGTCCACCAATTGCAGGCCCCCTTTGCCCAGGTTGAACGTGCTCAGCGCCACCATGGTGAGCAGTACCAGCATGATCAGCGACATAATTAGTGAGATGCCCTGCTGCCGGCTTCGGGAATGAGAGGTCGGGTTCATGTTGCGTTGCGCCCACTCACGTTTTGGAAACGGATCATTTCCTGGTACACATTGCGCTTATATGCATCGTTAAACGGCCCGACGGTCTTGTCGGTACCACTCACCGCACTGGTGCCGTCCGCGTTGTGTCCCAGCGTATATACCTTGGTATCGGAGAAACCGGAGGATTGGTCGATATTGCGGCTCAATAAAGTGACTTTTGCGGTGACCACCGACGCCCACTGCTGCGCACAGGTGGGATTGGTCGTGTTGCTGCAAGTCAGGTAGACATCGGGCGCCGGAGTGTATATCTCGGCATAACCATCAGTGTTGGAATCGAGTCCATACTCGATTTGCATGTTTTCTATACCCTGCACCAGGGAAACGGTGCTCCAGGCGCCACCAGTGAACTCTGCACGCTTGAGCGTCGGAATGCCGTCACCCGTCTTGTCGTTGGCGGCAATGTAATAAATGCGTACCAGATAACGCCGTATATCAGCCAATGTGGCACAGTCTTTCTTGGTCCTGATCAGCGTCGACGTGGAGTCTGACAGTGCGTAGTAGTTGCTAACCGAGCCGGAACCCAGCTCAGAGGAACCGCTGCACGACGAGGCCTGAAACGCATAGTCTCCAGTTGCCAGCGCAGCACACCCCATTGCGCCGTTTACACATCCATTGGCTCTGCGTACGACGATCACGTCAGTTCCCGCTTTCACGTCCGAAAGGCACGTCAGGACGTTAGTTGCGACATCGTTGTAGCCTTGCACATGCAACGGCAAGGCCGCAGCCAGATCGGAGGCGCCTGTGAGGCAAGGATCCGGCATGACTGTGGGTAGCGTGAGCTGGCGCGGATCGAATTCAGCAAAGTAACCAGCGTTCTGAATGTCCCCAGCCAGTACCTCAAGCGCGTAGCGCCCATTGTCGATGCGCTGGCTGGTTCTTTCGGTTTCGCTGCGGCTACGGCTATTGTTGGCAAAAAGGACTGCCAAAGCGGCAACAATCAGCATGCCGATCGTGATGCTAACCATCAGTTCCACGAGGGACAGACCACGGATGCTGCGCCGCAAAGGGCGCACGGACCGGGGAAATGCGTATTGGGTTCTCATCAGCAGCTCGACAGCGGTGTAACCACCTGCGAAGAAATGGCGCGGCGCTGCGCCTCCGATCCATAGAGGTTTTGCCCGCAACTCACACCCGGTGCGACCGTGGAAATCAGACCTTGCCAGACCACCGTGGAGCGATAAATGGCAGGTTGACAAGTAGCAGTATCCGAAGCCTGAATGAGTTCAATACAACCGCGCGCGCCGGTCATGGCTCCCACGCTAATGGAAGATTTCTTTTCGGCTGTACCTTTGAGGGCATTGCTCCAGTCACACTGATCCATCTTTGCGCGTGTGGTCTGCGTGCTGCAGTCGATTGTGTCATCAGTACCCAAAGGCGAAGTTGTCACATAGCTTGCGTCATTTGCGGAATTGGCCTGCATGCGTTGTGTCATGTCCGCCAATAGCGTTATCGCCTGCGCCCGCTGGTAGGACTCAAACTGAGCCTGACTCATTTTGGCTTGTAGGCCCGCTAAGGCCAGCAGGCCAAAAGAGGTCAGCAGCAAAGAAACAAGAACTTCAAGCAAACCCACGCCTCGCTGTCCGCCGCGACTTCTCGGAATAGGTTTTTTGCCGTCGCTCAGCATGATGAGCCCACCTTCGAATAGGGTCGACCACTGGTGTCGACAGAAACGCAGCGTGCATCGTTGGTCGCCGACGCCGTGAATACGAATGAGATGGATGTGGTTGCGGCAACGCGGCCATTGGCATTGAAAACAACCTGTGTCAGGCCGCTTGGGCTCGTGGTCACGGCCACCGTGCCTTTGGCGGACCAGGTATCCAGCGCAGGATTGGTGGTCGGGGCCGTTGGATCCAATATCTGCCAGCCCGATGCCCAGCTTGTGCTCAAGGGGCTGAGCGTAACGCTGGAGTTTTGCTTGACCGCTTCGGAGCGTGCCTTGACCAAGGCAAGGTTCAGGTTGGTTGCCATCGCCCTGATTCTTTGCGAAGCAATGAATCCGGCCATGGCTGGCGCAGCCAAAGCCGCCAGGATGGCCAGAACAGATACCGAAACCATCAGTTCGATCAAGGTAAACCCGCGCAGGGATGTGACTGGCGCAACGCTTGAGGGTTTTGACATAAATGTACTTATCCGAATCATCACCATTTTCCCGATGGGCTCTTGACTCCGGTGTTGGTGAGGGTCAGTACCCCATCCGCCGCCTGGGTGGAACTGGAAATAGGTGTCGCAGTAGCGGTAAAGGAGGGCACAGTCGCAGTCCCGTTGGGTACCGTAATCGTGTAGTACGAACTTACGTCAGTTGGAGTGGTTACGCTGAGGGTTGTGAGACTGTCGGTGTAGGAGCGGTTATCAATCAAATATTGCTGCTCGCGTTGTGCAATATCTGCCAAGTGCGCCTGCGCAGATGCGCGGCGATTCTTAATGATGGCGTTTTGGTAAGAAGGATAGGCGATCGCCGACAGAATACCTACCACCGCAACGGTGACCATTAATTCAATGAGGGTGAAGCCACGAATGTGTGTTTTTGAATTCAAAATGCCCAGCCTTTCTGTCTAATCCGGGCATTCACACATGCCCTTTAAAAGATCTACATGCGAGAACTTATCATTTACGAAGCAAGAAATATCAACTGCTTTGTAAAGTTGCCGCGAAATCCGACAAGTGGCGCTCCATGCGGGATGAGCGGGGGTAGTGGGTGAAAGTCACCGTGGTCAACTCTCAAGTTGTCAACTGTGTTCTGCTCGCCAGCACAGCGACTTTTGTTCCCCTGAACTGAGGACCTTACAGCCGACATTCTGTGTGAAAACGAATAACCATCGCGTGCAATATCAGCAGACAGTGCCTGGGCACACGACGCTGACCTATCTGACGACTGATGACCGAAATGAATTTGCGATACCTAGAATCTGACACTGGTCAACTGCAGGAATCACTGCAACACGGGTGTAGATGTTTCCCCACCTTCTTCGAGTATCGATCGTGTCGCAGTTGGAAATGCAGCAAAGCCTGATTACGGTGTCCGCTCCACGGTCGGAAAAGACGCCTTTCCTTGCGCCAGATTTGGAGAAGGCAGGTACGCGCGCAAAATAAGGCTGAACGGCCCCGAAGGCGAGGGCAGCCAATTGGCCTTGAGCTCGGCAGTCGCAGGCTCTTCTCGCTGTCCGACGATGTCGGTTGAGCCATCCGTATTTTTTGTCATGCCCTGCGTTCGATCGCCCACTGTGTAACGTTTGATGGGGTTATCGGTAAAAAACATGCGCCCGTCTGGCTCGACCTGGTACATCGACAGCGACCAGAAGGCCCGTGCCTCGATTCCTTTGGCGAGGATGCGAACCCCGCACCGGAAAGCGCCGTCCAGCGGTTGCCCGGTGCTGTCGCCTGCGGCGCTCAAATAAATGGCTTCATCGGGCGGCAGGGCACCCAGACCGGCGAATGCAACAGCGGCACGCAGGGCATAGTCGCGTCCATAAGTGCCTATGGCGGGATTGGGGTACGACCACCTTTGGATAGTTTTGCCACCGGCGCTGAGGCCATTGGAAGATCGCAAGCGCGCATTCAGATCGGGTAGTGCCGCTGTCATTGCGGCGGCCTGCTCGGTTGACGGCGTCGGGTTGCCTATGCCATAGCGCGACCATTGTGCGTTCTGCCGCTGGCACTCCGCTTCGCGCCAGCATGTCGTTTACGACAGCCAGGTAATTACCCCCGTTTGTCAGGCAAGCCCGTGGGGTGAGTGGCGCTACCGGCGACATTGGTATTACCCCCGGATTCATCACGCGCAAGTGGATGCCGTCTTGCAGGGCATGCACAGCGGTCAGGTCGCTCGGGTGATCGACGGCGATGCGAACAAGCATCCAGACATCGCGCGTGGGCAGGCGCACAACTCTGGCCCCTGTCGGTGCCTGACTGATGTCGTCGTCTCGCACAACCCACAGAGTGAGGTCCCCTTCGCCCGCGTTTCGCGAGCCAATCAAGGCGACTGTGCTGGTCGTGGCATCCATGAAATGGAAGGGCCAGTAACGTGCCGAAATCTTTGACACAGTCACTTGCAACGGCCCGGCGGACAGATATTGAATTTACCCGTCAGCTTTCGGCGGCGGTGAAGGTCAACAGAAGACTGATTGCCCTCATTCGCAGAAACTGGGCGGCCGACGACTCAGCGCTCTTAGCGAAACTCGTTTAAAGACGTAATTCCGTTTAGACTGGGCAGCATTTACTGACCTTGATAGATAGGAGACGATCATGCGCGTTCGAATCCCGATTGTGGCCCTTGCCTTGATCGTTGCCGTGAAGTCGGTGACGGCGGCGAGCATCGTCGAGTTGTGGGACCAAGTGAAGGCCCCGCCAGTGCCCAAGCTCTCTGCGTCAACAGTGAAGGCCAATGAAACCGCCTTACTCCTACTCGATATTGAGGAGGCCACCTGCAATCAGGAGCGTCGCCCCCGCTGCATCGCTGCCGTGTCGGCGATGGCCGCATTTTTGGAAAAGGCGCGGAGCGCACACATGGCGGTTTTCTACAGCAACACTGGCGGCGGATCGCGAGAGACTATCCTGCCGCCAGTAGCCCCAAGGGATGACGAACCCATTGTCAAAGCGAGCGTCAACAAGTTCTTTGGGACGAAGCTGGATGAGTACCTGAAAGCCAAAAATGTCAAGACCGTAATCGTTTGCGGGACCACCGCTTTCGGAGCCGCCCTTCATACTGCGACCGGCGCCGCTCAGAACGGCTACAAGGTTGTCTTGCCCGTGGATTGCGTGCCGGGCGAAAGTCTGTACGAAGAGCAGGCGACCGTTTGGAGCTTGATCAACGGGCCTGGCACCGGGAGAGTACTCACAGCCACCACACTAGATTCGATCAAGATTGAATAGCAGCGCTCCAAACCCGCCATTGGCATTGGTGGCTTCTTTTACAACTGAGCATGATCGACTTTCAGTTGTTGTGTGATCGGATGGCCACCACGAAGCATAAGCTATCTTACAATGTAACTTAACATAATATACATCGTATAAAGTACGATTCAGATCAAGCTACCATTTTTTTTTCGGTTGGCGACCCCGCACAAAGGTGGAAATAATCTCGGCGGAATCAGCGCGGTTGGCGCGCTGGGCAAAATCAATCGCGGACAGCCCCAGGTCATTCTTGAGCATGGGGTCTGCGCCAGCTTCAAGCAGCAGCTTGACGGCCATTGGCGTGCCATAGCTGGCTGCCATCATCAGCGGTGTGCTGCCGTTGGGTGAAGCTGCATCAATATAGGCGTAGTTTTCCAACAGCAGGTTCATCACCTCCAGATGCCCATGGGTGGCCGCGTAATGCAACGGCGTCCAGCCTGGCTTGTTGACGTCCGCGCCCTTGCTGATGAGCTGCTGACAAATCTCCGTCAAGCCGTTGATGGCCGCGAGCATGAGCGGGCTTTCGTCCTGGCGGTTACGCGTCTCGACCTTGGTTTTCGGCCAGTTGATCAGGACCGCCGCCACCTCGAGCGAGGGTTCCCGTATGGCCAGCAACAAACCATGTTCACCCGCCGGATCGAGCGTATTGGCATCAAAACCCCGGTTTAACAGATGGATGACCGTGTTGGCATCGTCGCGTTTGATGGCCGTGAAAAAATCGTCATACGAGCCGGCATGACAGAAAGAATAGCTATATAAAACAATAAGATAAAAAATATATTTAAAGTTAAACATTAATTTGTTCCTTGCCCGGACTTCACGACAAAACCCCTTTGAACAGCGTCTCGAAATTGCGGCTGGTGATCTCCCCGATGTGTTCCACCGGGCGGTGTCGGATCTCAGCCAACTGCGCCGCCACAAACGGCACCAGCGACGGATTGTTGGTTTTGCCACGGTAAGGCACTGGCGCCAGATAGGGACTGTCGGTCTCAATCAGCAGACGGTCCAGCGGCACAAAGGCGGCGACATCGCGCAGGTCTTGGGCGTTTTTGAAAGTCAAGATGCCAGAAAAAGAGATGTAGAAACCCAAGTCCAGCGCCGCTCGCGCCACGTCAAGTGTTTCGGTAAAACAATGAAAGACACCCCCGGCGCTTCCCAAAGTGCCGTTTTCACCTTCTTCTCGAAGTATGCCCAGGGTATCGTCGGATGCGCATCGGGTATGAATCACCAGTGGTTTGGTCAACTGCCGGGCGGCGTGGATGTGGGTGCGAAAGCGCTCGCGCTGCCACGCCATGTCGGCCACGCTACGCTCGCCCAGACGGTAATAGTCAAGCCCGGTTTCACCGATCCCGACCACGCGCGGCAGCTGGCCGCGGCTGAGCAAATCCTGCAGGCTGGGTTCCTGGACGTCTTCACTGTCGGGATGGACACCGACCGTGGCCCAAAAATTGTCATATTGGGTGGCCAGCGCATGCACAGCGCCAAATTCCTCCAGCGTGGTGCTAATGCACAAAGCGCGATCCACCCGGGCCTCGCTCATGGCTTGCCGGATGGCCGGCAGTTGGGTGAGAAGTTCAGGAAAATTGAGATGGCAGTGGGAGTCGGTAAACATAAGTATCAATAAGAGGCAACGGGTGGTTGTTAGACCGGCAGGGCCGAAAAGCCGTCCCGACCCTATGCCGTGGCGCGCAGCGGCAGCGTTCAGATCGTTTGCGTTGGCCGATCAGATGCCAGGTGGGCACCCAGAATCTCTTCAATTTTGAGCTTGAGTAAACGCGATTTTTCATCTTTGGGAAACAAAATGCCAACCCCCCGCGTACGGTTGTTGGCCGCCCTGGGCGGTGTCACCCAAGCCACTTTGCCCGCAATCGGGTAACGCTGCGGATCTTCCGGCAGCGACAGCAATACATAAACATCGTCGCCCAACTCATACTCGCGCGCTGTCGGAATAAAGATACCACCCTCGGTAAACAAAGGGATATAGGCCGCGTAGAGTGCCGACTTTTCCTTGATTGCCAATTGAATGACGCTCGGACGTGGGGTGACTGACGTTGAGTTACTCATGGGCTTTCGCTAGGTCTTTGCATTGATGGCATTTTGCGCCTGACTCACCAATGCTTCCAGCATCAAACCGCTGTTAAATGGGTGCTCCACCGTGCGCACGGTAGCTGCCAGCGCCTTGGCCCAAGCCGTCAAGGTGGCCAGGGAACTGCCGACGGGCAGGTCAGCGGCATCAAAAAAACGGGGCGTGGCACCAGTTTTGACGGCCAGCAGGTCATGACACAGCTTCTGTAAGGCATCGACGGCTTGCGTTGGGGTCCAGTCCTTGAGCCCACTCGCGTCACCGCGCGCCATCGCGTTCGGCAGCTTGACCCAGCTGGCGGGCGTCGGCCCGGAGGGGCCAGCTTGCGACAACAGCAGGGCGTCGTCCGGGCGGCCACCGGAGGCGCGCAACATCACAGCCGCTTGGCGCCCGTCCAGGCCTTGCTGCTGCAGCCACGCCAGCGAGGTAGCAAGCGCAGGCCAAACCATGGTGTGCGCCAAACAGCGACTGCGAATCGTGGGCAGCAACTGGTGGGCGGCATCGCTAGCCAACACAAACTTCACGTCGCCCGGTGGCTCTTCCAGGGTCTTGAGCAGCGCATTGGCAGTCACGTGGTTCATGCGCTCGGCCGGGAACACCAGCACCGCCTTGCCCCGACCGCGGGCGCTGGTGCGCTGTGAAAACTCCACCGCATCGCGCATGGCGTCGACCCGGATTTCCTTGCTCGGCTTGCGTGTTTTGGCATCAATCTCGCCTTGCGCCTTTTCACTCAGGGGCCAGCCCAGTTCCAGTGACACGGTCTCAGGCATCAACACGCACAAGTCAGCATGGGTGCGCACCTCGATCGCGTGGCAACTGCCGCAAGCGCCACAAGCGCCCTGCTCTGTCGGATGCTCACACAGCCAGGCGCACACCAGTGCCAGTGCCAGGCGGTACTGGCCGAGCCCGGAGGGGCCCACCAGCAACCAGGCGTGGCCGTTTTGCGCCAGCAGCACTTTGGTTTGCGCGGCAATCCATGGCGCCACTGTGGTGGCGCTCATGTCAGCCAGCCTCTGGCTTGAACCGCGTGCAACACGTCTTGCCAGACCGCCTCACGCGGCTGGTTGGCCTCAATCCGGGCAAAGCGGCTGGGGCAAGCCTTCATTCGATTCAGGTAGCCCTCAGAGACACGCCGGAAAAATTCGACCGGCTGGGCCTCGAATTTGTCCGGGCTGCGTGCACCTGCCAAACGCTGCGCCGCAATAACAGCGACCAAATCAAACCACACCGTCAAATCCGGGTTTCTGGTGAAATCAGGCTCTAACCCTTGTACTGACTGCACAGTGCGCTCTAAAAATGAGAGTATTTCTAAATCAAAACCGCGCCCACCACCTTGGTAAGCAAAGGTCGCATCGGTAAAGCGGTCGCATAACACGACGTCACCCCGGGCCAATGCCGGCTCGATCAGTTGTTGCAGATGATCGCGCCGGGCGGCAAACGCCAGCAGGGCCTCGGTCATGGCATCCATGGCGTCGTTCAACACCAGCACTCGGAGTTTTTCGGCCAAGGGTGTGCCGCCGGGCTCGCGCGTCAGCGTCACCGCCCGTCCCTGCGCCCGGAACGCCTGCGCCAGGGCGTCGATGTGCGTAGACTTGCCGGCGCCATCGATGCCTTCAAAACTGATAAAAAGTCCCTGAGTCGTCATGTCTTATTACTGCCCGCGCTGGTATTTGTTCACCGCTCGATTGTGCGCTGCCAAGTCGGCGCTGAACTCACTGCTGCCATCTTTGCGCGCCACAAAATACAGCGCCTTGGACGGTGCTGGCTGCACTGCGGCCAGCAACGCTGACTTGCCCGGCATGGCAATCGGGGTCGGTGGCAAACCCGTGCGGGTATAGGTATTCCACGGTGTGTCGGTCTGCAAGTCAATGCGGCGCAGGTTACCGTCAAACTTGTCACCCAGGCCGTAAATCACCGTGGGGTCGGTCTGCAACATCATGCCGATGCGCAAGCGGTTGCTAAACACGGCCGCAATCATCGGGCGATCACTGGGGCGACCGGTTTCTTTCTCGATGATGCTGGCCAGAGTCAGCGCCTGCTCGGGGGTTGTCAAAGGCGTATCCGGTGCACGTTGCGCCCAGGCGGCATCGAGTCGTTTGTCCATCGCCCGCAGCGCGCGCTTGAGTACGCCCAAGTCGCTGCTGCCCTTGGCATAGGTGTAGGTGTCGGGGAAGAATCGACCCTCCGGGTGAAGGCCCGGCCGACCCAGCGACTTCATGATCAAATCAGGCTCTAGCCCCCGTGTAGTGGGCGCAAGCTGCTCTGCTTTTAATAGTTCTGTGCGGACTTGGGCAAAGGTCCAGCCTTCCACCAGTGTCACGGCCCGCAAGGCTTCGTCACCGCGTACCAGCTTTCGCAACAGGCTGCGTGGCGTCACACCGCGTTCAATTTCATAGCTGCCGGCCTTGATCTGGCGCGCCTCGCCGGAGAAGCGAAACCACCCATACAGCAGCAGCGGATTGACCTGGACCCCCGCGTCGGCCACGCTCTGCGCCACATCACGGGGCAAGGTGCCCGGCTCCACGGCCAGATCCACCGTATCGGTGCTCATGGCCAAACCTTGGTTCAGCCACCACAGCGCACCGCCGCAACCGAAGGCCGCCGCGATAACTAAAAATATAAACAGACGACGCACAGCCTTACAGCCCTCCAGCAAATTGAGTGCGGATGATAATTCACCCATGAATATCCAACTCAATAGCGTGGCACCGCTGACCCATCTGGGCGTGATCCGGGTCGAGGGCGAAGACGCAGCCAAATTTTTGCATGCTCAGCTGACGCAGGATTTCTCGCTGCTTGGTCTGTCTGAAGCGCGGTTGGCGGCTTTTTGCACGGCCAAAGGCCGGATGCAAGCCAGCTTCATCGGCTTCAAACGCAGTCCGACTGACATCCTGCTGGTGTGCAGCCGTGACATTCTGGCGGCCACACTCAAACGTCTGTCGATGTTTGTGCTGCGTGCAAAAGCCAAATTGAGCGATGCGACAGCCGACTTTGCCGTTTATGGGCTGGCTGGCACAGCCTTGCAAAACACGACTGGAACCATAGCTGGCTACGAAGGTAGCGCCTGGGCCAAGGCCGATTTTGATGCCATATCTTTGATCAATCTGTATCCCGCCGACAGCGTTGCGCGCGCCTTATGGGTAGCGCCAGTGGGCACGCCGGCGCCAGCGGGCGCCGTGATGACGGCAGAACAATGGGCATGGAGTGAAGTACGTGGCGGCATTGCCACCATCACCCAGCCGGTGGTGGATGCCTTTGTGCCGCAAATGCTCAATTACGAGTCGGTCGGCGGTGTCAACTTCAAAAAAGGCTGCTATCCGGGGCAAGAAGTGGTGGCGCGCAGCCAGTTCAGGGGCACCCTCAAGCGCCGCGCTTATCTGGCGCATTCAGAGGCAGCGCTCAACGCGGGTGACGATCTGTTTGCGCCGGATGATGCCAGCCAGCCCTGCGGCATGGTGGTGCAAGCGGCGGCTGCGCCCACCGGTGGCTTTGATGCCATTGTGTCAATGCAGATCACCGCCTTTGCAGCCGGTGGCGTGCATGCCATTCAACCCGGCGGCCCGTTGCTGCTGCTGTCGCCACCGCCCTACCCTTTGCTGGCGGATATTTGATGATCGCTGGTGGCGTTGGCTTGGAGAAGGACGCTGTTCCGGGTAAGCCAATCGAGCATTTGATTTACTCAGGGGCTCAAGGTTTTTGGGGCGTGCGAATTTTGCTTAATTTACTGGCCAGCGAGGCGGCCGATAACTGGCCCAGATGGGTATCGACCAGCCGTCCGTTGGTGTCGTAGAAAAGAGTGGTTGGCAACGACCCTGAGCCAACTTCGCGACCCAGACGGGCGCCAGGATCGAGCAGAACATTTGCGAGGTCTAATTTCTCAATGTTGAGGTAGCGCTGGGCCGTCGACCCCTCCTCGCCCTGGTTGACAAAGACAAAGCTCACCCCGGTTTCCTGCTTTTGCGCGGCGGCGAGAACCGGCATTTCACGTCGGCAGGGCGGGCACCAGGTGGCCCACAAATTGACGACCATCGGCTTGCCAGCCGCCAACGCAGCGAGATCTGCCGACTCACCCGCAAGTGTTGTCAACTGAACCTGAGGCAACGCCGCATTGTTCATCGTCTGGATGGCGCCAAACATCCCGCCCCAGGCAAACACCCCTGCCGCTACCCCCCAAATCAGCGGTTTGCGCAGTGCCGGACGGCGCCAGCCGCGCCAGATTACCACCCCTAATGCCGCCAGCAAGCCCGCCCAGAGGGTGAAGCCGCCGTCGCGGATGTCGAGCATCGACCACGGTGCCTTCCGGTACAGATCAAACCAGGCCGCAACGAACGCGATGCGTGCGACCAGCAGTGCTGCCCACAACATGTCGCCCAGGACATTGCCGATGCCAATTTGCTGGTCGCGCCCCACCAGGCGGCCCACTCCCGCGGCAACAAGCAGAGCTACTGCCAGCAGCAACAGGGCTATCGGCACAGGGAGGGAACCCAGATTCAGTGTCAGCATATTCAATTTCCTTGTTTTGATGGTGTCAGGCGAGCGAGAAATTCGTCAGCACGGGAGTCACCGATGATGCGCTATGCACGGCGCACATGGAGCCGTTTGGTTCATTTCTGCTAACCTCCCCGGTCAGGTACACGCCATGCAAGAACCCCGCATCCAATCCTTCTTTGATCCCGAGACCTTCACCGTCACCCACGTGGTGTCCGACCCCGTCACCCGGCGTGCGGCCATCATCGACAGCGTGCTGGACTATGACCCGAAGTCGGGCCGCACCTCTCACGCCAGCGCAGACCGGGTCATTGAGTACATGCGGCAAGCGGGGCTGACGCTTGAGTGGCTGCTGGAAACGCATGCCCATGCTGACCACTTGTCTGGCGCGCCTTACCTCAAAGACAAGCTTGGCGGTAAGCTGGCTATAGGTCGCCCTATTCGCGACGTCCAGGCCGTGTTCAAGAAAATATTCAATGCCAAAGACATGAACACCGACGGTATCGAGTTCGACCATCTGCTGGATGATGGCGAGTTGTTCAAGATCGGGCAACTCGAAGTTTGTGTGATGTACACGCCAGGACACACCCCGGCCTGTTTGACTTTTGTGGTGGGCAAGAACGCCTTCATTGGGGACACACTGTTTATGCCCGACTACGGCTCCGCGCGTTGTGATTTCCCCGGCGGTGACGCGGCTACCTTGTACCGATCAATCAAAAAAATACTGGCGCTGGCGCCCGACACGCAGCTCCATTTATGCCATGACTACCCGCCAGAAGGTCGGGGACCGATGTGGCGCACCACGGTGATGGAACAGCGTGAAAAGAACATTCATGTTCACGATGGCGTTACCGAGGCAGAGTTTGTCAACATGCGCACCGCACGCGACAAGACCCTGTCCATGCCAACGCTGCTCCTGCCTGCGGTACAGGTCAACGTGCGCGCAGGCCGACTGCCACCACCTGAAGACAATGGTGTCAGCTACCTGAAAATTCCGGTCAACGCCCTCTGAACGTCTAGACATGGATCCCACGACACTCGCGGTTGCACTGGGCGCTCTCATCGGACTGGTGATGGCGCTCACTGGCGCGGGCGGCGGCGTCATGGCCATACCTCTCCTGGTGTTTGGTCTGCATCTGCCAGTGCAACAAGCGGCGCCCGTAGGTTTGGTGGCGGTCGGCTTGGCCGCCATCTTAGGGGCTGCGCTGGGGCTGCGCCAGGGTATCGTGCGCTACCGGGCCGCAGCACTGATGGGCACTGCTGGCATGCTGATGGCCCCATTGGGCGTATTCCTGGCACAGCGGCTTCCAAACCGTCCTCTCTTAGGCGTTTTTGCCCTGGTGCTGATTTACACCGCTTGGCGCATGCTCAGACGTCCCAAAATGTCAATTCCGCTTGCGGCTGCAGCACTATGCCGTGTGAGTAGCACGGATCAACGTCTGACCTGGACGCTTCCCTGCGCCCGTGCGTTAACGGGCACCGGCCTGATCGCCGGACTACTCAGCGGATTGCTCGGCGTTGGCGGCGGCTTTGTCATCGTACCGGCGCTGACACGCTACACCGATTTGGACATGCGCAGCATTCAGCTGACTTCACTGGCTGTGATTGCACTGGTCTCTTTGAGCGGGGTTTCCGCAGCGGCGATGCACGGGCCCTTGCGCTGGGATGTGGCGCTACCGTTTGCCTGCGGTGCCGTTCTGGCTTTGTTGGCAGGGCAACAGATTGCGAAGATGCTCAACGCCAAAAGTTTGCAGCAAGCCTTTGCATGGTTCAGCTTGTTGGTTGCATTGCTCATGCTGGCAAGAGCAATGGGCTGGGTGGCGAACTGAGAACAAGCCGCAGGGAATCAACACAGTGAGCAGCTGACCGCACGCGGTTTACAGAAGGCGGCCTAAATAGAAAAGCCTGCTGCGTTTTAAATAGCAGGTTTTCATTTATTTACTTGGGGTGGCTGATGGGGAGCCACTGGCCAGACCGCAAACCCAGTATCCATGCGGGTTTCAAGCGGGTTGTTACACAGCCTTGTGTAACAACTAGTGTAACAAGTCAGGGCTTTTTTTTGGTGATTTTTATGGCAAAGAACGTGGGTCAAATGACGAAGTTCGACCAAGCGTTTACTGTCCTCGTATATCTGGTTGTTTGCTGGATTTCATGCAACGCTTAGGACTTCCCAAATGTGGTGATGTCCACTCCCTCCCCTCTCAACGTGCGAACAGGACGGGGCCCTTGAAGAATTGAAGTTCTGACATGCTGTTTGCCAGCAATTTGAACTGCGCCTGGGTTACCCCTGAAGAGCCTTCCATTCTTTGGATTCCAAACGAAAAACCCAGCACGAAGGCTGGGTCATTCAAAATACAAACCAGGGTGAACAGAAATGCGATGGTTACCGCTTTTCTCCATCAGCCGCTCAGAACCGGCCGAAAGCCATTACCCTGAAGGTCGCTAGTTAGCGGGCCTTTTTTGCTTTGGAGGCAGATGTAACGGATGCGACAGCTGCCGCGCTTTTTTCCATGACAGTGTCGAGCGTGCTTTCGGCAGTCGTTGCAGCTGCTTTCAGGTTCTTGGCTACAGAAGAAAAGGCTTCAGGAGCAGGATGGGCTTTTTCCACAGCGTCAACAGTGCTGTGAAACTGGCCAAAACTCAAGGAAGTGGCTTCTTTGAGGTTCTTGGCAAACATGGCCATGCCAGCCTCAGACGAGGCCTTCATGATTTCAAAAGCGGCCTGTGGGTCCTTGATGTCCTTGATGGACGCCACGGTTTCAGTAATAGCAGCTTGAACTTCTTTTGCCTGATTTTGAGCCAAATCAGCCCATGCCTTCAGGTTTTCCTGGACTGGCTTGATAGCGTCTTGCATCGAAGTAGCATTGAATTTTGGCGCTGATTCCGACATGGTCTTGGCGATAGCTTCGAAAGGTGTGTTTTTAAACATTGGGTTGTCTTTGGTAAAAATGTTGCAGTGCAGCAATTGTATCTGACCGTCCAGTTAGTGCCTATCCTAAAACAGAATTGACCACGATTAGTGCCGCAAGCCTATATCGACCGGACACCTCCCAATGTTTCAGGAAATCACTTGTCGTCAGCAACAGGGTTGCTACACCTTACATGACACCTATTCACTGCAAACGCCCTCCCCGCCTAGAACCTAAAGTAATGGGCCAGTACCAAGTATTCAACTTTCCAGGCCCATCCTGCATGCTTGCAGTCATCACCTTGCGAGGCCGGATATACCTCGCATACGAAACTGTGAACAGAATTTTGCTGCGCAGCAGTGATGGCGAGTCGATGGACAAAGGACCGGTCCACCGTTTCATGACTCATCACCTTGTGGAACTGAAAAATGGCGCCGTTCCGTCAATGCTAGTGAGTGCCTTGGCAATGCTCCGGTGCCCCCGAACTACTGAAAAGTCCAAGAGCACCCTTCCGAAGGGACCGCCTGTCCATTGCACACCGCCCCTGTAACCGGCAAGCGATACCGAGCCACCATCGTCAAGAGCCATCAACGCGCCACTTGATTCGACTGCAAATGAAATTCACAACGCCATCGCCTGCGGCTACCCATACCTCGGAAGTGGCAAATTAGGTCGCATTCCGGCAACACGAAATGGGTCAAATTCACTGAGACCAACTGCCTATCGCATCTTGGCAGATACCGCCGGTCTAATTGCACACCACAACCAGCATCCGTTGCCCAAAAGCCCCTCTCTGACTACATTTAGTCGGATGACTTTCGAAACCAAAATTGCCGGCAGCGTATGGTCCATGCCACCCACAGCCAACGACGCCGGGCCGGCCTACCTAGCTGACTGGCAATGCCTTGAAGTGCAGCCCCAAGGCCGCGCAGCAAGCATGCGGCGTTTCGTTGAATGTATGCCTGCTCCTGGCAAACGGGACGGCGTCGCAGCGCTGTCGTGGTCCTTGACGCTGCACTTCGGCTTTGCACGACTGCGTCCGGGCATGTGTATTCACTGGGCGAAGCGTACCCGATTCACACTCGATGGCATGCGCACCTGCAACCAGTGGAAGAGCATCAACCCCGCCGCAGAGGCGCTGGACGTGTCAGCTGAAGTCAAATCGCTGATGGAAATCTAATGAGAGTCTCCGACTTAATCGTATCGCTCCAACTGCAGGACCCCAACGGGCAGGTCGTGATGCGCGACGGCAGCAGTGTTGCAGGAGTTCACATTTTGACGCCCGTGAAGCTTCGCGCTTTTGAACGAAAAGGTGAGCGTTGGCTGGAGAACTGGAACGCGCCACTTCCACCGTTCGGTGAGCACATGAGCGTGGCTGATGAGCCGTTGCCTGGGGTAGTTCTGGAATGAGAGGCGCAAATGAACTTGTGCTGTACCTCGACTTCGACGGCGTGCTGCATCATGAAAACTGTCTATGGCACCCACAGCGAGGTGCTCACCTTGTCGCTCCCGAGCGCTACTCCCTGTTTCAGCATTCAGCGCTGCTTGAGCAACTGCTTGAGCCATATCCATCCGTGCAAATTGTCTTGTCGACCAGTTGGGTGGTTCGTTACGGCTGCGACGCTACAACTAAGCGCCTTCCACCAACCCTCCAAGCACGTGTCATCGGAGCAACGTTTCATTCTAGGAACATGAAAGAGCTCGATTTTCGTGAAATCCATAGGGGGCAACAAGTTTTCGAGGACACACTGCGCCGCCGCCCTCGCGACTGGCTTGCGCTTGATGATGACGGCGAGGGCTGGCCCGTAGAACACGCAGAGCGAGTCGTTCAGACGCACATGTATGAGGGCATCAGCGACCAGGCTGTGCTGACTGAATTCAAAGGAAGGCTGGCGAGGATGTGCAAGTGAACTACAAAGAATACAAATGCCCAAAATGCGGGTGGGTGCATGCGGCGATACCGCTGGCCGACGCCAAGGCGCAGGTGACGTCAGCAAACGCGTATGACGCGTCGAAAGGCCGGTCGCAGACAGCCTCACTTGCGCACTACCTGCGCTGCTTTCAATGCGGCGCACCGACATCTAATTTCGTACCCGCGGACCCGGATGACGCGCCGACAGGGTCAACAATCCAGGGGGTAGTCGTGCCCGGAGTCTGGGAACTGCCGTGATTGACTGGCCTGAGACCCGCCTTCGCCTTCAACTGTTGCTGCACCGGGCCTGGCCTTTCCGCGTCCTGGCTTGGCTGCGCTCCCGTGGTGTGCCGGAGTCCGAGGATTTCGGCGAATTTGGTGAGGAAAAAAACCCCAGCGAAGACGCACGCATGCTCCAGGAGCTTCTGGACACGTCTGATGACCTGAGTACATACGGCGTGATGTCCAAGACGGACATGGCTCGCGTTCGTGCACTTTGCGACGAAGCCGAGAACGCTCGGCTCCCCGCCGTTCTGGACCTGAGGGCTATCACGCCAAGGGCTCCCCTTTCTGCTGCTGACAAAGCGGTCCGTTATCGTTCTGGTCGATTTGCGGAAATGACAGAACAACAAGCGGGCCTGTCAGCAAGTCAGGCAAACACGGCCAAGCAGCTCTTTCACGACGTGCTTAAGAAATTTGGTGACAAAAAAAACGTCATGTACCTGCGCGCAGACCATCCAATTTTCGACCCCAAGAACGACCATCTGTTCACAGCAGAGGCTGCACACAAGGCTTTTGAACATCTCAAGGATACCGACGATGAATTTGAGCAGCTGAAGGCACGCGAAGAGCGCAGGCTCAACAAGATTATGTGGTGGTCGGGCTCCCTTGCGCTGCTTTGCGCTGTGGTTCTTGCAGTGCTGCTGTTTAAGAAGTGACCATGGCGACAACTGAACTGTTCAGCATCTGGGGTGGCCAAACTGGCTGGCGCTCTCAACGTGGCGCCGTTTTGAGGCGGTTCCTGCCTTGGCTTCTGCCGCCGCCCACAGAGCTTCCGCCAAACTACTGAAAGCTTACGGAACTCCCCCCCAAGAAACTCTCGTTGGAAAAGTTATGAAAAGTTATAGTGAGCCACTATAACTTTCTATAACGCTTGGGCGCGGGGTGGCGACAACGAAAAGGGCAAGGCCAGAATGGCGGGTGCGCGCGATAACCGCGCCGCCAAAGGCCCAGCCTTCCAGGTGACCCACAGAAAACGGCTTGCCCGTCACCAGTTGGTAGTCACGCGTGAACCTCTGCACGCCCCGTGATACATCCAGCCGGATAGTCATCGCTCGGGCAGAAAGCATCACCAACGTTGTAGTGTTTCCGACCACTGCAGGTTTCATCGACAGAGCTACCGGCAATTGCCCGGGCCTGCTTGGCTAGTTGAGCGTGTCGCGGCGCGGCGCAAGGACCATACATAGGGCACCTTCGGCGTAGGCCGTTATAACTTCCAGCTTCTACAGGTCACTTCCCTTTTGGCGGGTTGTTGCCACGACCGGGACCCGACGGATTGGGGGTTTTGCTCGGTGCATTGGGTGGTGCTTTGCTTGCGGATTGCATGGTTAACCTCCGGAGAGCTGGAGCAACGAAATTGCTGCTCGGTTGACAGTATCTTGTTTTGAACTGAAGCCCACAAGCCCCATCCTCGGCACCGAGGCGCTCAATCCAGTTCATTGGCTCGAATCTGACTGCATCGGCACAGCAGCCGGACTGCAGCCGGCCAGAACATGCAAGAAGTTCGGAGCGACCGCATCACTTTTGTGCATTCACGCGACGCCAGCTCGCGACAACAACTCCGTGTCACGCTGCCACCGGACATCCCGGGCAGGCCTCCGCAAGAGCCAACGCTACGTCTATCGGCACTACCAGAACCTCTGTTCAAAAACACAGCTTGTGGCTACAGTTGGTCATGGACACCAATTTTGAAAACAGATTCGAGGGAAGCGTTTGGCAATCGGAGCCGGTACGTCGGCTGGCACGTCTTTGAGCTGCGCGGTACCAGCGGCTTCACGGGGGACGGGGAGTACCCATGGACCCGGTGTACGAAGGTCTCAGCGACCCGGCCGTGCAAGCGGGATTCGAACAAAAACTTAAGGAGATGTGCACATGATTGACTGGCCGGAGACCCGCCTGCAGCTTCAGCTTTGGCTGCATCAGAGTTGGCCGTTTCGCGTGCTTGCTCGGGTGCGAATGCGCGGAGTCCCCGACGCTCAGGGCTTTGGGAAGTTCCGGGAGGGTAGTGAAACACTTGATGAGGCTGTGACCCGGCTACGCGCCGACATTTTGAAGCTCGAGTCCCCGGAGGCAGCGGTACCCGGTGAGAACGCAACCGCACCAAAAGCCGGGTCTATTCCGAAATTGCGGGAGGCACGGCCTGAGTCTGCAGCTGAACTGCTCGACGAGTTCGAGCGTTTTGCCGCGTTGCAGAAGAGCCATCCTGGACAGTATGAGTTGAAGATAAGTCTATTCGGCCGGACTTGCTCACTCGAAGACGCTGACGCGGTGCTAACCGCAGCCGACCCGCTTCAAGCCGCCCGTGACCTGATGACAAAGAAGCTAAACGAAAGTGAATGCAAATGACAGTTTCTGAACCCATCGCAGCCCTGAAGCCGGAGCGCGGGGCTTGTGCCGACCGAGGCTGGCGACGCGCCCCGGCTGAGCACGTTGCAGGCAGTCGTGCTGCGAGAATATACGTGATTTATTACCTGACTTAGAAGAGTGTTGATGAAATGGCGATTTTGGTGGGATGCCCAACACGGGTGGATAGCTTCACCAATTTGACAAGTTACTTAAATTGGCATACTATGCCATAAATGAATTTTGGAGGTTTCAATGCCAACACGTAATGTGGTACTGACCGAGCACCAGGCTGCTCTGGTAGAGGATTTGGTCGCCGGTGGGCGGTACCAAAACGCAAGCGAGGTCTTGCGCGAGGGCTTGCGTCTCGTTGAGAAACGCGAGTCCGAGGATTCCTTGCGCCTTGAGGCGCTTAAAGCTGCGGTCCAGGTTGGGCTAGCTGATAGCGCGGCTGGCAGGTATACCGATTTCAATTCTTCGGAATCGCTTACGAAGCACCTGAAATCGCTTGCTACTAAGGCAATTGCGAGCGCATGACAGGCGCATGGACGGTTCGACTCGTCGCAGTGTCCGAACGAGACTTTCAGGAAGTCATCAAACGTAGCGCTCAGGACTTCGGTCCCCTTCAGGCCGAGGTTTATGCAGAAACCTTAGAGCTGGCCATCGATGCCTTGCGTGAAAATGGTCCGGGGACAATTGGGGTAAAGGACCGAGAGGAAATCGGACCTGGCATTTTTACATTGCATGCGGCGAGACGCAAACGCAAGGCCAGTCACTTCTTGGTGTTCAGAGTCTTTGAAATTCAAACTATTGAAATTCTCCGAATTCTTCATGACCGAATGGATTTGGCTAGGCATGTTTCGCTAGTTCAAAACCCGCCTCACCACTAGTTGGCATGAGCGGCATTAAACAATTGGTCCCGCTTTGGGACCTCACCTATTTGAGGGAATAGTTGTTGTTCCATGCCACGTAGAGCCAGAGGTGCTTCTCCAACCCATGAATGGCTTTTGACGTCGACCAAGTCTTGCGTGCCAACCTGTTCATGTCGTGTCGCATTCTGGCGAATGTATTGTTGATGGCGAACAGCTCGTCATAGGCCTTGGGAGCCCCCGCTGGTTGCCTCTTGGACTTCCCCGTTACCCGTTCCAATTTTGCATGTGGGACCACAGCAGCAATCCATTTTGGGTAGTTGGTGTTTAAATCTGTTTTGAAGGTGACGGGGGCCTTCAGGCACCTAGTAAAACTGGACAGCATCGCTTGAAACTTGGCAGGGCGCTCGTCTACGGTCCATGCATACTTGGACACCCCAATTGCGGTGAGCTTTCCCTTGGCTGGCATGCGGGCGATATTGAATCCCAATATCTGGCCAGTCTTGACCCGGACAGCCATGGCGACTGATACGCACTTGGGTCTTGCATGAATGAAGGTCTCCAATTCATCGACCTGAACGTACTCGGTTTTTATGGTCCTAAGAACCTTGGCGTGATACCCTTTGGACACCTCGGCCAAATGGTCGAAGTGCAGCAAGACCGTGTTGTATTCCACTTCAAGTAGCTGAGCTGCTCGACGCAGCGAAACGCCACTTACCAAAAGCTCAAACAGTCGCCCGTTGATGGCCCGTTTTTTCTGGTATGCCGTTGGCTTGTGCGTATTGGACGAGAACGTCCTTCCGCATTCCTTGCATTTGAATCGCGCGACCCTCTGCCCGCTTCCCTTGGGTTTATAGAAACCGGTCTTCACATACCAGTCCGCTCCCTTGGCCGCGTGATTCCCGCAGTCAGGATTGAGGCAAAAAGGCATCGCAGCGAGGCAGGTTGTTGCAGTAGGCTATGAGCTTAAGGTCTAAAGCGCCTGGAAATGCCCACAGGGCAATGAATTGTCAAGAAACCATCAACATTGTTCTACGTCAGGTAACGTGATTTACGAGGTGCCGCATGGCCAATAGGACGTTTCGCGAAGAGCTTGTTGAAGCCTGGCAATACTGGTGCTTTCAAGCTAAATACAGCGTTTCACGCCCTTGGTATCTCTGGCTTCTTGCCGCGGTGTGCCGGAGGTGCGGCCAATGACCGTCCCATTTGAACGCACCCGCGCACTAATCGGCGCCAAAGAATTTTTGGAAGCAATGCTGGACCCCAAGAAAACACCCCGGACTCCCCGGTGGATGAGGGGCCGTGCGAAGGCGCTGCTGAAGCATTACCCTGGCTTAGCCGAAACTGAGATGGCGCACAAAGCGGTGCCTGACGAATTCGGGCAGTGCCGCCATTTCCACTCCAAAGTGCGTCGCTCCCGCTGCGTAGCGTTATAGACGCCACGAAATAACCTGACAACTTCAATTTGCACCAAGGTGAGCCCGCGGGTCCGCACGAGGCAGAGACTGATATGCCTGCAAAAGTCTGACCCGCTGAAGTTGACTTCGTGTTTGATAATGCAACTAAACACAGCCAATTTCATGACAGCATCCCCTCGAATCGACTTGCGCCCGGGCATCTCCAAGCCTGTTTTACTGATGATTTCGCGTCGGCAGGTTGAAGAATCCGACATCGCTTCGGTGCTGGTCAGCCTGAAACCCTTTCTTGCCACCCGTGAAGACGCATGGCTATATAGGGGCCAAATGGTGCTGAGCGTGGACGGATACAACGACGACGCACGTGAGCTTGTCGACATTCCGGAGGTCCGCGCCTTCTTGCGAAAGCTTGAACTCGAATGGCCCTATTGGGGGTTCTTCTTCAATCAGGTCGACGACAGCATCAAGCTGCTGGCTTCCTGCGTCTGCGGAACCAGTTTCCCAGGGCGGGGCATGGTTGAAATCGATGCTGGCAAGCTTGGTGATTTTTTGAACCGGGGATTTTCCGGCATGAATTTCATCTTTGAAAAACATGGGTTCCCAGAAAGCGAACTGGAAACAATGAGTCGCGGCCTGGCAGAAGTAATTGAGCAGGCCGGGATGATGTGAGCTGGCGGCTCAGTGCAGCGCGCCACCATCGTTAATTTTATTGGGCAGGAGCCCGACAAATCGCCCCTCAACCTGAGGCATGTACTCAAACACCACGGGGCCGAAGGTACGACGCTTTTTTGAAGGTGGTTTGGCTTTCAGGGATGCCATTGCAATCCAGGTTCCATGGGTGGTTTCAAGTGAAAACGCTGCCATGTCAAGGGCGTATGGCGATGCGCCAATGGAGCCGTATTCTTCCAATATCGCCTCGTGGCGGGACACGTACTTGGGTGGCAACATCCAGGCCTCACGAACCTGGAAGATGAAGTCGGCTTCCAACATGGCGGCAGCCATGCTGATAGCCTTGGCGCTGCTGTCCTTTGACTCGTCCGAGCTGTCATCCAGCACCACGGGAATAATCTGGCTTTTGGCCAGATTGCCGATGAACGCCAAAGCCGCAAGACTTTCGCCTTTTTCCACCAGGCTACGGGCGTGGGCAACCAAGGGATTGATTTTCTTCAGGTAACGCTCGGGGATTTGCATGGATACCGAGCATATCAGCGCACCTTGGCGAATTTGCTGGCACGGCAAACCGGAAGTACCACGCAGAGCGCCCAATAGCGGTCCGCAATCCAAGGCAGGTGACGGCACAATGCACTTATGCCCCATACCTCTTCAACCCGCATCCCTGACCCACCATGCACGAAGATGTAATCGTTCAACCAAATCCGAATCGACTCCACCCATTTCAAACTGTGGCCGAGTACGCAGTAATGGGCATCTGGCGTTGGAACTCCTGTGACTCCGAGTTGCTTGATGTGGAGCAAATCGAAGGACAATTTGTGCTTCGACGTCAATTCAGACGGGACTTCGGCTATGTCGTCGCCAGCGCAGAAGTAATGACAGCCTTGGCTGAGCTGCTTCGAAAGTCTGGACTTGTGCTCGATGCCGGCTGCGGCTCCGGCTACCTGTCAAAGGAGTTGACCAGGTTGGGGGTGCCCACATTCGCGGTCGATTACTGCGATTTCCGGGAGGCACGACCTGTCGGCCACGGGTACCCCATCAATACGGCTTACCAGCTGGACGCGTTGGGCGATGCTGCATCCTTCGTTTCAAGCCGGTTTGGCGTCGTGCTCCTGACTTGGCCCCCGTATGAGAAACCGTTTGCACTAAAGGTCGCGCAGGCCATGCTGCCAGGTCAATTACTGGTTTACGAAGGCGAGGATGCCGGTGGCTGCACAGCCGACACAGCCTTCTTCAAATTCATGAACGATTCAACCCTTTGGGAACCCCTGCCAGACGCTTCGTCTCGCTTGAACGCGGTACACGTCACGCTGGATACGCTTCATGACCATTGGACAGTGTGGAAACGCCTCGGCTGAATACATTGCTGGTCGGCGCGTAAGCACGGAGACGACACTGCACAAACGATAATCAAGGCATGAAAAATCTCCGTCCTGAAACCATGGCCATCGTCAAGCGTGTCGAAACGCTGAGCGGATGCCCCGTGGAGTTCAAGCCCGACAGCAGTCTGACCCTGCGAGCGACCTTGCAGATGGCCCGAAACGGAGCTCCGGCGCACGTTTTCAAATATCGCCCGACCAACGACCCTATAGATTACTGGGTGACCTACCAGGCCGGTTACGCCATCCGGCTCTTTGACCTGCCACCGAATGAGCGTTTTGATTTCGCCGGGACTGGTGACGGTGTCGAGCAGGTGGAGACGCTCATCAAGACAGGACAGCCATTGAGCGATGGCGACAAGGCTCAGCTCACTGAGTTTGCCGAAATGGCAACCCACTGGGCACTGTTGAACCTGCGCTCGTTTGCGATTGGCATGCGCATCGACCAGTGGATTTTTGATGAGCACCCTGCGTTACGGGAGTTGCAGGCTGCCGGGATTGACTCTTTGCAGCAGGAAAACCTCAGTCTTTTGTCAAAACGTCTCGGGAACCTCTCCATCCCGGTGCCTCTTTTGGCCCCGGTTGCTGCGTACGCAGTGTTTGCAGACCGTCTGCTCAAGCGCGCCACTTACGCCATTCCGTACCGGGCCGCCGGAGTGCTGGAGCCGGGCAAGGAACTTCTGGCCCTCAGTGACTCCATTTCCACAAACCGCAGCCATGACCGTGAGCTGGTCGACGCTTGGGCGAACTCAATTGGCATGACCGGCTGGTATCGCTGGATACCTTTTAAACTTTGACCCCATGGCTACCGAATACAAAATTCCACTTCACCGTTTTGATGTGAACCTGCTGCCACCAGAGGCCCGGCAGGTCGGCACTGAGGCGTTCAAAACTGCGGTCATGCTGCACTTCGCTGCCGAATATGCTGCACAGGGTCAGACCGCAATGGTCACCGTGGACGACAGCGAAATCACCGTTATGTCGTTTCCTGCAGAGGCGACGGCTCTGGACTATGTACTGCCCATGCTGCAGGCCGGGAAGATTGCCGAAGCCGTTCCCTATCTGGAAAGCCTCACCAAGTCAGCGCCGGAGAACAGTGCGGTTCTTTACAACCTCGGTATTTGTTACAACGAGCTGGGGCAATTTGACGAGGCCGTTATTCGACTCAAACGCGCCGTTCAGCTCGACCCGCAGCATGCGCACGCTTGGGTAGGTATCGGTAATGCGTATTACCGGATGCACAAACCTGAACAGGCGCTGGAAGCGTTCGAGAAAGCCGTGAAGCTGGACCCTAACGATGGCTACACGCACCGCAACCTGGGTGGCATCCTTATTGGATTCAAGCGCGTGGATGAAGCCCTTATGCATCTGCGCAAGGCACTCCAATTGATGCCGGATGACCCGCAGACCATATTTGGATTGGCCACTGCTCTCGAAGACGTCGGCACAGAAGACGCCGAAGAGGAAGCCGATGCCGTGTACCAGCGCTTCATCCTGGAGCATCCGACGTCTCCGATGGTGGCGCAGGCTGAAAAGTCTCGCACTGCATTTGCGCACAGGCGACTGAAATCTCGCTCGGTCGGTGGCTTTCGCCCGGACGTCATGCTTTACATCGTTGAGGCCTTAAAAACTTTCAAGAAAGTGGGGCCGGCAAAACGCCGTGAAATTGCCTTGGAGATTGCAGTCCTTGGTCGCTCCGGCCTGGATATCAACGACCCCGACAGCAAGTACAAGCTCAAGACTTTGCCTGGCACGTATTCAGGACTGAACCTGTTGGCCATGATGTACTCGGCTTTCCATCAAATTGACCCCAAGATGGAAACTGGCGCCGACTTCAGCGCAGAGTACGCGGCCGCCATGAAAATGCTGAAGAAGTAGTTCTTTGCCACCTGCGGCAATGTCTGGGTATCAGTTGACGGTATTTAAAATCGAATATTGTGTCCGTCCGATGGCTTGACTCGGTAACGACGGCCGACAACCGATTCGCATAAGTCATTGATTTATAAGGATGTCAGACTCTGACATCCATTTTTTTCTTGTCATGAATATCTCGATTGGCCTTGAATT